>ENA-UOJH01000649-UOJH01000649.1-human-gut-metagenome-genome-assembly--contig:-C148-NODE-649-length-31061-cov-18.659453_pt1 | contig 31061 bp, 22 predicted proteins | sample MGYA00242345_ERZ723892 | MGnify/ENA metagenome assembly ERZ723892 | reverse complement strand
ACAAGCCCATTGGCAGAATTAAGTATGCACTAAATTAATTCCGCCAACAGGTTACAAATTCCGGAAGGATGTGATATGTCCAAATCCCGTCTGATTTCCGTTTTGAATATATATTTCTTGCCATTTAGTGAGGGTGAAAACTCACTCAAATCGTACCAGGTTATTATTTTACCGTCACTTATTCATCCACTTGGTTTTTATTTAGTACTTTTGCACTCGGTTATTTAATCATTACGTTTAGAAAATCAAGGATTGAGATGAACAAGGTTTTGTCATTTGTGAAGAAGTGGACCCTACTGTGTGCCATGCTGGTTGGCAGCGTGTTGTATCTGTTGTTCAGCGACGTTCCGCTGCTCCAGCCGATGGGCGATGTCATGGGGCCGGCGTTGGTGGAAATGGTACCATACGTCATTTTTGCCCTGTTGTATGTCACATTCTGCAAAATAGACATATCCAACCTGCGACCACGCGCTTGGCATTTCTGGTTGCAGTTTATTCGCACATCCATTTCCGCCTTCTTCGTACTCCTTATGATGTGTTTCGTTGAAGGCGATGTGAAACTCGTTCTTGAAGGATGTTTCATCTGCTTCATCTGTCCCACGGCAGCCTCAGCAGCCGTAGTGACAGAGAAATTAGGCGGCAGCATAGCCTCTCTCACGGTATATACGCTGATTGCCAATATCGTCACCAGCATCATCATCCCCCTGTTTTTCCCGATGGTGGAGAAGAGTGCCGACATCACCTTCCTCTTCGCCTTTGGCATGATAATGCGCAGGGTGGTAACGGTGTTGCTCCTGCCCCTCTGTCTTGCCCTGCTCACGAGGCGCTATCTGCCTAAAGTGGCAGGAGCCATAAAGCGCCGCAAGAACCTCGCTTTCTATATGTGGGCGTTCAATCTAAGCATCGTCACAGGTATGACCGTACACAATATCGTCGACGCCGAAGTGGGAGGCATCACCCTGTCGCTCCTTCTCATCCTGCCTCTGTTTGTATGTCTCGTGCAGTTTGCCATCGGCAAGTGGGTGGGCGGCTTCTTCGGCGACAGAGTAAGCGCCGGACAGGCATTGGGCCAGAAGAACACCATCGTGGGCATCTGGCTCACCGTGACCTTCCTGAATCCCGTGGCTGCCGTAGCGCCCGGAGCCTATGTGTTGTGGCAGAATCTCGTGAATTCATGGCAACTCTGGTGTAAGGAGAAATACGGCTATCTCAAGTGGTGATGCGTCAGTGGAATAACCGTTTTTCGTGGCGTTTGTCATAAGGTTTGGCCTTCATCCATGCAATATTCTTTGGGACGGTAGATTTTATTATCAGACAGGCAGATGAGTCCGTTGGCAATCATGGCCAGAGATTAGTTTTGGCGTGACGCTCTAGTAATGGTGAAAGAATAACTTGATCAAATTTTGACCTGTATTTTTGTCGGTTTTGGAGTTTGGAAGAGGGAGCATAGCGGGCTATGTGACCGATGACAAATTTCAAAAACGGCAAAAAGACAGAGCATAAGAATAGAAATCCTTATTTCCTCAAAATTGGTCAAGTTATTTTTTTACCATTACCTAAAACTCCTGAAAAATTTGCTCTTGTCAAAAACAAATCGTAACTTTACAACCTCAAACTAAAAATTGAATGATATGAAGAAGGCCATTGTTTCATTCGTTTTGTCTTTGATGTTCCCGTTGGTACTTTTCGCCGACGGTTACACCTCATTGTGGAAACAATACAATGAGGCCGAGACCAAGGATTTGCCAAAGACGCAGATCAAGATTCTGAACAATATAATCGCCCAGGCAAAAGCCGGCAAGAGCTATGGCAACCTGCTGAAAGCGGAGTTTGATAAAGTAGCGACTGCATTTGGCATTTCAGATGAATTGTTCCAGTCAGAACTGTCCGCCTTGAAGAAGGCTGCGGGCGAAGCCTCAGCAGTAGACCCCGCCTTGGCTGCGGTATACAACTGTGCCCTTGGCTGCAGCTATTCTCTTGTTGCTAAAAGTTACTACAAATCTGACAGCAAGAAACTCAGTCGCGAGTATTTCGACAAGGCACTTGCCGATCCCGAAATGCTTGCATCAAAGAAGGCGCTCGATTATGCACCGTTTGTGCGTGAAGGCGTCGACAGCGAGATATTCGGAAACGACCTGCTCAGTCTGGTAGGTTATTACTCAGAGCGTTATGCCCTTCTCAATGACTATTATAACAAGGCGGGCAACCGCAGGGCTTCGCTCGTCACCGCTCTTTGGATGCTCGAAAAGAGAGTCAAGGCCAATCCCGTGAAAAAGGTCATCAGGGGTAATACCTATCTGGCAAGCCTCGACTCCCTGGTGGCTCTCTATGGCGACCTGAAGGAATGTGGCGAGGTGGCTATCGCGAAATACGATTACATGGCAGACTGTCAGGATGTGACGCCGAAACAGAAAGTGGATTATATCATGTTTGCCAAGCAGAAATGGGCAGCTTGGAAAGGTATAAACCGACTTGAGCGATACTATGCGGAGATGGTGCGGCCGGGATTCGAAATGAATGTGGGAAACACCTATCTGCCGAACCATGAAGACACCCTGAGCATCGAGGCACGCAATCTGAAACATCTAACAGTCAGCCTTTACCGACTGGATACCAAGTCGTATCTCGATGACAGGACAAACAATTTCAACATAGACAAGGCAAAGAAACTCATCATCGCGAAGTCAAAGGTGGTGATTGACCTGCCGGTGGTTTACGAAAACGAATACGACATCAACAAACTCTATGCGAAGCTGCCGAAGATGCAGCCGGGAATGTATTATGTGGTGGTTGAGGCAGACAACAAGAAGCTGAAACCGATAAATGCCGTTTTCACTGTCTCCGATGTATTTGTTGGTAGTCTGCCATTGCCGGGCGACAAGGTGAGATACGCCATCATGAGCGCCACTACCGGACAGCCGCTTGCCGGCGCAAAACTGCAGTTGTGGCGCGACAACAAGGTGATTTCAACGCTGACCGCTGATGAGAAAGGCGAAGTGGTGACGAACAGCCAGGAGCCATACTATGATTGCGTAAGAGCCTATACCGATACCGACAACTATATGATTGGCGAACGCGAGTGGAACAGGTTCAACTATTATGGCGACAAGATTCATCGCAGCGTGGTGTCACTCTTCACCGACCGTTCCATCTATCGTCCGGGACAGACAGTGCATGTGTCTGCCGTGGCATACAAGCAGGAAGGACTGCATTCATCAAAGGTCACGACCGGCGCAGAACTCAAATTCACCCTCAGTGACGCCAACAACAAAGTGCTGGCAGAAAAGAAGGCGACAACCGACGACTATGGCACGGCATCAGTAGACTTCAATCTGCCCGGCAGCAATGTCTTGAGCGGCAGGTTCTCGGTTAGATGCATGGGCAACGGCACGGGATATGCGGCATTCCGGGTGGAAGAATACAAGCGGCCTACCTTTGATGTGAAGTTCGACGAGGTGACCGACGAATACCACGATGGCGACACCCTTGTAGTGGGCGGTACGGCGATGACATTCAGCGGTGTGCCGGTGCCTGGTGTAAAGGTGGCATACGACGTGCAGCGCAGATGCTCCAGCTGGTTCAGGTATTACTATGGGGCGAACAACGATGCCCAGCAGATGCTGACCGACACCGTAATGACCGACTCAAAGGGTAGGTTCGAGGTGCGCATCCCGGTGGTATTGCCAGCCGACTATCAGGCAGACTACGAAGGCTACGATGTGAAGATGCCTGGCAGATTCGTATGGCAGACACGCTATCGCTTCACTGCCACAGCCACAGTGACCGACAACGGAGGCGAGAGCCATTCAGCCGAGACGAGCATCGTATTGGGATTGAGAGCCACCGAACTGAAATTGGATTTGCCGGAGAAGGTGATTAAAGACAGTGTGGCGACAGTTGTCTTCAACCGCTACAATGCTTCTGCAAAACAGATTGACGGAAAGGTGACATACTGGTTCGACTCACAGACAAAGAAATATACGGCGAAAGCCAATGAAAACATAAAGATAGACTGGCGGAAAACCAGTGGCATACTCTCCGGTAGACACCAGCTGTGGGCAACATGCAGCAACGACACCGTGATGCGTGAGTTCGTGCTCTTCGGCATAGACGACAAGCGTCCGGCAGCCGATACGCCAGACTGGGCATACATATCAAGCAAGGAGTTCCCGAGAGATGGCAAACCGGTTTATGTGCAGGTGGGCACGTCGTGCGACAACACCCTCGTGCGCTATTCCATCATCTCCAGCGACAAAGAACTGGAGAGCGGAACCTTCAGTCTGAGCAATGCCGTCAAGACCATCCCGTTTACCTATAAGGAAGAGTATGGCGAGGCGGTGCTCCTCAACTATCTGTGGGTGAAGGATGGCAAGGCATACAGCCATAAGTTCACCATCACAAGACCGCTGGAGGACAAGAGGCTCGACCTGAAATGGGTGACCTTCCGCGACAGACTCACACCGGGACAGAAAGAGAAATGGACGCTCAACATCTCGCGTCCGAAAATAAACGACGTGATTAACAAGTGCAACGTCAGCGCTGACGGTCAGAACAACGGACAGCTCCTGGCTCTGATGTATGACAAGTCGCTCGAACAGATAGTGAAGACCAGCTTCAACTTTAGTCTCAATCTGTCGCAGAACAGTCCCTACACCAGATGGAGAATGTTGCCGGAGATAACAGAAAACGGATTGTCTTCATGGCAGACGATGCCTGTGATGAATGGAAAATCGTTTGATCTCAATACATTGGACAATTCTGTTTCCATACTGAGCTGGATGCTGATGCTTAATGACAGAAGTGATGACAGGGTTTCACTTCCACGCAGAGTCATGGGAAGTGCAAAGAATTCCGTTTCCATCCGAGGCGGAGCAGTAGAAGAAACTGCTAATGTATTGAAGGCAAAGGAAGAAAAGGCGGAAATCCTTGACTTTGCTCCGCTTGGTAACGATGCCTCCGACAGAGGCTCGGCTGGCGTGGAGAATGCCGACGGTGAAGAGAGAGCCTCTGCTGCCGTGCCGCAGATACGCGAGAACCTCAACGAGACAGCCTTCTTCTATCCTGCCCTCTATGCCGACAAGGACGGCAATGTGGATATAGAGTTCACGTTGCCGGAGAGCGTCACCACATGGAACTTCCGCGGCTTTGCCCACGACAAGGAGATGAACTTCGGAATGATAGAGAGTGAGGCAGTGGCGAGCAAGAAGGTGATGGTGATGCCTAATGTGCCGCGCTTCGTGAGAGAGGGCGACAAGGCTACGATGGCAGCCCGTGTGGCAAATGCCACCGACAAGCCGGTTGCAGCCCTCGTCAGAATGCAGCTCCTCGACCCGGAGACGGAAAGAGTGGTATGCGAGAAGAAGCAGAACGTGACCATCGACGCCAATGCCACTGCAAACGTGGACTTCAGTTTCGACGCTCAGGGCGACACTCCGCTCCTCGTATGCCGCATCACGGCAGAGGGCAAAGGTTTCAGCGACGGTGAGCAGCATTATCTGCCGGTGTTGCCGAGCAGAGAGAGTGTGATAAACACCGTGCCGTTCACCTTCACCGGCAGCGGCGAGAAGACAGTGGCCATGGCTGACCTCTTCCCGAAGGGGGTAGAGGCCAAGAAACTCACCGTGGAATATACCGCCAACCCGTCATGGCTCATGATACAGACGCTGCCGTATATCTCGACAGTGGACTACAAGAACGCCATATCCCTTTCAACGGCTTATTATGCCAACGCCCTCGGACGATATATCATGAACCAGTCGCCGGTGATAAAGCAGGTGGTAAACATCTGGAAACAGGAGCCGGCAGACAGCGACAACAGCCTGATGAGTGCTCTGCAGCGCAACCAGGAACTGAAGACCCTCGTGCTCGACGAGACGCCATGGGTGATGGATGCCGACAACGAGGCTGACCAGAAGAGGATGCTCATTACATTCTTCGACGAGTCGGCGATGGACTACCGGCTGGCTTCGCAGCTCAAAGACCTGAAAGACCTCCAGAATAGCGACGGCTCATGGAGCTGGTGGCGAGGAATGAGAGGTTCGGCAAGCATAACGGCACAGGTGTTGCAGACCCTCGCCCGTCTCAATGTGATGGCAGGCTATCAGAAAGCCACGGCCAAGATGATAGAGAATGGAATGGACTATCTCAGAACAGTCGTGATGAAGGAGCTTGAGGAAATGAAACGTATGGAAAAGAAGGGACAGAAACCGATGATCTGCGACTACCATGCCATACAGTATCTATATATAAACACACTGCTCGGCAAGAATCCTTTCTATGACTCCGATTATGTGGAGCTGAAGAACTATCTCCTCAAATATCTTGAGGCTGACCGCCACCGCGACATCTATTCAAAGGCGCTCATGGCTGTGGTGCTCAATGGAGACGGCAAGGCTAAGAAGGCAAAGGAGTATGTGGAGAGCATACGCCAGTATACGGTGACGAAGCCGGGCATGGGAACATATTTCGACACATGGCATGCCGGATACTCGTGGTTCAACTATCGCATTCCTACCCAGACTGCTGCGATAGAGGCTCTGAAGGCTGTAGACCCTGCCGACACGGAGACCATAAACCAGATGCGCCTATGGCTCCTGCAGAGCAAGCGCACACAGGCTTGGGACACACCGATAAATACTGTAAACGCCGTGTATGCCTTCCTCGACGGTAACTATAAAGAGCTGTCTTCTGACAAGGAGGAATCCATGACGCTTGCCGTAGACGGCAAGAACAAGTCGCAGCCTAAGGCTTCTGCCGGACTGGGATATACCAAGGTGGTATACGACATCGACAAGCAGAACTCTCTCACGCTGACCAAGACCGGCGAGGGAACATCATGGGGAGCTGCCTATGCACAGTTCACGCAGGCGGCTGCCGACATCGCCGACAGCAAGTCGGGCATCAAGGTGGTTCGCCAGGTGATGGTTCCGGAAAACGGCAAGGCTGCCAAGGGTGGCGCTCTCAATGTGGGCGACCGCATAGCAGTGCGCATCACCATCACCGCCGACCGCGACTACGACTTCGTGCAGATAGTAGACAAGCGTGCGGCATGTATGGAACCCGTGGCGCAGACCAGCGGCTACGGATGGGGATACTACTGCACACCGAAGGACAACGCCACCCATTACTACTTCGACCGCCTCTCGAAAGGCGAGCACGTGGTGGAGACGGAGTACTATATTGACCGTGCAGGAAACTACACCGCCGGAACATGTACCGTGCAGTGTGCCTACTCTCCTGAATTCTCCGGCAGGGCCAGCGGCATGGAGCTGAAGGTAGTGAAATGATAGTATCGGCACGATAGAATGACAGCCGGTATTGTCAGATAGAATGTCAGATACGACACCATATAGAATAACAGACATATAAAAACAGATATATAATAGATGAATAACAAAACGATGATATTATCCTTGCTGGCTATGGCGTCGGTTGATGCCATGGCGCAGCGCATAACGGCAAAGAATGAGATAGTAGACTGTGGCAGCGTGATGTATGAAACCCCTGTTACGGTGAAGTTTGAACTCATCAACAAGGGTAGCGAACTGAACATCGACCAGGTGAGGGTGAGCTGTGGATGCACCACGGTGGACTATCCGCGTACGGCAATCCCCAAGGGCGATAGCTTCACAGTTACGGCAACCTACGACGCACGCCAGCTCGGACACTTCGAGAAGGAAGTGGCGCTCTTCTGCAATTCCTCCAAGCATCCTTTCTATCTCAAGATGAAAGGAGTGGTGGTGGATGAAATATCTGATTTCACTGGTACCTTCGAACACAAGATCGATGGTATGATGGTGGACAAGAACGATGTGGAGTTCGACGACGTGAACCGTGGCGACTATCCCGTGCAGCTCATCCATATCAAGAACAACACGGGCGAGACTATCAGTCCTGTGGTGATGCATCTTCCGGCTTATCTCACGGCAAGCGTGTCGCCGACCAACATCGCTCCGGGCAAGACCGGCGTTGCCACGCTGAAACTCAACTCCAAGAAGCTGCGCGACTTCGGACTGACACAGACCTCCGTGTTCCTCGCCAAGAAACCGGGCGAGAAGGTGAGTATCGACAAGGAGATATCCGTATCTGCCGTGCTGCTGCCAGATTTCGACAATATGTCGGAGACGCAGCTCGCCAATGCACCGAGCATAAAGCTCTCTGCCACGGAACTCGATTTCGGTGACTTCGGCGAAAAGCCAAGCAAGACCGAAACGGTGATAATAGAGAACACCGGACGTTCGGTGCTCGACATCCGTTCGATGCAGATGTTCACCACCGGCATGAGCGTGAAGCTCAACAAGACGAAGATAAAGCCGGGCGAACAGGCAAAACTGAAGGTGAAGCTGAACAAGAAGCAGCTGCGCAACGCCAGAAGCAAACCGCGTGTGCTGATCATCACCAACGACCCGAAACAGCCGAAGGTGGTAGTGAAAATGAAACTGAAAACACGATAATCTTAATCTAAATACACAGTATGGACCATCCAAAAAACAGTAAAGAATACGTGGGGCTGCAGGTGAACCAAGGTGTGGCGCAGCCCTCCATCATAAACCCATATTTGAAGCGCAGCCGCTTCCAGCGCCGCGAACTCTCCGTTGCCGAAATGGTGGAAGGAATCGTGAAGGGCGACGTCACCGTGCTCTCACAGGCAGTGACTCTCGTAGAGAGTGTCAATCCGGACCATCAGCAGAAGGCGCAGGAGGTGATAGACAAATGTCTGCCATATAGCGGCAAATCCATCCGCATCGGTATCAGCGGTGTGCCGGGAGCAGGAAAAAGCACGTCGATAGACGAGTTCGGAGTGCATGTCCTCGACCGCACCGGCGGCAAGCTCGCCGTGCTCGCCATCGACCCCAGTTCGGAGCGCTCCAAGGGAAGTATCCTCGGCGACAAGACCCGTATGGAGAAACTGTCGGTAAGGAAGGAGTCGTTCATCCGTCCCAGTCCTACGGCAGGATCCCTCGGCGGTGTGGCACGCAAGACCCGTGAGTCGATAATCCTATGCGAGGCAGCCGGCTACGACAAGATTTTCGTGGAGACCGTGGGAGTGGGGCAGAGCGAGACAGCCTGTCATTCCATGGTAGACTTCTTCCTCCTCATCCAACTTGCAGGAACCGGCGACGAGCTGCAGGGCATCAAGCGAGGCATAATGGAGATTTCCGACGGAATAGTGATAAACAAATGCGACGGCAGCAACGTGGACAAGTGTCACATCGCAGCCACCAACTTCCGCAACGCCCTGCATTTCTTCCCGCCATCAGACAGCGGATGGGTGCCGAAGGTGCTTTGCTACAGTGGTTTCTATGGAACAGGCGTCAAGGAGGTGTGGGATATGATATATGAGTATTTCGACTTCGTGAAAGGTAACGGATACTTTGACTATCGTCGCAACGAGCAGAACAAATACTGGATGTATGAGACGATAAACGAGCAACTGCGCAACAGCTTCTACAACAATCCCGATATCCAGCAGAGGCTGCAGGCATACGAGAACAGTGTGCTGCTCGGACAGAAGACCAGCTTTGCCGCTGCCCGCGACCTTCTCGACATTTATTTCAAGAAACTGTGATGGATAGAAACAACGGAAAAGAGGTGACACAGCATACCCATTCCTGTGGCAATGCGTCGCCTGCGGTAGAGATAGACAGCGGGAGTGGTTTCTGCTTCGGTGTCACCACTGCCATTCGCAAGGCGGAAGAGGAACTTGCCAACGGGGGAACGCTCTATTGTCTGGGCGACATCGTGCACAACAGTATGGAGTGTGAGCGGCTGAAGAAACTCGGACTCGTCACCATCAACCATGATGAGATGGAGCGCCTGCGCAATGTCAAGGTGCTGCTCAGAGCCCACGGCGAACCGCCGGAGACCTATGCCATGGCGGAGCGCAACGGCATAGAGATAATCGACGCCACATGTCCTGTGGTGCTACAGCTGCAGCGTCGCATAAAGAGTCAGTATGATGCCCATGGCGAAGCGCAGATAGTGATATTCGGCAAACCCGGACATGCCGAGGTGCTCGGTCTTGTGGGACAGACCCAGGGCAGCGCCCACGTGATAGCCCATTTCGACGATGTGAAGACGCTCGATTTCTCGCGCGACATATATCTGTATTCGCAGACCACCAAGTCGCTCGACGAGTTCCACCGCATCATCGACTACATACAATGCCACATCTCACCCGACGCCACGTTCCGCAGCTTCGACACCATCTGCCGGCAGGTGGCAAACCGTATGCCTAATGTCAGCAGCTTCGCCTCGCGCCATGATCTTGTGCTCTTTGTGTGTGGCAGAAAGAGCAGCAACGGCAGGGTGCTCTTCAACGAATGTCTGCGCATCAATCCCAACACACACCTCATCGAGGGACCGGGAGAGATATGCGACGAGTGGCTACATGGTGCCGCCACGATAGGAATCTGCGGAGCCACGAGCACCCCCAAGTGGCTCATGGAGGAGTGTATGCAGAAGATATTGAATGGCGAACAAGGATAACCCCCGATCTGTCTGATTACTGATTTGGAATAAAGAATAATAGAAGACTCTTGCCCAATGAATCAATCTTGTGTCATGTTGAGGCTTGTAGCCATTATCGTGATTGCCATAATGGCATTGTGTGTAGGTTGGCATCTTGTAGCGGCGATGCTTGTAGTCATCGCCGTTGTTATCGCCATCTTCTGTATCGCCTTCAGTCAATCCTCAGAAGAGAGGCAGCCGTTGAAACCGCACCGATACAGTAGTGAGGAAAGGCGGATGGCAGATAAGTTTGAGGCTAAGCGGCGCAGGGAAGAAAACCTTCGCCGCCAGGAGAGATATCGACAGAAGCGGTATGAGAGGGAGCAGCGACTGCTGAATCCGCCCAACTGCTACACCGACCCCGATGATCCCGATCCCAATGCCGAAGGGTATTATTAGTATATATAATAAAAGGTATGAGACTTTTGCTTAGTCCCATACCTTTTGTCTTCTTCTTAGGATATCTTTATCCCAGCTTTTCCATCGTTTCCTCAAACTTCTGTTTCAGCCATTCCTTCTGTTTGGGGATGGTCATGTTGCTGTTGTCGAGCACCATGGCGTCGTCAGCCTGTTTCAGAGGCGAAGTCTCGCGATGTGTGTCGATATAGTCACGCTCCTCCACGTTCTTCAATATCTCGTTGAAGTCGGCAGCCATACCCTTCTGCTTCAGTTCGTCGTAGCGGCGCTGCGCACGCACCTCGGCAGAAGCCGTGACGAAGATTTTCAGTTCGGCGTCGGGGAACACCACAGTGCCGATATCTCTGCCATCCATCACGATGCCCTTCTCCTTGCCCATCTCCTGCTGCTGTCTCACGAGAGCCTGGCGTACGAAAGGCAAGGCGGCAACCGGGCTCACATGGCTCGACACCTCCATCGAGCGTATCTCCTTCTCCACGCATTCTCCGTTGAGATAAGTGTCGGGGCGGCCGGTTTCGGTGTTCAGTCTGAATGATATGTTTATCTCCGGCATCGCCTTCTGCAGGGCTTCGGTGTCTATCGTGTTGTCGGCGGCAAACATGCCGTGGTGCAGGGCATAGAGTGTCACCGAGCGATACATAGCTCCTGTGTCCACATATATATATCCCAAATCCTTGGCGAGGTCTTTTGCCATCGTGCTCTTTCCGCAGGATGAGAATCCGTCGATGGCGATAACGATGCGATTGTTCTTTGCTTCCATTTCTTTCTTTATGGTGTTTTGAGTTTTGTCATTACAGAGAATACGACACGTTGACGAGCAGCGAGTTTGCCGACACGTGGTATTTTGCATATCCCACCTGCAGCTTGAACCTCTCCAACTGCATTCCGGCTCCGAACGACAGTCCGGCTCCGTGGCTGCTCTTTGAGGCGTCCTCGCCAGTGCCCTCGGCTATCTTCATGTCGTGTGCACGACGGAAGTTGTATCCTCCGGCCACATAAAACTGGTCGGAGAGTATCAGTTCCACTCCACACACGAGGTGGTTTATGAAGCTGTAGTCCCAGTGGTTGAGGTCAACGAGCGTTGCCGAGATTCTGAACGGCATGTTTGCGAATCTCTTGCTCGCTCCTATCTGCAGGTCGAGCGGCATCTTGCCGTAGTCCTCGTCGTATGCCTTGAACTGTCCGCCGAGGTTCTTAGCCACTGCCGACACTGAGAACTCCGACTCCGGGTCGTAGTAGTTCAGTCCCAGGTCTATGCCAGCCGCCATGGAGCTGTATCCGCCGATATACGATGCCACCCATCTTGCCGTTATACCTCCGGCGAGGTTTTTTGCCAGCATATAGCTGAAGGTTCCTGCCAGTGCAATCTCCTGTGCAGAGAATTCTCCTGTCTGGACGTTGTTCTGGTCCGTTTCCTTCATCTTGCCGTAGTTGATGTATTGTCCCAGAACCGCCCACGATGCCTTGTCGTTTACCACCCTGTTGAATGCGGCGCTTCCCGTTATCGCCCCCTCCATATATGTCATGAAGTTGAGGTTCAGCGTCTTGTCGCTTACCGACGACAGCAGTGCGGGGTTGCTGAACGTGAGCGACGGGTCGTCTTCTATGATGCTCACGTTGTCGCCACCGAGGGCTGCCGCATGAGCGCTCACGGGCAGCCTCAGGAAATTGTATTCCGTCTGGCTCTCCTGTGCGGTTGCCGTGGCGGTCGCCACGATGCTCAGTATGAGGTATAAAAAGATTTTTCTCATTCTTGTCTTTTATGGGGAGTCTGTCCTTGTTTTGCAGTTATGGACAGTTCCTTGGTGATAAATAGGTTGCCGCTCTTTGTCCGTCGGGTCATCCGTCTGCTTACTGGTGCAAAGTTACAGCATCTCAACGTTAAAAACGAAAAAATCCCTTTTATATTGTTTTGAGTCCATTCATTTTCATCAGGTCGGTAGTATGATGCTTCAATCCAAGACGACCTGATGACCGATTCGGGTTTAAAGATGTTATCAAGTTTACTCAGATTTCCCTGTTCTCGGCTCACAACAATCTCATTAACCATTGTTTTCCTTACTTTTCTGCTTTATCCTCATTCATAAAAAACTGGCAGAACTCTCTTAATTGCTGCTGCATTTGCTCCTGTGGTATCAAGATACGCTTATACTCAGCAATCATTGTTGGACTCATGCTGCGACTCATGGCATATTCAACAACCACCTTGTCTGCATCGGGGCATAATATTATGCCAATAGATGGGTTCTCGTTTGAACGCTTCACATCGCGGTCAAGAGCCTCCAGGTAAAACTCCAACTGACCAAGGTCGCGTGGGTGGAACTTTGTTTTCTTCAATTCCACAGCAACGAGAGCTTGAAGCCCACGATGGAAGAACAGTAAATCAGCCTTAAACGAAGAAGCACCGACATTTAAGCGATACTCTTGATCCATAAAGATAAAGTCCTTACCCAATTCAAGAATAAACTGCTTCATGTGTTCTATCAAGTCATGCTTCAGCTTCGATTCGCTATGTTTTTTTGGCAAGTTGAGGAAATCCACGAAGTATGTATCTTTGAACATTATCGGAGATTTGGGATAAGTTTCAAGCAGACCTTTCGACAGATTAGTTTTGTTACTCAATAACGCTGAATATGTATGGTTCGATATACAGCGTTGCAGTTCGCGTACAAACAAATGCTCTTTATGGGCATAAAGAATGTAGAATAACCGTTCTTCTACACTTTTACACCTACACAATATCTCAATATGGTTTGTCAAAGTTGTCAGTGCCAAGATGTCGGGCATTTGTCCAATTTGTGACTGCACAGTTATAGCCTCTCCTTGCTTAAATCCTATTTGTGCAGTTTCCGACTGCACAAATTTATCCGTCATATATTTTCTTATAGCTACAGCAAAAACTTCAGATGAATATTCATCATAAAACATCACCATGTTGTAAATGTTTCTCTTGCTGAAGCCTTTGATATCAGGGCGGTTGGAACGAATATATTCAGACAATTGGGCTACGACTTTACTTCCCCATTCCTCGCTTTTCAGTTTCATTGAAACATAACCTCCAACATACCATGCACAAAGCAGAGATTGTTCGTTGACTGCACGTGACGCCTTACTCCTATGCTGAACTATTATATCCACCACTTCTGTAAAATCTCGCTCTTGGGAAGTTCTTGTCAAATCCTTATTTATGCTCATATTCCTTATTATAACCCGTTGGCGGAATTAATTTAGTGCATATTTAATTCTGCCAATGGACTTTTTATTAATATAGTTTACGTATCACAGAATGGTAGGTGCACTAATATTGCCAATGGTTCTGGCAAGCAAACCATTCGCTATTTCATTCCCCCACAAACTCCTTCACCTTTTTCGTGTATTCTTTGTGGTGGTTGCGGTATGCCATGGCGTGTTCAGAATCCTTGGCTATGAAGATGGCTTTGCGGCCGTGGCGCTTAGCCTCGTAGAGCGGACGGAGCATGGAGTAGGGCACGTAGGTGTCGGCATCGCCGTGGATGAAGAGCATCGGTTTGGTGCTGCGCTCCACCTGCTTTATCTGCTGCGCCTCGTCAAACGACCATCCGTATCTCTGTTGGCAAAGCCAGGAAGTTGTATTCATCAGCGGGAACGACGGCAGCCCGAACTCCTCTTTCAGCTGTCCTGCAAACTCATCCCATACGCTCGTATAGCCACAGTCTTCAACAAAACACTCCACATAATCCGGAGTCTTCTCACCCGCCACGGCCATCGTGGTGGCTGCACCCATAGAGATGCCGTGAATGACTTGCTTTGTGGATGAATACCTTGACGCTCTGAACACATTATTTGCCACTTCCGCCCATCTTATCACGTCCCATCTGTCCTGCCCCCCCATCTGTATATGGTCACCCTCGCTCTGTCCGTGTCCATACAGGTCGGGCAAGAGCACATTATATCCCAAATCGTGGTTGTATAGATAAGCGATGTGTAGCATTCCCTCGGCACGCACCTTATAGCCGTGCACCACAACTGCCGTTTTGTCTGTTGCCTTTGGTGCATAAAGATAAATGGCGTGTGCCTTGTAGCCGGAGGGCATAGTGAGGAACGTGTCCTTCACGCAATGGTTCCGGTATATGGAATCCATCCACGCCGTAGTCCACGGACATTCGTTCCGTGTCCTGTTCTTCCAGTGTTCCGCCGTCATGCGTTCCCCTTTCGGATAGCCGAGCGAATAGTCAAGCATATAGCTGCTGGCTCCATACAATGCAAGAACCAACATGACTGCCACTCCCAACGTTATCCATACCTTTATATAACAGGACTTTCTGTTCTCTCTCTGCCTCATATAATACTCTTACTATTTACATATTTATTATTTCGCTTCAAAATTAAGCAAAATAATGGAAATAACATGTAATAAATAAAGAATAAGCGGAACGTTGGTCTGAATAATAAGACCAACGTCCCGCCACCTTATAGGAATTGAGTATAATACAATTATTCTGTTACAGTGAACCATTCATAGTAATCGCCGAAAGTTATCTTGTTGTTCTTATCCACACTAAATGTAAATGTCTGTCCCAACATCACATTCTTAACCCTATACATATTCTTTATCTCCGGAGACTCTATCGTGGTCTGTTCCTCGGCAGGATTGCAACAAATCGTTCAAAACATGCAACAGATGATACGATGAACGATTCGTTTCTGTTTGTGCAACATCCGTTCTTGTTGGATATCAATACATTATATAACTTTGCAGCAGTAAAATCAAACAACTAACAAAACCATTAAAACTTATGAGCAATCTATCAAAAGTATTGATTAGCTTCTCACTTCTGGCGATGAGCATTACTGCCAACGCACAGAAAATTAAAGTGAGCGGTGTGGTTACAGACGAAGCTGGTGAAACAGTAATCGGAGCAACCATAATGGAAAAAGGAACGAAGTCGGGAACTATAACAGACTTTGACGGTAACTTCATGCTTGATGCCGACCAGGGAGCAACTCTTGTCATATCTTATGTCGGCTACAAGACAGTGGAAGTTAAAGTACAGCCAAACATGAAAATAAAATTGGCTGAACTTGCCAACAACCTGAACGAAGTTGTCGTAACGGGTTATACAACCCAAAAGAAAGCCGACTTGACGGGTTCTGTATCTGTCGTTTCTACAAAGAATCTGAAATCATCTTCTGACACAGACCCGATGCGTGCCTTGCAAGGACGAGTTGCCGGAATGACCGTTACAACCGACGGTTCTCCTATTGGTAGCGGTAAGGTACGTATCCGTGGTATCGGTTCTTTCAACTCTTCACAAGATCCTCTTTATATTATAGATGGTGTACCTACAAACATGGCACTGAACACTCTCAACACTAATGATATCGAGAGTATGCAGGTGTTGAAAGATGCAGCTTCGGCTTCTATCTATGGTTCAAGAGCTTCAAACGGTGTTATCATCATAACGACGAAGAAGGGAAAGAAGGGTAACAAGGTGGCTGTGGACTTCTCAGCAAACCTTACCGCACAATTCTATTCAAGTCAGTCGAAAATGAAACTCCTCAATTCTGGCGAATATGCTACAGCCATGGTACAGGCAGCTCTCAACGACGGTCTCGACCCTGTTGCCTATGCTGCAAACTATGGCATTGATTTGAATGCACAGAACGGTACTCCTATCACAGTTTGGAATCCGGCAACAAACCAATATCAGAACTATACGATAAACGGAAGGTACGACGGATATATAAACTCAAAGAAGACAATGCGATTCTCTGACACCGACTGGCTGGATGCTATCTCACGTACCGGATTCATGCAGAATTACGATTTATCGGTATCGCATGCCAACGACAAGCACAGCGCAATGTTCTCTTTAGGCTACAAGAATAATGAGGGCGTATTGAAATATACCGATTTCCAGAATATCTCAGCAAGACTGAATACTTCATGGAATCTGAACAAGATGCTTACTGTTGGCGAGAATCTCACTCTTACTTACACATCGCAAGTAGACTGCCACCCTATGGAGAATGCGTTGAAGATGCCTTCTATCGTTCCTGTATACGAGGAGAACAGTAAGGTTTTCGCAGGTCCTGTTGGCAGCATGTCCGACCGCCAGAACCCTTGCCGCGAGCAATACGACAACCGTAACAATAATCTCGACTACTGGCGCATATTCGGCAATGCATTTGTAGAACTGAAGCCTATCAAAGGATTGACACTCCGCTCAAACTTCGGTTTGGACTTCAAGACATCATTCATCAATGCGATGACAAACACTTTCCATTCTGACATCGTAAGGAATGATATTGCCAAAACAACATTGAGCAACAATAACGAGACCAACTGGACTTGGTCTAACACTGCGCAGTATGTAAATAAGATAGGTAAGCACAATTTTGACATCCTCGTCGGTAGCGAAATGTCTAAACAGTCTGTTATTGATTTCTCTGCCTACTCTGAAGGATATGCCCTGGAAGACAAAAACTATATGTGGCCAAATGCTGCAACTGGAACTATGACCAATAGCGGTGCTAAGGTTGGCTATCGTCTGGCATCATTCTTCGGAAAAGTGAACTACAACTGGGATGATCTTCTCCTTGCATCTTTTACTATCCGCTACGACGGTTCTTCACGCTTCGGCAAGGCTCACCGCTGGGGTACATTCCCTGCTGCATCTCTCGGCTTCCGCTTCTCTAATCTGTTGAAAAAGGAATGGCTTGACGATGCAAAGCTGCGTCTGTCATGGGGACAGACAGGTAATCAGGCAATCGACAACAACGCACAGTTTGGACTTTATGTCGCTGACTACGGATTGGACCGCGTTACATCTACAGCCTACGACCTGTTCTTGCAGGGTTCCGGCACTTTCCCTTCAGGTTACCGCGCCACACAACTTGCAAACCCTAATTTGAAGTGGGAATCGGCAACACAATACAATGTCGGTGTTGACTTCACGATGTTCAACAACAGTTTCTACGGAACTGTCGATGCTTATATCAAGAATGTGAAGGACATGCTGATTAATCCTGCATACCTCGGTGCAACGGGCGAGGGTGGCAACACTTGGAAAAACGGCCCGTCGCTCCGCAACTGGGGTATGGAGTTCAGCTTGGGCTATCGCACAACACTTGCTAACGGACTCGGAATCGACGTCAACGGCAATTTGGATTTCTTCCGCAACAAAGTAACTTATCTGCCTTCATCTACAACGGGTGCTTATACTCATACTACAAAAGAAAATCTCGTACAGAGCGGCAAGTCATACGGTTCTATCGTTGGATATGTAGCTGACGGAATATTCCAGACTCAAGAGGAAGTTGACAAGTCTGGACAGCCAAACGCACGTGTCGGTGGACTGAAATACAAGGATTTGGATCACAGTGGCAGCATTAATGCCGACGACCAGACTTGGATTTACGATCCAGTGCCAGCATTCTCTTACGGACTGAACATTGCTCTCAACTACAAGGGATTTGATTTCAGCATGTTCTGGCAGGGTGTTTACGATCAGGACGTCTACAACAACCAGAAGTTCCAGACCGATTTCTGGGCTGTTAACGACCCTGGTTCAAACAAGGGAACACGTCTGCTGAACGCATGGAACACAAACAATACAAGTTCGTCGATTCCTCGCTTGAGCACAATGAATACTGCAGATGAGGGCAGGGCTTCTTCATACTTCGTGGAGAATGGTTCTTACCTGAAGCTCCGCACTCTGCAGATTGGATACAATATACCTAAGAGTGTTTTGTCAAAAGTCAAGATGTCAAGTGCACGCATTTATGTTTCCGGACAGAATCTGCTTACTATAAAGAGCAAGAGCCTGACATGCTCAGACCCTGAGAATCCTGACTGGAATTATCCTTTGGCAACATCATTGTCGTTTGGACTTCAAGTTGGTTTCTAATACAAATTGCAGAATTATCATTAATACATAAAAGGTATAACGATTAAACGAATTTTCATTATGAAAAAGATATATACAATAGTGCTTGCAGTAGCACTTGCAGGAACATTCGCAAGTTGTGATGACTTTCTGGACTATAATCCGTCAGGTGTGATAGACGAAGACAAGGCCTTCAATGAGCCGGAAAAGATGGTGAACAGCGCATACGCCATGCTTGGTGACTGCTGGTACAGCTATCCGTTCAATCTCTGGCCTTATGGCGACCTGGCATCAGACGACTGTCTGAAAGGTGGCTGGGGAACTGGTGACACTGGTTACCACGATGTGGAAATATGGAAGACTCTGACTTCTACAAAAGGGGAACTCGATGAACTTTGGTATCGCCTTTACTGTGCCGTATCTCGTTGCAACCGTGCGTTGGTCTCTCTTGAACAGAACGGCGAAAAGACCCTTGGAGCTGAAACAACGAAACAGCGCGAAGCTGAGGTTAGATTCCTCCGTGCACATTTCTATTTCAAGCTGATTACCATGTTCCGCCAGATTCCATGGATTGACGAAAAGGTATATGCCGACAATGCTACGGAGAAGACTTCTAACACACAATTCACATACGAGGAACTGTTCCAGAAGATTATCGATGATTTCCAGTTTGCCCATGATGTTCTACCAGCGAAGCAGGCTGATGGCGGACGTGCCAACAAGATTGCTGCTGCCGGATATTTGGCAAAATGTTATCTCACACTGGCTTGGGGCGACGGATATGAGGCAACCGATGGCGTTGACCATATCAACAAGCAATACATGCAGAAGGTTGTTGACTATACTGATGAGGTAAAGAATTCCAATTATGGATATCTGGAGGACTACGGCGACATTTTCTTGCCTGAATACAAGAACAGTAAGGAGTCTGTATTCGCCGTGCAAACCTCTGATTATAGCGGAGACCATACCAAATATGGTCGTGCCAACTGGTCGAACATGTTGAACGGCTGTTGGGGTATCTGGTCTTGCGGATGGGATGTTCACAAACCATCACAGGACCTGGTGAATGCCTTCAAGACACGCAACGGACTGCCAGAGTTTGATGACTACAACAATAGTATCGACTACCCGGTAAACGGCAAGGTCACTGCCCAGAAATGGGATCCACGTTTGTTCCACACCATCGGTATGCCTACCTTCCCATATAAATACGAAAAGGAATACACTCTGACGACAGACAATTCCCGCACTCCTAACGTCTACGGTTATTACACTTCAATGAAAGAAGTGCCACAACGCTCTAAAGGTGAAACATATAACGGCTCATGGCAGGCTTTCGCAATGAACGACTATGTATTGAGATACACCGATGTAATGCTTATGAGAGCCGAAGCTCTTATAGAACTTGACCGTCTTGGAGAAGCACGCACCATAATTAACGATATCAGACAGAGAGCAAAGAATTCTATAGACAAACACATTGAATATGCCAAAGACCAGTGTGACATTGCTCTCTATCCAGAGTCTTATTTCCAGGATAAGGAAACTGCACGGAAATGCCTGCGCTGGGAGCGTCGTCTTGAGTTGGCAATGGAAAACGGAAGATTCTTCGATTTGCGCCGTTGGGGAATAGCTTCAACTACGCTGAATAATTACTTCAAGACAGAGCAGAAGGATGTTTACACATTTACCGACAAGGATGGTAATACAGTAAATCAGACTTACGCCGAATATCTGAGGGATGCCCACTTCACAGCCGGCAAGAATGAATTCTATCCAGTGCCATACAACCAGTTATATTATATACCAGGCTTGTATAAGCAGAACAAAGGATACGACGATGCAAAATAAGAATATTGATTTTCCTATAATATAAGTATAGGTTAGTCAAAAGAAATTAATAGGTAAACTTTAGTCAGAAAAGGTGATTGGATTGATTCAGGATAACATTTAAATTTAAGAATACAGAGATATGAAAAGAAATATATTATCAGTTCTGATTGCTCTGGCATCAATAGGCACAGCATGCGCACAGGAAACACAGTTTCTGAGCAGCAACCATTGTCTGTACCGTATACAGCAGAAGGACAAATGCCTGTTGCTGCCAGTACAGGAGAGTGCAGAGATGAGCAACATAAAGGTTATCGCCGGCAACAAACAGATGAAGTCGCTCAATGTACGACTGGCAATGAACAAGGTGGATTATTATGTTCCGCTTTATCTGGATGAATTCAATGAGGAAAAGACGTTAGCTCTTGATATTCACGTGAACGGCAACTACCGCAACGATGGTGGTATTTCCACTTTCACTTGCTGGAAGAATATCAAGAATGCAGAGAGCTTTGACACGACAAACCGCGAACAATATCGTCCGCTCTACCATCACACCCCAGCTTACGGATGGATGAACGACCCGAACGGAATGTTCTTCAAGGACGGTGTATGGCATCTCTACTTCCAGCATAACCCTTATGGTTCGCAGTGGGAGAACATGACATGGGGCCACTCCACATCAACCGACCTCATACATTGGACGTTCCAAGGCGACCCAGTACAGCCCGATGCTTGGGGTTCAATATTCAGCGGCTCGTCAGTGGTAGACAAGAACAACACTGCCGGATTTGGAGAAAACGCCATCGTGGCTCTCTACACATCAGCCGGTGAGAATCAGACGCAGAGCATGGCTTACAGCACCGACAACGGAAAGACTTTCACAAAATATGATGGTAATCCGATAATAACGAGCAACGTGCCCGACTTCCGCGATCCTCACATGTTCTGGAACGAGGATATCAAGAAATGGAACATGATTCTCGCTGCCGGACAGCAGATGAACATCTACTCGTCTGACAATCTGAAAGACTGGAAGTTTGAAAGCTCGTTCGGAGCCGAATACGGCAGTCATGGCGGTGTATGGGAATGCCCGGATTTGATGAAGATGAAAGTACGTGGCACAGACAAAGAGAAATGGATGCTTGTGTGCAACATCAATCCTGGAGGTCCTTCCGGAGGTTCGGCAACACAATATTTTGTTGGTGACTTCGACGGACATAAATTTACTTGCGAATCGAAACCGGAAGTGACAAAATGGATGGACTATGGTAAAGACCACTATGCCACCGTTACTTTCGACAATGCTCCCAACGGCAGACACGTGGCTTTGGCATGGATGAGCAACTGGCAGTATGCCAATCAGGTGCCTACGTTGCAGTATCGTTCTGCCAACTCCATTCCTCGCGACTTGGGACTCTTCGAATATAAAGGCAACACTTATTGCAGCGTTACTCCATCAGAAGAGATTACTGCTGCACGAAGTAAAAAGCCATCAAAGTCTTTGAGCGAAGCTTGCGAAATGGTGGTCAATCTGAAGGGTGATGCCACGATTACGCTGAGCAACAGCAAGGGCGAGAAGGTGGTCATGACATATAAGGCAAAGGACGAAACATTCTCGATGGACCGCACACTAAGCGGAAAGACCGATTTCAGCAGCGACTTTGCTGCCATAACTACAGCCCCTGTATATGGCAAGATGAACAAGCTGCGCATATTCATCGACAAGAGCAGTATTGAGGTGTTCGACAACGACGGAAAGATGGCTATGACAAACCTTGTGTTCCCAACAAAACCTTACGACAAGGTAACGATAAAGGGCAAGACAAAGAAATATGCAGTATATAAACTGAAATAATGAACTTATATAAAACAGAATAAAATGAGTAAATCTGCTAAACTTACCCTCATCCCGGTGATGCTCTGTTTCTTCGCCATGGGATTCGTAGATATGGTAGGCATCGCCTCCAACTACGTGAAAGAAGACCTCAACCTGAATGACACTACGGCAAACATGTTCCCGTCGCTCGTCTTCTTCTGGTTCCTCCTGTTCAGTGTGCCCACGGGCATGCTTATGAGCAAGATCGGCAAGAAAAACACCGTGTTGCTCTCGCTCGCCGTGACCACAGTGTCGCTCCTTCTGCCTCTCTTCGGCGAGAACTTCACACTGATGCTTGTGTCGTTCTCCCTGCTCGGCATAGGCAACACTCTGATGCAGACGTCGCTCAATCCACTGGTGTCTGTCGTTATAAAGGGCAACCTCGCCTCAACGCTCACCTTCGGACAGTTCGTTAAGGCGATAGCCTCATTCCTTGCTCCATACATAGCCATGTGGGGAGCCATTGCTACAATACCGAGCTTCGGCTTCGGATGGAGGATACTCTTCCCCATATATATGATAATAGGTATGGTGGCTGCCGCTGCCCTTTGCGTCACATCCATTCCGGAAGAGCACAACGAGGGTAAGGCTACCGGCATAATGGACAGTGTGCGGTTGCTCGGCAGACCTATCGTGCTGCTTTCCTTCATCGGTATCATGTGTCATGTGGGCATCGACGTAGGCACCAACACCACAGCTCCGAAGATTCTCATCGAGCGTCTCGGATGGTCTCTCAACGAGGCTGCCTTCGCCACATCCCTCTATTTCATCTTCAGAACCTTGGGATGTCTGACGGGTTCATTCTTCCTCCGTGTGATGAAGGCGCGCACATTCTTCATCATCAGCGTGGTGATGATGGCGCTGAGTATGGCTGGAATGTTCGTAGGAACAAGCAAAGTCATTCTTTATGCAGCAATAGCTCTTGTGGGATACGGCAACTCCAACATCTTCTCCATCGTCTTCTCGCAGGCTCTCATCTCGGTGCCTGAGCATAAGAACGAGGTGAGCGGACTGATGGTTATGGGTCTCTTCGGAGGTACGGTGTTCCCTCTCCTGATGGGATTCGCCAGCGACGCCATCGGACAGGTTGGTGCTGTGGCTGTAATGGCAGCCGGAGTGGTTTATCTGTTCACATATATAAATAAGGTGAAACAATAACTTGTACGAGAAACCGTTATAATAATAGGGAATTCTGATACACGATATAAATAAACTCAGATATACGACTATGAAAGATAAATATGTAGTAGGACTTGGCGAGGCTCTTTGGGACGTCTTGCCTGATGGAAAGAAACTTGGTGGCGCACCGGCAAACTTCGCTTATCATGCCGGACAGTTTGGCCTCAACTCCATTGCTGTGAGTGCCCTCGGCGAGGACAAACTTGCAGAAGAGACTATAGAGCAGTTGGAAGGAAAAGGACTCAACTATGTAATGCCACGCGTGCCTTATCCGACAGGTACCGTACAGGTGGAGCTTGACGATGAAGGTATTCCGACATACGACATCAAGGAGAATGTGGCTTGGGACAACATTCCTTTCACCGACGAGGTGAAGGCTGTGGCTGAAAACACGCTTGCCGTATGTTGGGGCTCGCTGGCACAGCGCAATGTGGTGAGCCGCGAGACAATCTACAAGTTCCTCGACAATACACCGAAAGACTGCCTTAAGATTTTCGACATCAACCTGCGACAGAACTTCTATACCAAGGATGTGATCTGCGAGTCGATGAAACGCTGCAACATACTGAAGATTAACGACGAGGAACTGATACAGATTGGCAGGATGTTCGGCTATCCGGGTCTGGACATAGAGAACAAATGCTGGCTCATACTCGGCAAGTACAACCTCGACATGCTGGTGCTCACGTGTGGCGTGAACGGCAGCTATGTGTTCACTCCGGGCTGCGTGTCATATCAGGAAACGCCCCGGGTGGAAGTGGCAGACACTGTAGGTGCCGGCGACTCGTTCACCGGTTCGTTCTGTGCAGCAATCCTCAGCGGAAAGCCTGTAAGGGAAGCACATAAGCTCGCCGTTGAAGTGAGCGCCTATGTGTGCACCCAGAACGGTGCGATGCCCGACATAAAGGAACATTTCGAAATCTAAGCAATAAAGCAAAAGCCATATACTCTAAAGGACAGGCTTTATGCAGCAAAAAAGAGTCCATACGAAGTCAAGAGCAGTTGATTTTGTATGGACCCTTTGGTTTTTATCTTACTATCGGTTGCAAGAAAGTTGTGCCATCAGCGTTTATCAACAAACTGAGAGAATCTCTCCAGCCCTTCTTTTACGAGCTGTCGTGGACAGGCGAGGTTCCAACGCATGAAGCCTTCGCCTTCCTTACCGTACATGCTGCCGGCATTGAGCCATAGTTTGGCTTCCTTCATGAGTTCCTCTTCGAGTTCTTCCGACGGGATGCCGAGGCTCCGGCAGTCCATCCATGCGAGATAGGTGCCTTCGAGTGGTGCCACAGGCAACTGGGGCAGATGCTCCTCACAGTAGTCCTTGAAGAAGAGATAGTTGCCGTGGATATACTGGAGCAGCTGATTGAGCCATTCCTCTCCCTCGTTGTATGCGGCGATGGTGGCAATCACGCCAAACGGATTCACGTCACATACCTCGTTGATGTTTATCGCCTTGTCGATGCGCTGTCGCCACTTGTCGTTCTCCACGATGATGTTGGCAATCTGCAGTCCGGCGATGTTGAACGCCTTGCTCGGCGCAACGCAGGTGACGGAATGCTTCTGGAACTCTTCCGACACGGAGGCAAACGGTGTGTAGGTGAATCCTGGGTGTACCAGTTCGCAGTGGATTTCGTCGGCCACCACGACAACATTGTTCTTGATGCAGATGTCGCCTATGCGCCGCAGCTCCTCCCTTGTCCACACTCGTCCCGAGGGGTTGTGCGGATTGCAGAGCAGCATAAGGGTGGTCTTCGGGTCGGCGGCACGACGCTCCAGGTCTTCATAGTCGATGGAGAAAGTGTTGTCCTCATACCTCAATGCACAGCTGTCCAGTTCGCATCCGTTATTCCTGATAGAGGAGAAGAAGCAATTGTATACCGGAGTAAGGGTCAGCACTTTATCACCCACATTGGTCAACGCCTTTATCACGGCAGACAATGCCGGAACTACTCCCGATGTATATATGAACCATTCGCGCCTCGGCTTCCAATGGTGGCGCCGGCTGAACCATGAGATTACCGCATCGTAGTATTCCTCCGGCACACGGGTGTAGCCGAATATACCGTGCTCCACACGTTTCTCCAGGGCGTTGATGATGCAGGGGGCGGTAGGGAAATCCATGTCGGCAACCCACATCGGCAGCACCTTCTTGTCGTCGGTGCTGTCCCATTTGTATGAGTTTGTGCCGCGTCGCGGCGTTACCTTGTCGAAATCATATTTCATATTCGTCATTTTCTTTCCTCAATCACGCAGTCGGCAGGCTGCTTGATGTTCTCGTCGATGGTAATGGAACCGATTTTGTCGGCAACGATGCGTCCCGACATAGGGTTCTTGATGTTCGCGATGCTGCCCTTGATGTCGGCATTCAGTGTGGAGTATTCAAATGCGCGGTCGCAGTCTTCGCCGAAGGTGCAGTTCTCGAGAATGAGGTCGTGGGCATAGCAGAGGGGCTGCTCGCCGGTGATGTGGCAGTTCACGAGCCGCAGGTTCCTTGAGTGCCATCCCAGGTATTCGCCGTTCAGCTCGGAGTCGTACACGGTAACGTTATCCACCTCCCAGAAAGCATCCTTCGTTGTAATCTTCGCATTATGCACCTCGATGTTTCTTGCATACTGGAACACGTATTTGCTGTCGCTCTCCAATCCATCAACATAAACGTCATGGCTGAACATGAATGGATAGGTGCCGCCGTGCATCTTCAGGTTCTCTATGCGTATGTTGTCGCAACGCCAGAACACCTCGTCGGCATCGTTCATCGTTACGTTCTTCAGTTCGAGATGGCTCATCTCGCGAAACATCTTAGGCGCATCGATAACCGTGTCGCGCATCTTCAGATGGTCGCAATACCACAGGGCTGAACGTCCGCCGACAGCGAAGTAGCAGTTTTCTATTTCAAACCCATGGACATGCCAGAAAGGATAGTTACCCTCGAAACGGCAGTTGGTCGCCTTTATGTTGCTGCATTCCTTTATTGCCGACTCGCCCTCAGTGATGAGCACGTTGTCGATATGCAGGTCGTGAGAAGCGAACAGTGGGCGTTCGCCTCCGAATTGTTTGTCTTTTATGATTTGCATGATGTCGTATGTTGTTTTTATTTGTTTGATTCCGTTTTGTTGTATCTTTGTAGTTGTCCGCTGCAAAGTTATACATTATTTCCATAAGTGCAATTACCATTATTGCTGAAAATAGTATATATTCATCGAAACAATTGCTGATAGTTATATTCCTTTACTGACGTTTCCTTCTATAGAAACTTTGGGCACAGTTTTGGGCACTGTGCTTGCCCACTTGGGGCACGGTGCTTGCCCCACTTGGGCACGGTGCTTGCCCGTTTCTTGATGTTTTGATGTGCTTTCCAATGGATGTGATTCGGCAATTTCAAGAACACGCAAGAGCATACAAGCGATATACCAAGATAAAACCGGCTGCGCAAAGAAACTGTTCTCTATTCATAATTCTGAACCATGGAAAGGAATAATAATTATGGCTCCGCACATAGACTTCAGCCCCCACCTAGCCTCAAACCCATCCTAACCTTCCCCAAGAGAATGAACTAGTTACTCTGCTTACCGACTTTAGCCCCACCTAGCCTCCCCCGAAGGGGAGGGACAGATACCATTGGCTGTTGAATATTGTCTGATTATCATTTGTAGTTGTTTGATTATCAATCGTTTATCAATAGCGATAGTAACTGTCCCTCCCCTTCGGGGGAGGCTAGGTGGGGGCTGAAAACAATTAGGCTTAAATAGCTTGTCCCTTCCCTTGGGGAAGGTTAGGATGGGTTATCATACGGGGGAGGTTAGGTGGGGGCTGATGACAATATTCAGATTAGTTAGTATTGCCTTGGAGTTAAGTTTGAACTTCATCAGCTTTGTGGTTTATCCAGGTTTTTGTCTAAAAATCATCAGCCGATGCAATTGGCTAAGGAAAAGGGAGTGCCCAAGCACTCGCAAATCCACTTAAATCCCAAAATTAATCCAAAGAATACAGGTCTAAAATGATCCGTGATGATTAATCCGTGTGCATCAGTGCTATCAGTGTTTCATTTTAGACCGGTGTCCATCGCCGAAGGCTGATGGACACCATTACTCACTGATATATTCATTCCGTGTTGCCGTTGTGTCCCCAGCCTACGGCAGGGTCACAAATCAAAAAAAGAAACACGGATACCACGGACTTGACACGGATCGGTCTTTCACGGATCTTTTTTTTGATTTTATTTTGGTCAACGATGTTTGGATTTGGGTTTGATTTATTTGGATTTGCGAGTGCCGGGGCGCTCCCTTTTCCTTTGTCTCAACTGCTGTTTTTTAGACGTTTTTTGTCTGAAAAATCATCAGCCAATATTACCGACTGACGTTTTTTAGACATGAGCCAAGATAAACACCTGTTTTTGTCAGATCACTTCACAACCACCTTGTAGCTCTCCGTGCCAACCTTCACTATTACCACTTTGCCTGGCTGGACATTCAGAGTGGCGATGCCGTCAGGGGCGTTTGTGCTGTCGAGCAGCTTGCCGTCGAGAGATAACACCTGGATTGTGGCGTTGCCGCTGAGACCGGATACGGCGATTTGTCCGTCGGCAGTCGTAATCATTGGCTTAGCGGTAGTCTCGGTCTTTTCGATGCCGGTGGTGAGAGCCTGGAATTTGCCGAATCCGCTCCAAGGGTCGGTAGTTTTGTATGCATTCATCGACTCGCCCGGCACATAGAGCGTCATGTTTTCTATAGGCGAATTATCAAATGCGCTCGAATGCGTTTCCGGAACATTCACTGCCTGACAATATATGTCTTTCAACGCCTTGCACTCACTGAACGCACTAATTCCGATGCTATTCACCGAACTTGGTATTATGATGGATTCAAGATTGCGGCAATACTGGAAGGCACGATGTTTGATGGAGGTCACCGTATTAGGTATTTTGACCGACTCAAGGTTTCTACAATCCGAAAGCAGACCACCCTCAATGGTCTCCAAAGAATTTGGAAGGATGACTGATTTGAGATTTGAACAACCTGCAAACGTATATGCTCCAATTGCCGTCACAGTATTGGGAATGTCGATGCTTGTGAAGGGGCAAGAGCTGTATTTGCAAACCGTTTTATATCAGCGACTTGCGTGTTAAACGGTAGAAAAGCGTATTCGTGCGTTATGAGGATGGGTAAAAAGATAAATATTTAACGAATTTAACTTTTATTCACCTCGAAAACGTATGGTTTGTGCAATTTCATAATGGTCTTGAATATAATATATTCCAGATACCGCTACCACTATGTGGATTCGCATGAAAATTAGAAGACTCTAACATTTAAGCTGTTACAGGAAAGCGTAGATTTCCATGAAAATAAGAAATACCCTTTAGTAAGCTATCGCCAAATCGGTTCTTTGCGCCAATCTCCTGTGAAGCCAAGTCGAGCATAGGGAATATCGGCACTACTATCAAGCAGTTGTAACAGTTTCTGCTTGATTCGGTTCTCTGAATATACGGCATTACACAGGTACAGCATAGCTGTTATCACTCCATAGGGCTTCTTCTTCTGATTGTCACTCAATGGTGTGTTGAGCCATTTGTCACGATGCCCTTTGAGGTTCGTCGGTTGTTTGGCAAGGTTTCGGTTCCACAGTCGGGAATGGTGGGCAATGATATTACGCAGTACAGAAATCGCCTCCAGCCAACTTGACATTTCCTTGGCAGAATAAAGACCGAATTCATTGGCTATCATAGACCGTTGGGACAACTGGTTTTTAAGGTTTTTGTACATTTTTGATAATGTACCGAAGGTAGCCACCTCTAGAATCACCCAGGCATCTGGATTATCACTGCCTAACGATTCTGCATCCCAGTTAGGGGCGTTGGCTATATATTCCTTTGCGAAAGGTTCGGTGCTACGACTAAACTCATATTTCAAGTCAAGCACAAAGTCCTCAAAATAATCCTCACGTTCAAACAGAGTCTTGTCAAGATACCACAACCCATTTCCTTTTGCTTGTGACAGATGGTTGATTATCTTGGCACGAAGAGCAACCTCAATAATCTCAATGGCATCGAAAAGTACCAGACGAAGATTACGGTCGAAATTGTAACGGGCTATCACATCATCAAACAATGCAGTGGGAAGGAAATCATGCTCTGTCTCATCATCAAGCATGTCCGTCCAATAGTATTTCAGACGGAAATAGCTGATGTGTGAGAGACAATCTCTTGCGTTCTCCTCACTATTGAACTTCATTCCACGAGCCTTAAGCAAGTGCAACTGTTCTTCTATCGTGCGTGGCTTTTGGTTGCCCATATATAAAAAGGTGACCCGCCAGCAGTTCTACGGGATGCCGACGGGTTCTGTTATCGTTGATTCGGAACTATTCCGAGAATCTTCTTATTCCGACTACAAAGATAATGTTTTTTTCTGAAACAGCCAAATTTCATTTCAAAAAATCAACTATTATAGGTGCAACATCTGAACAATATTTACAAATCTATAAGTCTAGATTCCATCCATAAGCCCAATTGTATAACCTTTTTACAGACTTCTTATCACACATAAAATCCATATTGTCAGGCAATTGTATTACTCTTATCATTGATTTGCCATCTATCTTCCGTAACTCCATGCATGCAAATAGGTATTCAACTTTGGGAGTGGGTATTAAGACGCATACTCGATAGTTCTGCTTTTGCCGTAAACTATAAACCACAAAGAATCCCCTATATCTATTATCTTTCGTTAAGTAAATACCATCTGGAACTGACACATTTTGAAATGTCCAAAGCCGTTCTGGCAAAATGTAGGGTTCTGGAGTCATTATCTGTTGTCTCAATCTGTCATAAAAATGATCGGACAAAAAAGTATACCCTGTTCGTGCAAATAAAATTAGATAAGCATTTTTGAGTATTGCAGCAGATACCCTGCGAGCGTCTCGTTTAAGTGGAGCATCTTGTATGTCTATTATGGAGTCTTCCAATAAAACATTTTCATGGTAAAACGACCACGTTTTAGGATTATTATGCTTTGTGTCAATGTTTAGGAACATTTCTTTGTCTTTACCGACCTTCAAGGTCGCTTTTAAGCGTCCTTCTCCCTTTTCTATGTATACTGTTCTATCAGTACCAGGTAAAAATGCCCGTTGTTCTATGCTCTTAATAGACTCTAACAAATGTACATCTATATTTGTACCACAAGTGTTATTACATTGCTTACACGTTAATGTTATACGTTGGCCGCCAAGTAATTTTTGTGGAACATCTTCTTCTGTAAGTTCTTGTTTCGCTATCTCTTGGCTGTAGTTTTTCATGCATAACGGGCATATGTAATCAGAATGCATACCCGTTGGCGGAATTAATTTAAGTTGATAAATATGAGTAAAAGGTTGTATAT
>ENA-UOJH01000642-UOJH01000642.1-human-gut-metagenome-genome-assembly--contig:-C148-NODE-642-length-31300-cov-18.512178_pt1 | contig 31300 bp, 19 predicted proteins | sample MGYA00242345_ERZ723892 | MGnify/ENA metagenome assembly ERZ723892 | reverse complement strand
TTGTCGCTTTGCAAGCAAAATCCCACTAAACCCTATAGGTTGCGGATTTGAGGGGATATGCAATGAAATGTTAACATTAACCATCGTTAACATATAAATGCGTAGAAAGTGTTGCCTTTTTCTCGGGAATATGAAGATTTGACACTTCCAAGTGTCATTATCGGGTGCTGGAATGCCATGGCGGGGGAGTATGTGGCAGTCCGTTTTCTGTGAGATTTGCAGTTCCGGTTCACTGTCGCCGTGATTGCTTCAGATGTCTCCAAGGCCACTTTTCCATATCGGCAAGGTCACTTTCCATATCGGCAAGGCCACTTTCCAGTATTGGCAAGACTGCTTTTCCATATCGGCAATACCGCTTTCCCATATTAAAAAGTACGAAAAAAGGTTTAAAACCTCTGATTGTGGCGCAAATTATGTATCTTTGCAAAATAATTGGGCTATACCAAATCAGTAGGTTTGGCTGAATTGCTATGGCCCCGAACAAATTAGAAAAGGATAAAATGGGAAAGATTATTGCTTTGGCTAACCAGAAAGGCGGTGTGGGAAAGACTACAACCACCATCAACCTCGCCGCCTCGCTCGCTACGCTTGAAAAGAAAGTGCTCGTCATCGACGCCGACCCGCAGGCTAATGCCTCCAGCGGACTCGGGGTCAACTCCAAGGACGTGGACTGCACACTCTATGAGTGCATCATCGACCATGCCGACGTGAAGGAAGCTGTCTATACCACTGACATCGACGGACTTGACATCATTCCGAGCCATATCGACCTTGTGGGAGCAGAGATAGAGATGCTGAATCTCGAACACCGCGAACAGGTGATCAAGAGAATGCTGCAGCCTATACGTGATGATTACGACTATATCCTTATCGACTGCTCACCTTCGCTCGGACTGATTACCGTCAATGCCCTCACGGCAGCCGACTCCGTCATAATCCCCGTGCAGTGTGAGTATTTCGCCCTTGAGGGAATCAGCAAACTGCTCAATACCATCAAGATTATCAAGAGCAAACTCAACACACGTCTTGAGATAGAAGGATTCCTGCTCACGATGTATGACGGCAGACTGCGCCTCGCCAACCAGATATACTACGAGGTGAAGCGCCATTTCCAGGAACTGGTGTTCAAGACCGTAATCCAGAGAAACGTGAAGCTCAGCGAGTCGCCAAGCCACGGACTGCCCGTCATCCTGTATGATGCCGACTCCACAGGAAGCAAGAACCACCTGGCGCTGGCAAAGGAAATCATCAACAAGAACGAGAAAACAAGCAAACAATAAGCAAACATAAGCAACGAGATAATGGGAGTACACAAGAGATACAGCGCACTCGGACGCGGACTCGACGCACTGATTTCAACCGACGACGTGCGTCCGCAGGGCAGTTCTACGATAAACGAAATTGAAATAGACCAGATTGAGGCAAACCCTAACCAGCCACGTCGGGAATTCGATGAGGAAGCGCTTCAGGAACTTGCCAACAGCATCCGCGAAATCGGTATCATACAGCCAATCACACTCAGACAGGTGGCTGAGGACAGATACCAGATCATTGCCGGAGAGCGCCGCTGGAGGGCCTCGCAGATAGCTGGGCTGACAGCCATACCGGCATATATACGCACGATAAAAGACGAGAACGTCATGGAGATGGCGCTCGTGGAGAACATACAGCGAGAGGACCTCAACGCCATTGAGATTGCTCTGGCATACGAACACCTGCTCTCAAACTCAGGAATGACACAGGAAAAGGTGTCGGAGCGAGTGGGCAAGAGCCGCACGGCGATAACCAACTACCTCAGACTGCTGAAGTTGCCCGCACAGGTGCAGATGGCATTGCAGAAAAAGGAAATAGACATGGGACATGCGCGTGCGCTTCTCTCTATCGACTCACCGTCGCTTCAGATCAAGGTGTTCAAGGAAATACAGAAAAACGGATACTCCGTAAGAAAGGTAGAGGAGATAGCCAAACAGCTCAACAGCGGCGAAGACGTGACGGTGGGCAAAAAGGTGATAGCCTCGAAGACACAGCTCCCGGAGGAGTTCAACACCCTGAAGGAACGACTCTCTTCGTTCTTCTCCACAAAGGTGCAGATGACCTGTTCGCCAAAGGGAAAAGGAAAGATAAGCATCCCGTTTGCCAATGCCGATGAACTGGAGCGCATCATGGCGGCGCTCGACAAAATGAACGACTAAAAGCGGAACGTGAAGTGTTGAGCAACATTCATAGAATGATGATGTGCCTCGTGGCAGCAGGGACGATGCTTGCCGTGAATGCCGCAGAGACGGAGAAACAGCAAGCACCATCGGCAACGCAGCCGACGGTTGTGCCGGACTCGTTGCTGAGTGCGGCGAGGGGTGCCGTGGCTGTGGATACAGTATCTATGTTGAATGCAGATTCCATATATATATTAAATAAGGTGGACTCTGTAGGCGTGAAGCAGAAAAAGGCAAAGCGCGACTGGGCGACATGGAGCCCGGATCCCAAGCGTGCCATGTGGCTTGCCATAGTGCTGCCGGGAGCCGGACAGGTGTATAACCGTAAATACTGGAAACTGCCTATCGTATACGGCGGATTCCTTGGCTGTATCTATGCATGGAGGTGGAACAACCAGATGTTCCGCGATTATTCGCAGGCATATATGGACATCATGGACGACGACCCCAATACGCAGAGCTACAACCAATTCCTGCATCTCGGAATGCAGATAACGGATGAAAACAAAGAGCGATATCAGAATCTCTTCAAGCGCAGGAAGGACTACTACCGCAAATACCGCGACCTAAGCATTTTCTGCATGATAGGTGTATATGCTCTCTCTGTAATCGACGCATACGTGGATGCGTCGTTGTCGCAGTTTGACATATCCAAGGACCTGAGCCTGAAGATAGAACCTTCGGTGATGAACGACCGCCGTTCGGCAAATCCACTGAAGTCGTCGGCGCTCGGACTGCAGTGCTCGCTCAATTTCTAATGAGTCGGTTTGCGCTGCACGATGTATGAATTAAAAAAAGAAACAATTTGATTAAGTAATGATATTTAAAAACAAAGTTATAGTATTGGCGGCATCTCTGCTGTTGGGCAGTGGGTTACAGATGTTCGCACAAGATGTAAATGACAATGAGATAACAGTGAAAGACAAGGATGGCCGTGAAGAAGTGATCGACGTGCCTGAGTCTATGGGCACTGAGTTTGACGACCTCCTGCAGGAGTATTACTCACAGAAATACCTGAAGGTGGACGACGACTGCAACTACAGAGATGAAAACCGTACCTATGAGCCGGAGGTCTACGTAGACCGTCTGAAGCGTCTGCCGAATATCATGGAGATGCCATACAACGACATCGTGCAGAAATTCATCGACCGCTACACCGGTCGTCTGCGCCGTTCGGTGAGCTATATGCTCGGAGCATCGAATTTCTATATGCCGATATTCGAGGATGCCCTCTCGGCATACGACATTCCACTGGAATTGAAATATCTGCCGGTGATAGAGTCGGCACTCAACCCTAAGGCTACATCCAGAGTGGGAGCTGCCGGACTGTGGCAGTTCATGCCATCCACCGGCAAGCAGTATGGACTGGAGATAAACTCTCTCGTTGACGAGCGTCGCGACCCTGTGAAGGCATCCTATGCTGCAGCACGCTATCTGCGCGACCTATATAAAATCTATGGCGACTGGAGTCTCGTAATCGCTGCATACAACTGCGGACCGCAGAATGTGCGCAAGGCGATGCAAAGAGCAGGCGGAGAGGCCGACTATTGGAAGATCTATCCATATCTGCCGCGTGAGACAAAGGGATACGTGCCTGCATTCATCGCAGCAAACTATGTGATGAACTATTATTGTGAACACAACATTTGTCCGATGCGCACCACATTGCCGGCAAAGACCGATACAGTGGTGGTGACTCGCGACATACACCTGAAGCAGATTGCCGACGTGTGTGGAGTGAACCTCGAAGAACTTCGTGCGCTCAATCCGCAGTATCGCCGCGACATCGTGAACGGCAACTCCAAGCCATCAGTGCTCCGCCTGCCTATTTCGGTGGTCAATTCGTTCATCAGCAACGAGGACTCCATCAGCAACTACCAGGCAGACCAGCTCTTCACACGCCGTTCTCTCGTTGAGGTGGACGAGCAGACACAGCCCCGCTACACATCTTCAAAGCGTACCTCTTCGAAGAAAGGATACGGTCGCTCATCTAAGAAGTCTAAAGGCAAGAAAGGCAAGAAGGGCCGTGGAGGCAAGAGCGTAACAGTGAGAAACGGTGACACACTCTCCGAGATAGCCGAGAGAAACCACACCACCGTGGGCAAGCTGCGCAAGCTCAACGGTATAAAGGGCAGCAACATACGTGCCGGCAAGAAGATAAAGGTGAAGTGATAACAGCATACAACCGTTAACTCTTAAAATCGCATTATCATGGGTGAACAGAAACTTACAGACCAGGAGCGAGAGGCTGCTGATGCTAAAATGGTAGATGATGCCTTCAAGCATCTGCTCGACAGTTATCTCGCATCGCGCCACAGAAAGAAAGTGGATATCATAACGAAGGCTTTCAACTTCGCACGTCAGGCCCACAAGGGAGTGCGTCGACTCTCCGGCGAGCCATACATCATGCACCCCATAGCGGTGGCACAGATAGCATGCTCGGAGATGGGACTCGGCTCCACGAGTATCAGTGCGGCACTGCTCCACGACGTGGTGGAAGACACCGACTATACGGTGGAGGACATCCAGAACATGTTCGGTCCGAAAATCGCCCAGATAGTAGACGGACTGACCAAGATTTCAGGAGGAATCTTCGGTTCGCAGGCATCGGCACAGGCAGAGAACTTCAAGAAACTGCTTCTGATGATGAGCGATGACATCCGTGTCATCCTGATCAAGATATGCGACCGTCTGCACAACATGCGTACGCTCGACGGACAACCGCCAAACAAACGCTACAAGATTGCCGGCGAGACCTTATATATATATGCGCCGCTCGCCAACCGTCTCGGGCTGAACAATATCAAGACAGAGCTGGAGAACCTCAGTTTCAAGTTCGAACACCCGGAGAAATATGCGCAGATAGAAGAGAAGCTCGCCAGCACTCAGGCATCTCGCGACACCCTCTTCGACAATTTCACGAAACCTATCCGTGAGACACTCGACAAGATGGGCATCGAATACACCATCAAGGCTCGAGTGAAGAGTCCGTTCTCCATCTGGAACAAGATGATGCAGAAGAACGTGTCGTTCGACCAGATTTACGACATCCTTGCCGTAAGAATTATTTTCAAGCCGAAAGACAAAGACGAGGAGGTGGACGAATGCTTCCGCATCTATGTTGCGCTCAACAAGATATACAAATCACACCCCGACCGTCTGCGCGACTGGGTTAACCACCCCAAGGCAAACGGCTATCAGGCAATCCATGTCACTCTGATGAGCAACATGGGAAAATGGATAGAAGTGCAGATCCGTTCGGAGCGCATGGACGAGATGGCGGAGCAGGGCTTCGCCGCACACTGGAAATACAAAGACGGAGTTGACGGCAATGGAGCCAAGGAAATCTCAGAAGACGAGGGCGAGCTGAACAACTGGCTGCGCACCATCAAGGAAATCCTCGACGACCCGCAGCCAGACGCCATGGACTTCCTCGACACCATAAAACTGAACCTCTTCGCATCAGAAATCTTCGTGTTCACTCCGAAGGGAGAAATCAAGACCATGCCGGCAGGATGCACGGCCCTCGATTTCGCATTCCAGATTCATACCTTCCTCGGAAGCCATTGTATCGGAGCCAAGGTGAACCACAAGCTCGTGCCTCTCAGCCATAAGCTCAAAAGTGGCGACCAGGTGGAGATCCTTACCTCAAACTCTCAGCATGTGCAGCCGTCGTGGATAAACTTCGTGTCTACTGCAAAGGCGAAGACCAAGATTCAGGGAATCCTGCGCCGAGAGGGTAGGGAAGTGCAGAAGCGCGGCGAGGAGATACTCGACGAGTTCCTCAAACGCAATTCTATGGAACTCACCTTCGCCGTGATGGACAAACTCTGCGCTCTGCATGAAGTGGAGAAACACGAGCAGCTGCTTCAGGCATTGGGCGAGAAGACCATCATTCTGGGCGACCAGGACCTCGACGAACTGCAGGGCAAGAACAACAAGAAGAGTGAGACTTCCCGTGGATGGCGCAAGTATGTGCCGTTCCTTGGCAAGAAAAAAGACGATGGAGAGAAACAGCAGAGTGCTACTTCCAAGGGCTATGCAGTCGTGCCGGAGAATTTCAACCGCAAGAAACCGATTTACATCACCGACAACAATATCAATACATACATCTTCAAACCATGCTGTCATCCTATTCCGGGCGATGACGTGCTTGGATTCATCGACGGCAAGAACCACATCGAGATACACAAACGCTCCTGCAGGGTGGCTTCTAAACTCAAGTCAAGCTATGGCAACAGGATTCTCGATGCCAAATGGGACATGAAGCGTCAGTTGCTCTTCGATGCTACAGTCTCGGTGAAGGGTATCGACCGTATCGGTATGCTCAACGAGGTGACGAAGGTCATCTCAGACCAGTTCGACGTGAATATCCACAAGCTCACCATTTCGTGCGACGAAGGCATCTTTGCCGGAGTTTTCGAACTGCTTATCCACGACCGCAGCGATGTGGAGACTGTGATGAACGGACTGAAGACCATCAATGGAGTGCAGGAAGTGAACCAGACGGTTTGATGCAATATACCCAACTCCCGAGTTTTCGGATAATATGACTATATCAGTATCCTGGTAACCATAATTCCAACGTCGGCATAATGGACGTTTATGGTTTCCAGGATAACTTTCAAGATAAACTACTAATTTAAAACAAATCAATCAAAATGAGAAAATTACTTCTATCCCTTGTTCTCGCTCTTGCGGGAACGCTGGCTGTCAATGCGGCAAACAAATACGACAATCCCGACACAATCTTCGTGGCTCGCGACGGAACGGCAGAGTTCCGCAATATCGACGATGCCATTGAGGTGTGCAGGGCATTTATGGAATACCACAAGGTGATATTCGTGAAGAAAGGCACCTACAAGGAAAAACTCATCGTGCCGTCATGGCTCACCAATATTGAGATATGCGGCGAGGACAGAGACAATACCATAATAACCTACGACGACCATGCCAATGTGTTCATTCCCGGCACCGACCGCAAGATGGGCACCTTCCGCACCTACACCGTGCGGGTGGACGGCAATGACATAACATTCCGCAACATCACGATAGAAAACAACGCAGCACGACTCGGACAGGCAGTGGCGCTCCACACTCAGGGCGACCGCCTCACGTTTGTGAACTGCCGCATCCTCGGCAACCAAGACACGGTATATACAGGAGGCATTAACACACGCCTCTATTTCAAAGACTGCCACATCGAGGGAACCACAGACTTCATCTTCGGTCCGTCAACGGCATGGTTCGAAAACTGCACCATCCTGAGCCGTACCGACTCCTACATCACCGCCGCTTCCACCCCGCAGAACGTGGAATACGGTTATGTGTTCAACCGCTGCAAGATTGTCGCAGCAGAGGGAGTCAGCAAGGTATATCTCGGTCGTCCGTGGCGTCCCTACGCCCACACGCTGTTCATGAACTGTCAGCTCGGCAAGCATATCCTGCCCGTAGGATGGCACAACTGGAGCAATACGCAGAATGAGACGACTGCACGCTACTGCGAGTATGACAACCATGGCGAGGGAGCTGCCACGAAAGAACGTGCAGCATGGACACGCCAGCTCACTAAGAAAGAGGCGGCAAAGGTGACGCTTGAGAATGTTTTCAGACAGAATGGCGGTTGGATACCGAATGTCTGATTAAAAGAATTTTGCACATATACCATTAAACTGATGGTATCTGTCATACATTAGACTGATGATATCGGCCATCTGAGTCTGACAGCAATAGAATTTTCTTTATTGCCAGCCAGTCTCAGATGGCCGATTAAAGTTAAATCTTAGTCTTAAAAATAAAAAACTTTTGCTAAAGTTTTGCGTTTTAAAGAAAACTATATATATTTGCACCGAAACAAACTATACCGTTCCATAACGGAAACGGCACAGGGGTGTCAGGAAAGAGGATGAAACAACTACTGCCCCACATATTATAATATGTGTAGGAAATGTGCTCGGGAAGCACACAGACTGGTACACTACAAGGAGATTGCTACTAACTAATAAATCAAAAAATAACATTTATGCATTTACAATTCAGAAGAGCCTTGACGGCTTCAGTATTGCCTATGGTTTGTCTTACGGCATTTGCCCAGAAGACGGTCACGGGTACAGTGAAGGATGCAAGTGGAGAGCCATTGATTGGTGTTACTGTGTTTGTCGATGGCAAACCAGGTTCCATCACCGACATCGATGGTAATTTCTCTATCCCCAATGCATCTCCTTCTTCTAAAGTAAAGATTTCCTACATTGGTTACAAAGAACAGACCATTACTCTCGGAAACTCTTCAACGATCAATATCGTATTGCAGGAAGACAATGCTCAGCTCGATGAGGTTGTCGTTGTAGGTTACGGTACGATGAAGAAGAGCGACCTTACCGGTTCTGTATCTTCTGCTGATGGTGCAAAACTTGCTGCCAAGGGTACTACAAGTGCAATGGAGGCATTGCAGGGTTCTGTTCCTGGCGCACAGATTACACAGGCTACCGGACGTGCAGGTTCTGACTTCAACATCCAGATCCGTGGTAAGTCTTCTATCCAGGGTACTTCAAAGCCTATCTATGTTGTCGACGGCGTTATCTGCGAAGACATCGGCTTCTTGAACACTCAGGACATCGAGCGTATGGACATCTTGAAGGATGCTTCATCTACAGCTATCTTCGGTTCACGTGCCACAGCCGGTGTAGTTATCGTTACTACAAAGAGCGGTTCTTCTCTCGCTGGAAAGAGCGAGGAGAAAGTTTCTATCTCATACGACGGATACTATGGAGTGTCTAAGATTGCCCGTATGCCAGACTATATGAACACCGACCAGTTCTACAAGTGGCGTTTCTCTCAGTTCCTCTCTTCAGGACAGGTGGCAAACGGTATCGCTACCGTTGCCCAGCCTACATGGAAGATGACCCAGCAGGACTTCCTGCAGGGTATGCTTGCCGATACAGAGGACGGCACTTCTGTACTGAAAAACATGCTGAACAACGGTGAGGGCTACAACTGGCCAGACCTCGTGACACAGGACGGTCAGAAGCAGAACCATTTCCTCGCCGTAAACGGTTCTTCAAAGAATACACACTATCATTTTGGAGTAGGTTACAACCGTGAGGAGGGAGTATACAAGAACGACCTCCAGAACCGCTACAACATGAAGGGTAGTGTTGACAGCAAGATCAACAAATATCTCTCTGCAGGTTTCACCCTGAACCTCGCTTACACAGAAAACCAGTTGGCTTCAGATGACGCCGTAAAGGATGCGTTCCGTCAGGTGCCGTTCGCTCGTCCTTACGCTTCTGACGGTAGCTTCAACGTGAAGCCGGGTAACTTTGAGTCAATGGGAACAAAGGCAAATCAGTTCACTGATACCGTTAACCCTCTCATCTATCTGCGTGACGACTCAAAGGAGTCAAACACCTTCCGTGTGCTTGGTAACATTTACGTGCAGTTGAAACCGGTAGAGTGGTTGTCATTCAAGACCACATTCTCTCCAAACTACGTGAACTCACGCACTGGTGAGTATACAGCTTCGAGCGGTTCTCGTACTGAAACTGCTTCTCACGAGGAGTACACCCGCAAGGACTGGACTTGGGACAACCAGATTGACTTCAACAAGACCTTCGGCGACCACTCTCTGAGTGCTATGGGATTGTTCTCTATGACTTCTTCCGACAAAATGTACAGCCAGGTCGGCAGAACATCTGCTGATGCCACTTCTATCATGACAGGTACAAAGTGGTACAATATGTATACAGGTACTATCTTTGAGAAGAAACCGGAGGAAAGCGGTATCGGTTCAGGTACTGCTTACTGGGAAGAGACAATGATGTCTTACGCTTTGCGTCTGAACTATTCTTACAAAGGCAAGTATATGTTTACAGGTACAGTACGTACCGACGGTTCTTCAAAGTTCCTGAAAGACTCTCGCTGGGGATGGTTCCCATCAGCAGCTCTTGCATGGCGTATCTCAGAAGAAGACTTCATGAAGAACATCTCATGGATCGACAACTTGAAGCTTCGTTTGAGCTATGGTGTGACTGGTAACAACACCGTGTGCGGACATTATAACTCAGTTGGCGTTTCTGGTCCAAACATTTATGCTTTCGGTTCAGTAGTTGCCAACGGCTATTACCCAAGCAGTGTCATCAACGCTGACTTGAAGTGGGAGAAATCTTATGAAACCAACTTCGGTATCGACTACGGATTCCTCAACAACAGAATCAATGGATCTATCGACCTCTATTCTAAGACATCTAAAGACCTGCTCTATCTGAGACACCTTCCATTGGTTTCTGGTGGCGGCAGCCTTTGGGACAACGTTGGTGAAGTGCAGAACCGTGGTATCGAGTTCGCCCTGAACACAGTGAACATCCAGACCAAAGACTGGTACTGGACCACAAGCTTCAACTTCGCCCGCAACATCAACAAGGTGAAGAAGATCAACGGCGAGAACAAGATCATAGATCCTGACTATCCAATCACATCTTCTTTGTTCGTAGGTTCTCCAATGAACTCTCTCTACTTGTACAAGTGGGATGGCGTCGTTTCAGACAAGAACATCACTGTTCCTAACAATGATGCAGCCGTCAACGCAGGCTTCACACCTGGTGAGCAGGTTCGCTCTTGCGACTACTACCACAAGGTATACGGTTGGTCAGAGGGTATGCCTATCATCAAGGATAACGACGGCAATGGCGTGATCAACGCTGACGACAAGATGATTCTCGGTTGCCAGGATCCTTCTTGGACAGGCAACATCTCTTCTACTTTACAGTATAAGGATTGGGATTTCTCATTCTCTATCTATACAAAGCAGAACTTTACGGTATACTCAAACACATTGGCTGACACATACGATTATGCTTACCGTGGATGGAACAAGATTGCAATGGATTACTACATCCCTGCTGGAACACTTATCGACTGCGACGGTGTGAATGCTGATGGTACATACATCAACCCTGTATACCAGGAGACCACACACTATGGTTCATTCCCATTCACAAACAGCTCTATCACCAACAACGGTGCCGGTTCTGCATCTTATGAGAAGAACGTTTACAATGCTCTCGCAGTAGACAAGATTTCTTACTGGAAGGTCAAGAACATCACTCTTGGCTACACATTCCCAAAGAAGTTGCTCTCTTCATGGGGCTGCCAGTATCTCCGTCTTTATGTTAACATTACAAACCCATTCGTATTCACGAAGTACAAGGGATTCGATCCTGAGTGGGCTGATGCAGCCAAGAAGAATGATGGTCCAAGCACAGTGACATATCAGATCGGTGCAAGCATTAAGTTCTAATAACATTTTAAACAAAGAAGCAAAATGAAAAAGTTTATCATAATGTCTGCCCTCGGATTGGCCACGGTGGCTGGTTTGTCCAGCTGTTCTGATTTCTTGGATACAGACAATAAAAGTACTGTAACACCTGAAAGCCAGTTCTCTGACATCTCAGGTTGGAACCAGCAGCTTAACAATGCATATTATGCTCTGCGTGATGTATACAGTGATCCTAAGGTGTTCTGTCAGGGTACAGACCTCTACACCGTTGGACAGAATGCATCGGCTCCTGTATTGCAGTCGTATCAGTATTCTTCAGACAACGAGGATGTTACGAACCTTTATAAAAACACATACGCTGCCATCAACTATGCCAACTGTGTGTTGAAGTATTGCAAGGACGACAAGTTGAACGACCAGGCTCGTTTCGTGCGCGACTATTGCTATTACATCCTTACACAGCAGTTCGGTGCAGTGCCATACATCACCGACTATATTGAGTCGGCAAGCACAAACTATCCTCGCACAGACCTCGCTACGGTTTATGCCAACGTCATTGCTGACCTGAAGGAAATCATCGCAAACGGCAATCTCGAGAGCGTAAGTTCTGAGAAGGATGCCAGAGGACGTGCCAGCGTTATCGGTGCCAAGGCTCTTCTTGCCAAGGTTTACCTCGCAGCAGGATGGGACTTGCAGACAACTGTGAATGATGCAAAGAACGGTACATACACAGTGAACAGCACCGAGTATTTCGCTGAGGCTGCAAAATATGCTTCTGAGGTAGCTGATGCAGTTCCTTTGACACAGTCATTCGACAAGAAATGGGACTTCGACAACAATGAGAAGGGCACCAACGCCGAGACTCTGTTCTCAATCCAGTACGACCGTGCCACTTCATCCGACAAGGTGACTGGTGGTCACGACCAGCAGCACAACTTTGCTCTCTATATGGGTTCAAACACTCTGGGTGTGAAGGGCGTGAAGAGCGACCTCTGTCCTACAGAGCGTGTTTACTACGCTTTCGACAAGGGCGACGACCGCTTCGAAGGAACTTTCATGACTACAGTATATGGTTATGACGGAAATGAAAGCAACTGGAGCAAGCAGGGCTATTGGGCATACTACAATGCCACTGATGCTGAGAAGGCAAAGCTCTCTATCGCATTCAAGTATTTCCCATGGTATACAGAGGATTCTGAGATTGAGGCTTATTGCACAGCCCACGCAGCACAGTTCGTTACCACTGGCATGAAGAGCACTACCAAGGTGTTCAAGGTTGCTGAGAACTCCACTTGCAAGGCTTATGCCGCAAACGGTTCTTACGATGCAAAGAACTCTGCCACTTACACACAGCCATTCTCTTCTGCAATCCAGAAGATCGGATGTCTGCCTCCAGTACGCAAGTTCGACGACAAGAACACTACCAGCGACTGCAAACAGTCGGGTGGTGACTACCGTGATGTTGTGGTTCTGAATGCAAGCGAGATTTATCTCGTTGCTGCAGAGGCTTACCTTATGATGGGTGACGATGCTAATTCTCTGAAGTATCTCAATGCCGTTCGTACCCGTTCACACGCTTCTTATCTTGGCTCATTCAGCGACTACAAGCGCTACGACTGGGGCTACAATGATGCCGGTGGATACGTGTCATTCGGACAGACCGACAGCTACGGATTGACCATCAATAAGCTGGATGTCATCCTCGACGAGCGTATGCGTGAGACTCTCGGTGAATATTACCGTTGGATGGACCTGCGCCGCACCCATCAGCTCGTTCGTTACAACACTACCTATTGTGGTCTTTCTGTTAACAACATGACAGGTAACGACGGTCAGATCAAATGGCTGCGTCCAATTCCAGAGAACGAGATACAGATCAACTCAGGTATCACTGCTGCCGACCAGAACCCTGGCTTCCGTACATATAGCACAGCAGAGGAAAGCGATGCAGAATAATCCTGCTTCATTATTAACCGAATTAAAACAGAAAAGAAAATGAAACTGAAAAGTATATTGTTTTTGATGCTTGGTGTTCTCTTCTCGCTCACATTCGCTGCATGCGACGATGATGACGACCCAGTGACACACACCGATGCATCTGTTCTCGTAGGTGGAACTTTCAATGGTTCTATGTTTGACGAAGACGGAAACGAGAAAGCTTCAGATGTAGTTGTTACAATCAGCAAGTTTGAGGCTGAAAACACTCAGGCAATCACAGTCAAGATAGCTTCCGCTACTTTGAAAATGGATCAGGAGGCAGTGTTCAACGTTGCCAAGGCTGGTGAAAACCGTTACACATTCGGAAACGGTTCTGCTGCAGCAGCAAGAAACACAGGTGGAGTGATAGAGGGTAACGACCTTACTGTCTATACCTCTCTCAGCTCAAAGTTCAAGTTCAATGCTACAAGCTCTGCCAAGCGCTACACCATCAAGGCTGTAAAGGCTGGCGAGTAAAATCTTGAATATATAACGACAATGTGATAATAATCCGAGTTCATTGCTGGATATTATAAATCCAGCGATGGACTTGAACCAAACGATCAATTTTATTAATAACTTAAAAACAAAACAAATTATGAAAAAGAGTTTACTTTTCGTAGCTGCTATGTTTATGGCAGTATGTGCTAACGCACAGGGTCAGTGGAATGCAGTTCCTTCTACAGCAGCTGTTGATGAAGTTGTTGTTCCTGCTGGAACACCTACAGAAGTTGCTACTTCTGAGATTCAGAACGCTAAGGTTGTTCTCGTTGATGGTGGTAAGGACTGGACAGTAAAGAGCGATCCTGCTACAGCTGAGACTTTCGTGTCACAGGGCAAGACTTTCTCTAAGGCTTACATCCAGGGCGGTACAAACGGTGTTGACGCTTCTTTGGACAAGGCTGGTACTACTTCTGCTCACGTAGAGTTCACACCTGCTGTTGCCGGTAAGGTATACGTTGCTGCAAAGTATGGTAAGAACAAGAAGATCTGGACTGCCAAGGTTCCTAACTCAGTTATCGAGGCTGAGGAGCTTGACTTCGCTGTTATGGGCGATTACGCTACAGACGTATGGGGACAGTACATCACAGCTGACGGTGGTCTGAACGCTGAGCAGACTGTAACAGACGCTGACGTTTACGCAGCTCTCGCTTACGACGTTGAGCCAGGCAACACATACTTCTTCTGGGTATCTGGTTCTAAGATCATGCTTTGCGGTCTTGCTTTCGATGCTAACGGTGATGTTAACGGCATCAGCAACGTTGTTGCTCCAGAGGCAGACGCTAACGCTCCTATCTACAACCTCGCTGGTCAGCGCGTAAGCTCTAACTTCAAGGGCATCGCTATCCAGAACGGCAAGAAGTTCGTTAAGTAATTGCGAATCAATTGAACCCAAATCTGTCGTTTCTGACAGATAGAATATATGCCAAGTCCTTCAGTGGGCTTGGCATTTTTTTGATTTCTATCGTAAAAGTATATCTTAGTATTCTATCGTGAAAGTATAAAAAGTGCAAATTATTTTGTCGGTTCAAATAAATAGTGTACTTTTGTGCCGGTAATAGAAACACAGGGGCGTAGCCCAGTTGGTTTAGAGCGCTGCAGTCACATTGCAGAGGTCATCGGTTCGAGCCCGATCGTCCCTACTTGTTTTCTATTTTTTTCCTCATTATATCCCGTAATTTATTCCGCTGACCCCTGATGACCGTTTTTGGTTAAATCCGGCATTACGTAAGGTAGTCGAACTGCTTCTTCATCTCCTGCAGCTGGTCGCGCAGCTTTATGAGCGTCTCCAGCACCTTGGTGTCAGAGCTTACGGCATTCTTCTGTTCCTTCAGCATCTTGCGGGCGGCGGCAAGCTTGAAGCCACGCACCTTCACCAGATTGTATACCACCTTGATATTCTCGATGTCCTGCTCCGTATACTGTCGGATATTGTTGCCCGTGGTCTTGGGTTTTATCATCGGAATTTCCTTCTCCCAGAAGCGCAACATGCTTTCAGAGACGCCCAGCATCTCTGCCACCTCCTTGATGGAGTAATACAGTTTCAGTTTCTTTTCCGTGTTAAGTGCCATATTATATACTTTCTTCGGCAAAGATAATAATTTTCTTCTGTTTCGTCAACATCCGTGGCTTATAACACGCTAAAAAACACAAGGATAACAAATAATTTGGCTGTTTATCATATTTTTTTTAATTTTGCCGATTAAATCAATAGGTAAGAGGCATGGGCAAGCACACCCGGCAATATCATTGCCCTTTTCCTGTGCCCTTAGCAACAGAGTCAAAAAGAAATATTATTAAAGAAACAAGAATACGATGATGACAGCAAATGAAATCCGCGACTCATTCAAGAAATTCTTCGAGTCGAAAGGACACGTTATTGTACCGTCAGCGCCAATGGTCATCAAAGACGACCCTACGCTGATGTTCACCAATGCAGGTATGAACCAGTGGAAAGACATTATCCTCGGCACCCGCGAGCCGGAGCCACGCCGTCGTGCCGACACACAGAAGTGTCTGCGCGTGAGCGGTAAGCACAACGACCTCGAGGAAGTGGGCCACGATACCTACCACCACACCATGTTTGAGATGCTCGGCAACTGGAGCTTCGGCGACTACTTCAAGGAGGGCGCCATCGACTACGCATGGGAATACCTCGTTGACGTGATTCATCTCGATCCAAACGACCTCTACGTCACAGTATTCGAGGGCTCTCCCGAGGAGGGACTCGCTCGCGACGATGAGGCAGCCGGCTTCTGGCTCAAGCATGTGCCTGCCGACCATATCATCAATGGCAACAAGCACGACAACTTCTGGGAGATGGGCGACACAGGCCCTTGCGGTCCATGCTCTGAGATTCATCTCGATTCCCGCACTCCGGAGGAGAAGGCAAAGACACCGGGACGCGAACTCGTAAACAAGGACGACCCACAGGTGATTGAGATCTGGAACATCGTGTTCATGCAGTTCAACCGCAAGGCCGACGGTTCTCTCGAACCCCTGCCAATGCACGTCATCGATACCGGTATGGGCTTCGAGCGACTCGTGCGTGCTCTGCAGGGTAAGCATTCTAACTACGACACCGACATCTTCCAGCCTATCATAAAGGAAATCAGCACTCTCTCTGGTCTGAAATACGGCGAGACAGAGGAAGTTGACGTGGCTATGCGTGTCGTTGCCGACCACCTCCGTGCCGTGGCATTCTCCATTGCCGACGGTCAGCTGCCAAGCAACGCCAAGGCTGGATACGTCATCCGCCGCATCCTTCGTCGTGCCGTGCGTTATGCCTACACCTTCCTGGGTCAGAAGGAGTCGTTCCTCTTCCGTCTAGTGCCGGTATTGGTACAGGAGATGGGCGGAGCATTCCCGGAGCTTGCTGCCCAGCGCGAACTCATCACAAAGGTGATAAAAGAGGAGGAGGAGTCGTTCCTGCGCACACTCTCCAACGGTATCAGCATGCTCAGCAGCGCCATCGAGGCTGTGAAGGCTGCCGGCAAGACAGAGCTCGACGGCACACAGGCGTTCCGTCTTTTCGACACCTACGGATTCCCTCTCGACCTCACCGAGCTTATCTGTCGTGAGAGCGGCGTCACCGTAGACGAGAAGCAGTTTGACGTAGAGATGCAGAAGCAGAAGGAGCGTGCCCGCAATGCGGCAGCTGTGGAAAACGGCGACTGGATTGAGGTTCGTCCGGGCGAGCAGCAGTTCGTGGGCTATGACTATACTGAATATGAATGTCACATCCTGCGCTACCGCAAGGTGACGCAGAAGAAGAACACATACTTTGAGCTCGTTCTCGACAACACTCCATTCTATGGCGAGATGGGAGGTCAGGTGGGCGACACCGGTGTCCTCGTAAACGAGGAGGAGACCATCACCATCACCGACACCAAACGTGAGAACAATCAGTCTGTGCATATCGTGAAGGCTCTGCCAAAGAACGTAGAGGCAGAATTTATGGCTTGTGTGGATACCGACAAGCGTGAGGCGAGTGCAGCCAACCATACTGCTACCCACCTCCTCGACTATGCCCTCAAGCAGGTGCTCGGCGACCACGTGGAGCAGAAGGGATCATTCGTGTCGCCAGACACATTGCGTTTCGACTTCGCTCATTTCCAGAAGGTAACCGACGAGGAAATCCGTCAGGTTGAGCGTATCGTCAACGATATGATTCGTCAGGACATCCCGTTGCAGGATCATCGCAACGTGCCGATAGAGGAGGCTAAGCAGCTCGGAGCTATAGCATTGTTCGGTGAGAAATACGGCGACAGGGTCCGCGTGGTGCAGTTTGGTCCGAGTGTTGAGTTCTGTGGTGGTATCCATGCTCACAGCACCGGTCGCATCGGTATGCTGAAGATCGTTTCCGAGAGCAGCGTTGCCGCCGGCATCCGTCGTATCGAGGCTAAGACAGGCGCTGCCTGCGAGCAGATGATGTACGACCTGGAGGATGGCATGAAGGCTATCAAGGCTCTCTTCCACAATGCCAAGGACCTGCAGACCGTCATCGGCAAATACATCGAGGAGCACGAGGCTATGAAGAAGAGCATCGAGAAGTTCCAGGCTGAGGCAGTGGAGCGTGCAAAAGAACGTCTCATCCAGCAGGCCCGTGAAGTTAACGGTGTTAAGGTCATCACCACCGTGTTGCCGATGACTCCGGAGGCAGCCAAAGACCTCGCTTTCAAGCTCCGTGCCGCACAGCCGGAGAATATGCTATGCGTCATCGGCAGCAAGCATGACAACAAGCCATTGCTCACCGTTATGGCTACCGACGACCTCGTCAGCGACCGCGGTTTCAATGCCGGTAAGGTTATCCGCGAGGCTGCCAAACTGATTCAGGGTGGCGGTGGCGGTCAGCCTCACTTCGCCACAGCCGGAGGAAAGAACGTCGACGGTCTTTCTGCCGCTGTAGACAAGGTAGTAGAGCTGGCTCAGTTATAAACCTCAAACGGTCTGATGACCGATTTGGGTTAAATCAAAGATAAAGACAATTTTTGAATAAAATTGTCAACCATCTGGTCGAGAGTGCGGAAGTATCTGAATTACAGACACTTCCGCATTTTAATATGCGCAAAAACCATCTGGTAATTGTCTGGATGGTTTAAAGAATAACCCATCCTAACCTTCCCCAAGGGAAGGAACAAGTTACTCAGAATATTAACCTCAGCCCCCACCTAGCCTCCCCCGAAGGGGAGGGACGGATACCTTTGGCTACATGATTTTCGTCAGTAGTCATCTGATTATCAACGGTTTGTCAGCAGCAATAGTGACTGTCCCTCCCCTTCGGGGGAGGCTAGGTGGGGGCTTAAGTTATTAGGTGGTGCTGGGTTTTAGGTTATGTGGTGCTGGTGTCAATATCCGGAGTAATATGTTCCTTCCCTTTGGGAAGGTTAGGATGGGTTTGAGTTTAGGATGGGTTATCCTTTGGGTAGGTCAGGATGAGTATTAAAGTGTTTTGGGCATGTTTTGAGCATCACCCGTGCCCACATGGGGCAAGGTGCTTGCCCCGGTTGGGTAACGTGCTTGCCCCACATGGGCACGCTGCTTGCCCATTTCGTGACGTTTTTGTTGTCTTTGCCGATGATTGTGCTTTGGGTTAAAAAGCAAAGGGCTTACCCGTGATGTAGGAGTCAATGAGGATTCTGTGTGGCCATCACTTTTATGCTCTTGTTTCCATGTCCTATGATACTTCTGTGATACTTCGATGATACTTTTCTGTAAAACATCCAGAAAAGTATCATTTGGTTAAATCGTTAGTATATAAGGTCTTAGGGGCGTAATTGGAGGACAGAATGATACTATGATACTTTATTTTGAGAAAACAATATTACTCGTTGATGTAATGAGGGAGTGTGATGATTATTTGTCGTTGTAGTGTTCTTCTGCTTGGATTATCAGTACTGATACGCGGTCGTCGTAGATGTCGTATATAATGCGGTCATGTGCTATGATTTTCCACTTACGTAGTGTCTTGTCAGCCTCTTTGGAATACTCAATAGTGTAGATCATAGGTTGTCGAAATATCGTTGCATTTCTTCTGGTGTACTACATGAAATGGTCTCGCCATTGGCATACTCGCGACGCGCCTTGTTTATAGAGCGGTGCATGGCGGGTGTGATGGTCTCGTCATCTTTGAGGTTGGCCATTCGTACGGAGGCTACACCTCGTAATAGTTTCAAAGCCTTTTTGATGTCGGCTATGAGCGCATTGTCTTCCAGTGTGACAATCATCTGTACTGGTTTGGAGTTTAATGTTGCTGATGCCATATCGTTATCATTTAGTTGTTCTTTGTTAGCAAAGTTACGAAAATATTTTGAATGTAACCATAAGCTTCTTATCCTTTTATATTTCATTGCGTTTTTATATTATCCGTTTTAGCCCCTGTGTCCATCAGTCTGCGGCGATGGACACTATATTCTCACCGATATTCTCATTCCGTGTTGGTGTTGTGTCCCCAGCCTTCGGCAGGGACACAAATCAAAAAAATGAAACACTGATATCACCGAGGAACACGGATTGGTCTTTTCACGGATTCATTTTTTTGATTTAATTTGGCCAATGATTCTTGGATCCCATTATGGATTTATTTGGATTCGAGAGTGTTGACATACTCCCTTTCCTGGCGGTTTCAGTGTTATTACTCCGCATACTGCCATCAGCCCCCACCTAGCCTCAAACCCATCCTAACCTTCCCAAAGGGAAGGAACTAATTACTCCGATTATTGCTGTCAGCCCCCACCTAACCTCCCCCGAAGGGGAGGGACGGATACCATTGGCTAAATGATTTTCGTCAGTAGTCGTCTGATTATCAACGGTTTGTCAGCAGCAATAGTGACTGTCCCTCCCCTTCGGGGGAGGTTAGGTGGGGGCTGAAGTTCAGGTGCAGAGTAACTTGTTCCTTCCCTTTGGGAAGGTCAGGATGGGTTTGAAGGTTAGGATGGGTTATCCTTTGGAGAAGGTTAGGATGGGTTTTAGAACGAGAGGGGGCTGATAGTAAAACCCCGTGTCCCATTTGGATTAAATCCAATGAGGACACGGGGCGCTGTCATTTGCATAGAGAGTGGACTACTGTTCAAAACGGTTTTATTGCCGATATTGACTTTACTTGTTTACCACCGTCTTGCCGTTTACGATGTAAATGCCTTGTGGGAGTTTCAGGATCTCTGTCAGGGTCATGTTCCTGTCGATGAGTATTCCTCTCGTCGTATAGACACATGCATTGTCTCTATCTCCCATAATTTGTGCTATAGCGCACAATAGTTTGTATTTACCGTTTATCGTAATGTCATTGTCGGGCATTGTCTTCGGGTATTCCTCCCAACCCTCAAACTCATATCCTTCCTTAATCGGCACTTCCGGTTCAACGATTATCTCTCCGTATTTTACTTCCGTTTCAGCAATCGTCTCTCCGTCAATCTTCCATGTTACTTTATGGATGTTTACAGAGAATTCTCCCGTTACCGTCACGTCATGTGCCGGCATCGTCTCTGGTATCTCCGACCATCCGCTGAAGGTATATCCCTCTTTGGTAGGTTCTGCCTCTGGAGTGATAGTAGCTCCAAATTCAAGAGTGATGGTCTTGTATACCTCTCCATCCACTATATATTCTAATGTATAGGAGTTGATAGAGAACGAACCATTGACCGTCACATCATGTGCCGGCATTGTCTCCGGAATCTCCGACCAACCACTGAAGGTATATCCCTCTTTTGTAGGCTCTTCAATGGGCACAATCTTAGTGCCAAATTCAAGAGTCTCGGTCCTGAATGGTTTACCATCCAACATATATTTCAGTGTATAGCTATTGGGCGTGAACTTGACTGAAAGTTCTATATTGCCGTCAACAGTTATGGTTCGGGGATTGTCGGTATTGCCGTCAGACCATGAGTCGAAACTGTAGCCCTCATCGGGTATTGCCGTCAGAGTTGCTATAGCACCGAGGTCGTAAGAACCGCCACCCTCCACAGAACCATGTTCTGAGCCTGTGATGTAAATGGTCCTTACCGGTTTCACCACATTTACCATCGCATTGTTGCCAGCCCCCGAATACTTGTTCGTCAGACCTGGAGTGGACAGCAGGATGTTGCTGATCTGTATGTTATAGTTGCCAAAAGCAGCATTCTTCTTCACAGGCAGTAATATCGTCATCACATTGCCGTCGCCTTTGGCAATCTCGCCGCCGCCAAGCGAATAACAGAAATAACGACTCTTGCCTTTGCCTATGCTGCGGTTCGTTGCCGTGAAGCCCTTCGCTCTATCCGACCATTCATACTTGTCGAGGATGTCAAAACAACTTGTGTCATAATCCACATCAAACTGCAGACCGTTCACCACATCATTGTTAGACAATGCAATCTGAAGACGTAGCGTATCGCCAGGTTCCACATCAGCCCCCGTGAGCGTGATATAGTTGGGCGAGTATCTGTTTGCCCTCACCTTGATGTTATGTAGCCTGCGGTCTGGGTCGTTGGTGTATAACTGTATCAGTTCGTCGTAGTCACGTTCCTCCACATCGTCAAATACTACATCTATGTCAGTTCGTTCATTTGGTTTGATGATGATGGGCAGCTGTGCGCCAACCTTCAGATGTTCCGAACTTGACACTATGCGGTCTATGCGCAGCGGAGCCGAACCATGGTTGTTTATGCGGAACGAAGTTTTTGCTACTTGTGTGATAGGAGTGCGACCGAGGTCAATCTCGTCGGTAGCATAGATGCTTGGACTCAGGATGTTGATGTAGCCTTCATATTTGTCCGACAACACATCCGTGAGCTTTCCCTTTATGTTTGCCGTCAGCATGGCTTTCGCGGCTCCAAGCGAAGTGCCGTATCTGCCGTTCAATTTCACCTTGAATGTGGCTACCACACCGTCGTTGCCCGTAAACGGCGAATCGCTGAGAGAGAAAGCAAGTGCGTGCAGCGTTCTTCCCTTCATCGAAACGCCCATCTGATGGTCTGTCTTACGAGCGGAGAGAGCAAAGCTGCCGTCCACATACTCCAGTTGCTCCGGCATATTGAAGTCGAACTGGAATCCCGTGATGTCGTCCATATTGTTCATGCGCAAAGCCACGGTGACAATGCTGTCTGCCACGCCCTCAGCATTCTCCACATGTAGCTCGTTCACGGCAAAAGGCAGAGCCTTCAGCTTCACCGTGTTCAGCTTGTAGATACTGTTGCATAGGAATTTCACTTCTTCCGTTATGCCGCCACGCTCCACGGGGGCATAGTTAATGGTGAACTCCCTACTGTTGCCAGCCTCAATCTCTATCGGGAAAGACTCGTTGCAGGAAAACTCCGTGGCGCTGAACTGCAGTCCGCTGATTATCAGCGGAGCGTTGCCCACATTGCTCACCCTCACCGTCTGCTGATACGAACTTCTGATAGGCACTCTGCCATAGTCGATCTCCAATGTGCTGTATTCAGACTTGGCGCACAATATGGTGGCGTTGCCGTCGGTGGCGGCAGCACCCGGTAGGGTAGTGCCGTTGCTGTCTGTTATCACCACCTTGTCGGCACTCAGCGTGATGCTCGACGGAGCGTTGCCCAACTTCAGCCGCACTGTGGCAATGCCGCCGCTGCCCGGAGCGATAGCGTCCATCGACATTGAATAAACGAAGATGTTCAGCTTGCCGTCTTTCACACCTGCCGTCACTTTGTGCTTGCTCGTTCTGTCGGTGGTCATGGCGGAGTTCTCCACGAGTTCGAGCCGTGAGTCTATCGGTATCGAAACCTGCACCGACGACACGTTGTCGCTGTTGGTCAGCCCCACCCGTAGCTCCACGATGTCGCCAGGCTTGCCCTCCACCGACCCAATGTCTATGATATTATCAGCAGCGGCACGTGCCGCCACCGATAATATCATGATACATACAAGCAGGAGATGCTTGATGATGCTTTTCTTCATAAGTAATAAATTAAATGAGTCTCGTTATGAAGACTGGTTATTTCACCATCTTCTTGCCGTCAACGATGTAAACGCCGGCAGGCAGTCTGTTGAGGTCGCTGCTGCGTCCTGACAATTTCACTCCCGTGAGAGTGTATATTCCCGACACGTTCATCACGTCAGAACCCAGACGGGTGATGCCTGACAATTCGCCAGCCTTAGCCTCCACGTTCTTTCCTGCAGCATCGCTCAGTCTGATGTCCATAATCTTGGCGTTGCCGATGTTCAGTATGGCATGTTTGCCGGCAGTGAGAGTCTTGCCGCTCATGCTGTATGCAAGGTATATGAAGTCGTTGTCGCTGAGCCATGACGAAGCCTGCTCGAAGCCCTCCATTTCGCCGGTGGCGGTAACTTCGCTTCCCTTCTCTGTGGCAATCTGAATCTGCACACCTGCAAGGTCCACCGGAGAGTCTACGTATACTATGCCGTTCTCCACGGTGTATGTAGCCGTAGCCATTGCCATTGAGCTTACGTCGGCATTAGGGTTGAGAATGGTGCGGATGATGCCCACCACGTCGAGGATGTCAATCTGCAGGTCCGTGTTTACGTCGGCTGCCTCGAAGATGAAAGGTTTCGGTTCCTGACCTGAAGCATAGTTTACGGTGGTTATCACGTCGGCAACGTCCACTTTGCCCGAACCGTTGGCATCGCCGAGAGTAGAGGTCATCGGAGTGACAGCAACAACATTCGACGGGTCGGTCTCCTTAAGGTCTGTAGTAATCACCTTATACTGATAGCAGTATGTGGTTCCCGGCACCACGTCGTAGTCTACGTATTCGAGCGTCTCGTTGTCGAGAAGCTGCTTGTTCACCTTTATCGTGTCGCCCTTGTCGGTGTAGCGGTAAAGGTTGTAGCCGAGGAAGTCGTCGAAGCTGTTCTGCACATCGTTCCACGACAGCGTCACCTTGCCGAGACCAGCCTCGCCCATAAAGCCCGTGCTCAGCGAACCGGCAGCCTGCACGTTCACGTTGAAGCGGGTGTTCTCGATAGGAATATCAAAGCCCTCGTTGTCTTTCGCTCCGTCCACATAGATGCGGTTCAATCCGTCAGCGCCGGTCTTTCCCGTTATGGTAAGATAAGCTGTGTAGACAGTGCTGTCTGCGCTCCATGTTCCCTCTTCGGCGATAGGAATCTGTGTGTATGGCGGACGAACGCCCATGCTGACCATCGGTGTAATGTTTGTGTGCATCGGGCGGTTGAAGTAAACTTCAAACTTATGCTTGCCCACTCCGAGAGGCGGCAGCATGTCAAACTCATCCTGTGCGTCGTAACCATCGACTACAACTTTCCAAACGATGCCGTGGGCATCGGCGTTAGGACGAGTGAGCATGTTGGAGAGGTCGTATTCGGTGGTGCTAAAATTATTGTATATATCATATATGCCTTTTCTTACAGTGGATTCTTTTGAGGAGCCGAAGTAGTTCGGAGAACTCGTAGTGAAGATTTTAGCCCCTTCATTGATGTATGCGTCTGATAAATTATTTTCATTGTTGAATATGTTAGATGAATGTATTTTCGGTAAAGGAAAAACAACTTCATTCTGACCATATCTATCACGACTATTACCTGTAATATTGCATGCGGTAATATTAGAATTAAGACAATACTGTATGTCATTGTCAAAAACATTGCTTGTATTCCCATTACAATTTAAATGAAAAATATTATTATTGGCAATAATATCATTATTTGTATTACCTTCAATCATGGAAATTCTTGAGTTTCTCAAGCTTGCATAGCAGAATCCTGTAAAATTAATAGTAGCACCAAAATTATCATCTTTCCGATCTATTCCATATATTACAATCAGACTATCTGGCTTACCTGCTGCATTTATAGTTCCATTATTAGTAAAGTATGTGTCTTTAAACTCCAACTTTGTACCTGGCTTAATGGTCAGTGTGATACCTTCCGGTATGGCAAGATTAGTTGTCACGATGTAATGCACATTCGGATAAAGTGTCATGTCTTTCTTTATGACGCCGCCAATCTCCACGCCGTTCTCCACGGTGAGGGTAATGTCTTGAGTAATTTCACCTTCCATACCGTCGCAAGAGCCCTTGATGACAAGGCGGATATGGCGGTTGTCTGCACAGTTGTCATTAATCTTTATACGCAGAGGTTCGGCGCTCTTTCCCTTGCCGTATGCGCTCAGTTCGGAACCGAAGTCAGCCTCTTTCCTTATGAACTCCACAATCTGCGGATCCTCATTCTCGCCAAGCTCTATAGACAACTTGATGTTCTTAGCCTTGCCCCATGAGTTGCGCACGATAGGATAGAAGTCGATAATCTCGCCTGCATCAGGTCTGCCGTCGCCGTCACCGATATTAGTACTGTCGTCCATCTCGTAGGTCACGAAAGAGAGTTCAGGTTTGCGGTCCTCATCCTTAATGGAGAAAGCCTTATAGATGTCGAGTCCACCCGTTGTAGAACATGCATTGATAAGGTCGCCAAATAGATATTCCTTGTTTGCATATTCTTTTGCCTGTATGAGTCGCGACAATGCACCAGCCACCATCGGCGTGGCCATAGACGTACCGCTTAGCGGCTTGTAGTTTCCGCCAGGGTATGTGCTTTCGATGTTTGCGCCTGGCGCAAGCAGCTCATAATTGTACAGTTTGTCCTCTCCCCATTCTGTATAGGTAGGTCCGTTGTCGTCATAGTTGCTCCAGTCTGTAATATTGCCCTCGCTATTCATTGCCTGAACGCCAAGCACAAAAGTGTAAGAAGCAGGATACATAGGCTTAGGGGCAAATTGACCTTTTTCTGGGTGCTTGTGGTTTAAGCACATTCCATCATTTCCAGCCGCCGCCACGAGAATCGCCTTCTGATAAGCTCTGCCCAGAGCCTGCTCCTCGGCTTTTGATTCGCCATAGCTGCCGAAGCTCATGCTGATGATGTCGGCACCGTTAGCTACGGCATAGTCGATGCCCTTGATGATGGTAGCCACATCACCGGTGCCGTCGCTCTGCATCACCGTCACTGGCATGATGAGCGCGTCGGGGTTGGCACCAACGATACCGATGCCGTTGCCACCAACGGCAGCAGCGATGCCGGCGCAATGAGTGCCGTGACCGTTCCAGTCGCCGATGCGTCCTGTCTGGTTCACGAAGTCCCATCCGTGCAGGTCGTCTTTGAAGCCGTTGCCGTCGTCGTCATAGTCTTCGGCACCTTCAGACTCCTTAGTGTTAGTCCAGATGTTTGCTTTGAGGTCGGGGTGGTCGATGTCCACACCCGTATCGAGAATTGCTATTATCGGTCGTTTTTGTGTTATGATAGGTTGTTGCCACAATTGGGGCAACTTCATGGTCTGCAGTCCCCACTGCTGACCGAAGAGCGGGTCGTCGTAGCTTGTATTTTTACCCCCCCCCCGTTAGGCTGCTCTTGTGCATCTTTCAGAGCTTTGCTTAGTCCGGCTTGTGATTCTGTGTTGCCGAGGGCGTAAACTATTCTGTTAGGCTCGGCATATTCAACGTCGGCAAGTTTTGCCAACTTCGCCACAGCCTCTTCAGTGTTGCGCACCTTGGTTTTGTCGTAGTGCATCAGATAGATGCGGTTCATGGCAGGTGCAGCCACGGTCTTGCCGTTTACGCTGCGTGCCAGGCGTTTCACCTGCTGGTTGCCAGACAGCGGCATCAGTGCCTCTACCTCAGAGACGCCGAGTTCGCGCAGTGTGGCATCGATGCTGTTGACGCCCGATGTCCTGAACTTCGTGCGGCGTGGCGCATTGATTTGTGCGGCGCTCTGGTCTTTGAACTTAACGATAACCTCTCCCTCTCTGTAGTTGTAGGCAGAGAAACGGGCATCTACCTTTACCACTTCATCCTCGTTGTTGCGGTCTTGTGCCATTGTCGGTATGGCGGCAAGGGCTGTCAACGCGATAGTAAAAATGCGATGTAGTTCCATAATGTTATGTTTTAAATGTTAATTATATATGCGATAGAGTTGGTTCCTTTATCTGTGGGTATAGGTCTTCACTTATTCCACGACATAGGTTACTTTCTTTGATATAGCTTTCTTTGTCCTTTTTTTGTTATTATTTGAAGTTTGGGTTAAAATACTAATAATATGCAAAATTATTAAATATAAAGATGTGAAGCAAGTGTTTTGTATGATTTTTTTTAGGTTGTGGATTTGGGCAGCAAAAGGGAGTGCCACAAGCACTCGTAAATCCATAGAAATCCTGATAATAATCCAATAACCATTAGCCAACTAAGAAATCAGTGAAAAGGCCAAATCAGTTATTACTCCGTATACTGCCATCAGCCCCCACCTAGCCGAAGGATAACCCATCCTAACCTTCAAACCCATCCTGACCTTCCCAAAGGGAAGGAACAAGTTACTATACCAATCATTTCAGCCAATGAACTTCAGCCCCCACCTAGCCTCCCCCGTAGGGGAGGGACTAGTTACTCTTGACTATTTGATTATCAGCGGATTACCATAAATCGGAGTAACCAGCATCTCCCCCGTTGGGGAGATGCTGGTTACTCCGTCTTGTTGTTAAGTTACTGTAATAGGCAAATTATGATTACAAAATCAGGGAACACGCGATGCGAAGCCCTCGTAAAACGTCCTGTTTATGCAGTATTGCGTACAAATTCAAGAATTTGGAAGCCATAATCTTGACAAAATTGTGATTATTCGGAGAGTATGCATATCTTTGCGATGTGACAAGAGACGGTGGTCTTTTGGTTAACCCCCAAACGGTCATCAGGCCGTCAAAAACCACTCTTCTAAAAAATCAAAATACAAGCAAGCCCTAATGACCGATTTGGGTTAAAGAGAAAAGATGTTGGAAGGATGTAGACGGAAAGGATAAAGAATAACTTAGGACAATATATAATATAGAATATAGTATGTTTAAAAAGGAATAGTAGGATAATATAAAGGAATAGTATAAGTGAATCATAAAAGGGTAAAGTTATGAATGGACATTGAAAAAGGAATCATAATATGAGTGAATCATAGGTGATGATAAAAAGGGGATAGTTATATAAATAATATGTCGTTAGGATAGATTAATATTTCCGAAAACTAATACTTATGGAAAACACATTTTATAGACAGCAGAGGGCAGTGTTTCCGATCCCGATGCTGTCTATGTTTTTTCCTGACGCTATGGTGGTTGATGTCATTACGGTTTGGTGGCCCGGAAGATGTTGTCTTTCGGAAATGAAATGCTGTGGCGGCATAGAGCCAGGGACTTTGACGCAGTTATAGAATATTACATTAACCCCAAATCGGTCATTAGGCCGTTTAATGTATATTTTTAATAACTGCTTGCAGTCTTTTGTTTTTTATAAAGCGTCTTTTGTCTGTTTTTAATTCGCAATAGCTCGCTATTACTCATTAAAAGCCAAACAAAATCCACTCTTCTAAAAAGCAAAATCCAAGCAAGCCCTAATGACCGTTTTGGGTTAAACGGCCTAATGACCGTTCGGGGGTTAATCTCGAAGAAAAATCGTTTGGCTTTTACTTGCAACAGTCTGACGAAAGGTGTATCTTTGCATTACATAAAATATGTAACATAAAACATGTAATGACTGTAAGACGCTATGCGTCAGCGCCTTGCCGTCACTTCTTGCGGTAGTACGCCCTTATGCCGTCTTTGAATTTCAGCTGCAGACTGTCTTTCATCATGAGTACAATCTCCACGGTGTCTTTCTGAGGCTTCAGCTTGCGGCGCTTCTTGTTGCCGGTGTCTATCGTTCCCTCGGTGAACACCAGTCTGCCGTTGAGTACATGCCACTCCTTGTAGTATTCCGCCTGTGGATATTCCACGGGGCTCTCGCCCGTCAGACTCGTCTGCTTGAAACGCAGTCCCACGGGATCCATCGTGAACTGCTTCTTGATTTTGAATCCCTGTTCTATCGGCACCATCAGCTTCTGTATCATGGAGTCGCGTTCCGGACTGGCTTTTGGCTGCGGCATACCGGCGATGTGGGGCATCTTGCGCAGTTTCGGCATCACCTGATACACCCATGTGCCCTTCAGCTCATCGAGGTCTATCACTATGTCCGCCTTCCTCTTGTCCTCCTTGTTTATTACGATGGCGAGCTGGTCGCCGATCTTAGGTCTGCCGAACACCTGTCGGGACTGCATGGCGTCGATGATGCTGAACGTTATGGGGTCGCTGTCGTCGGTAGGCAGCACTACCACTACGGAGTCGGTGCATCCCTCGCAGGCAAGTCCGTAGAATGTGGAGTCGCCGGGTATGCGCTCGTCTTTCACCACAGCAGGTTTGTCGTCGCTTTTCTTGTCGGATGAGCATGCTGCCGTGATAGTGAATATCGCTGCTGCTATTATGAATAGGGGTAGGAATCTCGATGTTCTCATTGTCTTGTATTTTCGTTTGTTTTCTTCTTCAAGGCAAAGGTAGCGTAATTTGTGTGAAATCACAAGACAATCAATTAAAAAAAAAGAGCGGACCCCGTCTGTGAGTCCGCCCCTCGTATTGTTTTTCGGCTGCTGCCATATCCGGGAAAATCAGTCATTCCACGATATGGCGGCTGTCGTTATCTGTTGAAAGACTTGATAGCCTTTCCGTTTCTCATGAGCATCATATTGAAGCCACGCACCTTGGCGTCCTTCTGAACCTGCTTGCCGTCGGCAGTGAAACGGGCCACAACCTTGTTTGCAGCGTCGGCAGCAGATGGTGCAGACTCCACGGCGTCGGTGTCGTCATACTGAGTGTCGAGAACCCAAGACACATATCCGCCGCCGAGCTCATCAGAAGAAGGATCCTCTTTGTATGCGAATCCGGCGATGTAGCGGCCGTCGGCAGAGATGGCAGAAGGAACGTTGAATGCACCGTTGTCGTAGTCGGCAAGGAGAGTAGCCTTAGGGAATTCAGAGGCGAGCGCCTTGATGCTTTCGTCGCCCTTCTTCCAGATGAATCCCAGACGCGGTCCGTAGAGTCCGCCATAGAATCCGATGATTGTGCCTTCGTCAGAAACGGCGCAGCCAAACACCTGACTTCCTGGGTCTACGAACATCTCGTTTTGGGCATCAGGAGTGAATATCTCCAGAGAGTCGTTCTCTGTGTTGTAGCGTGCCACGCTCTGGATGACTTCCCTGTCAGCGGTATACTGCTCGTAGTTTATCACCAGGTATTTTCCGTTGGCACTCATCACAGTCTGGTCGCAGCTGAATATTGTGAATGGCAATGAAGATTCCATTGTAGCCGCAAAATACGGACGGGAGAAAGGATAAGGCATAAATGTCTTTCCGTCGCGGTTTGGAGCCCACAGCAGGGCAGGACGCGTAGCCATATCATCAACCCAATATCCGGATATTATGGAGTCGTTGGAAACCGACAGGGCAGTAGCACCGGAACTGGTAGCGCCGAGGAACTTGTCAGAAGGCTGCGGCAGGTCTACCGGAGTGCCCTCGTTGAAGATACAAGGTGTTCCCTCGGAGTCATCACCGTCGTAGTGAGCACCAACAATCAGTTTACCGTCCGGACTGATACCCATGAAAGTATACTGTCCGTCCTCGCCGTACTGAGTGCACTGCTCTGTGGCGAAATCGAATGTTGCGGCAGGACCGCTCCATCCCACAGCCACGCCATTGTCGGCCATAGACTTGATCTGTACGTCTGCTTCTGTGTCAGCGGCAGGGAAAGCCACAAACTTCTTGCTTTCCATATTGTATATCCATGCCTCGTTGACGCCATATCCCACACCGCCAAAGAATTTGCCGTTTGGAGACAATGTTGTGCCCATGAGCTGCACACCTTCTGGGTCAGGAATTTCAGTTATCCCATTCTGTGCCATCATCGCACTGCTTGTTGCCATCATCGCAACCATTGTTAGTAAAGTCTTTCTCATATCTTTTCGTTTTTATCCTTAATTCCGCAACACTATAGTTTAACATTATTTATAAGTGCCTGAGC
>ENA-UOJH01000640-UOJH01000640.1-human-gut-metagenome-genome-assembly--contig:-C148-NODE-640-length-31329-cov-8.762295_pt1 | contig 31329 bp, 26 predicted proteins | sample MGYA00242345_ERZ723892 | MGnify/ENA metagenome assembly ERZ723892 | reverse complement strand
ATCAGGACTGGGTCAATAAAGGTGGGCAGTTATTGAAACGGAAATTTTTTGGATACTATCAAATTGGCGTTTGATGTTAAATTTAATTGATATTATTTTTTAAGAAAATTTTGAATGGGGTTGATTAAATGGAAGTTTTATCTACTATAATTGGGGGGATTATTGGCTTAAGCGGTGCTCTTGGCTCAGCAATTTATACCAATAAGAAAAAGATATACGATAAAAAGAAGAGATTAAGGGCTCAATTATTATATCTTATTGATTTATTTGAGCGCAATATGGATCTTTCTGAGGAAATTAACAAAGGGCAGAAAAATATTAATTCATTAATTTTAACTTCAGGTATTTTTATTTTGGATAGAAATTATAAGGATGATCTTCTATTTATTGAATTATCTGAAATAGATAAGCAGGTGATATTGTTTTGGCTCAAGCAGTGGGAAAAAATAGATGAAATATTATCAAAAGATAGGCATGATTTGAGGGCCGGATATGCTGTTTTTAAGAAACAATGCCCCTGTGAATATGACAAAATTAGTGAAGCATTACCAGAAATAAAAGAGATTGCTGAAAATAAATTAAAATAAGAAAATATGCTGTTGAAAAAGTTTTTTTACTATTTGGATAAACGTAGGCAGTAGCTGACAAATAAAGATAAATGTGATAAAATTGTTAAGATGTATGTGCTAAATATCACCTAATTTCGGAATTCTATTTGAGAAAGAAAGGGCCTATATCGTTGGAGTGAATCCAATGGCAATCGAAGACTATGTTTGAAAAATTATACTCTATAAAATTACCTATGGATGCAGCACGGCAAAGCCTTTATATAAAAGGAAACTTGTTGGATATCAAAGATGCTTCTATCTGCTTGAAGAAAAATCAGACTTTAGATTTTGCTACTTATTTTAATTTGTTTTCTGCCTGGAAATGGAAAATCTATACGTCTATTCGTGATGTACGTATACAGTTGCATATCCGAGGAAACTATAAAATAACGGTATATGAAGTTTCACAGCAACAAAAACGAGAATTATATAGTGAAACTGGTCATGACGATTATCAGAAAGACATCCCTTTAAAATCCTGCCAAGCTAATTTTATCACTTTTACGCTGACAGCCTTGGAAGAGGGTGTTCAATTTTGGGGTGGCGCTTATTACGGCCAATTTGAGGATGTTCAGAATACAGAAATTGGTATTATTATTTGTACGTTTAAACGGGAAGAATATGTGAAACGGAATCTCAAGACGTTACAAGGACTGATGCAAGAGAACCCACATTTCCACGTCATGGTTATTGATAATGGCCGGACATTACCAGAAATACGAAATGAACAATTACAAGTTATCCACAATCGAAATTACGGTGGTTCCGGCGGCTTTACCCGTGGCTTAATGGAACAAGTGAATCAGGGCACAAATAATTATGTCCTGATGATGGATGACGACATTCTTATTGAAACATCATCACTGGAACGTGTATATGCCTTATGCAGACATATAAAGAGTCAATATGCGCAGCAGATGATTGCCGGATCCATGATGAGCATGGATGAACCGACTATTCAATATGAAAATACAGCCTATTGGGGAAAGGTCAGACTTCATTCATTGGGGCAAGGATTTGATTTGACTGCTATTGAAGATTTAATAAAAAATGACCAGTTACCATTGAAACAAAATAAATATGCAGCTTGGTGGTTCTGCTGTATTCCTATGGCTGTAGTCAGAAAAAATGGCTATCCCTTGCCTAATTTTATAAAGGGGGATGATATGGAATATGGCATACGGAATCGTCGAGATATCATTACCATGAATGGCATTGGTGTTTGGCACGAAGCCTTTGCTAAAAAGATGAGTCCTGTTGTTAACTATTATAGCGATCGAAATATGTTGATTCTTAACGAATTTGCGGATGGATGTGGGCGTGGAACTGTTTTTTTCAGTATGATAGCTCGATTGGGGAGACGCATTTTACGCGGTGATACCGTAGGCATCCGCATATTTGAATCAGCTGTTCGTGACTATATATCCGGCTATGAAGGGATAACCTCTATAGGGGCGGATGATAAAATGGAACAAGTCAAAGCCTATAAGGGAAGAAAACATGTTAGCGCTTCTGTTTTCTTCACTATGATTCAAATAATGAAGATATTCATAAATTATCGGACGTTACATGAAAAGTATGTTCGTTTTAGAGACAATCAATTGCAGTCACAGAATTTCTGGAAGGAGTATTTGAAACTAAATAAATGAAATCCTTTATAGAAGAATTATACAAGTATAAATATTTAATACAAGAACTCGTTGTCCGGGACATCAAGAAAAAATATCGACGCTCTGTTCTAGGAGTTGTATGGAGTATCTTGAATCCATTGCTGATGATGATTGTAACGGCTATGGTATTTTCTACCTTGTTCCGCTTTGATATACAGAATTATCCACTTTATTTATTGACAGGGCAGGTCTTATTTACCTTTTATGCCGAAAGCACGAACTTTGCGATGAGTTCTATTATTGAAAATGGGGGGCTCATTCGTAAAATCTATATTCCTAAATATCTCTTTCCGTTGTCGCGAGTTATCTCAAGTTGTGTGAATTTGTTTTTCACTTTTCCTGCCTTGATTTTGATTATATTGGCTACAGGCAAACCTTTTACGCTGGCGATGCTTAGTTTCATCATACCCCTGGCTTTATTCTTTATTTTCTGTTTAGGGGTCGGATTAATCTTATCGACCATGGCCGTCTACTTTCGGGACATGTTCCATTTATACGGCGTATTAATTAATCTGTTGAGTTATGCAACGCCTATCTTTTATCCAGAAAAAATCGTACCGGAGCAGTTTATTCTGCTTTTAAAGTTAAATCCTTTGTATTATTTCTTCAAAGCCTTTCGTATGGCTGTATATGATGGCGTACTGCCAACAGCTCCCTTGCTGTTTCATTGCAGCATTATCGCTGTAGTTGCCTTTGTTATTGGCTGTTATGTTTTCAAAAAGTACCAAAATCATTTTATTCTTTATATTTAAGCGATGCAGGAGGCACTATGAGCGAAACAGTCATTCAAGTTCGGGATGTATCCATGCATTTCAATTTGATGGAAGAAAAAGTAGATTCAATCAAAGAATATGTTGTCAAACTTTTGAAGGGGAAACTCTTGTATAATGATTTTATCGCATTGAATCATGTATCCTTTGATGTCCAGAAAGGTGATATTCTGGGATTCATTGGCTTCAATGGAGCTGGGAAAAGCACACTGCTGAAAATCCTGGCTGGAGTCCTGACACCCACCACGGGATCCGTTACTGTTAAAGGAACCATTGCACCACTTATCGAAGTTGGCGCTGGTTTTGACCCAGAGCTAACAGCGCGGGAAAATATTTACTTAAACGGGGCTATTTTAGGTTATTCAAAAGCCTTTATTGAGCAGAAATTTGATAGTATCGTTGAATTTGCAGAACTAAAAGACTTTGTCAACGTCCCAGTTAAAAACTTTTCCAGTGGCATGTATGCACGCTTGGGCTTTTCTATTGCTACAGCGGTACAGCCAGATATACTCATCGTCGATGAAGTCCTCTCGGTCGGAGATTTTCGCTTTCAAGAAAAGTGTGAAAAAAGAATTAAGGAAATGATAAAAGATGGCGTTACTATTCTATTAGTTTCGCATGAAATGAAAATGATAGAACGGCTTTGCAATGAGGTTATATGGCTGGATCATGGTCGTATAAGACAACTAGGTAAGACGATTCCTGTTTGTGAAGCGTATAAGAATTTTAAATAGATGGAGGAGAAATATTAATGAAAGTACAGGAAAATAAGCCGCTTTTGTCTGTTATTGTTCCCGTATATGGAACAGAAGCTTTGTTGCCTAGATGTTTGGATAGCATTTTAGAATGTACGTATGATAATTTACAGGTTATTGTAGTTGATGATAAATCTCCAGGAAATGTAGCCGAAATTGTTCAATCTTATCAAGAACGAGATAAAAGAGTAAATTTAATTCGGCATGAAGTAAATAAGGGACTGTACTTGGCTCGAATGACCGGAGCTGCGCAAGCTGCGGGTGAGTATATTGCGTTTCTTGATTCAGATGACCATGTGTCTGTTGATTTATATAGAAGACTTATTGAAAAATCATTGCAAACAGATTCCGATATGGTAATTGGTGAAATTTATATGGAACAGAATCATCATTACTGGTATCATAATTTGATGCATACACGGTTGATGGATATTGATGTTTATGGTAAAGACGCATCTGATTTGTTATTTCTACAAGCTGGTAAGGACTTTTCTTTGCATGTTGTATGGAATAAAATTTATCGGAAGGATTTATGGAATCAATGTGAACCTTACTTGAAACTGCAAGATAAACATTTAATCATGTGTGAAGATGTTTTGTATTCTTCAATTCTTTTTTATTTTGCTAAACATATTACTAATGTTCATGGTGACTTTGTATACTATCAGCAGTCGGAAGATAGTTCAACTGGTCTCAGCGGAAATTACAAGAAATATATAAAAAATATCGAAGATATCAAAAATGTTTTTAACACGTTATTCATGATTTTCCAGAGACATATAAAAGATGAAACTTATTTATCTAGTTTATTGAAGTGGAAAAATTTATTATTAAGTGGTTGGGAAAAGAATATCCGATCATCATCGTTATTTCCCTGGAAAAAGAAAAAAATATTATATTTATTGCATAAAAATAATGATTTGTACGACGATGACGACTCGGATACATTTTTTTATGCTGTTTCAACTCCACAAAAGTATATCATGAATGAAGAGTTGAAAAAGAAAATTACTTCCCCTAATGTTAAATGTATTAGTTTTGATGTTTTTGATACTTTAGTATATCGACCTTTTTGGAAGCCTTCTGACTTATTTTATTTGTTGGGAGATTTTGCTAATACATTGTTGGATTCTAAAGACGGATTGGATTTTTATAATCTTCGAATAGAAGCAGAGAAGAGAGCAAGAGTGGTTAATAAAGCAACTCATCCTATGTGGGAAGATATTACTCTTGATGATATTTATGTGGAACTTAAAAAATATTTAGGGGTGACTGATGATATAATTGCTAAGATAAAAGCTCAGGAAATCAATTTAGAATTACAGTATTGCAAAGTTAGACAGTATGCAAAAGAAATTTTTGATTTAGCCAAATATTTAGGCAAAAAAATTATTATTACATCAGATATGTATTTGCCACATGATGTTATAGAAAATATTTTACATCAATGTGGGTATCAAGGATATGAGTACCTCTTTGTTTCTAGTGAAACAAAAGTTACAAAGGCGACGGGAAATATGTATTCTTTTGTTGTGAAGAATGTGGGGCTTAATCCTAAGAATATTTTACATATTGGGGATAATGTTGATTCTGATGTTAAAGCAGCTCAGAAAAAAGGCTGGCAATCTATTCATTTTCCTAAAGCTATTGACCGATTTATGAATATAGTCCCTGACTTGTATGGTGGTGAATCATATAAACGACTATTTCAAGAACCCTTTGCGTTAAGAGATGGTTGTCAGCATCTTAGATATTGGGGCTGGAGAACACTGTTGGCCGTAGCAGCCAATAAAATCTACGCAAATCCTTATGTGGAATTTCAACCAGATAGTGATTTTAATGCGGATCCTTGTATTATTGGATATTATGCATTGGGAATGCATATGTTTGCTGTAGCAAAATGGTTGGCTGATGAGATGGACTCACATCGGTATGATACACTTAATTTTATGGCACGTGATGGGTATTTAGCTATGCAATGTTGTAAGATGCTTTTACCTTTTTATCAACATAAACCAGATATTTATTACACACATTTAACAAGATCTGTTATTTTGCCGTTGCAAGTACAGAAAGAAATTGATTTCTATGGACTTTTTCATAATGTAAGCGTTTTATCACAGACACCAGCTAAAATTTTTGATATGTTTAAGGTAATTATGGATGATAAAACATGGTCTCAACAGGATTTGTTCTGTGAAAAATATGGCTTTGTGAAAGATGCCTCTTTTTTATCCATTTCGGATTTTTATGAATTTATTGAAAAATTTAAAGAAGTTGCTATCGATAACTCGAAGCTTAACCAATATATTCATGTATTAGGAAAGAAGCTATTGCCACGTTTTTCAGGGCATAGTGCTACTTTTGATGTGGGATATAGTTGTCGTGTCGAATCTGCACTTAAAAAGAATTTTGGTTTTGATGTTTCGCCATACTATTTACATGTTAATAATGATGTATCTTATCGTAGAGCTAGGAGAAATAATATTAAGATAAATATTTTTTATCAATATTCTCCTGGAGTTACAGGAGTTTTGCGGGAATTACTTATCAGTAAGCAAGAACCTTCTTGCAAGTGTTTCGAGATAGATGGTGAAGAAATTCATCCTACATTTAGAGATTTTAATCCCCCTTACATAGAGACTTACATTGTGCAATTAATTCAAAAGAATGCACTAGATTTTGTTCGAGATGTTACGAATATCTTCAGCAATGATATTCATAAGTTGTCTTATCAACGTATTGATATTAGTCTTCCGTTTGAATGTTTTTTGTCGTCGCCTAAAATGACTGATCGAATGATTTTTGCTTACGGTAGCTTTGAAGATGAATTAGGGATGGGGAAGGCTTTTCAGACTTTTGATTATTGGAATGGACAAATAGAAAATGTTGCTGGTGGTATCAATGGACATGCTGATTTATCTTTACATTGGATTACTTCTAAATGGAAAAGAGCTATTTGCCTCTATTTTATTGACCGGGATTATTTGAAATACAAAGTAAAATCTAGCTTTTCCAGTCATCCGAAAGGTTTAGCTGTTTTGTGTACTAGCTATAGAGGTCTTAGAAAAATTTATCGGACTATAAAAAGAATTAAATAATTAAAAAATATGAAATCTGCTATTTGTATATGTTTAAATAGCAGATTTTATGGTTTGGATAAAAATAAAAAATAATAAGGAGGGTAAGAATATATGAAATACGATTATCTGATTGTTGGTAGCGGTTTATTTGGTTCTGTTTTTGCCCATGAAATGACGAAGGCTGGTAAATCCTGTTTGGTTCTGGAACGGCGGGATCATGTGGGTGGCAATGTGTATTGTGAAGAAAAGGAAGGAATCCGGATTCATAAATATGGCGCTCATATTTTCCATACTTCGAATAAAACGGTTTGGGATTATGTGAACCGGTTCGTGGAATTCAATCATTATGTCAATTCGCCGGTGGCTAATTATAAAGGTGAATTGTACAATCTGCCTTTCAATATGAATACCTTTACCAAGATGTGGGGCGTCGTTACGCCGAAGCAGGCAGACGCTAAGATTGCCCAGCAGCGCCAGGAAGCGGGGATTGCGGAACCGAAGAATTTAGAAGAACAGGCTATTTCCCTTATCGGTACGGACATCTATACGAAACTGATTAAGGGCTACACAGAAAAACAGTGGGGACGGAGTTGCACGGAACTTCCGGCTTTCATCATCAAGCGTCTGCCGGTACGGTATACATTTGACAATAACTATTTCAATGACCGTTATCAGGGCATTCCTATTGGCGGCTATAATGTATTGATCAACGCACTGCTGGAAGGCATCGAAGTTCGGACTGGCGTCGATTATAATAAGACTCGCCAGGAATATGAAGGAATTGCGAAGACGGTAGTCTATACGGGACCGATTGATGAATACTTTGACTATAAATTGGGTCGCTTGGAATATCGCGGCCTTCGTTTTGAAACGGAACGCATAGAAGAAGAAAATTATCAAGGTGTAGCAGTCATGAATTATACCGACCGGGAAACGCCGTATACACGCAGCATCGAACATAAACATTTTGAATTCGGCGAGCAGCCGGTTACGTATGTCACCAAAGAATACCCGGCAGATTGGCATCCTGGTGAAGAAGCTTATTATCCGGTCAACAACGAACGGAATCAGCATTTATATGAACAGTATGCAGCCTTAGCAGCACAAGAAAAAAATGTTATTTTTGGTGGTCGGTTAGCGGAATATAAGTACTATGACATGGATGACGTTATTGCTAGTGCCTTAGAGATGGTGAAAAAATATGAAGCTCATTCGTAAAGCCGTCATCCCGGCGGCAGGCTATGGGACACGCTTTCTGCCGGCGACCAAGTCAATTCCTAAAGAGATGATCCCTATCGTCGATAAGCCCGTGATTCAATATATCGTGGAAGAAGCTATTCAAAGTGGCATCGAAGAAATTTTAGTCATCACCGGCCATGGGAAACGGGCTATCGAAGACCATTTCGATACGAATGTCGAGCTGGAGTATCACTTACGTCAGCAAGGGAAGTTGCAGTACCTAGAACTGGTACAGGAAATCTCAAAGATTAATGTCCATTACATTCGCCAGAAACATATGCGCGGCTTAGGGGATGCTATCCTTTGTGCTGAATCCTTTATCGACAATGAACCTTTTGCTGTCCTCCTCGGCGATGATATCATCTATCATGAACAAGAACCGGCCATGCATCAGCTGATGAGAATGTATAATAAATACGGCGCAACTATGGTAGGCTGCCAGACATTGAATGGAAATCAAGCCGTTCCGCGGAATATTCTGCAAAGCGTGGCTATCGAGAAAACCGGCATTTCCCGTTTCCTCAACGTAGAAAAGGCAGTCGGCCATGAAGCCGATGGAAAATCAGCCATGCTGGGACGCTATGTCCTGACACCAGATATATTTGAAATCCTGCGCCGTGTCCAGCCTGATGAAAACGGCGAAATCAGATTAGCCGATGCCCTAAAAATCATGGCCAGCCGCCAAGCTGTCTATACTTGCCAAATAGAAGGAAAACGCTACGACGTAGGCAATCAGTTAGATTACCTAAAAGCAACGGTAGAATACGCCTTGCGGCGCCCTGAATTAAAAGATGCTTTTCGGACTTATCTGAATCAGTATATATAATGAAAAAACAGCCATGAACTGCTTGGGTTTGTGGCTGTTTTTTTATTCCCACAATATGTTGACGCCGTCAAGTTATTTATGATTTTGTGTAGCAGGTTCTTTTTTGGTATAATGAATTGTTAGATTTTACGGTGAGGAGTGATTTTTTTGAAAGGGATTGTATTAGCTGGTGGTAGTGGGACGCGGCTATATCCGTTGACGATGGTGACGTCTAAGCAGTTGTTGCCGGTATATGATAAGCCGATGATTTATTATCCGTTGTCGACATTGATGTTGGCTGGGATTCGGGATATTTTGATTATTTCGACGCCGTCGGATTTGCCAAATTTTGAACGGCTCCTGGGAGATGGGTCCCGTTATGGTATCCATTTGAGTTATAAGGTGCAGCCGTCGCCAGATGGGTTGGCGCAGGCCTTTATTTTAGGTGAAGAGTTCATCAATGGGGAACCGTGCGCCATGGTTTTGGGCGATAATATTTTCTATGGTGCTGGGCTGACCCGTCATTTGCAGCAGGCTGCAGCTAATACGGAAGGGGCTACGGTATTTGGCTATTATGTCGATGATCCGGAACGGTTCGGCGTCATTGAATTCGATGAAAAGGGCAAAGCCATTTCTATTGAAGAAAAACCGGCACAGCCGAAGACGAATTATGCCGTTACGGGCCTGTATTTTTATGATAAGCATGTTTGTGAATATGCCAAACAGGTCAAGCCGTCGGCGCGGGGCGAACTGGAAATCACAGACTTGAATCAGATGTATTTGGAAAAAGGGAATCTCAACGTTGTCACCCTGGGACGGGGTTACGCCTGGCTCGACACGGGAACGGTCAACAGCCTGAGTGAAGCTTCGAATTTCGTCAAAGCTGTAGAAACGAGAGCCGGCATCCAAATCGCGGCCTTAGAAGACATCGCCTATGGCCACGGCTGGATTGATAAAGAAACCCTCATGGAAAGCGCCGTCAAATACGGCAAGAGCCCATATGGACAATATTTGAAAAAAGTCGCAGAAGGACGATTCCTAAAAGATTGACGCGCTTTGCGCGTCGTTTGGCGTGGCTTGTTTGCCGTTTGGCGAAGGAGTGTGAAACGGCTATGCCCTTACGTTCATTTAGAGATTTAATTGTCTGGCAGAAAGCAATGTTGCTAGCACGGGAAATTTACCAATTGGTTAAAATGTTGCCTGTTGAAGAAAGATATGCATTATCTGACCAAATGCGTCGTGCAGCTGTATCGGTTCCTTCCAATATAGCAGAAGGACAGGCCCGGAATAGTACGAAGGAATTCATCCAGTTCCTCCATATTGCAAAAGGCTCGAATGCAGAGTTGATGACGCAGCTGCTGCTTTGTGTTGATTTTGAATATTTGACAGATGAGCAAATTCATCATGCGAAGCAGTTGAGTTATAAAGTCGGTCAATTATTAAGTGCTTTGATTCGGAGTTTAAGAATCAAGAGTGAGCAGATAGAGTAGATTGCATTGTTCGAACCACGGCAAACCTTATACCTTTGAAGAATAGAATTATCATGAGAAAAAAGGAGAATGTCCACCATGACTATCATCATTACCGGCGGTGCCGGGTTTATTGGGTCGAATTTTGTGTTTCATATGTTGAGGGAGCATCCGCAGGATCGGGTGATTTGTTTGGATAAGTTGACGTATGCCGGGAATTTGTCGACGTTGGCACCGGTTATGGGGCAGGATAATTTCCGTTTTGTCAAGGCCGATATCTGCGACCGCGATGCGGTGTATTCGTTGTTTGCAGAAGAACATCCCGATGTAGTCGTCAATTTTGCGGCGGAATCCCATGTCGATCGGTCCATTGAGAATCCGGCGATTTTCTTGGAAACGAATATCATGGGGACGGCGGTCCTCATGGATGCTTGCCGCAAGTACGGCATCCAGCGGTATCATCAGGTATCGACCGATGAAGTCTACGGTGATTTGCCTTTGGACCGGCCAGATTTGTTCTTTACAGAAACGACACCGATTCATACATCCAGCCCGTACAGCTCCTCCAAGGCGTCGGCCGATCTCTTGGTCCTGGCCTACCATCGGACCTATGGCCTACCAGTGACCATCAGCCGCTGCTCCAATAATTATGGGCCCTATCATTTTCCGGAAAAATTGATTCCCCTCATGATCATCAATGCCTTACATGACAAGCCGCTGCCCGTCTATGGGGACGGCCTCAACGTTCGCGATTGGCTCTATGTCGAAGACCATTGTCGGGCTATCGACCTCATCCTCCAGAAGGGCCGCGTCGGCGAAGTCTATAATGTCGGCGGCCACAATGAAATGAAGAACATCGACATCGTCAAATTGATTTGCAAAGCATTGGGCAAGCCGGAAAGCCTCATCCATCATGTTACCGACCGCAAAGGTCATGACCGGCGCTACGCTATCGACCCGACGAAAATCCATGAAGAACTGGGCTGGCTGCCGGAAACGAAATTTGCCGACGGCATCAAAAAGACCATCCAGTGGTACTTGGACCATGAAGACTGGTGGCAGCCCATTATTTCCGGCGAATACCAGCAGTATTACCAGAAGATGTATGGAAGCCGGGGGTAAGCTGTAGGGGCCGTCCCAAAGCCTTTCCAGCCCGTCAGGTGCCGACCAACGGAAGGCGCAAGACGGTTGCTGGAACGGGCAGCAGAGGATAGGCGGTCCGCTGCGAACCGTTGGAGATATGCCAGACAGTTCGTATGGCATAAAAAACATGCATGAAGGGAGAGCGAATCCTATGAAGGTTTTGGTAACGGGTGTGAATGGCCAGTTGGGTCATGATGTGATGAATGAATTGATCCGCCGCGGTCATATAGCGGTGGGCAGTGGTTCGAAGGCGATGTACAGTGGGATGGCTGATGGGACGGCAGTGACGACGGCGCCGTATGTGTCTTTGGATATTACCGACGCTGATGCCGTACGGCGGGTCATAACGGATGTGCAGCCCGATGCAGTCATCCACTGTGCGGCTTGGACGGCTGTCGATTTGGCCGAAGATGATGACAAAGTGGCTCAGGTCCGGGCTGTCAATGTCGGCGGGACACAGCATATTGCCGATGTCTGCAAAGAACTGGACTGCAAGATGCTCTATCTCAGTACGGATTATGTGTTCAATGGCCAGGGGACGGAGCCGTGGCAGCCGGATTGTAAGGATTACCAGCCCCTTAATGTCTATGGCCAGACGAAGCTGGAAGGGGAATTGGCTGTATCGCAGACGCTGAAAAAATATTTCATCGTCCGCATTGCCTGGGTATTCGGTCAGAATGGCAAGAATTTCGTCAAGACCATGCTCAATGTCGGCAAGACTCATGATACGGTCCGCGTCGTCAATGACCAGATCGGGACGCCGACGTATACTTTTGATTTGGCTCGGCTGCTGGTGGATATGATGGAAAGCGATAAATATGGTTATTACCATGCGACCAATGAAGGCGGGTATATTTCTTGGTATGATTTTACCTGTGAAATCTATCGCCAAGCCGGCTATACGACGAAAGTCATTCCTGTCACGACAGAAGAATACGGCCTGTCCAAAGCTAAACGTCCTTCCAATTCCCGTTTGGATAAAAGCAAACTCGTTGCCAACGGCTTCCGGCCGCTGCCTGACTGGAAAGATGCCTTGAAGAGGTATTTGGAAAATTTAGTGTCTCGTGGCTAGTGGTTCGTGGCTCGTTATGGACTCAGATGCCGCTATGCGGCGATGGATTCAAAGTGACAACGACGCTTCGGGATAACCCTCAGCGCGTAGCGGGCCGCCAGCCTCTGCTGTCCGTTTTGGCAGCCGTCCTGCGCCTCCCGTTGGTCGTCACTTGACGGGCCAAAAAGGCTTACAGGACGTCCCCTACAGATGCCGTTGCGCGGCAACATTTCATAATTGTATTACGACCGTGTGCTACTCGTCATAAATTCTGGCCATGCCCAGGATTCACGCGGGACGCCTTATCAGGACGTCCCCTACGAAATCGCATGCAGGCGATAAAAAAATTATGCGGCTGCAGCCGCATCTGTAGGGGCCGTCCCAAAGGGCGGCCCGCTGTGAACAGGTGGAAATTATGCCTCGTTCTTCCGAACGGGCGCCCCACGTGGTCGCCCATACAGTTGTTGGGGACTGTCAATTCTCAGGAGTCGTGGCGGGCCGCCTGCGGTCCTGTGGACCGTAAAAAAATACAAGACTCCGATTTGCGGCTTGCGTTTAACTAAATATGTTATAATAAAGGAAACATGCATGAAGGGAGATAACTATTAATGGGTCAGATACAGGTTGAAAAGAATGTAGGCGGTATTGACGGGCTTTGTGTTATTACGCCGACGGTCCATGGCGATGGCCGTGGATATTTCATGGAAACGTATAATCAGAAGGACATGGAAGAAGCGGGATTCCATATCAATTTTGTTCAGGATAATCAGAGCATGAGCACTAAAGGCGTACTTCGGGGACTTCATTTCCAGAAGCATTTCCCTCAGTGCAAACTCGTCCGTGCCGTCCGCGGCAGTGTCTTTGATGTCGCTGTCGATTTGCGCCGTGATTCCAAGACCTATGGCAAGTGGTATGGCGTCGAATTGACGGAAGAAAATAAGAAGCAGTTCCTCATTCCGGAAGGTTTTGCCCATGGCTTTCTGGTCCTCAGCGATGTCGCTGAATTTTGCTATAAAGTCAACGATTTCTGGCATCCCAATGATGAAGGCGGCATGGCTTGGAACGACCCGGAAATCGGCATCCAGTGGCCTCAGCTCGTGGGTGAATATAAAGGTTCGCCCAGTGCCGCCGGTTATCATCTCGAAGACGGGACCCTATTGAATCTGAGCGATAAAGACCAGCAGTGGCTGGGGTTGAAAGATACCTTTTCCTTCTGATTGCCTGAAAGCGGGGGTGGGCTTTATGCAGAACATTATTGCTGTGATTTGGGATTTCGATAAGACGTTGATTGATGGGAATATGCAGGACCCTATTTTTGAGGAATATCATATCGATAAGGCCAAATTTTGGCAGCATGTCAATGCCTTGCCAGCGCGCTATGCCAAGGAGGGCGTCAAAGTCAATGCGGATACGATTTACTTGAATCAGTTCATCAAGGACGCACAGCATGGGATTTTCAAGGGCCTCAATAATGAAAAGCTGAAAACTTTTGGCCAGAAACAGAAGTATTATCACGGCGTCCCGGAAATCTTCAAGAATCTCCAGCGTGTCGTCGAAGAGAATCCCAAGTACCGCGAGTACAACATCAAGGTAGAGCATTACATCGTCAGTACCGGTATGTCGGCTATTATCAAAGGGTCGGCAGTCATGCCCTATGTCGAAGCTATCTGGGGCTGTGACCTCATTGAAGGGCTTGATGGAGAAAAGCATAAAATCATCAGCGAAGTGGGCTACACTATCGACAATACGACCAAGACGCGGGCGCTGTTTGAAATCAATAAGGGGGTACCCCAGCATCCGGAAATCGACGTCAATGCCAGGATGTCCGATGCTCTGCGGCGCGTTGCTTTTCCCAATATGATTTACATCGCCGACGGGCCCAGCGATGTGCCGGCCTTTTCGGTAGTCAAAAAATTCGGCGGATCGACCTTTGCCATTTACCCTAAAGGAAACAGCAAGGCCTTCTGCCAAGTCGAACAACTGCGGGAAGATGGCCGCATTGATATGTATGCTGAAGCCGATTACCGCGAGGGTACGACGGCTTATATGTGGCTGACCCACAAAGTCGACGAAATCGCCGAACGCATCTACAAAACAGAAAAAGAAAGCCTGGAAGGAGCCGTCTCGGCTGCTCCCAGACATTTGGTGTAATAGGGTAATACAGAAAAAAGGCTTGTCGCATGTGCGACAAGCCCTTTTTTCATCTCCGCGGTGGTGGCCGATGGCCATGGTGCGGCGGGGGTGGGCGGTGCCAGCCCCAATCATGGTAAAAAGGGCCGCCCCAGTTCCAATAGGTATCCATATACAGTTGGGTCAGGTAGGCGTTATAGGCCATGCGTTCCAAATCGGCCTGGGTGACGACGGAGATGCGGCGCGATGCCGTTTCTTTGATGTCGCCGACGGTGACGTCTGCCAAGATGTCGACTTGGCCTGTCTTTACGGGGATGATCGTGTTGTCTTCTCCGATTTTGGCGACCGATTCATTGAGGCTTTTAGCCGTTAGGTCATAGGGGACATTGCCGGGCGTCTGCAAGGCGACGAGGCCTTTGCTGCCCAAGGCCAGATAGCGCGGGTAGATAATGATGCGACTCTTTTTCATCATTTTTTCGGCGCTGCCATAAATCAGGCCTTCATGAGATGTGTCCATGCGCCAGACGGAACTCTTATCTTTGGCAACTAAGTATTCGCCAACCTGTTCTGTTGTCTTGTCATCATAGGCCCGGACGCGGCGGAAATACTTGTCCGTCAGGTCCTTGTCGACGCGGAAATAATAAGGCCTGGTTTTCGCATCCAGCCCGGTCCGTTGGGAATCAATGGTCTGGAGCAAGGTCGTCACGTCTTTATAGGTCGAGCCCTTGGTCAGGTAATATTTGTCGATGATTTTACCTGTATGGCCGGCTAAGGGATCCGTAGGTACGCTGGCTTTTTCAGCTATTTTGTCCGTTGCTGTTTCAGTTGCTGTTTCAGTAGCTTGGGGTTGCGCAGCCGCTTCGGAAGGAGCCGGTTTAGCCGTGTCTGCAGCTAAACCTGTCAACGTCGTACACGTGCAGAACAAAGCGGCCAGCATCGCCTGTTTCCATTTTTTCACGATACCACCTCCTCATGACCTTACTATAACGCGCCACTACAGCGAGCGTCAATATGCTGTAAAAAATCTTGTAGGAAATGCAATTCTTTGGTTAATTTTACAAAGATGTTACGACCTTTTTTAGAATATGTTTAGAACAAAACGTTTATTAAAAACCATGCCTCAAAGAGATATAATAAAAGTTGTATATAATATAAACATAAAAACGCAATATTTTATCATTACGATATCATTGTATTCAACGAAATGACTGAATTACTTGAACTCATTGTGACATAATAAGACGTGCAGGAGGTTTTATCGTGAACAAGACATATAAAGTTATCTATAATCGGACGCGATGTATGTATCAAGTCGTATCCGAACTTGTCAAGGGCCATACCAAATCAGAAACGCCGGAAATGCTGAAAAGCCTTTTCAACAAACACAGCGGGCTGACCCGAGGCATCGTGATGGCTGTCTTGTCCATGAGCCTGGCTATGCCCGTGGGGGTGGCTGTACAGGCGGATAATACTGGAACTTCGGCGACTAGTGGCGATACAACGACATCCGATACAACTGGTGCGACGACAACGAATGAGTCGGTTACGGTGAAAGATGGGGCAACCCTTGCAGGAAGCGGCGCAGCGACTGTCTCTTCTACGACCAGTGATGATAAAAATATTATTACAATTTTTGTTCCGACCAATGGAACCGTGGAAAAAGATAATACGGGGCTGGTTACTGGTGGAACTGTGTACACGGCGGTTAGTGCGGAACAGGCAGATAGAAAAGCAGCTGATATTGCATTAACAAATAAAATTGGAACACTGGATGCCAATGGCAATTACATCCAGAAAGATGATTCTGTATCTTCCAACCTTTCTACTTTGGATACGAAAGTGAAGGCCAACACTGATGACATTAGTAATCTGAAAAATCTTTCTAACGTATCAGATGCTGGAAAAAGTGTTATCAAAAAGCAAGAAAAGCAAGCTATCGAAGTACAGGCTAGCGGTAAGGCCACTGTTTCTACGACGGGTTCTACTGATGATGACAGCGAATTAATTTATACTATTAATGTAGGTAATGATGGTGTTATTGCTAGGGATAACACTGATTTAGTATCTGGTGGCACGCTGTATAGCGAACTTCGTCCTTCTGATGGTACTTATGTAAAGACTGATAATACAACAGCCGCCAATTTGCTTGCCTTAGATACGAACTTAAAAAATGTTATTGACGCCATCGGTCTGGATGCGGATGATACGACGACTAGCTATACCTCGAAATTAAACAAGTATTTCAAAGTCAATCCAGAAGTAACTACTTCGGCTGATGGGACGAAAAAATATGCTGCCGATGCCGCTGCCAACGGCACCAATTCCGTTGCCATCGGTCCCAGTGCCCAGGCTGGCGACAAGTCCACTGATGCGACCACATCGACGACGACCGTTACCGGCGGTACCAGCAGCACGGCCATCGGCAACAGCGCTGTGGCAAACGGGAATCAGTCGGTGGCATTGGGGTATAATTCCTAGGTACTGAACACCACGGATCAGGATGGCAAGACCACCGCAACCATTACGGGCAGCACGGCTATCGGCAATGGTGCCAAGGTCGACGGCGCAACGGATGCAACGGCTATCGGCACAAGTGCTCAGGTCAACGAAACGGCAACGGGCGGCATTGCCTTTGGTAAAAATGCTGTTACAGGAGAGGACAAGGGTACGGTGACAGTTGGCGATGTAACAGCTGATGTGGCTGCTGTGGGCGGTGAAAACAGCGTGGCTTTGGGGACTTCTGCCAAGGCCAGTGGCAACACGGCCCTGGCTCTGGGCAAGGGAGCACAGGTCAACAACTACACCACCCAGTCCGGTACGACCGTGACCAAGACGGTCAATTCCGGCAGCACGGCCATTGGCAATGGAGCAACGGTGACTGGTGCCAATGATGCAGTTGCTCTTAGTAGCCCAGTTAAAGGCAGCTTATACAGATTTAGAAGGTACTATCAAGACAACCGATACAAAAATCAGCGATACCTATACTAAGTCAGCCATTGATTCCAAGATTTCCACAGTGGAAAGCAAAATCACGGCGCCTCAGACTAAGTATTTTTCCATCAATCCATCCAGTGATACGCTGACAGCCAATGTAAATAGCGATGGTGCCAGTACTAGTGGTGCTGCAGACGCTATGGCAATCGGGCCCAATGCCACTGCTACCAGCGCCAAAGCGGTAGCCATCGGCAATAATGTTTCGGCTAGCGGCAAGGGAAGTATCGCTCTCGGCACGGCAGACAATCCGGTCACAAGTACAACTGTTACGGCAGGCGATAATACTAGTGCCAATCCTCATGTCACATCAGCCGAAGGGGCTAACAGTGTGGCTGTCGGCACATCTGCCATTGCTCAGACCGATAATTCCGTGGCTTTGGGGACGCGTGCGTCTGTTTATGCATCCAATGTGACAGACAGCACGACTCTGACCAATGCAGAAACGGCAGCAGTCGATGCTCTCGATACGACGGGCATGACTGATACAGACAAAGCGACGGCACAGGCAGAGGCAAAAGAAAAAGCCCGCTACACAACCAATCTGGCAGCCATGAAAAAGAGCGGAACTACCGCAGGCCTGCAGACGTTCAATACCGATACCACCTATGATGACGGCACGAGCTACACCTATGTGGGCAGCAGCCCCGCTGGCGTCGTCACGGTGGGTAGCGTGGGCGCTGAACGCCGCATCCAGAACGTAGCCGCTGGCCTGGTCAGCGCTTCCAGCACCGACGCCGTCAACGGGTCCCAGCTCTACGCCCTGACCCGGCAGATCCGTTTTGGCGGCGACAATTCCAGCTTCGGTACGACAACAGCCGATGACAAGAACGTGGTGGCCCGGGGCTCCAATGAAACCATCGCCATCACCGGCGGCAGTGATGCCGTTACTGCGTCCACTACCGATGGAAATACCACCTATACCGTAGATACGACAAAACTGACAGATAACAACATCGCTGTGGTGGCTGATACGGACAAGGAGGCCCTCCATGTACAGCTGGCCAGTAACCTCAAGAACCTGAACATCGCCCAGCTGGACGGCACCGGCGCAAATGGCGGCCAGATGCCCCTGGCTGGTACCGATGGAACAGTAAAGACTACCGTAGACACCACCGGCCTTACCGTGGCCAATGGGCCTAAATTCATCAGCAGCGGCATTGATGCAGCCAGTCAGAAAATCAACAATGTGACGGCAGGCACTTCTGATACGGATGCCGTCAACTACGGCCAGCTGAAAAATGCCCGGACCTTGCTTACCAAGGGCACCAATACCACTTTGTCGGATACGGTCAGCGGCGACCAGCACACCTACACGGTGAATGTGGATAACCTGGCCGTGAAAGCCAATGGCACAGGCACCACTGTGGCCCTGGCCAATGGAATCAATTTCAAGAACGGCACCAACACTACCAGCGCTGTCGATACTGAAGGCAATGTTACTATTGATACAAAAAATCTTGCAGTCAAGGCCAATGGAACAAATGCGGGCAGTGTTACTATGGATACAGGCCTTAATTTTGAAAATGGTACGAATACCACGGTCGAGGCTCAAGATGGTACTGTGAAAATCAATGCAACGCATAACAAGGTATTGACTATTTCGGCAGCAGCAGGGAATCAAGACAATGTGACGCTGACACTGACCGATGCAGATGGCAATACAGTTACTTCTACGGGGCTGAAAAATACGTATACCAACATTTCCAAAGATGGTACGGCTCATACGGTAACTTTTGCCCGCAACGACGGAGTTTCTGCAACCCTGTCCCTGGGTGATTTGAATGGTGCCAGCAAGGATGAATTGACTGCCAGCGTGGCGACACTGAACAGCACCATTCAAACGGAAGCTGCCAAAGCCTCCAGCGAGGTGACCAACGGCACTAACGTGGTCAGCGTTACGAAGGCTACGGGCAATGACAACCAGAACATCTACACGGTCAATGTGGATGACCTGGCTGTGAAAGTCAATGGTTCGCAAAAATCCGTCCATCTGAAGGATGGTCTGGTCTTTGACAATGGCACCAATACCACAGCCACCATGAGTGACGACGGGACCATTACGTACAATATTTCTGACACGACCATCAAGACCAGAGCCAAGGATGCTATCAATCTGACGGCCGGCAGTAATGTAACCGTTGATACGACCACTTCTGCAGATGGGACCACCAAGACCTTTGCGGTGAACGCTATCCACAACAAACTGGCTTCGGCCACGGCCACAACTGGAGATCAGGACAATGTAACGCTGACCCTGAAAGATGCAGATGGCAACGAAGTGACTTCCACAGGGCTGAAGAATACCTATTCCACCGGCGGCAGCGTCACCTATGCTGCCGCCGGCGAAGGGACGGCCATGGTCACCCGGAATGACGGGAATACCTATACCATCACGGGGCTCAAGGATACAAAAGTTTCTTCCGGTACGGCATATGTGGGAACCCAGGGAGATGCCTCTGGCAGTGCCACGCTGACCATGAATGATGGCACGACAGCTACCATTTCCGGCCTGAAAGACAATTATATCACCAGTGCAGCCGTCGGCACGGAAAATAACCATGTGACCATGACCCGTCTGGGAGGGGGGACGGTGGATCTGGACCTGAACCCGATCCTGGGGAAATACAGCTTCAGCGACTATCATCTGGTAGGTGCCGGTACGATTCATGACTAGGCCTATGCCGTTGACAGCAATGGTACCGTAACGCTGAATGTGGTGGATGACAAGAATCCCAATTCAAAGCGAATTAAAAGATGTCAAGCCGTAAGGCTATTCGCCTAAGGCGTAGAGTATGTCTGCGGCGACGGCATTGAGGTTGTATCGGCTGGTGTAGCACACGAGAGTCCCTTGGGATGCGGCCTGCTGGCAGGCTTTGCGGACCAGGGCGTGGCCTGTGTGGTTAGTGTTGATGATGAGCACATCGGCGCCTTGCAGTTTTTGGACGTCGAAGTGCTTGTTTTCCAAAATCATCCAATGAGGGAAGCGCGTGCGGACTTTGTCATGCCACAGGGCGCTGCCGCCGGCCAAACAGATGCGGAATCCTTTTAGGGCCTTTTCCAAGCGCGACGTGTAGTCGTCGGGCAGGGGAAAGGCCCTTTTTTCGACGTCTTCCTGGGGACAGCGCGTTTCCCATTCGCGCAGGGATTGTTCCAGCGTCTGGACGTAGCCGTCGTAATTTTCCTGCAAGGTCTGGTAATAGGCCTGGGTCTGGGCCAGTTCGTCGCGGAGACGGGCAGCATCGTCGTCGGCGACGGGCAGTGTGTCGTCGTAGACCAGGCGGATGACACCGAAGGCCAGGGCGATTTGGCCGGCCGTATCCAGAATGCCTGCCAAGGTCAACGCTTCTGCCGTATTCGACGGCATACGGGGCTGAGTCACTGCCATGAGGCCCCGGACTTTGTGGCCTTCGATGGCCGTCGGCCGCGGGAACTGTTCTACCGTAATCGTAGCGGCCTTCACCGTGCCTACTGAATCGGTCCGGCTCAGGTCATAAACGGATTTGCGCGGCGTGAAGGATTGCTGCGTCAGGCGGCACGTGCCATCCATGCAGCCCGTCTTGTCCGGGAATTCGATGTACCCGTCTTTTTGCAGTTTGTCCCATAAGCGCGCTGTCGGAACGGGCCGCCCTGCCAGGCAGAGCATTTCGCCATATGGCAAGAAACATTCATTGCCGCGGCACGACAGTCCTGTTATTTTATTGATATACATAAGCTGTGTGATTTTCATAATATGATTTCTCCTCGCGTCCATAGAATATGTTTCTATTATAAGGCAGGCCTTGGGGCTTGAATAGGGGCGGAAACATCTTGTTATGAAGGGGGATTCACTCCATTTATAGTTATATGAAGAAAAAGCACAAAAATTTTTGTGTCAAGGAGAAAAAATTATGATAGAATAAGGGGGTACATATGCAGAGTATACTAATAGAGGAGGTGCGCCGATAATGATGAAGCGGAATATCGTTCTCGTCGGCATGATGGGGAGCGGCAAGAGTCATATTGGCCGCAAGCTGGCTCAGTGCCTCGGCTGGCAATTCGTCGATACGGACCGGCGCATTGAACGGGCTGTGGGCATGACCATTGCCGAGTTTTTTGCGAGTTCCGGAGAAAAAGTTTTTCGCGAACGAGAAATCAATATCCTGCAGCAAGTCAGCCGCTATCACGAAGCTGTCATTTCCTTTGGCGGCAATTTTCCCATGAATGTTGGTACTTATCGAATCCTGCATCGCCATGGGTTTATCGTCGCCTTATTGTCTGAACCGTTCCGTGTGGAAGAACGGGTCAGTCGTCACATAGGCAAGCGGCCGACTGTCGATTATGATAATCTTCATGATTTCGTCCATACGATGATGAAACAGTGGGAAGAGGTCTATCCGTACTGCGACTGCGTCATTGATACGACGCGCGGGGGAGCGTCACAGATCGTCGAATCCATTGTCCATAAAATCAACGAAAGGCATGTGCAATTCATTGCCCGGGAAAAGAAGGAGAAGGATGTAAAATGATCAATAAAATCGGAGTATTGACCAGCGGCGGCGACGCTCCTGGTATGAATGCGGCTATCCGCGGAGTTACACGGTATGCCATCCAGAAAGGTCTTACTGTCGAAGGCATCATTCGCGGCTATGAAGGGCTGTTGAGTCATGAAACGCGCCCCTTAGGTCGTCGTGATGTCGGCGCTATCATCCATCGTGGCGGTACGATGCTGCGGACAGCTCGCTGCTTGGAATTCAAAGAAAAAGAAACGCAGAAAAAAGCAGCTGCCTACCTGCGTGAACTGGAAATAGATGCCCTCGTTGTCATCGGCGGCGACGGTTCCATGCGCGGTGCCCAGGCTTTGAGCCGCTGGGGCATCCCGACCATTACCATCCCTGGGACTATCGACAACGATATGATGGGGACGCAGTACACCCTGGGTTTCGATACGGCTGTCAATACGGTTCTGGAATCGGTCAATAAGATCCGTGATACGGCGTTCTCCCATGACCGCGTCGCCGTCATCGAAGTCATGGGCCGTGAAGCCGGATTCATCGCCCTCAATGCCGGCATGGCTTCCGGTGCCGAAGCGGTCCTGGTCCCGGAACATCCTGTCGACTTGGCTGCCCTTTGCCGTCACCTCGAAGAATCGCACCGCATGAAGAAATTGAGCAGTATCGTCATCGTCGCGGAAGGCGCTGCCAAAGGGGCCGATATCGTCGACTACATCAAAGAACACACGTATCTTTCGCCGAACTTGACCGTCCTCGGTTATGTCCAGCGCGGCGGCGCTCCGTCGGCTTATGATGCCCTCATGGCCGGCCGTTTCGCTCAGAAAGCCATTGACAGCCTGCTGGCTGATACATACAATTGTGTCGTCGGCCTCATCGACAATCGCGTCGTAGCGACGCCGTATTCAGAAGCCGAAGCCTTGCACTATCCCCTCGACGAAAACTTGTTCAACCTTGTCCATCTCTTGGGGAGATAGGAGTTCGTGGGTCCGCAGGCCCAGGGAAGCTAGGATAGGTTCGTAAGGAGCTGTCTTCACGATGGCTCCTTTTTTGCGGACTTATGCAAGGCGGGCCGCCCTTTGGGACGGCTCTTACGATAGATGCCTTGGGCGTCTAAAATTCGTTGACATCTTATAAATATGCACGTATAATAAAGTAGCGTATATATTATCATATGTTATAGAGTGTCGTTTAGAGGAGTGTTATCATGTCGTTTGATTTTAGTCTGATTTGGAACTCATTGCCCCTGCTGTTAGCCGGTGCCGGTGTTACTATTGAAATCACGGCAATCGCTGTCGGCCTGGGTTTCATTTTCGGCCTGATTACCAGTGTGTGCCGATTGTCGGACGTCAAGATTTTACAGGTCATTGCCGTCTGCTATGTCAATATCATCCGCGGTACGCCTATGCTGGTTCAGATTTTCTTGATTTATTTTGCGTTGCCTATGGTCATTGGTCAGCGTATCAACCCCTTCGTCGCTGCCGTCGCTGCCTGCTCGATCAACAGTGGCGCTTACGTTTCGGAAATCTTCCGCGCCGGGATCCAGTCTGTCGATAAAGGCCAGATGGAAGCAGGCCGGTCCTTGGGCTTGTCGTGGATGCAGACTATGCGCTATGTCATCCTGCCTCAGGCTTTCAAACACGTCATCCCGCCGTTGGGCAACGAATTCATTTCCATGACCAAAGAAACATCCCTGGTTTCGGTCATCGGTTTTGAAGAATTGACCCGCCGCGGCCAGCTCATTATCGCCAAGACCTATGGTTCTTTTGAAATCTGGCTGACTGTCGCTGTTATTTACCTGGTCATGACCTTGACCATTGCCCGTCTCGTAAGCTATTTGGAACGGAGGTTCGCAACGGATGATAGAAATTAGAGGTTTAAAAAAGAATTTTGGCAAGCACGAAGTCCTGAAGGGCATCGACTTGACCATTCAGGATAAAGAAGTCGTCGTCATCATCGGGCCGTCCGGTTCCGGCAAGAGTACGATCCTGCGCTGCATCAACTATCTGGAACAGCCGACGGCTGGGGAAATCATCGTTGACGGCATCAGCATGAGCGATGCTAAGAGTATCAACAATGTCCGCAAGGAAGTCGGCATGGTTTTCCAGCGCTTCAATCTTTTCCCGCATATGACGGTCTTACAGAACATCATCTTGTCGCCTATGAAGACCCGCGGCGAAAGCAAGGAAGAAGCGACAAAGACGGCTATCCAGCTGTTGGAAAAAGTCGGCTTGGCCGATAAGAAAGATGCCTATCCTGAAACCTTATCCGGCGGCCAGCAGCAGCGTGTGGCCATTGCCCGCGCTTTGGCTATGAAGCCGAAGTTCATGCTTTTCGATGAACCGACATCGGCACTGGACCCGGAAATGGTCCGCGAAGTATTGGACGTCATCAAGGACTTGGCCAAAGAAGGCATGTCCATGGCCATCGTTACTCATGAAATGGGCTTTGCTCGGGAAGTCGCCGACCGCGTCCTGTTCATCGATGAAGGGAAAATCCTCGAACAAGGTAAGCCGGACGACATCTTCTTCCATCCGAAAGAAGAACGGACCAAAATCTTCCTGTCGAAGATTTTGTAATGTGAAAAAAGAGCTGACACATGAAAATAAACTGTTTTCATGCGTCAGCTCTTTTTTTATGTATTGGTTCTGCGGGATTCCCAAAAGCGGGCTGTAAACCGCCCCACATGGTTGCCCATACATTTTGGTTGTAGGCGGAATGAGGACGGTCATGTTGACGAAGCCATAGACCTAATCCTGGACTACAGGATTGTAGGGGCTCGCACGTGGCGAGCCCGCTTCAGCATATGTACGATTTCCTTGATTAGATTGCTAAGAGAATCCTATAAATGCCAACGGGTTTTTAGCCACGAACTACAGCTTTTTTGAAGGCCGTGCGTGCGGCCTGGATGGTTTTTTCGATGTCTTCATCGCTGTGGGCGCCGGAGACGAAGTTCGTTTCAAATTGGGACGGTGCTAGGTAGATGCCTTGTTCCAGCATGGACAGGAAGTAGCGGCGGAAGGCGTCCTGGTCACTGGCTTCGGACGTGGCGTAGTTGGTGACTGGGACAGCGCTGAAGAAGACGCTGAACATGGTACCAGCCCGATGGACCTGAACGGCAGCACCGGCTTCGTCAGCAGCAGCTTTCAGGCCATCCGTCAGGATTTTCGTTTTGGCACAGACTTTTTCGATATAATCTGGGTCTTCCGTGATGATGCGCAGCGTTTCCAGTCCGGCTGCCATGGCCAGGGGATTGCCGCTGAGGGTACCGGCTTGATAGACTGGGCCGGCCGGTGAAACGCAGTCCATGATGTTCTTGCGGCCGCCGTAAGCTGCGACGGGCAGGCCGCCGCCGATGATCTTACCCAGGGTCGTCATGTCCGGGACGATGTGGTAGATGCTCTGGGCGCCGTGCAGCGCTGTACGGAAGCCGCACATGACTTCGTCGAAGATGAGGACGGTGCCGTGCTTTTGTGTTTCGTCGCGCAAGAGCTGTAAATAGCCGTCTTCCGGCAGAACCAAGCCCATGTTGCCGGCAATGGGTTCGACGATGACGGCGGCAATGTCGTCACCGCAGCGGTCCATGAGTTCCCGGAAGGCGTCGGCATCGTTATAGGCGACGGTCAGCGTGTCTTTGGCCGTGCCGGCAGTGACCCCAGGGCTGTCGGGCTGGCCGAAGGTGGCGGCGCCGGAACCGGCTTTGACCAGCAGGCTGTCGCCGTGACCGTGATAGCAGCCAATGAATTTCACGATTTTATCGCGTCCCGTATAACCTCGGGCGACGCGGATGGCGCTCATCGTCGCTTCTGTGCCAGAATTGACCATGCGCAGTTTTTCGATGGACGGATAAATTTCTTTGACCAGTTTGGCCAGCTGCGATTCAATCAGCGTCGGAGCGCCATAGCTCGTACCGCGTGTGGCTGCTTCCTGCAGGGCCTTGACGACGCGGGGGTGAGCGTGGCCGACGATCATGGGACCCCAGGAACCGACGTAGTCGATGTACTGGTTGCCGTCGATGTCGCAGATGGTGCTGCCCTTGGCCCAGGCGATGAACGGCGGCGGGCAGCCGATGTGGTTATACGAGCGGACCGGGCTGTTGACGCCGCCCGGCATGAGGGTCTGCGCTTCTTCAAAAGCAGCAGCTGATTTTTCTAAATGAAGCATGGGAAGGCCTCCTCATTCTTTGATATCTAAGTTGAATACATTCCGCAGTTCGCGGACGACCCGGTCTTCGTCGGGCGTGTTAGCCGCTTCGACAGTACGCCGCAGGGGAGAGCGCAGGATTTTGCGGACCAGGATGTGGGATAAATTTTCGACGACGCGGAACTGGTCGTCTGTCAGTTCGGGCATTTTGTTGCGCGCCCGTTTAACAAAATGGCGCCGTGTCCGTTCGGCCTGCTGGGACAGGCTGAGGACGACAGGGCGGACAGATAAGTATTGATAGCGTTCGATCATGGTGTCTACGGCTTCGTCGACGATGTAGCTGGCGGCTATGGCTTCGCGTTGGCGCGTGGCTTCATTGTCGTGGACGACTTCCTGCAGGTCGTCGATGTTGTATAAGGTGATACCGGGCAGACCGGTTACGGCCGGGTCGACGTCGCGCGGTACGGCAATATCGATGAGCAGCAAGGGACGGCCCTGACGAAGTTCCTGGAAGCGCTGCAGCCTGGGGACGGTGATGACGTAGTGCGGTGCGCCTGTCGATGCGATGATGATGTCTACGTCGGAGACGACGGATTGGGCTTCCTTATAGTGGACGGCCTGGCCGCCGACATCGGCAGCCAGTTCCTGGGCCCGTTCCAGATGGCGGTTGACGATGTACAGCTTGCCGGCGCCTTTGCCTAAGAAATTCTGGGCTGTCAAGCGGGCCATTTGACCGGCGCCGTAGAGCAGGAGGTTCCGGCCAGACAGGGAACCGAGCTGTTTTTCGGCCATCTGGACGGCGGTATAGCTGACGGATACGGCGTTATAGGCGATGTGCGTTTCCGTCCGGACCCGTTTGCCCGTGGCGATGGCCTGCTGGAAGAGCATGTTGAGGATGGCACTGGTCGCGCCGTTTTCATGGGCCATGACGTAGGCTTGTTTGACCTGGCTGAGAATCTGGCCTTCGCCGAGGACCAGTGAATCCAGGCTGGCAGCGACGTTGAACAAGTGGTGAATGCAGGCTTTTCCTGTATAGCTGTAGAAATAGGATGGCTCATAAGCCGGACGGCCGGCTGCGTCGAGGAAGAAGTCGCGCAGGGCTTGTTCATTATCCCGCACATCGTCGACGACGGCATAAATTTCGGCGCGGTTGCACGTCGACAGGATGACGGCTTCGCGCAGGCCGCCGTAATCGTCGAGGTGCTGCAGCGCATCGTGGATGGCGTCCGGTGTCATAGTGAAGCGTTCCCGAATGGCGACGGGGACGGTCTTATGGTTAAGGCCGAGGATGACGAGGTCCATGGTTATGCCTCGACTTCGCCGTTCTTCAGCCACTTGGCGACATCGATGGCGTGGTAGGTAATGATGATGTCTGCACCGGCGCGCTTCATGCTGGTCAATTCTTCCATGACGATGCGCTTTTCGTCAATCCAGCCGTTACGGGCAGCCGCTTTGACCATGGCATATTCGCCGCTGACGTTATACGTCGCAATAGGCCGCTGGCAGCGCTGGCGGGCCTGGTAGACGACGTCCAAGTAGGACAGGGCTGGTTTGACCATGATGATGTCGGCGCCTTCTTCCAGGTCGAGGTCGATTTCTTTCATGGCTTCGCGGCCGTTGGCTGGATCCATCTGGTACTGGCGGCGGTCCCCGAAATGCGGTGCCGAATCGGCAGCGTCACGGAAAGGACCGTAGAAGCCGGAGGCATATTTCGCGGCATAGGACATGATGATGGTGTTGATGAAGCCTTCTTCATCCAAGGCCTGGCGGATGGAGGCAATGCGGCCGTCCATCATATCCGACGGGGCGACGATATCGGCACCAGCTTCGGCCTGGCTGATGGCGACTTTGTTAAGCAATTTCAGCGTGGCGTCATTATCGACATAAGGGCCTTTGAGCTGGCCGCAGTGGCCGTGGTCCGTGTATTGGCAGAGGCAGACGTCGCCAACGATGATCATGTCCGGCAGGGCCTTTTTGATGGCGCGGATAGCACACTGGACCGGGCTCTGCGGATCCCAGGCGCTGGAGCCGATTTCGTCTTTATAGGCTGGCAGGCCAAAGACTTCGATGGAACGCAGGCCTAAGGCATAAATGTCTTCGGCCAGGCGGACGGCGTTGTCAACGGATAAGTGATAGCATCCGGGCATACTGGGGATTTCTTCTTTGACATTCGTGCCGGGGACGACGAAGATAGGGTAAATCAAGTCGTTGAGGCATACATGGTTTTCCCGGACCATAGCGCGCAGAGGAGCAGAAAGGCGCAGGCGGCGGGGACGTAAGGTATTTAATTTCATGACTATTGGATTCTCCAATCTGTAATACATTCAGCCAGGCCGGCAATGGTGTAGGTCTGGGCAGTTACTATTTTTTTCAGGCCCGCTTCCTGACAGGTACGGGCCGTAATGGGGCCGATGCAGGCGAAGGTGATATTATCCAGATCGCTGGCCTGGGCTTGGCTCAGGGCCAGGAAGCTGCGGACAGCTGACGAGCTGGTGAAGGTCATGACATCGATGGCCTGGTGGTTCAGGAGGTCCTTCAGGACGGCGCCGTTTTCACAGGCTTCGACAGTGCAATAGGCTTGGCAGACATCGACAACGGCACCCCAGCGGCGCAGTGTATCGGGAAGAACCGATCGGGCTTCTTTGGCCCTGGGGATGAGGATGCGTTCTTTGCCGGAAAGATGCGGCTCCAAGGCAGCAACCAAGTCTTCGGCACAGTAGGCGCCGGGGACGACGTCGGCCTGAAGGCCATAAGCTGTCAGGGTTTTGGCTGTCGCACTGCCAATCGCTGCCAGTTTTGCCCGGCCCAGGGCGCGGCTGTCGCGGCCGTGATGGTGGAGACGGTGGAAAAAGGCATCGACGCCGTTGGTGCTGGTGAAGATGACCCAGTCGTAGCTTTCTAAATCGCTTATAGCGGCGTCCAGTGCTCGATAATCGTCTGTCGGCGGCGTGATGCGGATCGTCGGTATTTCCAGGCAGCGGGCTCCCTGTTCTTCCAGCCTGTGCGTCAAGTCTGGCGCCTGGGCGTGGGTCCGGGTGACGGCGATAGTCAGGCCGAAGAGAGGTTTCGTGTCGAACCACTGCATCGATGGCCGCAAGGCGACGACGTCGCCGACGATGAAGACTGCCGGCGCTTTGAAGTGGCAGGCCGCCGCTTTTTCGGCAATGTCGCCGACTGTGGCTACCAGCGTTTCTTGGTCGGCCTTAGTGCCCCAGCGGACCAGAGCTGCCGGTGTCGTTGCCAATCGGCCGTGGGCGACGAGCTGCTCAGTGATGGACGGCAGGTTATGGACTCCCATGAGGAAGACCAAGGTATCTACGGCTGTCGCCAGTTTATCCCAACGAATGGATGAATGGCCCTTTGTCGGGTCTTCGTGGCCTGTGACGACGGCAAAAGAAGAGGCGGCCGTCCGGTCGGTCACGGGGATGCCGGCATAAGCCGGCGCGCCGATGGCTGACGTGACGCCTGGGATGATTTCAAAAGGCAGGCCGGCGTCGTGGAGGGCCCGGCTTTCTTCCCCACCGCGGCCGAAGACGAAAGGGTCACCGCCTTTGAGGCGGACGACGGTTTTACCTTCTTTGGCTTTGGCAATGAGCAGGTCGATGATTTTGTCTTGGGATAAAGTGTGGTCAGCTGCTTTTTTGCCGACATATATTTTTTCTGCTGTTGGCGGAGCAAATTCTAAAAGGCGCGGGTCCGCCAGATAGTCGTAGATGACGACGTCGGCCCGTTCCAGAACTTCCCGGCCCCGCAGGGTGAGAAGACGATAGTCGCCGGGACCGGCGCCGGTGAGATAAACCATACCGTTCATAGAGAACCTCCTTCATAGGTCGGCGTAATGCCTAAATCGGCGAGGATGCGGCGTCCACCGTCATCGAGAAGCGTATAGGCCGCTTGGTGGCCAACGGCGGCGCTGTCCGTGACGGAGCCGCATGTCGTCGTGCGATAGACCTGGCTGCCGTCAGGGGCGGCAATGATGCTCTGTAAGGTCAAGCGTCCGTCCTGGACGGTACCATAGACCCCGACCGGGACTTGGCAGCTGCCGTTGATGGCGGCCAGGAAGGTCCGTTCGGCTGTCGTCGCAGCGGCTGTGGCACTGTCATTGAGGAAAGATAGGGCCTGTTTCAATGAGTCATCGTCAGCGCGGGTCTCGATAGCTAAAGCCCCTTGCCCGACGGCGGGAATCATCATATTGACGGGCAGGAGTTGCGTGATGCGGTCGGCCCGTCCCAAGCGGTGCAGGCCCGCTTCGGCTAAGATGATAGCCTCGTATTGGCCGTCGTCAAGTTTTTTCAGGCGCGTGTCAACGTTGCCCCGCAGGTCGGCGACGACCAGGTCGGGACGGGCGTGGAGCAGCTGGGCTTTGCGGCGCAGACTTGATGTGCCGATGCAGGCACCGGCCGGCAGGGCGGATAGAGAAGCATATTTATTGGATACAAAGGCGTCGTGGACGTGGTGACGGGCTGTAATGGCTGCCAGGCAGAGGCCGTCAGGAATGGCAGCCGGCAAGTCTTTCAGACTGTGGACGGCCAGGTCAATGGTGCCGTCCAAGAGGCGCCGTTCCAGTTCTGTTGTAAACAGCCCCTTGCCGCCGATGCGGGCTAAAGGGACGTCGAGGATTTTATCGCCTTGCGTGACAATGTGCTGGAGCTGGACGGTCAGCTCCGGGTCGTGCCGGCGCAGAGAATCGGCGACGTAATTGGCCTGCCACAGGGCCAGCTGGCTGCGCCGTGTACCGATAGTCAGATTACGTTTCATCATATCGCGGGCAGGAGACCCCGACCTCTTAGGTTGGGGAGGAATGCCCGCTTCCTCCTTTCAATAATAAATAATAGACTTTCAGCAAAGAAATTATGATATAATAATTTTGATGAAGTAGTATAGATTTTAGAAAGGCAGGTGAAAAATGTCTAACCTAACTAAAACGATAAAACTTCGTATACACGTTACTCCCGAACAAGAGACGCTGTTCCGTCAGATGA
>ENA-UOJH01000635-UOJH01000635.1-human-gut-metagenome-genome-assembly--contig:-C148-NODE-635-length-31394-cov-17.378761_pt1 | contig 31394 bp, 39 predicted proteins | sample MGYA00242345_ERZ723892 | MGnify/ENA metagenome assembly ERZ723892 | reverse complement strand
TCCACCCTGTATAATTAGCGGTATTGCGCCACTGAGTTTTACCCACCATGCATTTGCATTGGAGACATCACCTGCGATAACTCCGACACCAGGTTCGTTGATAGCCCCAATAGCCGTACGCACTTCTTCTGCCGTCGCTTTACCAAGTACTCCGCGCATGAATCCTGACAGACTGGCAAGAGATGCTGCGTTTGCTCCTGTGAAGTAAGGTAATTTATCAGCTGATGGACGGAGTCCGCCTAATGCTTTTAGTGCAGTAGTTAAAGCAACTTCGATATCAGCATTATCACTTCCATCAAAAGAAGCAGCCTTGCCCGTCAGACAATCCCCAATAACGTTGATGCATCTAGCAGTTTTTAGCTTCGTGGCAGATGCTGCATTTCCAGCAATGCCATTAGCATGGGATTGGGCGCTTTTGTTATGATTTGCAAGCGTATCAGCTCCGGCTGCTTTGTTAGCATCAATAGCTTCTTTCAATCGGGCATCGTTAGAGAAGAGCTGACTTGCCATGTCGTTTTCCAGTTTATAATGAACCGGATCAGATGAAATTCGCTGCGGAAATCCGTCGGAATTGAAGCCAAGAGTATCGTCGATTCCGTCTGTTGGTCTTGTCACATTCCCCACCGAAGCGGGAAAATCAGTTTTCCATTTATCAAGATATTTTGCCATGTCTATTCCTACCATTTAGTAATGGACGAACCATAGGTATATTTCCCATCAAATTGGATTTTTCCATTCCATGAAAAGCCTAGATACACATTGAGTCCCAAATGTGCCGGCTTGTAATAGATGATTGTATTCTGCATCTGTTTCAAATCCTCTGTATTTGTGGATGTAGTGTAGATATTGAAATAGTACTTGTCGTTATGTTCCTCGATGTATCCATATCCGTAGGCATTCACCACTTTCCCCAAAAAAGATACCGTGCTGGTTTGCGTACCTTGCAGCTTAACCAGCACTTTTTTGCGCCGTTGTTCATAAGTATCTTCCGGGCTAGGGTGCAGGTCCAGCACTCGTTCCCACATGGATAGTCCCCAAGTCGCTTTCTCGACGAAAAACTGATTCAGCGCATCGAGAATAGCATTACGGATGTTTTCATGCTCCCATGAACACGCCTCACATACTGCACGGAAATGAGGATCTTTTTTTAGAAAAGGCGGCAAGTACTGCGTGATATCTATTTTGTCAGATGACCTTAGTAGTCTAGTCAACCCTAGTCACCCCCATAGTGCCGGCTCTAGGCAGGTATCCTGATGGAATTCTTACATTGCTGATACCACCATTGATTTTTAGTGAGTCATAGTCTGAAATAGCACCACTATTAAGCAGTACCTTGCCGACTTGGGCAATGGATACATAATCACTATCAAATCCACTATCTATCAAGTACGCATCCAGTGTATTTTTCAGCACAGACGCATAATCCTGTAAATATTCCTGATTGACCTTTACGTTAGCCGTCACGTTGATATTGAGATATGCCGGCGCCGTTACGGTCACAGTGGCACCAATGGGCCGTACCGTCTCGATATAATCAGCCACCTTTTTCTGCAGTTCCTGACTGGCTGCATTTTTATTGATGTCGGTAACCAACACCTTGACCGTGCCATTGCCGTTCCATAGGGGAATGACTTTCACATCCCCCACACCAGCTACGGAGAGAGCCCATTCCTTATAATGCATCACATTCCCCGACGTGGCAGGCGTTCTGACATGTACCAAGTACCGTTTCAAGAGAGATTCGTCTGTTTCCTCTTCAAATCCATCGTGGGTAGCATCCTTATTGATGACTTTCGACACCCCGGGAATACTCATAGGGATCTTGTCGATGGTGTTGGCCCCCACATTACCCGAAGTGCCAGCGATCTGCGCCGTGATTTTTACATCCACGGTCCCGTTATCAGCGATGGTACATGCTGCATCAGTCGTAAAATATACATTATTGTCGGTTGAAAATACGGAGCCCTGCGGGACGATGATACCTTTGGTCCCGGTGATAGTCAGGGCCCCAATGGCTTTAACGGCCGGCTTCCTATCAATGCCGAACTCCGCGGCGCGAAGTGTCAAGTATTCACCCCATGATGTATCCGCAAAGGCAGCCTTATAGAGCTGCTCAATTTCAACTTCGCTCTTCGCAAACTCAAAGCTATTGGACGCCAACACATCATTTTCAAAGGTTCCTTCGATTTTCGACGCTTCAATCCCGCTTTGTCTTTGTAATTCCTGCAGGATTCCGTTCTGATCTCTAGCTACATACATTACGCACTCACCTCCCCATAGACCGTTGTCAGGTCAATCGTTACTGTCGCCTTTCGCCCTTCCTGTGAAAATGAAATATCATTGATGGATAGAATGTAGGGATTTACCATAAGGCATTCCGTAATCATTCGTTTCAGCTCGCTGATTCGTTCCTGTACTCCCATCACCAATCCTATAAATGGCTTGATTTCAATACCGTACTGCCACGAATAAGCAAGGTATGTATAGCGTTCTGTAGCCAATGCTTTATATACCCATATCTTGATAGCCTCGGTGCCTTCTAGCAGGATATGCTTCCCCGATTTGTCATACAGAAAACAATTCTTTTCAAAATCCCATGCGAATTCTTTAAATAACTGTAGATCCTGCGTATCAGAGGAAGCCTGAATCAAAGCATCGCTGGCACCGACAAAAGGAAACGCTTCACTCATAGTTTCACCCCGCTATCTGCTATCCAATATAGCTGATTTCCTTCTAGATTCTTTGAACCTTCCAAAGGTATCACTAGGACGATAGTTCCCGGCTTTAGCGTATCCGTCCATGTCTCATCGTTATCAATAGGATGATTGTGGCTGGCGTATTCCGCATAACCGCCACCACCGCCACGATAGGACGTCTCGCCTACCATGTGCCTGGTATAACCGGGCATGAGGTATCTGGAGATATAAACATCTTCCTTGTGGAGCTGGATAGTGTTGACATCAATAGCGATATCGGGAGGCGGCGATCGCACGATGCCCATCTGAGCCATTTGCACCTGCTCGTCTTTCCCTGCCTGGTGCATCAACCCGATCATGCGATTGGCCGACTGCTCGATAGTTGGAATTTTATCCGCCATTGGCTCCCGCCTCCTCTTTGGTCATAATGTTTTCAAATTCCAGTTCCAGCTTCATGGTGTGCATACCATTCTCAAAGATATGGCTATCACTCTTGATCCAAAACTGGCCTTTGAAATATTGCTCCTGCACGGCAATGGAATAGGGGGCTACCACCCGATAATCGCCCAGCATATCTAAGGTGCCTGTTCTATCAGGGCCTTTTAGCAACGATTCGATTTCCTGCTGCGCATTGGCTTTTGGATTGGTCTTATATACATCCTGTATCAAGCCATATTTTTTGATTTGGTCATCTTCGGATTGATAGCCGGTGGCATTCCCCTCTGCATCAGTGATCACGACCTGGTTCACCATGTTTTCAATGCTTTCGGCAAACCGTTCATTCAATACATTGGTATACCCATTGGCTTCGTAGTCCTCGATGAGAGTTCCCTTTTCGACTACATCCAGCTTACTGCCATTCATCAGCAGGGCATATTTCTTCTTTGTTTGCTTCGCCGCCTCGGTATACGCCATGAGAATAATCTGATAGCCAGATTTCCTGACAGCAATGAAAGAAACGGGTGTCCCTGTAGCAAGGATATTGCCCGTTTCGATTCCCAGTTCATTACAAACCGACTCCGTGATACTTTCAGGAGTCATGTCTGTAAATTTACGTGTAGTTTTGCTTTTATTCAGGATAAACAAATTGTCATAAGCAGTGACAGAGACTTTGGACGCCTGCACGTCCCGCTCCAGATGAAATATATGCCCATGGAATCGAAGCGTGCCGTCCTCATCGTACCCATATACCGTATCGCCATTATCCAATGGATGATTAGGTAGGTTAGGATCTCGATAGTCCTGCACTACATCAAATACCAGCCGGCGGGCTGCCTGCAAACGGGACCCGGACCACTCGATGCGGCTGATTAGCTGCGTGATGTCATCTACATGCTGAGTCTTTTTCCCATCACTATCAGTCGTTATGTATTCGTGCTTGACAATCATTTGATGATCAACCTGCCAATCTTATCAGCGTTATTGATAGCCAAATCTTTCAGATCATTGCTTTGGGCAATACGACGCCATTTATTGGCCTGCCCGTAGCATTTCTTGGCCACGTCCACCACATCCTTCGCCTTTTTCAGTTTAGCTGCCGAATCTGCTTTTTTGTCTGGCGATGGTCTGTCTTTCAAGCCCGTGGTCTTATCTACCTGCTTATTGTTGTTGGCGAGTGGCGTATTCAGATCCTTGTACTCAGTGAGAGTCAAAGCGTAGTAGATATCCCGACTTCCATCCTGTTCTTTGTAATCGAATTTCATGATACCGGTCATAAGGTTGACCGGCGAATCAGTGATAATGATTCTGACAGGCTTTCTGCTTTCCTTCCACTTCCTTAGTTTTTCGACGAAAAAAGACGGTTCGAGTGCATCCCCAACTACGAAGGGGTAGTCATGTACCGAAGCTGGGAAAAAACACTGAAAAGAAATCCGTTGCGCCTGAGGCAGCCCAAAGACGAGTGCCTCGCCTACCTGCTCGACGTTGACAACCTTATTCCCCTGCCCGGTAGATACCTCGTATACACGCGGCGTAACAGGCAGCGTGACTTTTTCTGTTTCACAAGAAAGAATGATCTGCCGCTTCGAGCTGCCTCCACCTAAGATTGCGGAGGCGATATTTAACGCGGTACCAAGTGCTCCCCATGCTTTCATTACGCACCTCCGTAGTTTGCATAGCCCTGTTCGAGGGCTCTCATGATGGTATAAGCGATTTTGTCCATATCGGCTTCGTTTCTCACAATGAACGTATTTCCCGTAACCATGACAGAGTTCCCAGATGCGGTCGAATTCTGTACTTCACGGGAAATGATCTGTGCTGTTTTCCCCGCCGGATAGATCCGGCTGCCCTGCGGCAGGTCGATGAGTTCGCCACCGTGTTCATTGATTTGTGCCAAACCGCCAGAGAAATGCATATCCCCTACGGCGTCCATCGGCACGCTGTCATCGACACGCACAGCGCCATCGCTTCCAAAAGAGTAATGACTCATAGCGCTGGCAGAAATCTGCGAAATTTTAGAGGAAACCGGTGCCATGACGTTTGCTTCAAACCATGCTGCTGCGCCGCTCCATGCCCCCTGCACTGTGCTCCACGCATCCGTAAACGCGGATCCGATGTCAGCTCCGGTAGTCCCTGCGCTGGCGTCAATAGGATCCCAGACGGAAGCGTCATACCAGCCCGCTGCATCGCTCCACTGTCCTTTGATGGACTCGACAGCTTCCTGCCCTTGCGCCTTGAGTCCTTCCCAGACGTTATTCCACAAGTCTCCGATCACCTTCGAGCGTTCTTCCGTTGCCTGCTCCATGGTTTTAGTGATGTCGTCGTAGTCCTCGTAGGTCATACCGCGAGACGCATTGTCCCGATACATGGTCGCTTCCTTCATAGACTGCAAACGGCCTGCGCCAAAAGTGCCATTAGCAAGACCGTTCCCGATATAGTTGCCGAAAACGCTGCCACCCAATCCACCGATAATCGAGCCTATCAGTGCGCCGGGAACGGCCCCTATGCCGCCGAAAGCGCCTCCGATGGCACCGCCGGCCAGCGCGCCAGCTTTGGAACCGGCATACATGCCGGCAAGTGAGCCGCCCGCCTTTAGGGCTGCAGCACCACGTTCTTCCGGCGCTGCCCGGTAGACCTCGTAAGCAGAAGTGGCAAGAGCAGCGCCCATCATGACGCGTCCGAAGATTTTCCCGTACCGGGCGGCTTTCCCTGCATCAATCTTCCCATCCGCTTTTGTACCGGGGATAGAGCCAGCTCCGCCGATGCCTGTGCCGCCAGAGCTTACCGTACCATTGACGATAACTGTGTTGGCAGACACCACCATGTCATTTAATGCACCGTTCCTGCCACCGGCAATGCCGCCAGTCTTAGGATGCAGCACACTGGAGACAGCATCGACGCCGTTCTTCGTCAACTTTGCGATCTTATAGAGCGCCCCGGCCAGCGCCCCGCCGGCTAGAACGGAGCCTACGCCATCAAGCTGCAGGAACTTGTTCTTCAGATCGACGACAAGCGTCCCGACTATATCAAATACGTCACCAAAATCCAGCCCGTCCTTGATATTTTCATTGAACCGATTTAAGAGCTTCGTACCCTCCTGCGCCAAATCGCGAAGGCCGCTAGATACGTGGCCACTCAGCAGGTTTTTCGTCAGCCCGTCCCATGCGCTGGAAAGATAGGTCAGATCGCCCGCCAAATTATCCAGGCGAGTCTTTGCCATCTTATCCGCGGCACCGCGTGAACCGTCGATGGCTTTCGTCAGCCGTTCGAACTTGTCATCCGATTCGTTGACGATAGCCAGTAAACCGGACATGGCTTCCTGCCCGGCAAGATCAGAGGCAACTTTGCCCTGCGTGGCTTCGTCGAGGCCTTTGAACCCTTTTCGCAAATCCAGCAGAATCTTCCGGAGCGGTTTCATCTTCCCTGTTGTCGTGTCGATAGCAGAGAACCCTCCGTCGATGTGCTGGCTCAGGGTCGCCATCGCTTCTTTCACGTCTTTTGTCGGCGATACCAGACGAGTCATCAATGCACGAAGCGACGTGCCGGCCTGCTCCCCTTTGACGCCGCTGTCTGCCATTGCGCCAATAGCGAGCGCCGTGTCCTGAATGTTATAGCCAAGAGCCCCCGCAAGCGGCGCTACATACTTGAATGTGTAACCCATCTTTCCGACATTGGTATTAGAATTGGCAGCCGCTGCAGCGAGCACGTCAGCGAATTCCCCCGCTTCATCAGCCCCCATTTTAAAAGACGTCATAGCGTCCGTTACGATGTCTGATACCGAAGCCAGGTCTTCGCCAGAGGCGGCAGCCAGATTCATGATACCAGGAAGACCGCCGATCATTTCCTCAGTCTTCCAGCCCGCCATGCCCATATAAGTGAGCGCCTGCGCCGCCTCTGTCGTGGTGAATTTCGTTTTCGCCCCCATCTCCAAAGCAGACGCCGTGAGCTTCTGAAATTCTTCGTCTGTAGCACCGGAAATCGCCTTGACGCCGGACATGGTCTGCTCGAAGTCCATGTAGCTTTTCACAGTATTATAAATACCAAAGCCGACTCCCGCACCGCCAAGCATCTGCAGCGAAGTATTCATAAGCATGCCAGAAGCAAGCCCATCAAGACTGTTTTTCAGCTTGCCGCCCTTCTGCACCAGGTTAATAGCTACCTCTTTCGAGCGGATGCTGTTCATCTGGTTCCTGATCCGGGTAATCGCAGGCGTTGCCTTATCCGTCACGGATACTGCCGCCCGATGATTTCCCTTGATCCCAGAAAGTGCGCTGGCGGTCTTCTTGATTTCAGCCGCAGACTTGACAGCAGATGCCGCCAGTCTGCCATTGGCCGTCGTCAGCCGGTCGACCGCCGACAGCGAACCCACTACAGAAGTTTTAAACCCGGAGACGTTTTTCTTCGCGGTCTTGATGGCAGCCGTCATCTTATCCCGCATCTCGAGCGTAGCGCTCAATACATACTGGCTCATCCTATCACCTGCCTTGTCATGCCTACTGCGACCAGTTTAGCCGCCCTCTCATCCTCTGCCTCCATAGCCGCATGGCAGAAGATCTTCTCGACCGGCGACAGTGAGAAGAAATAAGAGAGAGAATGACCATGGGAAACTAAAAAGGCCGCCGTAGCAGCCTCCCAGTTCCCTTCAATCAGTTTTTTGCGTCGTCGTGAACCTTTCGCACGATGTTTTTGTTATAACCTGCACAATCAAGAATAGCCACGGCGATCCGAGTCATTTCGCCTGCATCAAACAGTTTACGCACAATATCCGTCGGTTCCACGCACCCATAGGCCTCCTGCAGCTTGGCATCCTTCAGATTCGGGGATACTACGCAGTTCAGCACGAGATACGCATCTCCATCCCCCTCCGTAGCTTTGGATTCGAGCACCATCGCTGCCGTCGGTTTCTTTACCGTGATGACGCCGATGGATGTTTCCATGTCATACTTTTCTTTCTTCGCCGCTGCTACGGCTTCTTTCATTTCGATCAGTTCTTCAATACTTACAGCCATTCTCATACCTCGCTATTCTACTGTTTCAATAAATTTCGCATCCTCAGGAGTGAATCCAAAGGGAAATTCCTTCTCGACCACTTCACCCTTCTTGAAATTCATCAGAGCAAGCTCATTAAAGAATACATTATCAATGGACACGCGTTCCTTCTGTCCATCTACGGCATCCGGATCATCCAGCAGACCCACAAGCGTAGCTCTCGGATCATGGCCATTTTTCCACTCCTCCAGATAGGCGTTAATGTTGCGGTTAATGACAGACTTGATTGTCAGCGTACCCGAACCGGTGAGGGATACGATTTTGGAGTCTTTGGAATTGCCGATCAGCACGTCCTCGCGGTCTGCCGTTACCTTACATTCAAAGGATTCAATTTCAAAGAGAAGTTCACCATCCCACCATACTTTTCCGTGGGAACCATTCCAGCGACGACGACCTCTGTATTTCACATCTTCTGCAGCTCTAGTCATTATTCATGCCTCCTACATTACATAATAAATACAATGTTCAGATCTTCCATGGCGTTGACTGGCTTCACACTGCCAGCCAGTACCACATTAGTACCTGTATTGTACTGACGAATCTGCATAGCCGTCATGGTGGATGTATCTTCCCCGTGGAGCTTAGCATAATTCGCCTGATACTGTTCATCGATATCTACCGTGTTATTGCCGTCACGGTCAAGAACATTGCCTTTGATTTCATCGAAGTATACCAGAATAGCGGTGATGAAGAGCATTTTATGGTCATAGTCATTAATGACTTTGCCCACATAGTACTTCTTGAACGTATCACGGATATCATCGGTAATCATATCGAGTGCTTCCATAATCTTGATGTATCGGAAATCTTCGCCTTTATCAGTGGTGAAGGTAGTCAGAGAATTGCATGCTCGGGCAATCTTGACTCCATCCCCATCCTGTTCATCAAAGAGAAGCAGCTGGCCTTTATCAATAAGAGAATCGATATCTTCATACTGTTCTACCTCTTCGATTTCGGTCAGCTTGAAATAGGTAGCAGAACGGTCAAGCGCAAGGCCGGCCAAAATACCGGTGATACGAGCGGTGTACTGGAGAGCAGTGTAGGTGGTATACACCGGATTTCCCTTGGAATCGGTATCAGTCTTTACCTTGATGCCGCCGGTACAGAAATTGATGATGCCTTCATGGTCCGCTGCCTGATTAGCTACCACAGCCTTGAAAGTCTTTCTCTTGTTTCCGCGTTCAGACTTGATCCAAGAAACGATATCCTGCTGCTCCTGTTCAGTACTGTTCGGATAGCAGAGATAATTCCATTTTACGCTTTCCAGTTTTGCAAGGGTACCGGCCAGTGTCTGAGTTGGTTCAGAGATGTCTGCTTTTGGCAGGGTATATACCAAAATGCGAAGCGGTGTCCCCAGCAAGCACTTTTTAATCAGATCTACGTTTTCCGCGGTCAGTCCTTCATCTGGGATGTCAGAAACATCATTGATTTTGTAGTACTTGCTGACATCAGTTTCCTCATTTTTGAGGATCATCGCCACAATGCCTCGAGCGCTGCGCTTGATAGCCGTAGTTCCCTTGGTTTTAAAATCAATCAGTACCTGTGGCAGGCCAAAAACTTCAGCTTCATTTGCCATATTGTTACTCCTTCCTTAAATTGAGCGTCAGCTCTTCCATCAGTTCAAATTCTTTCTGACTCATGTCAGCGTCCGTGAACTGTAACCGGAAAATATAATGCAGCACTTCATCATGGACAGTGGTTTCGGCTTCCGGAATGGTGATGGCTCTATCTTCTACATAAAAGACAGGGCGAATCGCCAAATCGAGAATCTGACCAATATCATAAATCTTCATCCGATCAATCCGTCCGAATAAGTCCTCATCAGGAATATACTGGATGTCAATCTCGATATTGCGGTCATGATATACGCCTTCCCCATCCACCGTTGATGTGTAGGGCTGCATTTCGACATAAAAATAAGGCGCATCCGACTTTTCAACGTTGTCAAAGTGCACCTTACAATCTGGAAATTTGTTTTTTAGTAACGCCGTAAGCGTTTTCTTGAGACTTCTATAGGTAATCATGAGAGCAAATCCTCCATGATGGTTTCTGCATCCGCCTTGAATTGCCTTTCCGTTTCCGCCAATCCTTCATGAAGCATCTTCGCACCGGGAACGAACCGCGTGCGGCCCTTCCTATCCTTCGCCCACCCGCCTCCGCGCTTTCGTATGCGGTGCCCGAATTCTACATGCCCCGCATAATGCGTATTGTTGTAAACTGTAGCAGCCCCCTTGACGGCGCGGCTCCTATGCCAGCCGTTTCGAAGCGTACCGGTATCCACCGGTGTGTTGTCCTTGACACGACCGTTCAGAAGCTCCGCCTGCTGCGCGACGAACTTGTTTCTCTTAGCCAGTGATTGATCCAAAATACTTTGCAACTTGGCATCCAGCTGGTCGAAGCCGGTGATTTCTTCGCCCATCAGGCCTCCTCCCCTTCCCGTTCTGCGTTAATTTCCTTGTGAGTAGGATAGTTCAAAGCCTTACCGGCACGAAGCAGAAACTGCTGCTCCGCTACCGTCTGAATGGCCAGAATGTCATTAGGCCGTATATCATACTGGGGGTCACAATCAATGCGGAGCTTTTGTGTCAACACATCGCCCCGATCGGACTGTTTCCCGGTCAAGCTGATTTCGTAGATGCCAAAATGACAGGGAATCTCGTGATAGATTTCATCAATCCTATAGTCGTCAGCTCCCTCTGCATCCAAAGAAGCGACTTGTCTGGACACAGTCATGCGGTCATTGTACATAAACTGTTTCAGCAACCGCTTCATTCTTACGAATTCCATGGCTGCCTACCTCCCACCTTGCGGAAACGGTTCAGCTTTGGTTTCAAGCTCTCAAAGTCTGCTTCATGGGGATTCCCAGTAGAAGATACATCAGATACCGCAAAGGTAAATTCCGTATCATTCTGCTTCAAAGATTTCAGCGGTGCTTTTTCTCCTGAAGTCTCCGCATCCATCCACTTAGTAATAAGCTCCACCGCCGTATAAATCAGGCTATCAGGGAAATCCTCTCGGTGGCAGTAATCCATCACATCCACTACAAACTTCTCCACGTACATTCGGAGCTTTGTATCGTTGATGATAGGCGATTCCTCTACCATACCGTTATAATCCCCTTTGACCTCCATGATTTTGTCATAAATGGCCGCATTGGCTTCCTCTTGAGAAATATATTTCATCGCATCACCTACTTTCTAGGGTATCAAAAAAGCACCTGCAGCTCGCAAGTGCTTTTGTTTAAAATATCACTGTATCCCAAATTTCCTTATCAAATTGAGGAATTGCTTGCTTCGTTTTTATCGCACGCCGAAGTTTCTTCGCTGCTAATTTATACTCACTTGCAACAGGGTGTACAGGATCCAATAACGTAACACGCTCAAGAGAATGCTGTCCGAATACCTTTAAGTATTCCTTCTTTGCACGAGTTAAATCCGCCATTGCTATATCAAGATTAGTCCCGAATGCGTCTGCAGGCATATTAATCCCCCCGTTTATGCCATTAATATCAGACCAGCATGTTCGCCAGCACTTTTCAACAAGTGTTTTTTAGGGTTACATCGCATCCCAATCCAAATCTGGTAAAAGACTTCTGAATGGCTGTCCATCAAGGAATGTAGCATTCATAAAGGCCTCAAAATCAGGAAAATCCCAACATTCCTCATCTTTCAATGTATCATATACGCAAATATAGTATCTTAAATCACCCGGATCGTGCTCAACAGAATATCTAATTCCTTTATACCAAAATGAATTATTATACAGTGTCCAATTTTCCATCCCATCACGTAGTTGCTTTTCGCTTAACTGCAGCTTCAATCTCATTTTTCATCCACTCTCTTTCCCTATCGCCAAGCTCTTTCCCTTTATCAGGGCTTCCCGCCCATTTACCGGAAGGTTTCTTCTTCCATTGCCAAATATGCATATGCTCTCCGACTTCGCCAAAGGGATGTTTTTTGGAATTTCCATGTGGCCCGCAATGAATCTGTACTGCCATAAAACCATTGCTATCATAAAAATCAAAATCGTATTGTAAGTCATTTCTGTTAGATTGGTGCATTACTACGCTATTAGGTAATCCTCTACTTGGAGTCTGCTGATGAGCACTTTGTGCATATTTGGTAGCAATAATCGTCCCATCTTTTCGAGTAGGCCATTTACCCTCGCCTGTTGGTACAAGCCTTGGTTCTATATAAGTATTATACCACGACTCATAGGTCATATTCTTTGGAACATGAATGGTTTTCTTTTCGTAATTCCTAGCTGTTCGAGTTCCATCTTCGTTATAGACGTCTCTCAAACTGCCCGCGATTGTACTTCGACAGTTAGGATGAAGTGGCGGTGCATTTCCACCAGGACGGTATTCATCGATGGAATAGACGTGACCGTCATGGGCACGGCACATAGATGATGTACGTCTGTCTAATGTAGCAATGAAACGGTAGTATTTCATGCCAGACTCTTTGATACTGTCAACGGCTGCACGATTCTGAACATAGTTCATTTCCGTGCGTACTAACCTTCTCGCATTAGAGAGCCCGGCATGCATTTTATCTTCTACCATTTTTGCCATCTGAGGAACGGACAGCCCGCGGTGCAGCCCATTCGACACGACTGTGCGAAGGGCCGTGCCGAGCTGCTGGTCGTTCTTCCAGATACGCTGACTATAGGACTTTCCGCTCCACGGAGCAGCGGCGATTTTTTGTGCCGTATCGTCATCAATAGCGACATTCGCCTTCATGATTCCCGTCCGTTCTGCCACGTCATAAATGCCGTGGTAGAAACGATCCTTATAGGCATCCATCAGAAAGTCCGTCATGCGGTCTTCTGTCTTGCGTCCCAGCCGGTCAAGAGCCTTCAGCGTTTCTGCATAGAGCTTATCCAGACGCGAAATGCGGCTTCGCATAGCGAGGGTGTCCAGTTCCTCCGACAGAACGCTGCCGTTCTCGATCCCCTGCAGGTATTCTTCCATGCTCATCCGCCAGACGCGATATTCATCGCCCGTCAACAGTCTGTGCGCTTCTGCCATAGATAGTTTGTTATCTTTCGCGAAGCGCCCATACAGAGCAGCGATGTCCCTTTGGATGTCAGCCAGAGCCTGCTCATAATACGCTGCCAGTTCCATTTCTATGGTTTCCTGGCACTTTTTATGCCAGGCTTCTTCATAGGCTGCGGCCCTGGCGGCCCAGTATGCTTCATTCTCTGACTGCTTATCCATCATTAGCCAACCTTATGCTTCAGGGCTACCATGCGGATAGCTTTGGATTCATATACACGATTCCAATTGGTGGCATCCGCCAGTTCTGCGCGAGTTGGGGATTCCGGATTGGTCCTCTTCTTGTTGGTCCATGCTACTCCCCGTGGATGCATGATAAAGCAACGGCGGTTATAGAGCATGTCTACGCCAGCGCCGTCATCCGGGTCACGTTTGGTTTCGGTCTGCACGAAACGAACCGGAGAACCTTCGCCGTAAGCAATAGCACCGGTACCAAAGAAATAGGTGGTGTATACGCCAGCAGATACTGGGCATCCATCATCTACAATGACACGGCGACCCTGGTATGTATCAAATTCCACATTGGTAGAATCTCTTTCGGTAGCAATGAGGTTCTTTTTCTTCAGATATGCTTTGGTAGCAGAATGCATCACCACAGCGGAAAGCTGATCCTGTGCATCGCCCATGAGCTGGAGGGTATCGATGACTGCAGAGGCAGAAATGTTGGCAGCTTCCCCTTCCAGTGCAGAAATATCCAGAATATGGTCTTTCATGGAAGTAGAAGCGAATACGCCAGCAAGGATATTGATGAGTTCCTTCTGGTACTGTCTAGCCCAATAGCCTGCTACCAAGTCGCCAATAGCGGCCATCGGGTCCTTACCAGCCAGTGCGGCAGACAGATTGGAAGCACTCCATTTCTGTCTACGCATGATGGTAGTGGATACATCTTTCTTGGATGTGATTTTCTGTGCTTCGATGGTCTGCCCTTCTACGATGTTGTCAGCGTCTCCCTGCAGATCTTCGAAGAATGGCATGTTGTGAGTACGTGCTGCTTCGCTCGCCAGGGCATCGAATGCCGGGCTTCTAGTAATAATACCGGAATTGAAAAATGCAGATTTCTCCATGGTTTTCTGCACTACGTATGGATTAAACAGTTCCGGGACGATGATATCGGAAATAGTAGTTCCTGCCATTTGTATTGTCTCCTTTTAGATTAAATGGTTACTCCGGCGGCCTGTGCGAAGGCTTTGGCCTGTTCCGGGTTTTCTCTGAGCAATCTTCCCTGTTCAGTGAGGTTAAACGTATCTTTTGCGAATGGATTGGTGCTGGGGTTTCCGTTTCCGCCTTTGGGATCATACTTCGGGTTAGGGCCGGCCTGCTTAAACAAAAATGCTTTGTTCTTCTGCAGTTCCTTCAGCTGTTCGTCCAATCCGGTGATTTTTCCATCGTCACCAAGGATGAGTTTGGTCTTGTCGAACAAGCTGGAAACAATGTCCACATCCTGCGCTTTGTCCACAATAGCCAGTTTGATAGCGTCATTGATACGGAGTTCTTTCATCTTCGCATCGGCTTCTTCCTGTGCCTTCTTGTTAGCATCCTGCAGGGATTTAATCTGGTTCTTCAATGCGTCCAGATCACCTGTAGACTTTTTGAGGGTTTCCAGTTGTTTGTCACGGTCCGCTACAGTAGCGGTTAAGGTCTTCTTTTCCTCGTTGACCTCATTGAAACGAGATTTTGGTACATACGCACCATCTAAGAAAGCAGTCAGCGCTTTTTTCGCTGCTTCCTTTTTATCGGCTGCGATGCCCAATTCAGCAAATAATTCTTCCTGATTCATAAAATCCTCCTCCGGTTTTTACCGTGGTTCACCTGCCACGTTAGGGAATAAAAACTAGTCATCTTTCTTGCCATCCAAATCCCCTCCATAGGGATCAGCCTGTGCATCCTGCTCTTTGCGTTCCTTTTCGATCTGTTTTGCTTCTGCTTCTGGGTCATCCACGAATGGATGGCGGGATAAGATCGTCTTATTGGACACAATGCCCACGGAATTGCTGCACATGGTCACAAGGTCAGAGTCATTTTTAATGGACGTTCTCGTCCATGTCTGTACGATGCCTGATGTATCCCTCCCATAATGCTGCAGTATCGCATGAAGCAATTCGTCAAATCCCATGCGGAATTGGACTTCCATCTGCCCCGCCTTGAGCTCCAGCAGGGAATAAACGAATTTCATGGCTTCGCCGGAAGTCTTATCCAGTCCCTGCTGCTCCGGATCTACCCCCTGCCCCATGGTAAAGATCGCCTTTCGGGTGATTTCCAGCATCTTATCCCTGGCTTCTACCGGAATATCGATATTTAGAGTGGACACCCCAGACGAATCCCCTGTACCTGCAGATTCCACGGAAATGGTTTTGTAGTATTTCAGGTTCTTCAGGAATTCGTTTAGGTCTTCCCCGCCGTAATTGGTCAAAATAAAAATGACCTCTTGAATATCCTCCAGGTCATTCATAAAACCGCTTAACGTTTTGTCATAAGCGTCTATCAACTTTTTGATTTTATTGAGATCACTGGTAGCTCGTTGATTGTTGCGGAATGGGATAAACGGCACCCGGCCAAAGTTATGGATAAACTGGTTATCCGCTTCAGACAATCCCGCATTGTAAAAATCAGCAAAGCAGCTATAAGGGGATAGCCTATCCATCGTTTCATCCGATTCCGGGATTCGATAGGCCTCACATTCCCGGTCATTCCAATACTCATAAACCTTGTAGGCATCACCGTTATCATCGTACTCACGATACACGCGGAGCACTGCCAGCAGATCATGGGACAATTTGGGCGACCAAATCGGGATAATCTCCTCACTGGGTACTACGGCATACTGGAACTTCTTATTCTCATCAATCCAGTAGTGCAGCCATCCGACCCCTGCATTGGATGCATTGGTGGCCAGCTCTTGGATTTTGCTTGCATAACCGCCTCCCAGTGTATCAGTAATCACCTTATTGACGTCATCGCTATGTGTATCAAACAAAGGCGGGGCAGTAAAAAGATAAGACACCTTCTGATCCACCAGCAGGCTGTAAAAGCTCATGGGGATTCGATTGTCTGCCGTGCGCATGGGGTTCTCGATATCACCCTTTGCCTCTTTCTCCTGCCTGCTGGGGGCGAATAGGATATCATTCAGGTTGTTGTAATACCGGTCAGCCGTCAGGGCCTGCTTTAAAAATTCGCCGTGACCGGTGACATATTTCTGTATCATTTTTCTAGCTACGGTTAAATCCACGTTCTCACCTCCTTAAAATCTTCACTCTTGCCCTAGCCATTTCATTCTGGCAGGCGTATCTCGTGGCATCGATGGCGTGGTTGTCTGCGTCAGGGTAGGCAGAAATAAACTGTCCCTGACGATTTCTTTCGTATTCGTAGCAGGTAAATTCCCTGTATGTATTCGGGCACCTGCGCTTATCGATGTATATCTTCCGCCTTTCCTGCAGCCACTTGATGCCGTAAGCTACACTGTCAGGCCCTTTGCGGCATCCGATAATGTTGAAGCCCATGTCACGTATTTCGGCAATGCTCTTCGGCTCTGCAGAATCGGCGATGATCGGTGCCGTGAGGTGCTTGGCGCGCAGGATCTGCGCTACAGCGCGGTTCGTGAGTTTCTGCTGATATACCTCATCGAAGATATATAACTCTTCCTTCTTGGCGTCATAGTGCATTTGAACGAAAGCCAACGGATCGACTGCAAAGCCAAAGTCCAGCCCACAATGCAGCCTGTCGAATTGTGCAATCATCTCATTACTCATGCGCAGATCCTCTACATTCTCGAAGACGGCGCCGCCGGTCCCTGTGACTTTCCCCAGATACTCATGCTCGTAGCTCTTGAGATTCTTCCCCTTCAGCTTGTCCGCTTCCAGCAGGAACTGGCTGCCTAGCCATTCCTTCGGGACCTGCAAATAGGTGGAATGGTGTACCAGCCTGTCCGCATCGTCATAGAGCTGCTCTTCGTTCACCCAGTTGTTCCTCGACTTTGGCGGGTTGAAAGAACAGAACTCCCAGTATTTATCACCGCCGCGAAGCAAAGACTGGTTCAGATTCCGGATCTCTTCCATACCGGCAAACTGGTCGAATTCTTCAAACCAAACCACACCGATATAGCCAAATGGCGGCTTGATGGACTTGAGCTTCATGGGATCATCATCACCCATGAAATAAATCTTCTGCCCCGTATGCTTCAGGGTGATTTCCGGCGGGGAAATCTTTGCGGAAAACAAACCATTAAGGCCCATAGCATCGATTCCCCATAATACCTGCGGATAAACCGATGTCTTGATGGTGTTCCCGACTTTTCGGAGTACGACCGCATGGCATTTGGGGTTCTGCAATAGCAGGATAGGCAGCACGACACTCACAAAAGAGGACTTCGTACTGCCACGGCCGCCCTTCATCCAATAATGGGTATGACGGTGATAAATGATGTCTTGGAAGACGGCATCAAAAGCAGGCCCCACATGGTCCGCTACGTTAATCTCCATCATCCCCGCCCCTTTCAAACTTGAATGTAATGTGCGCCTCGCCGTCAGCATCTTCCGGCCTGTCCAGTCCATAGCGCTTCGCCAGCTGCACCGCCGCTTTGATACGATCATTAGTCCCGATCTGCTTTTCTATGGTTTTTGCTTTGCTGCAGCCGTCGCCAGTCCCTTCCACGACAACGACTTCCTCTTTGATTTCGCCGCGCATGGAAGACGTCAGGAACTCCATCACTTCTTTCGCCTTGGCAATGCGGTTCTCCTCTATTTTCTTGAGACGTTTCTCCAAAAACGCTTTCACATAAGGCAGATCTAAGGTTTTGGATGCAATGAATCGGGCGTTCTTTTTTGAATACCCGGCTTTAATGGCCGCCTCTGTCTGGTTACCTGTCTCTATGAAATAATCTACCAGTCGTTTTTGCTTCTCCGTTAGTTCCACTTCAGCCATTACATCCTTCACCACCTCTGTTTCTGCCAATAAAAAAGCACTCACTATCATTGATATGAGTGCCTAAACCTGATTAGTTTTGCGGTGTATATTTGACGACTTGCGTTATAACATTATCTGTATGTCCCAATTTCCTGTGATTTTTGATTTGCTGATGCTTTTCTAATTTTACAACAAGCAAATCTTGCGGGCCTAATCGAATTTGACCGGCTGCAATTTTCGCAAGGAAATCTTTGTCCGCCACAGTTGCTGTAAAAGAGGTATCTCCATCATTAAACTTCCATTTATGAGAACCATCAAAAACGGCAGCTTCTACGGTTACAGATATGACATAACAGGAACATTTTTCCTCAATCACATCTTCCGGGACTGTTTTGACATATTCTGATTCTTCTTTATTGATACTCATAACGGGACGAGCCATTTCATGAATATCTCGAACCTCAAAATGATCAACACCTGCTTGCTCCAAAGGTTTAACAAGGCCGGGCAACGCCTCTCTAACATTTTTGTCTACAAACAAATTATATACTGGTTTGTAAACAATAAATGGAGCACCTTTATCTGGATGCACTTCAACTTGCCCATTCTCTTTTTCCACAGTCTTAATAATTCTTCGGGTACGTAACTTCTTAATTAGCCAGAAGAGCCCGCCACCTACTGCGCCTGCAACTTCGATACCATTATTAGTTAAATCAAGGAATTGGGCAATTTGGTCAATGCTGTAGCCAGCAACAAACAAAGACTTGATTTGTTCCGGCAAGGTCTGAATCAAAGCCAAGACAATTTCAAACGATCCTTTTTGAAAATCTGCCTTTACCCTGACATCTATAGAAGAATTATCATTATTCAATAGTCGATTGGCTTGATTGACCAATGAACTCATTGAAATCAGAACTTCGCCTAGTGTCTTAGCATCCATAGAGCCATTATCAACACTAGGTCCACAATAAGCAATGCAAATCTTCGTGCTCTTTTCCATACGGATACTCCAAAACATTTTCATACCCCTACAAGAAACAGACAACCATCACTAGCAGCCTGTTTCTTTTGTCGCGCAATTTTCACAATACTATTATATCACTTTCAAAGTGCTGATTTGTGCTGGCCTTTTAATCGGCTCGCACTTTCTCCAACTCCTCTACCGTGCGACGAGCAAGGTCTCGAGTATAGCTCTTCCCATAATGCAGCCGTTCCGCCACGATACCCCACGGCACGCGATAGAGATAGTGTTCCTGCACCGCCGCCTTCCCCGGACCATCAGGTACCTTCTCCATGAGCTGATACAATTCCGCCCGATGCCGCATGACACGTTCCAGCTGACGGGCAATCTGTTCATTGATTCGCTCCCGTTCCCTCTCGATATTAAGCAGCACATCAGCCAGATCACCCTGCTTCCCGCCAGATACTTTGTCTTTATCGTATCGGATCGCCTTTACACCGGCGTTGTCCGCTATGATCATGTCTTTCTGCCTGCGGGACGTCTCCAGCATCCCAATCTCCCTATACACCTGTCGAAGCAAATCCAATACTCTCACTGATGCCCTCCTATGTCGATGTCAATAGAATGCCAAAATGAAGCAGTGGTAAAGCCGCTACTTCATCCTGTACTCAATCCATCCCCGATACAGCTTGCAGATCGCCCCACAGCCACCACGTGGCTCTGTTGCCTTTTGTGGTGGCTGTTACTGCCGCTAGCTGCGCAGCTTCTCGAAGAAATCTCTAACCTCTTCCTCCGTCATCCTTGTTTCTCCTTCTTCTCACGCCGGTGCATATCATTCCCATGTCTACTCCGACAGACTATGCTGCAGTACTTCTGCTTCGCAGTGTTCGGTTGGAATAGATGGCCGCACTGGGCGCAGAGCCTTGGCTCGTATATCTTCCCACAAAGAGACTGCCTTTTCTTCCGTTTTCGCTCAAGCGCGTGTTTCTTCTTCTCTGCCATGTCACTTGCCTCGTAGTACTTCAAGAGGATGACCGCGCCTGGATAGTCGTCTGCCTCCCACCCGCGGTCAGAAAGCTGCCGCGCGCGCGTCCAGAAGGCAGCGCTTGCCATCCACTCCAGATCGAAATGCTCCCGCTCGCTGGGCATGATCCCGACATGTCCCCGGGCGTCGCTCTCGATCACCATGAAAAGGTAACCTTTTGTAAGCATGCCAGGCCTCAGGGTATCCTTCGCCAGCAGGAGCTCGGTCACTCTGGCTCCCTTGCGGAAATAGAGGATCATACTTTGGTCGCCTCTTTTCTTTCTGACGGTAGTGAACCGTTGGGGCGCTTAAACCGCACGCCGGCTTCCTCGAATAAACACTGCCTCAGCTCCGCCGGTGTTATAAACCCTTTCTCTACTGTGTCGTAAAGCTCGAGACACATCTCTGCAAACCGTTCTTCTCGGCCGTCTTTTTTCATGAGCGCCGCAAAGTGGTCGTGGATCACCATAACCGGAATCGCAATCAGCTCCTCAAACAATCTTCCCATAGCTTCCGCCTTTGCGTCCGCCGCCAGCTTGGCAGCTTCCTTTGCTACGGCCTGCGAGCAAAGGTCCTTCAAATAATCCGGCTTCACCGTAAGTACCGCATTCTTGCTTTTCTTCCGTTCGATCTCACGCCGGACCTGACGGCTAAGAAGAGCTCCTGTTACATCAGTCATTGTTTGTGCCTCCTATAACTGAATAACCTCTATATGAATTCCTTCGTGTATCTCGTAGCTTTTCGAAATGTACTCGAGACAGATCTGCGAATCATCGTTCCAAAAATTGCATTTCGTCATGCAGTCCACCAAGCCCTTTTCAAGGTTGTCGAGATCTGGCTTTGTCGGCTTCGGTATTCCGGGCTGATGCTTTTCATCTGATTTGAAGCAAAACGCAATCTTCAGCCAGACTGGCCCGGGAAACGGCTTCTTGGGTGCTACCTTTGTAAGCCTGGATATATATTCCTGCTGGATCTTTATGAGCTCCGGAGGAGTATACAGGACCGGCTTCCCGTTTCTCACTGTCAGCTTCTTTGCCTGGAAGGTTTTTGTTGGGATCCTCATCGGGATAAAAGTTGAAATATGGTCGTTCATTAAATCACCTCATTTTCAAACAATCCAGTTCCCGTAGGGGAAGGATAGGGGAATAGTGTGTGGCGTAGCTTCTCGCCACACTATTCCCCCCTTTCCCTACACAGACAATTACAGGGACAAACCTGTATATATAAACTGGTTTGTCCGTATATTGGACGAGAATTAAAAGCATTATTTCCTGTAGACTTTATTTTCTCCAATAGCAAAATTTTCACTTTGTGCCACATATCTTCGAACGGTTTTTGCGAAACATCGAAATACTGCGCCATGGCTTCCAGGGCTACCGGTTTCCCGTTGTCGGAAAGAATTTTGAAGGCGTCTTCCAATTCGACTATCCTTTTCTCTTTCTCGCTCTTTTTGGCTGCGTTTCCAGCCTTCCGTCCCCTTGCCTGCAAATCAATCAGGCTGCCTTCTTCAGCGGCCATTTTCAGCAGGCCTGTTGTGTCCGCTTCGTGAATCGGATACCGGAACCAAAGATTGACCGGACGGAAAGCAGGAAATTCACGCAGCGTCCCGGTGATCCGGAACGCCGGAGCCGGGGCAATGCCTGCAGCTCTGTCGGCCTCTTCATCGAAAACGGATTTTTCCTGTTCAACTGCCAACGGAATCATATCCAGGATAGCGTCCGGATCTCTGGCAAAAACACCGGAACCGGAGGACCGGTCAATGGCTCTTTTCAGCCCCTGCCCTCCCTTTGAATGGTGATGACAATAAATCACGGAGCTTTTTAATTCTTTCGCGATTTTGTCAAACTGGTTGCAGAAACGGGCCATCTGATCAGCGCTGTTTTCGTCCCCGGTAATAACCTTGTAAATAGGATCAATGATGACCGCCGTGTAATGCTTCTTCGCTGCTCTCCGGATCAGCTTCGGAGCCAGCTGGTCCATAGGGGTTGCTTCCCCACGAAGATTCCATATATCAATGTTTTCCAGATTGTCCGGACGAATGCCCAGGGCTTCATACACGTCATGGAAACGGTGGAAGCAGCTTGCACGGTCAAGCTCCAGATTGCAGTACAAAACACGCCCCTGCATGCAGTCGAAAGTGTTCAGCCATTTCCGCCCTTCCGCGATGGCGATGCACATCTCGATAAGAGCAAACGACTTCCCCGCTTTGGAAGGTCCCGCAAGAAGCATCTTGTGGCCTTTGCGAAGCACCCCCTTGATGAGCTCATCCGCAAGCGGAGGCAGGTTGTCCCACACGGCAGCCAGCGGTTCCGGATCGGGAAGGTTATCGTCTAGTCCGGCGATCCATTCCACCCATTCTTCATAGGATGACTTCCCGATATTCGTAGCAATCAGGAATTGTTTACGGTCTTTTCTCCATACTCCTGGGAGCCGGGAAAGTCTGGACGGGTTTCGGTCAGCATCGTCGACCTGCAAACCATTCTTCTTGCAGACTTGATAAAGGTTCTGGACGCGCTTCTTGTATTCGTCCATGGACTCAGCATCAATGTGCACGACCGCATGAATGGATTTCCCGCCGGAGAATACGAGAGCAGCCACGGGGAGCTCCAGTTCCCGGATCAAGGCTTCCTGCATTCCAGGTTTAATGGAATCTGACTCAACAAGGGCAAAACGGAAATCGGTTACATTCACATTTTTTACGCCCTGTCCGTCAAACGGATTGAACCTGATCCACGCGCCCGCATCCCTGTTGTAATCGCCCAGGGCATATGAAATGGCATCGGAAATCGTGATTTCCTTTTGCTGAGCCTTGAGCCGGTACTTCTTGAGCCTGTCAATGTAGTACCCGGCGGTGTGCTGGTAATCTCCTATATCCGGGACGAACCGGTCCGGATCATCCTGCTTCTCGAATGCCCGCATACTGATAGCGATGATATCGTCGCGGCGGAAAACCGCCGTTAGGTAGTTGAGCATGTCCGATATCGGGTCCCAGTTCTCCGGCTCTTTGATTTCCCGCGGGGCTTCCAGGTAATGCCTATCCACGATGGGCGCAGCATCCGCGATAGGGCTATCCCAATCGAGGGCACGGTCTTCCTGTTCTTTCTTCGGCGTCCAGCCGCGTTCTTTGGCCATCTGCGTGATGGTTGCCCCCGTGACTGGGGTTGTGCTTCCATTGAATCCAGCCCACTTCTGGGCGCATTCTCCGTCTTTGAAACGCGCCGCGTCGTAAGCGGACCATGCTTCCCAGACATCCATCGGATAGCCTTCATGCTTTAACGCCATGCCCACATTGAGCCATTCATCATAGGTGCATGACGCCGGATCGATTTTTGCCAGCAGCGGCCGGAGGTCGAATTTATCATTCATCTAATCACCACGATTCTATTGCCGTGAACAGGTCTGGATCAGGGCGGTATGTTTCCGGGTCGATGCCCTGCGGAGTTCTCCAGTTATTGTTAGCGATTCTGGCAATCATATCGTTAGCCTGCCCGAATGACCAGATTCCCACATGACGGAAATTCCTCCCTTCCAAGAATCGGATCTGCTTCGGGGTTGCCAGTCCCGCTTTCTGCCGTTCCGCCAGCTTGTTGATAAGAAGGCTGGCTTTACCGGCATTTTCTACCGTGTCGGCATAAATCCCGTATTTTTCCAGCCTTTCAAGCTGCTTCTTTGATGCCGGAGCCATTTCCCATCCGAACGTGGGCACATAGTTCGAAAGATCTTCGGACTGGATACTCAGCTCGAATTGAATCGGATCTACGAGCTTCCGCTTCTTCATCCGCATTGCTTTGAGCTGTTCCGCCAGCTTCTCTTCCCTTTCTTTGATGATTTCTTCGGATGCCTTCTGCTCTGCTTCTTCAAGATCGACAGTCTCTCCGGATGCTTCCAAGTCTTTTGTGACCTTCTCCGCCGTCTCTTTCGATTTGCAGATAAGAGACGCCGGGCGGCACAATTCATGCCGGGCTGTCTGCCAGAGGAAATCCAGGATAAGCAGGTCTTTCTTCCCCGGGGATAACCGGGTGCCCCGTCCGATACACTGGCAGTAAAGCGCCCTGATTTTCGTCGGCCGAAGCATGATGACACAGTCAACGGCCGGACAGTCCCAGCCTTCTGTGAGTAGCATGGCATTGCATATGACATTGTATTTTCCGGCCGCGAAGTCGTTGAGAACGGTTCCCCGCTCCCGGCTGTTCCCGTTCACTTCCGCAGCATGGAATCCCTTCTGGTTAAGAATGGCCTTGAATTTTCGGGCTGTAGCTACAAGTGGGAGGAAAACGACAGTCTTCCGGTCTTTGCAGTACGTCTTCATTTCCTCCGCTATTTGCTCCAGATAGGGGTCCAGAGCCGTCCCAAGCCCTCCTGCCGAGTAATCACCCGCTGACATGGATACCCCGCTTAAATCCAGTTTTATAGGGATTGTCTGTGCTTTGATTTTGCAGAGATAGCCGTCTTTGATTGCCTGCGGCAAAGTATATTCATAAGCCAGGCTGTCGAAGTATTCACCCAAACATTGCAGGTTATTCCGTTCCGGGGTCGCCGTCACTCCCAGCACGTTGGCTTCCGGGAAATGTTGCAGAACGTGCTGGTAGCTGTTTGATAGGCAATGGTGAGCTTCGTCGATGATGATGGTTCCGAAAGCATCCGGCGCAAACTGGTTGAGCCGTTTATCCCTCATCATTGTTTGAACAGATCCGACAACAATCCGGTACCAGCTTCCGATGCTTGTGTCACCGGCCTTTTCCTTGGCACACCTCAGCCCTGTTGCAGTCTGAATTTTGTCCTCCGCCTGCTGCAGCAGTTCGTCTCTGTGTGCCAGAACAAGCACCTTATTTCCGCGCCGCACTGCCTGCGCAGCTACGTTGGCGAAGACAATCGTCTTGCCGGTTCCCGTAGGCAATACGAGGAGGGTCTTTCTGTTCCCCTCCTCCCATTCGTGCCCTACAGCGGCGACCGCTTCCTTCTGATACGGTCTTAATTCCATAATCAGAACGTCCCGGCGTGATATGCGGCGGAGGGCGAAGGCTGATCATGTTCTTCCGGAGAGAGCCATTTCTTTACTTCGTTGTACATGTTGCCTTTGTATTCTCTGTTATCAAGTTCCAGCATGCCGGAAGCCCCTTTGACCTTATTCCAGTCCATGGCCCCGGTTTCTCCTTTTTTCATAATTCCGAGCGATACGAAAAACCGGGCAATCTTCCACGCCTGCTTCTGCGTCAGGAAGAAATTCGTCGTTGCATATCCGATTCCCTGTTCTCCGCCGTCGATTCGTACTGTGATAACGGCCTGCGGGCAGGGCGGCATTTTGTCCGAGCCTCTGAATTGTCTCCGTTCGAATTTTGTAACGATGAATGGATATGTTCCGGGTTTGAGGACCACATATTCCTCTGCGTTGTCAGCAGTGACAAGATCGTCCCAGTCAAGGGCTCTGTCCGATGTATCTGCATGCGCTGCTCCAAACCGGTTGAATGTGTTTTCCATGGTATTTGCTCCTTTGCTTTAATTAAAATGGGATTTTTTCGTCTTCAATGAATTTCTTAATCTGCTCCCATGCCCCGATCAGCACTCCGTCTATAAATTCATCCGGGTACTGGTCGATTGACATATCCGCCGGGAAATACCCTTTCTTTCCGATCGCTTCCTTGACCGTCTCTTCCGGGATCTCTGCCTGTCTCATCAACGCACGGGCTTTTTCAAGAAGGGCCTTATGTTTGTTTTTCGGAGCCGGCTTTCCCTCTTCCGGTTTCGGCTTCGCTTCCGGTACCTGTGCAGGTTTTACAGGGCCCGGTGTTTTTACTTGTTCTGGATCGGGAGCAACCGGGCTGCCCAGATTGGCTCCGCTTGTAATGTACTGAGCGATCCCCGCATAATCGAAGGGCATTTTATCTGGAAGCCCGAAGCGGTTTTTGGCATCTGCGAAAGTGGTGTGGGAAGTCCACATCATTCTTTTCCCTCCCATGGCTTTCTTTTTCTTCAATTTCCCATCTTCTACAAGAATAGTTTCATAGTTGGCGAAGAAAAGCATGTCGGCCCATTCCTTGACCAGAGGAGCTACCTTGTTTGTCGTTTTGGTCGACAGTTTGAGCTCCCAATGATCGTACTGGCCCATTTCTTCCGGCATGGTGATTGTTTTGAGGACTGCATGGGCCAGGATCACCACATTGATCCCCTGCGTTACGCATGTCTCCAGATTCAGCAGGAAGCGGGCAAATTCTTCGACAAGGTAGGAATAACCGGAGCCATAGCTGAAGTCCTCAATTCCCGACTTTTCTTTCTTCGCGCAGATGTGGGAAATGCAGAGCCGTTCCGCCGCATCTGCGGTGTCAATGACGAGAGTTCTGCACAGCCCGGGATCCTTCCAGACCTCCTCCACACTCTGCATAAGCTGCGGCCATGACTGGATGTCTGTTACTCTCTTGACGTTGAGACGGGCCGTTCCTTTATCAAGGTCGAAGAAGAGCGGATCCGGGAATTTGCTTGCAAAAGTACTCTTCCCGATGCCTTCGACGCCGTAAACACAACACTTAACCGGTCTGGCTACGATTCCCGATGTTACATTCAGCATTTAAAACACTCCTTTCACAAATTTTGGTGCTCTCTGCCTGATCTCTTCGACAGGTGCTTCCGGATTGTCGGATTCCACCATTCCGTCTTCGATGATGACTGAGCATTCATCCCCGGTAGATACCCGGGTAGCGATGACCTGGAGGCCTTCTTCCTGGAGCCATTCCCCGAATTCTTTCAGTGTGTCCAGGTCCATCTGCTCCAGTTTGTCCATCAGGACTAAGCCGCATTCCGGATTTAATTTTTGGATAATGGCAACGGCAACCTTGAGCTGCTCAGCCCCGGACATGCAGTCCCATGGCTGGCCTTTATAAGTAAGACGGCCATCTTTGACGGACAGGCCTGGAAGCGGAAGATCCGCCGCATTCAGCAGGGCTTCCCTCTGTTCCCGTACAGCATTGATTTTTTCGGTCAGGTCATCATACTCTTTTTTGAGGTTGTCCGCCTCCAGCTCCGTGCCTTCCTTCACTGCGTTTGCCCGGATCTTCGCATTCAGCTCATCAATCCGGCAGAGGTTCTCTTCCAGCTCCTCCGTGGATTCGTCCCGGAGATCCGACGCAGCCGTTGAAGCAATCCGGAAATCTTCCTGAGCGGTTTCCAAAGCTCCGCGGGCAAGAGCCAGCTCCGTCTCTAGGTCGTTCACACGAGCCATGGCTTTCCGGACAGACTGCTCCAATTCCTTTGCACGGCTCCGTTTCCGTTCGTTCTCCCCGTTCTTTGTGAGAATAGACTGCTGCTTTTTAATCAGCTCCGACGCACTGACCGGTTCCTCCGGCACTCCTGGATAGAAGGGCATCTCTTCCGCAGCCTTTTTCTTTCGGTCTGCAATCCGGCCGACTTCCGTCCGCTGGCTGTACAATCTGGATTCTTCCAGATCGAATGCCCGGAGCTGATTTCCTACCCCGATGATCCGGAGCAGGGTATCAGCCTTTTCCTTTTCGGAAGCGTGCATGAACGATGGCAGATCCAGAGCCAGCGTGGAGATGAATTCATTCAGCAGACGCTGGCCGGATTTCTTTCCGGTCGAGTCGATGACCTTCAGGCTGCTGTTCTGTCCGCGCCGTTCCACGATAATGCCGTTGGACAGCTCAACATGCAGGTTCGGCGGAGTAAGGGCTCCTTCCCTTGTCGGATTTCCCGGGCGGAATTTCTCCCCGCCAAGAGCCCATGCAATGGCATCCAGGATAGAGGTCTTCCCCTGCCCGTTTCTCCCGCCGATGACTGTAAGTCCTGCAGCAGAAGGTTCCAGCTTTACCGCCTTGACCTTCTTGAGGTTTTCTACTTGAAATTCGTTAATCGTGACCATTTCTTCCTCTTCTTTATGTGGTAAAATGAGGGTGGTGAGTTTCCCCATGATTCTCACCTTGCCCGTCGGTTCTGTTAATCCTTCCGGCGGGTTTTCCCTTCTATGTCCGTGCTTTTCTGTGCGGGCTTTTTTTTGTTTACATGAATAATTTTCATTCTTTCGTTCCCCGGCTGTCCCGGTATGGGATAAATCACATTGACGAAGATGTCTGTTTCCGGAAATCCGTCCTGCAGAATTTCTACTTCCTTGCGAATCTTCTCGAGCATTTCCTTTTCTTCATCCGTGGTCATTTCCTTTCAGCCCTTTCTCCAGGTTGTGGGCGATTCTCAAATTGATCAGGCTTTCTTTGGCATTTTCCATTACCGAAAGCTGGTACTCATAAGGGGCAGACTGGAAAATGACTGCTGCGACGAGAGCTGCTATATCATCGATCCTCCCGCGTGCAGAGGCTCCGTTGATGTCTCCGTCTCCGTTCATCCACGAAACGATATAAGCATCCAGACCTCCGCCGCACGCTTTATCCATCCGTTGACAGTGCCGTTTGAAATCAGACAGGTTCCGCTTTGCGAGTGTTTCATCGTTATTCATCATTCTTCCTCCTTCCCGAATATTTCCAATTCAGATGCTTAACCGGCGGCTCCGGAGAAGCGGCTGCTTTGGGGATCCCGCAGTCACGATGACACGGTTGCAACTCTCCCTTTACTTTTATCCACATCTCAAGACCGGGTATAATTGACCGTCCGCACAGACAGCATCTTTTCCGTCCTTCCGTCATAGGTTGATGTACCGCACAGGATGAATGCCCAGCAAACAGAGGGCGGCAGTGATGTATACCGTTCCGATCAGCAAGCCCAACGAGAAACACAATGCCATTTTTGTGATTTCCTCGTCTCTTTTTTCCTGCGCTTCTTGCTTTTCAATAGCGGCCTGTCGCGGCGTCTCCTCTTCCCGGAACCGTCTGGCAGCTTCGGCCCGGCTGTTTATGATGGAAATCATTTCATTCGTTGCCTTCTGTCTTTGCGCTTTATTCATCGCCATGATCGGCTTCCTCCTTCTTCTTTTTTGCTAACCATTCCCGAAACGCCTGGATGTTTTTCGGGTCCTGATAAAACCGTGCGCATTCCCGGGCCACTCTTGAAATGTACGGGCCTTCCGGATGTTCGCTGTCCAACATGTTTATCACCTCTCATTTCTACCTAAGCTCGGGGATCTGCCGCAGGATGTCCCAAAGCGCCGTGTGCGGTGCGTCCATGCTGATGTTCGCCCGGCGCTCACCCCACGTGAACGTAGCCTTGACCATGCAGTCGCTGCCGTCCTCGATGATTTTCAGCGAAAGGAGCGGCACGCCGGCCGCCTGCAGCGCCTGACAGAGTAGGGCGATCGCCTCTGCGCGGGCTTTCTTCTCTTTGGCGATTCTCTCGCTCCATTCTTCGTCCGTCATGATTATTCCTCCATCCTCTTTTATCCCTTCAGAAACTTATTGATGAAATATACCTGACCCTTTCCTGCCACTTTGGGCGTCTTGGTAATGATGTTCACCCCGTTACCGTTTGTGTAAGAGCCTTCCTTGATTTCAAAGAGCCCCATTTCCATAGAGCGCTGGGTGGGCATGTTGTAGTCCGTCCCCTGGCGCTTAATCAAATACCCATTTTCACGCATCCACTGGAATAACCTTTTCTGGCCAATCTGGACCCCGTTGCCTCTGAGTATTTTGGCAAGCTCACCAATGAGAATGGATGTCTTGCTGGCACTGACTGACCCGGCAAAGATAACGGCCGGCTTTTGTGCTTCCAGCATCAGCTCCGCCTGTTTCCGCTTTGCCTGTTCTTCTTTGAGCTGCGTAGCCAAGCGAATCAGAAAGTCAGGTTCCGTGATAGCTCTTTCCAGCGCCTGGTCTGTCATGTAAGCCCCATGCCGCCGAATAGCAGGCAGCACTTCATCTGCCAACACAGCCTGAAACTTCTGAGCCACTTCATTGCTGGCCTTGAACCCCAGCCGGTACACAATGTTTTCCGGGAGGAAATCATCTTTCCCCACAAGTGGGGAAAATCCAAATTCATGGAGATATCGATTGACTCTATCCCATCGGATGTATTCAACACCATGCTTTTCTTGTGTAAATCCAAACCCTCTCGCCACATCCTCGGCATTCAGATATGCCGTGCCAGTCTGCTTGTCCATGTAACCATGGACATCCCTGATATTCAGAATTTCATTCAAGCCTCTCTTCTCCTTTCTTTTTTCATGGTTGATCCTCCTCTTGGTTCAGATTTCCTGAACTTTGTGGGTAAAAAAATATAAAGAAATCTGTGTTGCGGGAATCCCTAAGGTGGCACAAGAACGCGCGATTTCGTCCTGAGTAAACCCGGTGATATTATTAAGCCTAGCGCTAAGAGCAGCTGGGCTAATCCCGATAGCCTGCGCAAAACGTTCTTGCGTTCCAAACACTTCCGCGATTTTCCCTTTCAGCTTACTATAACTATATTTCATGGCTCACCTCCCTTCTGCTGTTCAGCTTTTCTGAACTGATATTATCACGTGTGAATTTTGTTGTCAATAATATTTTTCAGATTTTCTGAATTTAATATTGATTTCCTGAATTTTATCATATAGAATGATATTAAAGCAGTTTATAAACGGGATTCTTTTTTGAGGTGATATTATGCAAAACTCTACATTTTCCAAGCGGTTAGCTGAAGCAATGAGCATCAGAGAAATGACGCAGACCGATCTTCATGAACGAACGGGCATCAATAAATCTTCAATTAGCACGTATCTTCGAGGAGATTATAAGGCAAAGCAGGATAAAGTTGATTTATTGTCTACGGCATTAAACGTTTCTCCTGCTTGGTTAATGGGTTATGACGTCCCTATGGTTCCTAGCACAAAATCTGAAGAGAGAAATTACGACATTTCTTCCCTCAAAAACATTGTCCCCATTGAAAGATGCATGGTCCCCATTATCGGGCAGATCGCCGCCGGAAAGCCGATTCTGGCTGATGAGCATATAGAAGCCTTTCTGCCATGTGATACCGGCGTACACGCAGACTTCGGGCTTGTGGTAAGCGGGGACAGTATGATAGGCGCCGACATCCATGACGGTGACGTGGTATTCATCCGCAGCCAGCCCATCGTGGATGACGGCCAGATCGCCGCCGTCCGTATCGACGACGACGCCACCCTGAAGCGCTTCTACAAAAATCCAGACGGCTGCACCCTCGTGTCCATGAACCCACAATATCCGCCGATGATCTTTAACTCTGACAACTGCGATTCGATCCAGATCATCGGGCTGGCGGTGGCGAAGTATTCAGTGATCAAGCAATAAAAAGACCATTTTCGCGGGGTAACGAAAATGGTCGAGTATGGTGTAGATTGAGATAAGGAGGGTTCCACCAATGGCA
>ENA-UOJH01000624-UOJH01000624.1-human-gut-metagenome-genome-assembly--contig:-C148-NODE-624-length-31619-cov-10.380370_pt1 | contig 31619 bp, 27 predicted proteins | sample MGYA00242345_ERZ723892 | MGnify/ENA metagenome assembly ERZ723892 | reverse complement strand
TGCAGTAAATGCACAGACCTGATTGAAAAAAGTTGTACCTGCCTTCTAAGAACCGGCGGTTCCCCAATGTCTTTCATGTCTTTTGTTAATTTTTCACAATTCAACTTAGGTTTTTATGAGTTTCGCAATTGTCTTAGATTAGTATGGCGATTTTTGAAAAAAATATGCAAAAGAGCATATGCCATAATTTTCTGGCATACGCTCTTCGTTCATTTCAATTTTTTATTAAATTTTATTTTAATGCGGCAGGATTGATTTTCTTTGTTGCAATCTCATCCTTTAACATTGCAAGGAACTCTTCTTTTGGAACGGTTGTGGTAGCCTGCTCACCGTGAAGTCTGTAGCTTACTGTTTCGTCTTTTACTTCGTTCTTTCCAAGAATGATGAGGTAAGGAACTTTCTCTACCTGTGCAGTTCTTACACGATAGCCGAGTTTCTCGGCACGCTCGTCGATTTCCACACGGATACCGTTCTCATCCAGATAGCTGAGAAGTTCATGTGAGTATGCATTCAACTCTTCATCCTCATTTTTAACCGGAATGATTCTTGCCTGAACCGGTGCTAACCAGAGTGGCAGATTTCCTTTTGTTTCCTCTAAGATATAAGCCATGAAACGGTCAAGGGAACCAAGGATTGCTCTGTGTAAAACAACCGGTGTTTTCTTTGTGCCATCTTTGTCAATGTATGTCAGATTGAATTTTGCAGGTAAGCAGAAGTCAAGCTGGCAGGTGGAAAGTGTGTATTCATTTCCGATTGCCGGTTTTACGTTTACATCAAGTTTTGGTCCGTAGAATGCAGCCTCACCGATTTCCTCTGTATAGTCGATTCCGAGGTCATCTAATACTTTTCGGAGTGCATTCTCTGCTGTGTTCCACATCTCATCGTCATCATGATATTTTACTTTATCAGCAGGATCTCTTAAGGAGAGCACGCAACGGTAATCTGTGATGTTGAAATCCTTGTAAGTATCAAAAATCAAATCTACAACCTGTGAGAACTCTGACTCAATCTGTTCCGGTGTCACGAAAAGATGTGCATCGTTCTGGCAGAAATGACGTCCTCTCTCGATACCTTTTAAAGTACCGCTGGCTTCGAAACGGAAGTCATGTGCGATCTCACCGATACGGATCGGAAGATCTTTGTAGGAATGCATTCTGTTTGCATAAATCATCATATGATGCGGGCAGTTCATTGGACGGAGAACAAAGGACTCTCCCTCCACTTCCATTGCAGGGAACATATTGTCTTTGTAATGATCCCAATGACCGGATGTTTTATACAGATTAACCGTACCAACACAAGGTGTCATAACATGAAGATATCCAAGTTTTCTCTCTTTTGCTTTGATATAATTTTCAAGTTCCTGCCATACTGTGTATCCTTTTGGAAGGAACATTGGAAGTCCACGTCCAACAAGGTCATCCGACATGAAAAGATTCATCTCTTTACCGATTTTTCTGTGGTCACGGTCTTTTGCTTCCTCAAGAAGTTTTAAGTGCTCCTCTAACTCTTCCGGTGTCGGGAAACATACACCGTAAATACGCTGCATTACGTGATTGTTTGCATCACCTTTCCAATATACACCAGAGTATTTTACAAGTTTGAAGTTCTTGCATAACTTTGTATTGTCTACGTGAGGTCCACGGCAGAGATCCGTGAAATCTCCCTGATCGTAAACAGAAATGTTTCCATCTTCCAGACCTTCAATTAAGTCCAGTTTGTATGGATCATCTTTGAACATTTCCATTGCTTCTGCTTTGGAAATCTCACGTCTGTAAATCTTCTTGCCTTCTTTGCAGACTTTCTTCATCTCTTTCTCGATTGCTGCAATTGCTTCGTCGTTGATGATATCATCGCCAAGGTCAATATCATAATAGAAACCTTCTTTTACAACTGGTCCTACCCAGAACTTTGCCTGTGGGTATAAGTGTTTTACTGCCTGTGCCATCACATGTGCGCAGGAATGGTTTAAAGTATTCAGTCTCTCGTCTGCTTTAAAATCTACCATTTTCTTCATTTCCTTTCGCTATATAAAAATAAGTTTCTGTAGGAAGTATCTCCGATTCTCTGTGCCACATTCCTCTATACTTTTGTATATTAGATAACATAAAAAATCCCTGATACTGCATTCCTACAATATCAGGGACGATATACTTATCGTGGTTCCACCCATCTTCATCTCTCCATCCTATCAGACATCAAACTTCTTACTGCCTGTCCATTCTGGAGAAATCTCATTCTTGATGATAACGGTATCACCGGACCGGATTGGGGTCACTCAGAGCTGGTCTTCACATAATTCTTAGCCGGAATGCTCACACCAAACGCCTTCCTCTCTGGGACTTTTGCTTATGCTACTCTTCTCTTCATCGTTTTGACTAGGGTCATTCTATACCCTTTTCTTCTATCTGTAAAGTCTTTTTTGCAGTTCCGGTATGACGGACTATCTTCCGCAGCAGTATTTGTACTTCTTACCACTTCCGCATGGGCATGGATCGTTACGTCCGACTTTTTTGCCTACATGAACAGTGCCGGATTTCTTCTGCTCTAAGAATAAAGCTCTTCTCTTCTCATCATCAAAAATCTCTTTCCACTGTGGTAATTCATATAACCAGTCTGCCTTTGCGTCAACCATGTTTTTGTATAATTTTTCTTTATCAAAAACAAGGTTAACTTTTGTATCTTCTTCCATGGTGTCGATTGGATTAGCCTCAACCAAGCTGTCGTTGATTCCGTCTAAGAATCCTGTCATCTCCATAACACTGAGGTTGTACTTCTCTGCAAGCTCTTTTACAGTTCCTTCTACTTTCTCATCCGGATTTGTTAAAAGCTGTTCGTATACGCCCTTCTCTAAAAGGAAGTATCTCTGCCAGAATCTCTGTAATTCACCTCTATCTGCTTTCTCATTATAGGCAACTTTCTGCCACTGTTCCAATAATGCCATGTTACATTCCTCGATTTCTAATTATAGTATATTTGCACCATGCACAGGTGCATTTGTTATTATAGCAAATATTGATGGGTTTTTCAAAGGATTTTTTTGGTGGAGAAAGAACGAATTATATTCTTCATATTTGTGTTTAATATATTCTATTTCCAAGAAGTATAAATCAATTGCCTTTTATTAAATGCTTCCTTTCCTCCTTCCATAATATCAACAACTTGCTTATGTGTAGTTTTAAGATCAATATTTCCCTGTGATATATCAATTTTTGTATCTTGATATTCAACCATAAAAATTCTTTCCGCATCCCCTAAAACGGGAATATTAGAATTATGTGTTGCAAAAACAAATTGCATTTTCTGCTTCTTTTTCTTAATTGCAGTAATAACTTCATCGTAAATAATTTTATTATCCAAATCATCTTCTGGTTGATCTATAAGAATAATATCATTATCGGATTGCATGAGTATAAATAATATAAGTGCCGAAGCCCGTTGACCTATCGAATGATGTTTCAACAATTTATTATGATAATATATCTCCACCTTATTGGGAACTTGATTCCTCAAAAGTTCCGAATACTGATCTTGTAACTTTTTATCAAGCTTTGTGTATTCCAAGTCCGAAATGATACTCTTGTTTTCTTCACCATCATGTAATATCCAATTTCCCTGCTGAATGGTTCACCGATGTGGTGATGGATTTTTTGTTATGGTAGTATATTTTCCGTTTTTAATTTGATAAAAAAAGATAGATTTATTGTAAAGGGTGATGTTGGGAAAGTCAAGAAATTAATTGACTTTTTCCTGCTCAATTTTCTTTTCCTGATATTTTCTGATACTTACTCTGCGAAAGATACTGTTCATTCTATTTTCCTCCAATCATATTTCTACACTCATTTAAAAGCTCTCATCGCCACGCTTCATCTCCAACGCTGTCCCATCCTTCCAGTCACAGCAATTGCGGAGGTACTCCGCCTCTGTATTCAAAAAGTTTTCCGCATTTGGCGGCAGCACAATCGGCTCAATCGTATTGTTTTCGTAATTGCAGACGTAAATGGTTTTGACACAATTTAAAAATACCCGGTCAAATCGCATTTTTTTCTTTTCCTGTGTATATCTCATATATTCAAACAGTGCACCTGCATCAATATCATTCTCGTCTGTCGGATGCAGAAAAAGATACAAACCATTGTAGCGCTTATGGATATAATTTGCATTTAGTTTTTCCAGTTTGCGATCAAAACGATATTTCGCCTTGGAAAGATAATCCTGCTGCACGGTATTATCTGGCAGAATCGCCCAGAACCTTCCGTTGTAAAAATTCAGCCGTTCCCCATATTTTTCAAACGCCAGAGGAGGCAGTTCCTCTTTCCGGCAGCCAAGATATTTTTCGATAAAACTCTCCTCCTGCCCGTCATCCGGCAAAAGTGCCTGACTGACTTCCAACCCGAAATCCATGTTTGGATTAATCCAATCCGGCGATTCACTTTTCACAAAATATGGTTCGTATTCCTTCCACAGATATTTCAATGATACCGCCGCATAAATTTCATTCAAAAGCTTTTCATATGCCACCAGATTTACCTGCCTTTTCTTCCACAATTTTATTGACGAAAATGTTTTTTTCCGATAGGATGTTTATATCGTGATTTCATCACTCAAAAATTTCGCCGCTTGCCGAACATATAAATATGTTCTTTTCGCTTGCGCTCATTATACCATAACTTATTCGATTTTTCCTGAAAGGATTCAAAATATGAAAAAAGTAAAACAAATTTTAGCAATCGTCGGTGTCATTATTCTGGTTGGACTTTATGTCTCTACCATCGTATGTGCAGTTTCTGCCAGTGAAAATTTTATGAACATGCTCATGACATCCATTTATGCCTCTGTGATCATCCCTGTTTTGATCTGGGCATACAGTTTTATTTACAAACTGATCAAAAAAGATTCCGAAGAAAAAGATACTGCAGAGCATTAAAAAATCAGCACCTGAACAAAATTTCCTTTCAGGTGCTGATTCTGCTTTTATCTTATTTATTCTTCTGTACTCTCAGACACGCTCTCTGTATCTAAAACAGTCTCCGTACCTTCTGCTTTCTCTGTGCTCTCCGCATCTTCTGTGACTGTCAGCTCCTCAATCGTTTTTGAAAAAGCATCCGCAAGAGACGTTTCTGTCAGATAAATGCTTCCTCCATCAGCTGAAATAATATAGTATGCATTCAAAGTATCATTTTTATTTCCTACAAAAAGAGAAACAGACCCTTCACTTGTTGTGTAGGATATCAGATCTTCCGGCTGGTCAAATCCAAACTCTTTCAGATCTGTATAATCACTGATCTCTTCTATTGCTGTCAGCGATGACAGTGTTGAAAGCATGCTGTCGATCGCTTCTTCATCCATATCCAGTGATGTGTCTCCGTCATAGGTCCATGTATCCCCATCCTTTGTAAAAGTATACGTCACATGGTCAACCTCATAAGAAAATGCTGTGATCGTGTCAACGTCCACTTTGGAAATATAAATGGTAGAAGCCTCTTCTTCCGCTGTTTTCTCTTCCTCTTTATTTTTGTTATACCATTTCATTCCGAAGGTGGCAGCGATAAGCACTGCCAGCACGATCAGAATTACAATAAACTGAATTTTCTGTTTTTTCATATTCTATCTGTCTCCAATCTTGATTTTCTATCATCTATTGTTTTATTTTTTTCTTCTTGATGCCCATATCACAATTCCAAGAATCATCATAATGACCGGAAGCACGATCATCAGACCAAGCCCATACAGAATCCCTGCCGCCGCATCCACCGTGATGGCGCTGAGCGTGTAATCTTTTGTCGGGATCACACTTGTTGCAAGATCAGAATCGCCAACCATCTGGGCAATGATATCTGTAAACATAGCGCTGTTATTTCCGGAAACGATCTGGTCTGCACTGTCTGCAAACATTTCCACAGATCCGGCGACCACTACTTTTGCGACTGTATCTTCATCGATTGTTTTTTCCATGGCAACTGCAACCGCAAATGGTCCTGCAGCATCTCCCTCTTCCAGCTCTGATGTTGTTGCATTTGCTGCATCTGTCTTGGATACTGCTTTATCTGTCGTCTCCAATAATGCTGTATAAGTTGTATCATCTGTATCTTCCCCATAGGTGATTGCCTCGCTGTATGGAGCAAAGATATATGAACCGCTGACGGAACTTGTATATGCACTTGAATTTACGTCAGGAAGCAGGTAATACGGTGTATTGCTGTAATAATAGGATTTATCATTTTCCATGACAATGCCGGAAACACGCTCCATTCCGCAGGCTGACAGGATCGACTCGAAGTTTTCCAAACCCTGTGCCTGGAAATTGCAGGTGATCAGCACTTTTCCACCCTGATTGATATAATCGATCACTTTGTTGGCATCATCCTCCGAAAAATCAGTCGTCGGTCCATTGATAATAAGTGCTGCTGCATCTTCCGGAACCGCATCCTCTTTTAATAATGCAAGGTCAGATAAAGTGATATTTGCTTTTTCAATTGCCTCTGTAAATCCACCGGATAAAGCTGTTTCCCCATGTCCGGATACCTGATAAATCACCGGAAGCTCTGTGGAATCCATGGTCACATACTGAATCGCACTTGTAAGCTGTCCCTCTGCATCATATCCATCAATGCTTCTGGAATAACTGCTGTAATCATAACTATAGGTATACACATCATTGTAATCAATGACTCTGGATCTTGCGCTGCTCACAACGATCATGCTGTTGGAAGTCACAGAACTGTCTGTATACTGTGCTGCAAAAGTCGGGTTTGCAGCCGGATTGATATAGAAAACTTTGATGTGATCCGACAGGGATTCATATCTCTGTAATGTCTCATCCAGCTTTGTATCTTTTGATGCATCGGACACCAGCACATAAATTGTCACGTCCTCGTCGAGACCTTTCAGATAATCCTTCGTATCGTCTGTGATGGAGTAAATTTTTGTTGAAGTGACATCAATGGATGTCCATGTTGCCGGAAGTTCTGCCACGAACAGGTTCACAACAACGGTCACTGCCACCATTGCAATGATCATTCCCGTTGAAAAAACACCTGTCGATATTTTTTTGGAACTGATGCTCCAGCGGCGTTTCTGAACGGACTGCCCTGTCAGGAACAAAAGTAATGCAATGATCGTTACGTAATAGACAATTCCCGCCACATCCAGTGTCCCATTCATAAAGTTATCAAGCGGCGTGTAAAGATCGTAGCAGCCTAAAATTTTTGTCAGAAGATTTCCGCTCTCTGAAATCAGATTGCAGATGCTTCCCATCATATAGCCGGCAAATAATGCAACAAATGTCAAAACTGCGGAAATCACCTGGCTTTCGGTCAATGAGGAAATAAACATACCAACGGCAATGCAGGCGCAGCCATACAGCCAGAATCCAAGCACTGCTGCATAGGATTCCCCTAATGGGATCGTTCCGTAGGACATTAACAGCAATGGTGTGATCGCAATGATCACCATATCTATGGTAAATACAAAAGCCATTGCGAGATATTTTCCCAATACTACTTTTCCCACAGATACCGGTGCAGTCAGGATCAACTGGTCTGTTCTGCTGTGGCGTTCCTCCGCAAAACTGCGCATAGTCAGCACAGGTACCGTGATCAGCATGATAAATGCGATCGCCGACAGTGAGTAAGAAATATAAGGATAGCCTGCGCGCAGATTGTAAACATAAAAATATAGTCCATAGAGTACAAGAACTGCTGCAATAAACAACCATCCTGTCACCGTCTGAAAGTAAGCTTTTACTTCTCTTTTTAATATCGCAAACATTATTCCCCGTCCTCCTTACTCTCTTTTCCAAAATGAGACTTTACAAAATGGAGTTTTTTCTCCGGCAGAACTTCCTTCTGTGTCCCCTCTTTTTCCGTAAGTTCGAGGAACACATCCTCAAGAGATTTTGAAACGGGAATCATCTGCAGAATGACAAATCCATGGTTGACACAGGAAGCAAACACCTGTTCCCTGATATCCATTCCCGGTTTTGCGATCAGATTCAGATGTACACACGCTTCGTCCTTCTGCTCTAATGGAATGCATTTTTCAACTTCTGCGATCCCGGTGAATGTCTCCTGCACTGCCGCATTGTCTCCTTTGATCAGAAGTTCGATCTCCTGCGCCCCGGACATCTGTTTCATCAGATTCTCCGTGGAATCGCCTGCCACTAATTTTCCTTTGGAAATAATGAAAATGTGATCACACACTGCAGATATTTCAGACAAAATGTGCGAACTTAAAATAACCGTATGATTTTTGCCAAGTTCTTTGATGAGGTCACGGATCTCTATGATCTGTTTTGGATCAAGTCCGACCGTCGGTTCGTCCAGAATGATGATCTCCGGATACCCTAACACTGCCTGTGCAAATCCGACTCTCTGCCTGTAGCCTTTTGACAGGTTACGGATCAGTCTTGACTGCTGTGCAGTGATTCCGGTCGTCTCCATCGCCTCCTCCACATATTTATTTCTCAGACTTTTTTCGAGTTTCTTTAACTCTGCCACAAAGTTCAGATACTCCCTGACTGTCATATCCACATAAAGAGGCGGGATCTCCGGCAGATATCCCACACATTTTTTTGCTTCTTCCGGCTGTGCAAAAATATCAAATCCGTTGATTTTTACCTCTCCGCTGGTTGCGCCTAAATACCCTGTAATAATGTTCATCGTGGTGGATTTTCCTGCGCCGTTTGGTCCTAAAAATCCATAAATTTTTCCTGGTTCCACAGTCAATGTCAGATCATTCACTGCAATATGGTCGCCATATTTTTTTACCAGATGGCTGATCTCGATCACAATCTTTTCCTCCTTACTTCCGGCTCGCATGAAAATCGCGAAATCCGTCTGTTTTCACGAATTTCGCAACTGTCGGTTTTCGATAGTATTATCTTATCGAAAAAATGTGTTTTCTTTTGGAAAAAAATGTGATAACTTTGTGAAACGACGATTTTTTCTCTTCTTAAATACCTGTTATTTAGACATATATATTGTATTTCTTCAGATCCTCTTTCACCTGCCCGATCGTCTCAAAGCAGATTCCGTGGATTCCGGCTTTTTCGGCTCCCTCGATATTTTCCATCCGGTCATCGATAAATACACACTCATCCGCTGTGAGCTGATATTTTTTTAATAATGTCTCATAGATTTCCACATCCGGTTTGACCTGTCTCACACTGTAAGAAAAGATATCGCCGTCTGTCAACAGTAAGAAATCCAGCGCATTGTCCTTCGTTCTCTGATAAGTCCAATCTCCATAGTTAGAAAGAATATACACATGCAAGCCTTCTTTTTTCATATTGGAAATCCATTCTTTCGTATAGGAAAACTGTGTGATTGCCAGTTCCAGATGATTCCAGAACAGATCGATCTCTTTTTTATATTCCGGTGCCTTCTCATAAAATGCCTGTAGGATCTGTTCATCTGACCAGACGCCACGGTCTGTCTCAAGCCAGACCGGAGTATTGACCGTAGCATCCGCAACTGCTTTCACTGTCTTATCATCAAATCCAAGTTGTTTCATTGCGTCTTCCGGCTCCCACGCCACAAGAACTTTCCCGACATCTAAAATTATATTCTTTACCATACAATCCTCCATGTTTTGTCACAAAAGGCAGGGTGCCACTGCACGCCTGCCTCAGTCTCTTTATTTATTGCGGTAAATGATATCTTCTCTTCCCGGTCCGTTAGAAACCATTGTGATCGGGTATCCGATCTGTCCTTCAATGAACTCGATGTAATTTCTGCAGTTTTCCGGAAGATCCTCGTATTTCTTAATTCCACGGATATCACATTTCCATCCCGGAAGTTTTTTGAATACTGGTTTTGCTTTCTCTAATCTTGCAGTTACAGGGAAGTCTGTGGTTACTTCTCCGTCGATATCGTATCCAACACATACCGGGATCTCATCTAAGTATCCTAATACGTCAAGTACGGTAAGCGCTACATCCGTTGTTCCCTGCAGACGGCATCCATACTTACTTGCAACACAGTCATACCATCCCATTCTTCTTGGACGTCCGGTTGTTGCTCCGAATTCACCGCCGTCTCCGCCGCGTCTTCTCAGTTCGTCTGCCTCATCTCCAAAGATCTCGCTAACGAATGCTCCTGCTCCTACTGCGGAAGAGTATGCTTTACTTACTGTTACAATCTTCTTGATCTCATATGGTGGGATGCCTGCTCCGATCGCACCGTATGCTGCTAAAGTAGAGGAAGATGTTACCATTGGATAAATTCCGTGATCCGGATCTTTTAAAGTACCAAGCTGGCCTTCCAATAAGATCTTTTTGCCTTCCTTAATCGCTTTGTCTAAGAATAAAGAAACATCTCCGACATATGGAGCGACCATGTCTCTGTACTCATGCAAAGTAGCTAATAACTCTTCTTCTTTTAATAATGGTTTGTGATACATATGCTCAAGCATAATGTTCTTTGTCTCGCAGGTACGTTTTACTTTTGCCTGCAATAATTCCTCATCGAATAACTCACTTACCTGAAAACCGATCTTTGCATATTTGTCTGAATAAAATGGTGCGATACCGGACTTGGTAGAACCGAAAGAATTCTTTCCAAGACGCTCCTCTTCATACTGATCGAAAAGAACGTGGTAAGGCATAACCATCTGTGCTCTATCTGAAATCATGATTTTTGGTGCAGGCACATTGCGGTCTGTGATTGATTTGATCTCACTCATTACTTTCGGGATATCCAGTGCGACACCGTTTCCGATAATGTTGGTGATGTGGCTGTGGAATACGCCGGATGGCAATGTATGTAATGCAAATTTACCATAGTTGTTTACGATGGTGTGACCTGCATTTGCTCCACCCTGAAAACGGATAACGATGTCCGCTTCATCTGCAAGCATATCTGTGATTTTTCCTTTTCCCTCGTCGCCCCAGTTAGCGCCTACTACTGCTGTAACCATTTGATTTTCCTCCTGCATAAAAAAAGTGATGGTCTGTAAAAACCATCACGCTTTCCTGTTTTTACTTTATGATTATACACGAATATATGTCATAAGTAAAATTAATATTCATTATATTTGATATAATTGTTTATTATATTATAATATTCCATATGCTATCAGACACGATTGGTTTCAGAAACATGGAAACTAAAAGCGTAACTGCCAGAATCAGGACAGGTTCATATCGTACCAAAATTCCTTTCGAATCCACTGATTTTAAAGAGAACGGAAAAGAAAATCTTCTGCTTATTTCATATCCCAGCACGGTTCCTGCCGTATTGGTGATCAGATCATCAATATCCGTAAGCCGGAATGTAAATATCTGTAATAGTTCAATCCCCAGTGATACCGCGAGTCCCATGAAAAACATAGTTTTGAAAGACCGGAAATTCTTCCAGACCGCAGGTACAAAAAATCCCATCGGTATAAATAAAATGATATTCAAAATCGTATTTTTCATATATGCAAACGGACTGTTTACAATGTCTATAAACGGTATCAGATTCAGACCAAAATCCATCTGAAATATCCCAACGGTAGGAACACCCACAACTGAAAACAAAGCAATCGCATAAAATGCAAATATCAGTTTTACACAAAATGGTTTAAATTCCCATTTCCTGTAGATTGTACACTGCAAAATAGCCAAAGCAGGAATCACAAAAATAGCAGCTGAAACACAATCTATCCCGATTGATAATAAACGCATCATTGACGTTTCCCCCTAAATATCCTGATCCTGCATATAAATTTATCATATTACTGCCCGTAATCCCATTGATATTCTATTAAGATTGATGAAGAATTGATGAACTTTTTCTGACATTTTTTCACTACGGAACAGGCAGAAAATCATATAATTTTTCTGCCGCTGCCGACATCGGCGCACGCTCGTTTGAGACAATGCAAAACTCGCGTTCCGGTATCGCCCTATCAAATTTCAATACGAATAATTCCCCGCTTTCGATATATTTTTCTGCGAAATCCGACACGACACTGGCAACACCGAGGTTGCGCACTGCAAACTGAATGAGCATATCGCTCGTCGCAAGTTCAAATTCCGGCCGGACAAATGTGCCGCGCTCTGCCAGATAATCCTCCACATATTTTCTTGTGGAAGTGCTGCCCTCTAAGCACATGACCGGAAGATTTTCAAGCTCTTTATAGCTTAATTTTCCACCTTTTAAATACTCAAACTTTTTTCCCGCCACAAAGACATCCTGAATTTTGCGGACAGGTGTCATTTTAAAATCATATTTATTGTTCACCGGGGTACTGATGATCCCAAAATCAATTTTTCCGTCCTGTAAATGTTTCAACGTCTCCGGTGTCGGGGCATTCGTCACGGTCACCTTGATCTGTGGAAATGCATCATGGAACGCTTCTAAATAAGGAAGCAGATAAAACTGCAATGTCATGTCACTAGCCCCCACACAGATTTCTCCGGCATCTAAGTTTAACATCTCTGAGAGTTTTTTCTCCCCGGTAAGGATTGTCTCATATCCTTTTCTCACATATTCTGCAAGCAGTCCGCCTTCTTTTGTCAAGCGCACGCCTTTGGATGTCCGCACAAAGAGAGCACAGGAAAGATCACTTTCTAAATGCTTGACTGCCTGGCTGACTGCCGGCTGTGAGATGGAAAGTGCCTCTGCTGCGAGGGAGATACTGTTGTATTTGGATACATAATAAAAAATTTTGTAGTATTCGAGGTTTGTCTGCATTATTTTACTCCGTGATTTTACTGTGACTTGCAAATAATTGCTTTCTTATTATAACAGTTTCCCACGAAAAAATCTTTTCTTTTGCGAAAACAAAAAATTTATATTTTTTCGCAAAAATAAACATTGTCTTTTTGCGGTCCATGCCTTATACTAAGTTGCTGAAACGTAAAGAATATGCGTGTTGAGGCTAAAAAACACGGACAGATTTTTAACTATTTTATAAATCAAGGAGTACAGATTATGACAAAAGACATGACAATGGGAAGCCCGCTCAGAATGATCTTACTTTTTTCCGTTCCGGTTTTACTGGGAAATATTTTTCAGCAGTTTTATAACATGGTGGATACGATCATTGTCGGGCAGTATCTTGGTGAGGATGCTCTGGCTGCGGTAGGCTCTACCGGATGTCTGATGTTCCTTGTATTAGGATTTGCAAATGGTATTGCGCAGGGATTTGGCGTTATGGTCTCCCACGCCTTCGGTGCAAAAGATTTCAAGCTGTTAAAGCATTATGTCGCACTCTCCCTGATACTGACTGCCATTGTATCGTTACTTCTGACTATCCCTACGGTGGCAGCTTCCAGACAGTTTCTTATTTTAATGAAAACACCGGACAATATCTTAGGACTCGCAGACTCTTATATTAAAGTCATTTTCGCAGGTATCCTGCTCACGATGTCCTACAACGTTGCCGCCGGTATTTTAAGAGGGATCGGCGACAGCAAAACACCGCTGTATTTCCTGATTCTCTCTTCCTTTTTAAATATTGTGCTCGACCTGTTTTTGATCGTCGTCGTAAAACTTGGAACCGCAGGCGCTGCCTATGCAACGATCATTGCGCAGGGTGTCTCCGCACTGCTTTGCTTTATTTATATGTTCCGCAAATTCGACATTTTAAAAACCAGCCGGGAAGATTACTATCTCGACGGATACGGTGTGTTCAATATGCTTTCCATCGGTATTCCGATGGCGCTCAACTATTCCATCACCGCTATCGGAACCATGATCCTGCAGGGTGCAGTCAATATTTTCGGTTCCAGTGTTGTGGCTGCCTTCACTGCCGCCTCCAAAGTGGAAAACCTCTCCACCCAGACCATGCCGACACTCGGCACTGCGATTGCCACCTACTGCGGTCAGAACCTCGGCGCAGGAAAATACAAACGTATCTACGAGGGAATGCGCAAAGGATTTTTCATCTGCATTTTTATCTCGCTTGCTGCCTCTGCCATCTGCGTATTCGGCGGACGTTTTATTGTGAGCTGGTTTGTGAGCAATCCTTCTGAAGAAATTTTCGACTATGCCATGCAGTATCTGAACACCATCAGTTTCTTCATGCTGCCGCTCGCATGGATTTTCCTTTACCGGAACGCCCTGCAGGGCTTAAACCGCGGACTTGTTCCAATGTTAAGCGGTGTTGTGGAAATGGTGTGCCGTATTATCGTGATCGCCGTCACCTTAAATCCGTTCGGTTACTGGGCAGTCCGTCTGGCAAGCCCGATTACATGGCTGTTCACCGGAATCCTTCTGATCGTAACGTATTTTATCTGGGAAAAACAGAGCCGGAAAAAACATTCCGGTTCATCGGACTAAAATTTTAGTTTTCCACCCCACTTCTGAACAGTCTCCACAAGCTGTATCAGATACCGGAACACTGGCTCCGTGATGACTGCGAACACAATCATGAGCATTGCACATTTTCCTGTGACCGCCGTGATCGCAAACAGTTCACTGAAAAACAGCATACAAAATAACCAGCCGATGACCATCGCTGCGATCAGGATCGCATGCGGTGTTGTCATCGGTTTTGCTATATGATAAAGGATCATGAAGCCGACAACTGCGATCAGGATCGTGCACGACGTGGAAACGCACTCTTTTTCCACTCCGAACTCCCTGCAGAAAATCACCAGACCGCTCACCACGATAAAATCTGTAATCCCAGCCGGAAGCGCCTGGATCAGGACATTGGTAAGAAAATGCCCATGGATCTGATTCCGGTTCTGCTCCAGCGCCAGAAAAAATGACGGAATCCCGATCGTAAAAACACTGATGAGCGACACCTGCGATGGCTCCAGCGGATAATCAATCAGAAACAGCATGGAAAATACGGCTAAGAGCATGGAGAAAATGTTCTTGACCAGATAAAGGCTGGCAGTGCGCCCGATGTTGTTCACCACCCGCCGCCCTTCCATGACAACCGCCGGCATTTTATTGAAATCGTTATCAAGCAGCACAAGCTGTGCCACATGCGAAGCCGCCTCACTGCCTGATGCCATCGCAATGCTGCAGTCTGCATCTTTTAACGCAAGAATATCGTTCACGCCGTCTCCGGTCATTGCCACGGTCTTTCCCCGCTCTTTTAATGCCTGCACCAGAAGACGTTTCTGCTCCGGTGTCACCCTGCCGAACACCGTGTATTTTTTTGCTGCCTTCCGCACTGCCTCCGCTGTTTTCAACGTTGCTGCGTCCACCTGTTTTTCCGCATGGCGGATTCCCGCTTTCTTTGCAATCTCCGATACCGTGACCGGATTGTCCCCGGAGATCACTTTCACTTCCACTCCCCGCTTGGAAAAGTAACGGAATGTATCCATTGCCCCCTCACGAATTGCATTGTTGAGCAGGATAAATGCAATGGGAGTTGCATTTTCTGTCAGTTCTTTTCCATCCAGATTCCCCTCATACTCTGCAAATACAAGCACACGATATCCCTTTTCCAGAAATACTTCGATTGTTCCCTGAACAGCCGCATAATCCTGACGCAGCACAAATTCCGGTGCGCCGACCACATAAGCTTTTCCTGCCAGAACCACTCCGCTGTATTTTGTGGCAGACGAAAACGGGACGATTTTTTCTGCACTGTTTTCCATCGGCTCCGTAAAATACTGCTGCAATGCCTCCATCGTTGCATTGTCGCACGGCAGGGCACGCACACAGTCAGAGAGCAGCTTTGCAATTTTATTTTTGTCTTCCGATTGCTGGTCTGCTTCCTGTTCTTTCGCTGCAAGGTTCTGGTCTTTTGCAAGGATAAACTGTGCCACTTCCATTTCCGGCACGGTAATGGTTCCGGTCTTATCCACACACAGTACATTTACCCGCGCCAGTGTCTCGATACATTTCATGTCATGGATCAGTACCTTTTGTTTTCCAAGCCTCATCACCGACACCACCATCGCCACACTTGCAAGAAGGTACAGGCCTTCCGGGATCATTCCGAGAATAGCCGCCACCATGCCCGTCACACTATCTTTCATCGTTGCCCCGGAAAAAAAGTATTGCTGTAAAAACAGGATCGCCCCGATCGGCAAGATGATCACGCCCACGGTCTGCACAAGGCGGTTCAACGCCCGGATCATCTCCGACTGCTCGCCCTCTTTTGTCTGTGTTGCCTGTAACATCAGTCCTGAAATATAAGAATCTTTTCCCACTTTTTCGAGTTTTGCCAGGCACTCTCCCGATATCACAAAACTCCCCGAGAAAAGCGGATCTCCCTCTTTTTTTATAATCTCATCGGCCTCCCCTGTAATCAAAGCCTCATTGACCGTGATATTGCCGGATAACACCAGTGCGTCCGCCGGGATCTGTCCACCCGCCGAAAGCGTTATCACATCATCCTGCACCAGTTCATCCGCCAAAACCTCCTGCTCACTTCCATCCCGCCGGACCGTAATTTTCGGTGTGTTTAATATTGTAAGATCATCCAGGATTTTTTTGGAACGCAGCTCCTGGATGATTCCGATCAACATATTTGCAATAATTATAGGTAAAAAAGTAAGATCCCGAAAGGACCCCACCACGATCAGAAGAATCGTAATGATCAAAAAATAAGATTATAATAAGTTACAACATTTGAGCGGATGATCTGTGCCACTGTCTTTGTGGAAGAATCTACGCTTTCATTCGACAACCCTGCCTTTTTCCGAAATTCCACTTCAGCAGTGGACAGTCCACTCATATTCTGGCACATTCTGCATCTCTCCATCTCACTTTATGATGCTTTAGTATGCCCTGTTTTTTATTAAACTATTTGAACAATCGCTAATTGTTCTTTATTTTGCTTTTAATGCCCAGACAGCTTTGATCTGGCTTCTGATTTTTCCATAGTCCCATTTCTGACCACTGCGGTATAAAGAAAACGGATCGTTAATGGAAAATCCTTCATCATCATAATCATAGAGCAGGATAAAATGTCCCCCTGTAGTGAAATCTCCCTGCCGCACGGAGCAGATCACGATGTCTCCCTGATCTAAGTGCTGTTTGATCTCAATCTGGCTGATATTGATCTGCTCGGAGCGGACACCATAAGCTGCCGCCCCTTCTGTCATAAGCGACCACATCGTTCCTGTGCCGGACATATAGTAACCTTCCTGCATGGCAAATTTTGCGATTGCAGCCGGAGTTGCCTCCTCGTTTCCAGTCAGCGCAACTACTGCCATCGCCAGTGTTGTCGGACCGCATCCGCTGATCGCGACATTGCTGTCATCCCCATATGCAAGGCAGCCCCAGCGTTTATCCCACTGTAAAAAGAGCGGATATTCTTCCTGTAACTCTTTCTCTGTCAGTTCTGCTTTATCATAATCCCTTGTATTCCCTTTGTAATCAGCTACAAATGCGATCATTTCCGGATTATTTGCCAGATTGATCAGTAATTTTTCCGGATATTTCTCTGCATTTTCCACGATCTGTGCGTAGCGTTCATCTGACGCTTCCATCTGTTCTAACTGTCTGATTGCCTGATTTAAGGAATAATCTACCGGTTTTGATAACACAACCTGTGGAATCTCCGCAAACGGATCATTCGTTTCTTCACTGTCTGCCGGTTCTTCGACAGTTTCTGTAGCAGACTGTTCCTCTTTTTCCGTTCCATCTGCTGTTGTTCCATTATCTACGTTATTTGTAATTTGATTTTCTTTTTTCTCTTCACCGGAGTTATCCTGCGCTGATGCCAGCACTTCTTCTGTTTTTCCAAGTTTGATCTCAGGAAAATATCTTCCACAGACACATCCCAGTAAAAAAGATGTCAAAAGCATTACACTCAAAACGATTTTTCTTTTCCGTACAAGCTTTTTCTGTCTCAGTCTTCTTTCGTCTAATTCTGTCTGATTCTGTATCTGGCGCTGATTCTGCTCCTTCATCTATCGGTAACCTCTCTCGTATTTCTTTCTTGCGTAGCGTGTTCTATTATATACATAAACCCTGCAATTTTGCTACCCTCTTCATAAAATATTAATAAAACTTTGGGTTTTCTTTGGAATACTTACAGAAAAAAACAGGTGCCAAATGTATGATCCATTCAGCACCTGCCCTGTCCTGTCTGTTTTTATTTGTTGCTGAGATATTCGTGAATACCCTTAGCTGCTGCTTTACCGGCACCCATCGCAAGGATAACAGTTGCTGCACCTGTCACAGCGTCACCACCGGCATAAACACCTTCTTTGGAAGTTGCACCGGTCTCTTCTTCCGCAATAATGCATTTTCTGCGGTTGATATCAAGACCTTTTGTAGTGGATGAGATCAGAGGGTTTGGAGAAGTACCAAGTGACATGATCACAGTATCTGCCTCGATCTCATATTCAGAGCACGGAATCTCAACCGGACTTCTTCTTCCGGAAGCATCCGGTTCGCCAAGTTCCATTTTGATCACTTTTGCACCCTTTACACAACCGTTTTCATCCACTAATAATTCGGTTGGATTCTGGAGAAGATCAAAGATGATACCCTCCTCTTTTGCGTGGTGTACTTCCTCTTTACGTGCCGGAAGTTCTTCCTCACCACGACGATATACGATATGTACCTCTGCGCCAAGTCTTCTTGCTGTTCTTGCAGCGTCCATTGCCACGTTACCACCGCCGACTACAATAACTTTCTTACCAGCTTTGATCGGTGTATCGTAATTGTCTAAGAACGCTTTCATAAGGTTATTTCTTGTTAAGAACTCATTGGCTGAGAATACACCCATTGCCTGCTCACCAGGAATACCCATAAATCTTGGAAGTCCTGCACCGGAACCAATGAAAACTGCCTCAAAGCCCTCGTTGTCCATCAACTCATCAATTGTAACGGATTTACCGATGACAACGTTGGTCTCAATCTTAACCCCTAATGCTTTCACGTTTTCCACTTCAGCGGCAACAACCTTCTGCTTTGGAAGACGGAATTCAGGGATACCATAAACTAACACACCACCTGCCTGATGTAATGCTTCGAAAATCGTCACATCATAACCAAGCTTTGCAAGATCTCCTGCACAGGTAAGACCTGCCGGGCCTGAGCCGATCACTGCTACTTTATGTCCATTTAACTTTTCTGCCTTTTTCGGTTTAATGCCATGTTCTCTTGCCCAGTCCGCAACAAAACGCTCTAATTTACCGATCGCTACAGGCTCTCCTTTGATTCCACGGATACATTTTCCCTCACACTGTGTCTCCTGTGGACATACACGGCCACAGACTGCCGGAAGTGCGGAAGACTCACTGATCACATGATAAGCAGCCTCAAAATTACCTTCTTTTACTTCTGCGATAAATCCCGGAATATTGATAGATACCGGACATCCTTTCATACACTGTGCATTTTTACAGTTTAAGCAACGGGCAGCTTCTGCCATTGCTTCTTCTTCATTATATCCCAAACATACTTCTTCAAAGTTCGCTGCACGAACGGCTGGCTCCTGCTCACGAACCGGAACTCTAGTTAATACGTCCATTTTTTCCTCCTGATTCTATGTAACTGACCAGACAGCATTCTCTCTGATCTGACAAATTTCTGATTTTTAACTGTTACAATTGCCACATCCGCCGTGATGTGTTGCACCTTCCTGTAATTTCAACATTGCTCTTCCCTCTTCGGTCTTGTACTGAGCCTGTCTTCTCATCGCCTGATCAAAATCAACCAGATGTCCGTCGAACTCCGGTCCGTCTACACATGCAAATTTCACTTCATCGCCGACAACCAGACGACATGCACCACACATTCCGGTTCCGTCTACCATGATCGGATTCATGGAAACAACCGTTGGAATTCCTAATTCTTTTGTCAGTTTGCAGACAAATTTCATCATGATCATTGGTCCGATTGCCACACAGTGGTCATAACGGTTACCATTATCCCAGAGTTCCTGCAGCTGTGCAGTACCGGTTCCCTTGAAACCGTACGAGCCATCATCCGTTGTCACATAAAGGTTTGTGGCAACTTTTTTCATCTCATCCTCTAAGATCAGTAAATCTTTGTTACGGGAACCCATGATAACATCACAGTCAACGCCGTGCTCATGCAGCCATTTTACCTGAGGATAAACCGGAGCTGTACCAACACCACCTGCAACAAATAAAATTTTCTTTTTCTTTAATTCTTCGATATCTTCATGGATCAGATCCGATGGGCATCCCAGAGGTCCAACGAAATCTTCAAAAGCATCCCCTTCCTGTAAGCTTACCATACGCTCTGTGGAAGCTCCTACGGTCTGGAATACGATCGTGATCGTTCCCTCTTCCCTGTCGTAATCACAAATGGTAAGTGGAATACGTTCACCTTCCTCATCAATTTTTACAATCACAAACTGTCCCGGTTCGCAATACTGCGCAACACGAGGAGCCTTGACATCCATAAGATAGATCTTGTCTGCCAGTTTTTCTCTTCTAACGATTGGATACATGTTTTTCCTCCTTGTATATACTCACTGCCTTTTTCATCTCTGTAATCGTTTTCCTTAATCACGAATCTCCTATGAAAATATACATTTTTTTAGCATTACTTTATATAATAAAGGAAAAGCCGTTAGATTTCAACGGCTTTTCCCTTGTTTTATTGCTTTTTCATATAATTGAAACATACTAATTATTTATAGCTTCTATTCTTACTACACCACTATTATGCCTCCACTTTGGAAAACAGAATTCTGTCATTATCCAATGCCTTTCCGGCACGGACTGCAAACTGCTCTAACAGATCATCCACTGACATCTTTTCCCGTTCTTCCCCGGAAACATCCAGCACAATATTTCCCGAATCCATCATGAGGGTACGGTTTCCAAGTTCAAGCGCCTGATGCATGTTGTGCGTGACCATAAGGCAGGTGATGTTCTGCTCTGACACTATCTTTTTTGTGAGGTTCAGTACTTTCTCTGCGGTGGCAGGGTCTAAAGCTGCGGTATGCTCATCCAGCAGCAAAATCTTAGGAGTCACCATCGTTGCCATCAAAAGTGTGAGTGCCTGACGCTGTCCACCGGACAAAAGTCCGACCGGCTGCTTCATACGGTCTTCTAACCCCATGTCTAGCAGTGCGAGCTGCTCTCTGAATTTTTTCTTGTCCGCTGCCTTGATCCGGCTGAAATAGGCATTCTTTGAAGTAGTCGTGCGCAGGTAGGCAAGCGCCATATTCTCCTCGATCGTCATATGTGGTGCGGTTCCCTTCAATGGATCCTGAAACAAATGACCAATCACTTTACTGCGGACATGCTCTTTCTGATAGGTAATGTCCTCACCATCCAGCATGATCAGTCCTTTGTCTGCAAAAAAGGCTCCTGTTATCGCATTAAACAGCGTTGATTTTCCGGCTCCGTTGCTTCCTACGATCGTTGCAAAATCCCCCTGCTTTAAGGTGAGATTCAGATTTTTTAATGCACATTTTTCATTGACAGTTCCCGGATTAAAAGTTTTGCTGACATCGCGCATCACAAGCATTGCGTTCTTCTCTGCCATTATCTTTCTCCTCCTTCGCTGTCATTTTTCGTAATCTCCTGAACGTATATCTGGTTCTGAGCCTTTGCGGCACGTTTCTGCCGGTAAAAATTCATCTGCTTTTTCAGATATGGGAATGCGATCGCCACGGCTACAATGATTGCAGAAACAAGTTTTAAACACTCTGCCGGTACATTTAATCTCAGGGCAACTGCCACGATAAAACGATACAGGCAGCTTCCTAAAATAACGCCGGTCACACGCTGTAACATACCGCCTTTTCCAATGATAGATTCCCCAATGATCAGGCTGGCGAGTGCGATTGTTACCATTCCGGTTCCAAGATTGATATCACAGGATTTCTGATACTGCGCAAGCAGTCCGCCGGAGAGACCGGTCAGGGCATTGGCAACACAAAGTCCGATCGTGATCATGGCACTTGTATTAATGCTGGAAGCTCTTACCATATCCGGATTATCTCCGGTTGCGCGGATGGAAAGTCCAAGCCTTGTATTTAAAAAGAAAGAGATCAGCACTCCTACAATGATAACGATCAGTGCAGCCACGATCAGTTTATACCACGTTCCACCGATCGCTGTTTTTGCCCAGGTAAAAACGGATTCACAGTTGAATAAGTTCATGTTGGAAGCGAATCCCATTACTGCAATATTAATTGTATACAATCCGGTATTTACGATGATTCCCGCCAAAATGGACTGAATCCCCATTTTTGTCTGTAAGAAAGCGGTCACAAAACCGGAGCAGACACCAGCTGCCATCGCTGCAAATAATCCTAATATCGGATGACCTGCAAGTGTCACCGATGCACAGACGGCACATCCCAATGTAAAACATCCATCGGTCGAAAGATCCGCAATGTTTAAAATACTGAAGGATATAAATAATGCCAGTGCGACCAGTGCATAGATAAAACCAAGTTCTAATGCACTCTGTACAATTGATAATGTAATAATGGAACCCATACCTTAATTAAACTCCTCTGCTGTTACTATCTCGATCAATTCGGAACACATATCTTTAAAGATAGAATAATCGATTCCGACTTTTTCTGCAATCTCTGTATTTACGGTTACGATACCGCTGTCTAATGTTTCTACCGGTGTTGTGGCCGGATCTGCTCCGTTTGCAAGAATGTCTGCAACCATGTCTGCTGTCTTTGTTCCAAGTGTCTCATAGTTGACGCCGTATCCTAAGAATGCTCCGTTTAAAGCAAAGGAATCTGCACTTGTGTAATGAGGGATACCTGCGTCTGCAAATTTTTCAAAAATCGCAAGTTCTGCTGTCATAACAGTGTTGTCCTGTGGTGTAAAAATAGCGTCTACTTTTTCTGCCACCAGGGAATCTGCTGCTGCCTGGATCTCACCGGTTGTTGTACCTGTTTTTTCTACATAGGAAATCCCATGTTCATCGCAGTAATCTTTTGCCGCCTGAATAGCACTTGTGGAAGAATCCTGGCTCTTATCATACAGAAATCCGATTTTTGCAGCATCCGGATCCGCTGCCAAAATGAAATCCATGATCTGTGCCACATCAATTGCATCGGATGTTCCTGTAATATTGGCACCCGGAGCATCTGCACTTGCTACAAGTCCTGCTCCGACCGGATCTGATACTGCGGAAAATACAACCGGGATCTGATTATCTTCCGTTGCGTTCTGCATGATCATTGCTGCCGGCGTTGCGATCGGAATGATCACATCGACGCCCTCTGCCACAAGATCTGCTGCGATCTGATTTAAGGTAGAGGAATCTGCCTGACCATTATAGGTGTAATCTGCATAATCAAATGTCACACCAAGTTCTGCTCCTTTTGCATCCAGCTCTGCTTCAATTGCTTTCTCAATCTGGTTTAAGGATGCATCATCTACATACTGTACGATTCCAACTTTGTACACGGTTTTGTCTGCAGTATTCTGTGCAGTATCCTTTGCGGTATCGGCTGCGTCTGCACTGCTCTCTGTTGTGTTCGTGCTGTTTCCTGCATTGGATGTGTCTGTGCTGTTTCCGCATCCACCGATCATTGCTGCTGCCATTGCCATTGTCAATACTGCTGCCATCATTTTTCTCTTCATCATTTTTTCCTCCAAATTTTAAGAATGTTTTTGAAAGAAATCCGTTTTGAAAGTTATAAGAATCATGTATTGCGGTTTTGTTTGCAAGTAAACAAAAACCGTCTCAAGCTGTTGCTTGAGACGGTAATAAAATCTTATTATCGCGGTACCACTCATCTTGACCATCCGGTCCACTCTCTCATGTACTATCATACACGCCTGATTGATAACGGGTTCGGTTCCCGGTGACTCCTACTGCTGATACATGGCTCTGTATGCTTTATGTATGTTGTTCAGGTCACCCTCGAAAGTCCATTCAGTAAAATGATCCATACTGCAATCCCACCACCTGCAGCTCTCTGTAATATCAACAGATTACTTACTACTCTTTCTCAACGGTTTTTCTTTATGGTGTTACTTTAATACATTAACGTATCTTTGTCAACACCTTTTTTATTTTTATGAGAAGTATACGAGTTCATCTTCCGGCTTCTCGGCTGGAGTTATGGAAATTGGATACAATACAGGACCTTTTCCCTTGTACTCTTTTGCGAATTCTACGTGTACTTCTGCTGTGATATTGATCCAGGATTTGTGCGGAATTTCATCCTCCCTGTCGTATTTCGTTTTGAAACCGATGAAGGTAACATCCTCCACACAGCAGGTCATTGCAAAACGTCCCGGAACCATAATTCCTTTTTTCAGTTTGTCCGGATTGTATACAAGTGCTAAGAAAGAAACTTTCTTACCCTCATACTTTTTCGGATTGTCCTGACAATCCATATACCAGATCGCATAATCTGCATCGGAAATTTCAATCTCATCCGCAGTAATGTCAAACGGTAACTGCTCCGGTCTCTCGTCAAGTGTTCCGTCCGCACGCTCATAGACAAGCTGTGCTTTCCGGTTTAATGCCTTGACATTTCTGCGGTATTTTCCTTTGTCTGTACTGTCATCACAGCGATTGAAGATCACGACATCTGCGGAAAAAAGCTGTTCCATGATCATTGTACGCATATTTGCAAGATACATATCGAAAGTCGTTGCATCTACCGTGGCAAGCTGCTGTACGATCATCCAGTACTTTGGAAGTTCCATATCCATGAGTGTTCCCATCTGCCAGGTTCCGTTGTACTCTAAGAATACCTGCTCCGGCTGGTACTCGGTATTTACTTTTTTCAAAAAGTCCTCTGTAAAATCTGCCTCACTGTCTACCATGACAAGTTTTACATTATTTTTTTCAAGTTCTTCATCCGTAAACTCTGCATCGCCGTCTTCACAGCAGATGACAAGGCTTTTTCCCTCTTTTGCAAAACCCTGCTCAAATAAGGTGTCTTTGATGAGGGAGGTCTTTCCACTGTCCATAAAACCGGTAAATAAATATACTGGTATTTCGTTCATATATATTCTCCCTTATTAAATTCCGAATAACTCTTCTAATCTGTGTTCGTCAATGTTGCAGCCGATCACACAAAGTCTTCCTGTATAGTCAGGCTCGCCGTCACGAAGCTCATATTCACCCGGAACCATGTCAAAATAAATCCATGTGCCATTCTCATCTTCTACCATTCCCTTGGCACGGAGGATTGTTCCGTAATCATCTGTCTCGCAGAGAGTCTTTAATACATCCTCGATCTTTTCCTTCGTGAATTTGTGAGGCGTCTCTTTTCCCCAGCTTGTAAACACTTCATCTGCATGATGGTGATGATGATGCTCATGGTCATGGCATCCGCAGGTGCAGTTCTCGTCATGTTCATGATGATGTTCGTGATCATGCTCATGATCGTGGTCATGATGGTGATGTTCATGCTCATGCTCCTCTGCCTCTTCTTTGGCATGCTGCTCAGCCATCAGTTTCATCTCAAGAGAATCTGCTCCCTCGATCACTTTTAAGATCTGCTCGCCTTTGATTGCATCCCATGCTGTTGTGATGATTGCTGCCTTTGGATTCAATGTCTGGATCTGTTTTACACAAAGTTCTAACTGCTCAGGTGTTGCATTCTGGCTTCTGCTCAGTACAACAACTGTAGCATATTCAATCTGATTATTAAAAAATTCACCGAATGCTTTCATCTGTTTGCTTGCTTTTAAAGCATTTACGACAGTTACGAGTCCGTTTAATTTAACGTCTTCCTCTTTCTCGATATCGATCACAGACTTCATAACATCGGATAACTTACCGACACCAGATGGCTCGATCAGAATGCGGTCCGGATGATATTTGTCAATCACTTCGTGAAGATTCTTTCCGAAATCACCTACTAATGAGCAGCAGATACAGCCGGAATTCATCTCGGTGATCTGGATTCCTGCATCTTTTAAGAAACCGCCGTCGATTCCGACTTCACCGAACTCATTCTCGATCAGAACGATCTTCTCGCCCTTAAATACCTCATCGATCATTTTTTTAATAAATGTGGTTTTTCCTGCTCCTAAGAAACCGGAAATAATATCAATTTTTGTCATAATAAATCCACTCCTTTTTATGTCTTGATAATATGCAGAATGCAGATTATCATGGTTACATTGTATTATCTTTGTCTGTCCGGATCACACTTTCTGCCCGAACATTCCTATTTTACTCGATTATTTTACAAAATGCAAATTTTGTGCAATTTTTAATAATTATTTTATACCCTGTTTATTTTTATCCATTATATCCGAAAACACTTCTGCATATCCCTGTATGTACCGAGAACCAAAAGGGTATCTTCACTGCTTAATTCCATATCCGGGCCAATCGCCATATTCATCTTTCCGTCTGTTTTGATCGCCAGAATACTGATGCTGTACTTTTTACGGATATCCAGTTCACCGATCGTTTTTCCGATCCAGTCTCCCGGCACCTCCACCTCAAAAATAGCATGTGAATCATCCACTTCGATATAATCATGGATATGATCTGCCGTATAGCGGATCGCTGCCCAGTTGGCGATCTGTTTTTCCGGATAAATGACCTCGTCTGCTCCGTTGCGAAGCAGGAACTTTGCCTGTACATCCCGCTCTGCACGCGATATGACCATTTTAGCGCCAAGTTCTTTCAAAAGAGAAGTTGTCTCCAGGGAATTCTGGAAATTGCCTCCGATCGTCACAAAACAAATATCATAATTTTTGATTCCAAGCGACTCCAGAAAATTCTCATTGGTACTGTCACCGATCTGTGCGTCTGTAACATACGGAAGAATTTCATTGACAAGATTTTCATTCTCATCCACAGCCATCACTTCATGTCCAAGCTCATTCAACTGGTATGCAACATGCTTTCCAAATCTTCCGAGTCCGATAAGCAAAATATTTTTCATTATAATTTTCTCCTTTATCCAACAGTTATTTTATCAAGCGGTCTTTTTGCCCCGCTCTGGATTTTTACTGAAATTGCAGCATATATAAGTGTCAGTCCGCCAACTCTTCCAAGATACATCAAAACAACCAATATCAGATGTGATACCAGTCCAAGCTCCGTTGTGATCCCTAATGTAAGTCCTGCCGTGCCCACTGCAGATGCTGTTTCAAAAAGGCAATCCGACAATGCAACATGTTCTATCTGACTGATTGCGATTCCTCCTGCGAAAAACAGGAAGAAATACAAAATAGCGATCGTTGCCGCATTTTTTACCACTGTATTATCGAATCTTCTTCCAAAAACCTCTGTCTCCGGTTCTCTTCCGAATGTCGCAAACGCATTCAGTATCAACACTGCGATCGTTGTTGTCTTCATACCTCCCGCCGTCGATCCGGGAGATCCACCGATCAGCATCATCAAAATCATGATTGCTTTGGAAGAATCACTCATTGCTCCAAGATCTGCCGTATTAAAACCTGCCGTCCGAAGAGTTACCGACTGGAAAAGAGATGCCAGTATTCTTTTTCCTACAGAAAATCCGGTAAAATCAATCAGAAAGAAAAAAACAGCCGGTAGTAAGATCAAAACAGCGGTGGTAACGAGGATAATCTTACTCTGCAGACGGTAACGTTTCAAGTTCCATTTGTTTGTGCAAAAATCATCCCATGTCAGAAATCCGATGCCACCGATCACGATCAAAAGCATGATCACAAGATTGATCAATGGATTGGCAATATATCCTGTCAGAGATGGAAATGTCTGTTCCGTCGTTCCAAGTATGTCAAAACCTGCATTGCAAAAAGCCGATACCGAATGGAAGACTGACATCCAGATTCCTTTCCATCCATAATCCCTGCAAAATACAGGAAGCATGAGAATGGCACCGACCAATTCGATCAGAAATGTTCCCTGTAGAATAAATTTCGTAAGCCGGACAATTCCACCTACCTTCGGTGCTGAAATTGCATCCTGCATCGTGCTCCGCTGCATTAACGAGATCTTTCTCCCCGATACCATTGAAAAAGATGCAACCACAGTGATGACTCCCAATCCACCGGTCTGGATCAGAAGTAAGATCACTGCCTGGCCAAACGCTGACCAGTAGCTTCCTGTATCCACGACCACAAGTCCTGTCACGCAGACAGCTGATGTCGCAGTAAATAAAGTCTTATCAAACGGTGTCACAACTCCGGCAGAAGATGAGATCGGAAGCATTAAAATAATTGCTCCAAGTAATATCACACCTGCAAATCCAAATGCGATCATCTCAAACGATGACATTTTCTTTTTTTTACGGATACGTTCCGGCATATCAATTCTCCTCTTTTTCTGCTGCTTTCATTTTATTTGTGGAACTGCATATTGTAAAGCTTTTCGTAAGTTCCCTTCCTGGCTATCAGTTCTTCATGTGTTCCTGATTCTTCGATACCATCCTCAGATAAAACAATGATCTTCTCTGCGTTTTTGATGGTGGAAAGCCTGTGTGCAATTACAAATGTGGTACGGTTTTTTGCAAGCTTCTCCAATGAATCCTGTACTACTTTTTCACTCTCATTGTCAAGTGCGGAGGTTGCCTCATCAAAAATAAGGATCGGTGGATTTTTAAGGAAAACCCTTGCGATGGACAATCGCTGCTTCTGTCCGCCGGAAAGCTTGATCCCGCGCTGTCCGATGTCCGTATCATAACCGTTTGGAAGTGACATGATAAACTCATGCGCATTGGCGTTTTTTGCTGCCTCGATGACTTCCTCTCTTGTCGCATCCGGTTTTCCGTAACGGATATTATCAAAAACAGTTCCAACAAAAAGATACACATCCTGCTGCACAATGCCGATGTGGTCGCGCAGACTCTTTAAGGTGAGATCACGGACATCTTTTCCATCGATTTTTACTGCGCCGCCCGTCACGTCATAGAAACGTGGAATGAGGGAACAGAGCGTACTTTTTCCTGCGCCGGAGGAACCGACTAATGCCATGTAAGCCCCCGCCGGAACATTTAAACTGATATGATTCAACACTTTTTCCGTGTTTTCCTCATACTGGAATGAAACATTTTCAAAAGTAATATCTCCCTTTACATCCTTAAGTTCCACTGCATCTTTTTTGTCCTCGATATCCGGACAGATGGCGAGGATCTCCTGAAAACGCTCAAACCCGGTATAACCGTTCTGGAACTGCTCTGTGAAATCAATGAGGGTGCGGACAGGATCCGTAAACACACTGATATAGAGCATAAATGTGACAAGGTCGCTGACATCCACACTGCCTTTTGCGATCAGCACCGTACCTGTCAGGATCACACTGACCTGAATGAGTGTCGTAAACGCTCCAAGCCCTGCCTGATAACTTCCCATGTAAAAATAGCTGTTTTTCTTGGCTGCAAGGAAACCGTCATTGCCTTGTTTGAATTTACGGTTTTCAATCTCTTCATTGGCAAAAGATTTTACCACCCGGATACCGGATAAGTTATCCTCGATCTGCGCATTGATGTCTGCGATTTTTACACGGTTCTGTTTGAATGCGAGACGCATTTTTTTATTCAGGACAAATGCATAGATCAGCATGAACGGCAGAATTGCAAAGGCTGCAACTGCGAGCATTGGGTTGATGTTCACAAGAATGATCAGTGCTCCGGCAATTTTGATCACGGACAGAATGATGTTCTCAGGTCCATGATGCATCAGTTCGCTGATATCAAAAAGATCGGTTGTGATACGGCTCATCAGCTGTCCGACTTTCTGGTCATCATAAAAGGAAAAGGACAGTTTCTGGTAATGTGCGAAAATTTCCGCACGCATGTCATACTCGATTTTCGCTCCCATCACATGTCCGTAATTACAAATGTAGAATTTGCTGTAACAGTCAACCGCCACCAGCGCAAACAGTCCAATGGCAATGTAAGCTGCCTGATGCAAAATTTCTGCCGGCTCACGGTACACAAGATTGTAGGTCACATACCGCACGACCAGCGGAATGATCAGGGCAACCGCCGCAGAGAGCGTTGCAAAAAACATGTCTGTCCAGAACACACGCATGTAAGGTTTATAATAGGTGAGCATTTTTTTCATGGTTCCACTTTTTTTCATAAATTCCGGTTCTCCTCTGCATAAGATAAGACTGATACATTCTTTTATGCATCAGTCTCATTCAAATTCATATGATATTATTTTAGACGTAAAGCTGAAATTGTCAAGCTTTTCCCCTACGCCGGATATGCTGCTTATTTTCTCTTTTCAAACCCATACACCCATTTTCCACGCAAAAATAAAGCAAGGAAAATGACCGAACTAATACTCCAGGTCAATGGATACGCCCAGAAGATCACGCGGATATCCGGGATAAAATGAACCGTAACCGTGATATAGCTTACACGGAACAGACACCATACACACAGCATGACGATCATTGGAACCGATGCATTTCCCGAACCACGAAGCACCGCAGCGATGCAGTGGGAAAAAGCCAGCAGAAAATAGAACAATGCAATGGTTCTCGACTGCATAACTCCATAATGTACTACATCCGGTTCACTGTTAAAGGCTGCAATAAGCACCGGTGCGGCTGTATAAATCACAACTCCGATCAATTCTGCAATGATAATCGAACAGAGAACGCCAAATCTCGCTCCTTTTTTTGCACGGTCATACTGCTTTGCACCAAGGTTCTGGCTGACAAAAGTGGTCAGCGCCATCGTAAAACAGGTCACCGGCAGAAACGCAAATCCTTCGATTTTGGAATAAGATCCACATCCCGCCATCGCCATTTTCCCAAATGCATTGATATTTGTCTGCACAAAAACATTCGCAATGGCGATCACAGAATTCTGAAAACCGGACGGCACACCGTTTTGTATGATCTGCCACAGCATCTGGCTGTCAAAACGGATTTTATTTAACTGAAGCCTATATTCTTCTTTTGCTCTCAGAAGATGGATCAGACATAAGAATGCACTTACAAATTGGGAAATCGCTGTTGCCAAAGCGGCTGCACCGACTCCCATCCCCAATCCTGAAATAAAGAAAATATCCAGCACCACATTGATACAGGAAGAAATGATCAGATAAATCAGCGGATGTCTGCTGTCTCCAACCGACTGCAAAATCCCTACAAAAATATTGTACATGATCACTCCGATAGAGCCTGCAAAATAAGTGCGGAAATAGGTGATAGATTCCGGAAGCACCTCTGCGGGTGTTCCCATCAACACCAGGATCTTCGGTGCTAAAAGCATGCCGATCACTGTCAATGCAATTCCTGCTGCAATTCCAAACGCAACCGTTGTGTGGATTGATTTCTCCAGATTTGCCCTGTCTTTCGCTCCATAATATCTGGCAATTACAACACCTGCACCCATTGCGATGCCATTGATAAATCCAACCATCAGAAAAATCAGATTCCCGGATGAGCTGACTGCCGCCAACGCATTGCTGCCGAGATAATTTCCTACGATCAGTGAATCTGCCGTGTTATACAATTGCTGAAACAAATTTCCAAGAAACAGCGGAATCGCAAATAAAATAATTTTTCTGGAAATGCTTCCCTCTGTCATTCTTGTTTTATCTTCTGTTCTCATCATTACTTCCTCGTATCTTTTTCTGCTCTACGCTCTGACTCTAATAATAGGTACTATCTATAGTATAGTTTTTTTCGTGTAAAATCAACAAGTTTTGAGGATTATAAGAGATTTGGATTGAACAAAATCTTGAGTTACATAACTAATGCTGCTCCATATAATCAATAAATTCCGTTGTCTTAGACCAGTACTTAATCCCCCAATTTTCAAAATTCCATTCATCCATGTAATTGTTACATTCATAGTCAATATACTCTTTTAATACTCTTTTAATA
>ENA-UOJH01000623-UOJH01000623.1-human-gut-metagenome-genome-assembly--contig:-C148-NODE-623-length-31664-cov-8.754690_pt1 | contig 31664 bp, 33 predicted proteins | sample MGYA00242345_ERZ723892 | MGnify/ENA metagenome assembly ERZ723892 | reverse complement strand
TCCCCTGCTAAGGGAGTAGGCGTGTAAAAAGCGCGCGAGGGTTCAAATCCCTCCTTCTGCGCCAAAAGTACCAAGAATCAATCAAAAACGATTGATTCTTGGTACTTTTTCTTTGCCTAAGTTTAAAATATTTGCTTGTCTCAACCGGCCATATACGCTGATAGACTCCGTTGAGTTCTGCAAAGTTCTGTTGCGTAGCCTACATCGTAGCCTACATGCTTGCAGCTCGCCGCTTTTCGTCTTTACCCTCGGTACAGCTCATGCAGCCGCTTAACGTCCGCCATATCGCCGATCATGCGCTCATGTTCCCAGTCGTACACGGCTTTCATGCCCTCCGGCGGCTCTCCGTTTCTGCTACGGTAATCCTTTATAAGGCGTACCGCTTCAGCGTGCAGCGCCTCAGCGTGGGTTACCTCCTGCTTGGAGAGGCTTGCAAAGGTGTCGGCAAGTTCGCGGTCTTCGTCCTTATACTTTAGGGCAAGGTCGGCGTACTTCTCGGCGTCCTCCATCTCGTCGCGGATGTTGGTGTACAAACATTTGATCTCTTTCATGGCGCTCACCTCACGCGAGCTTGACCATGCATGCGCAGACGTGGTTGATAGTGCCCGCGACACCGCCCAGAGCCGCGCTTATTGTCGGCGTTCCGTTGCAGCATGCGGCGATGTATACGGTAGTCTCGACGTGCAGTGTGTAGGTGTTGCCGGCCACGGTCGTCACTTGCGCGTCGGCGCACGGGAGCGAGACGGTATCTTTGAGTGCTTTCAGCTCTGCGATGCCCGCGCCGCCCGCGGTAAACACTACGTCGTAGCTGATCCGGTAAAGGCCACTGTTATTGACCACGAAGCCACCGGCCACGGTATCGAGCGAACAGCCGGTGTCGGTGTTGAGGATGCCCAGCACATTAACCGGCGTACCCGCCGCTACGAAGGTCTGTGGCGTGTTGTTGTACGCGTTCTGCGCGCTCTTGTAGTGGGCATTCTTAAATCTAGAGTTACAGGACATATTTTATCTCCTTTCAAAAGTAGGTGCCCCGGACAGCGTTTGCCGTCCGGGGCTTAACGCTGTTAAAGCGGTTAACGATTAGGGGTTATGCGCAGCAGCCGTTGTTGCAGCCGCAGAACGGGGACGCACCGGCGCTGTAAGTGTAGCCGTTGGGGTAGCGGACTACGCCATACATGCGGTTATCCATTTCAAGGCTGGCAATGCGCGCGGCCTGTTCGGAAATGCGCTGCTCAAGCTGAGACTTCTCAAGCGCCGCAAACTTCGCGTCGATGTTTGCGTTCACGCCGCAGAGCTGACGCTCGATTGAGTTGCCGGTCTGCAGGATGGTCATGTTTGTGCCGTTCTGTGCGAGAGCGACCTCTTTGCCGAGCTGACCTATGCTGCCCTGCATCTCATAGCCGAGGTTGCATATGCCGTTGCCAAGGTTGTTAATGCGGTCGTTGAGCTGCCCGAACTGCTGCCCGAACAGAATCTCCTGCTGAGACGCTGCCGTAGCATACTGCCCAAACTCGCCCTGACGATTCATGCCCCAGCCGCCGCCCATGAAGACGAACAGGAACAGAATCACAATCCACCATGCGCCGCCGCAGAAGCCGTCGTTGCCGGTGCCGCGAGTCGCCGCTGCGATGTCGGAAAGGCTAAAGTTTTCCATTGCTTTGCTCCTTTCTTAAGATTTATATAAACCGTGTCGACCCGGCTTATTGCAGTAACTGCATGAAGCTCTTGGCTTGAGTTTTAAGCTCCTCAAACTGCTGCTTGCTCATCTGCCCGGAGGAGAGGAGCTTGTTAATCTCCTGCTCTGCGCGTTCCGGCGTCATGTTCGCCGCAAACTTACGGAACTCTGCCACCATCTGCAAAGGATTCATCGGGGCAGAACCGCCCTTGAAAAAGGGATTACTCATTCTTCGCGTCCTCCTTGTTCATGAATCGTGCGAACATTGCTTCCAAGTCTGCCTTGGTCACATAGTCCTCCGGCTTCGGAGGCGGCGCCGGAACATATTCCTCCATGCGGCAGTAGGTCGTTGTAACGCCCATGTTCCCGCCCGTGCGGCAAGCCATAATGGCATCGTCCATCGCCATTACCCACAGCTTCTCTCCGGGCATTACCGGCACTCGTTCTATATCCGCGAACGTCGGCACAAACAGCAGCGTGGCGCGGTTGTAGCCTGCCGTGCCCTGATTGTTAAACGGGTAGTTTGAGTTATACATACCGTGCCTCCTTCTTTCTTCTGCCTATATCATCGCATAAAAAAAGAGGGCTAACCCGTCGGTTAACCCTCAATTGCGTCTGCTATTTTGTTTTTTATGCTTCTTATTCGCCGCTCCACCTTTTCCGGGCTGTAATAGTCCGCCTCGGATAGCTCGCAGGATATTTGCACTACGCTCATGCCTCGTGCGCGTAGCCGGAGGATTGCAATCTCCTCGTCGGTAAAGCCGCAGTCGCGCTCAAACTCCTCCCGAAGCGCTCGGGGAAATTGCAGCTTGCACTTTGCCCCCGGGGTCGTCAGTGTTTGCTTTAACTCTGATTTCGTCATTTTCTGCCCTCAAATACGCCGTATAGATTTGCTCGACAGTCACACTATCGAGCCGGTTAAGCGAGCAGAATTGTTTAACGGATTCTTTCATGTGTTCTCCGTCGTCGGTTTACAAGGATTTGTTTTGCGCCGCCCATATGGACGGCGCTTTGATTTTAATTACTGCTTGAGCTGCTTGACTGCCTCGTTGACGCCGGTCGCCGCGAAGCCGGATACAATGCCGACTGCAACTGCGGTTATGTAGTCCTGCGCCGGGAAATCTGCCATGAAGAGCATGGCGAGAACGCCGAGGATGCCGCCGACGATGCCGCAGATGATGGGAATCCACTTGTTGTCAAGGCCGGATGCCTTGACGGCCTGACCCACCAGATAGCAGATCACGGTTATGGCTGCTACGGATGCGATACCAAAGTCCATATTTTCACCCCCTTTCAAAGTCCAAGCTGTGCCAGCACAAATGCAATAAGCGCACCGGCCACCAGCCATATCGTCTTATCTACGATGGCCTCCCAGCGCTTGGCGGGTTTGTCCGTAAGCGTTTTGAGACCGGTTTTGATCTCGCCTATGTCCGTCTTCATGGTGCCCTGCTCAGTGGCGAGCACCTTGACGGACGTGGTCAGCTCGTTAAGCGCCTTTTGATTTTTCTCAAGTGTGTCGAGCCTGTGTGTGTTGGACTTGCCCCGCGCTTCCATCTCCGCGTATTTTACGGCCAAGTCCTCCAGAGTAAACGCCATGCCTTAACCTCCTATCAGCCGCGCCCAAGTTTGAGCGCCTATGATACCGTCCTGCTGCAAGCCGCAGGCGCGCTGGTACGCCACTGCCGCATTAAAAGTGTCCTGCCCTATCTCACCGTCAGCGCCGCACCTGCCGCAGGAGTATCCGCGCCCGATGAGGAGCAGCTGCGCAGAGCGGACGCACTCACCCTTGTCGCCGAAGCGCAGCAGCGGAAGACCTGATACCGTCAGCGCCGAGCCTGTAGGCTTGGCAGGCTGCACCGGCTGTGTAGGCTGTGCGGCGCCGTCGTAGCTTATCCAGCGGGGCTTACCCCACAGTCCCCAGCCGCGCCCCGCAAGCTTGGTTTTCACAACGCCACGCGCGTGGCCGGTTGCCTCTACGACATAGCCGTCGCCGACGTAAACGCCGACGTGGGACATGTCCCGCATAAACACGCACACGCCCGGTATGTCAGGCATGGTGTCGATGCTGCCGCTTTCGGGGCAGACCATATACAGCCCGCTTACCGCCACGTCCTGCGCCGCCTTGTATATAGGCTCGCTGTCCGGTGTGTCGCACCAAAGGTAGCCCTTGATAAGCCCGACGCAGTCGTGTACCTTCTGGCCAAACTGCGCCGAGAAGTCTCCGGCTGTGTAATAGCCGGGGTACTGCTGCCGCTTTTCTGCGAGCAGTCCGGCGTTCGCCGCCTGCCCGAAGGTTCCGTACCAGTACGGCTTACCGAGCTGCGCTATCGCATACTCGACAAGCCCCTTGCCTGTCTTGCTCATGTCTCCGCCTCCTCAAAATATGCCGCATCGTCCCATGCAGCCGGTACACCCTCGCTTATAACTTATCCTCAGTTCCTGCCCGCGTATATATCCAGTCAGCATATTATCCTCCTGTGTAGCGGAGGCCGAAGCCTCCGGTCGTAGTCATAAGCCATCCGTCGCCGATCTGGAGCTTGTCCTCGACGACGATGTTCGCAACGTGCAGCATCCCGTCCTCGCTGTCAAACCAGCCTCGCTTGGAGCCGTTTATCCAGAACTGCCAGCCGGTCGCGGTGTACAGGCCAAGCGTTTGCCCCGGCGCAAGCTTATAATACGTCAGGCCGTTTTCTTCCTCGGTCTCGCCCGTGAACGTGAGGTTTTCGCTTATTGCAATACCCATCTGCGTTTCGCCGGTTTCGGGATCGGTGATAAGCCCGCGCCGTATCTCCCCGCGTATGGTCGTCACGAATCTGTCCGTGCTGTCCGCGCGCGAATTCACCGCGTCGATCTGGCTCTGGAAATTATAGCTCTCGACGGTCTGCTTCGCCGTCTGCTGTATCGTTGTGTTTACCGTCTCCTGATACGTGCCGAACTCGCTTTTGGCAACGTATACAGAGGACAGATTCTGCGTTATCTCGTCGACGTAGCTGTAAATGCTGTCAGCCGTCTTTGTGATAAGCTGCCGCAGATTCTGCGCGTTCTTGTCGATCTCCGCTTTCGCCGCGCTGCCGGATCCTACCGCGGCGGCGGTGGTTGCCTGCTTTACCGCCTCGTTGATCTTGTCGTCGCCAAACTCGGCCTGCAAGTTGTCTGCGAGCCGCACGAGGAAATTCCGCAGCGCCGAGATTTGCTGCTCAGGCGTCCCCTGCAAGATCGGGGGCATATCAAAAACGCTCATCGGTAGTCGCTCCCTATCTCCAGGATTCGCGCGATTGAGAACACTCGGCTCTCTCCGGTGCCGCACAGCTTGAGCCTCATATGGTCACAGCGGCGCGGACGTATCGGGAACATATAGCTTGTCGTGCCCTCCCTGTACGCCGTCGCGCTTCCGCCGCGCTGCCACACGCCTGTGCTGTCGTATTCGATGTAGACCTCGAACTTTGCGCCCTTCGCCATGTTCAGCCGGATGTCATAGCGCGATATGTATTTATTGCCGGGGTACTCATAGTACATAATCCCGCTGACCGCTTCCCAGCTGATGTCCGCCTCACGTGTTCCACCGTAGCCCAGCAGGCCGACAAGCTTCCCGCCAGCAATGCAGTACAGCTCGTCATCCACGCGCGCGAAGGCTTCGCCGTGCAGCTCGTCTTCGTGCATCCACAGCGTTTTCGAGATGTCGAAGCAGAACAGATGCCAGTCTCCGGCCTTGTCCTTCATGGAAATGTAGTACTTGCTGCCCACGGCTCCGGCCGCCGCATCGCTGTACAGCTCCTGCCCAAGCGCCTCGCTTACGCCCGTGGGGAAGCCGCCCTGATACGCACATATGTCCTCGCGGGACTTGTAGTACAGCGTCTCGTTGACGACCGCAAGGCTCCGGCCGCTCCCGCGCTGGACGCCTCGCGCTACCGTCTCCGCTACTCTGTGCGCCCCCGTTGAAGACACGGTTATGCGGTGTATTCGATTTTCCTTGAAAAATAGTGGGCTACCCAGATAGTTGACGCATCCCGTCCATACTCCGTCCGAGCCGACGGAAGCCGTCCAGCTGTCTGTGCTGAGGCCGAGATACTGCCGCCAGTTTTTGAAGTCGCCGAGTGCGCAGCAGTAAAGCTCGTTGAGGTTCTGCGTGCCGTCGTTGCCGTAATAGCAGCCCCATAGCCGGTTCTGGCATTCGCAGACATAGTCCATCTGCGGCACACTGCGCTTGATCGTGATATCGCTCGTCTCGTCGCTGTACGCCTGCTCCAGAAGCCCCACGACGACGATATAGTCCGCCGCCTTGCCCGCCTCGCCGCCGACGGCATAGATAATCTTGTCCCCGTTCGCGTCGGCGAAGCTCGCGCCGCTGATGGTTACGCCGTCGTATTTCGCAAACAGCGCCGGTATCTGCCCCTGCGTGGAGAACGTCAGCTTGGTGTACACCGTCACGATCTCCGCCCACGTTCCCGCCGCGCTGCCATACTGCCGCAGCACGTGCGGCGTGGAGCTTGTGTCTATCCACAGGTCAAGATTCTGCGGGTTGTCCGGCTCCGTTGCCGATACCGTCGGTGTGGTATACTCGTCGCCGTCGGCGCGGCACAGCGCATAACTTACGCTTCCGGTCGTGCTGAACGTCGCCTCTATGCTGCCGTAGTCTGCGCCGTCTGCGGTATTGTAGTAGACCTTGTCCGGAAATATGATTATATATGCCCCCATGCTTACGAGTTGCTTAGAGCCGCTTGCAAGTCCCGTCACGGGCGTCGCAGCGCCGTTGTAGTAGAGCGTTCCGCCCGCAACGTATGCGAGCGCGTCTTTCTCTATTATCCCTTGCAGCTCCCCGCTCACTTCAGTAATCCCGCGCGGCCTGCGCGGCGCAAGCATCGGTGTGTGGTCTGTGCTCAGGTTACGGGTCTCGTAGAATTCGCCTTTGCCTATCTTCGTCTGGTGATTGTAGCCGTAAAACGAATCTGTCGTGTCGCGCTGTGTGGTCTGCGCGTCCAAATATGGGAATGTCGGCATACTATTTACCTCAGAACACGAAGCGTTTGCTTTTCGGCAGCGGCCTGTGCGTCCGGTTGTACCAGTTGAACCACTGCCCGTAGTTCGCGTTGTACATCGCTATCTGCTGATTATATCGGCTCGCCTCAGAGTTTCCCGCCGCGATCATCGCCGCGATGTAATGGGTGTACACGTCCTCGCCGTACGGCTCTGCGAGCAGCAGCTCCTCGTCGCCTGTGCTGTACGGGGTAAAGCTCTCTGCGCCGCCCTCGTGGGTCTTTATGACCTCCTCGAAGATTTTCCCGTCGAGGTTTGACAGCCAGCGTATTTTCTCGTCCGCCGAATATGCGTTCGGCTCAAGCGTGTCCGCCCTATTTATTATTTCAAGTACGGTCATGTGTATCTCCTAAAACAGGCGGGTTTGCCGCCCGCCTGTTAGAATTTCGGAAGTTCCTGTTTCAGATCGTCTCTGGTCTCATAGAACTTGTCTTCTGCTTCCTGACTGCGCTTTATCTCGTCCGCGACGAACTTCGGGACGGTGCTTTTCTTGCCGCGCGGCAGGATATAATTGACCCCGTTGACAGCTACGAAGAGGTTCGGGTCGCCCCTGTCGCTGCCTCTCGGTATGGTTACTTCAACCATGTCGGTGTTCTTTGCCATGTTAATCTCCTTTCAGGTTCCGGCGGGGAATGTCCCCGCCGGTTTGTTGTCAGTTGGCCGCGTCAGTTGCGGAGAAGGTGGACACGCTCATCACGCGGAGCATGCGCTCCTGATAGAGGATAGTCGCGCCATTCGTCTCGAACTTGTAGCCGATGGTGCTGAACTGGTTCAGCGGTCCGCCGATCTCGTCCTTGTCGTGGACTATCATCTCCAGCGCGCCGCCCTCCGGGTCGATGATACCGAAGGAGTCCTTGCCGAAGAAGTAGGTCGCGTAGGTCACGCCCTCGGACTTGTTCTTATAGGTGGTGCCACCGAGAACAGGGGCGAACGCATCCTCGATGAAGCGGACGCCGTGCAGCTCGCCGATCTCGCCGTTGAACAGTTCCTCGGGTGCGGCGTACTTGTGCGCCTCGATCCAGCCGTCGCTCTCGCGCAGGTCATGCGCAACGGACGGGTGAATGACGGCGTAGTAGCGCCCGTTGATGCGCGGGACGCGGTTCTTCTTCATTATGGTCACGGCTTTGTTGATCATCGCGGGGGTAAGCAGCGCCCAGCCGTCAGGAGTGGAGCTGCCGCCGCTGGCAGTGCTGCCGCCTGCGCCCATAGTCGCACAGCTGGTCGGAGTGCCGATGACCGCGCCGGTATCCTTGTCGACGTTGTCGCAGTAAAGGACGTTGGTGCCGACGAGCAGCGCGTCGCGGATCAGCTTTTCCTGCGTCTCCGCGGCGGAAGCGCCCATCTCCTCGGTCGCGCCGAGGATGACGTCGTCGTAGGCGCGAAGCTCCAGCTTGTCGGTGATGGAGGTGTACGTACCGTACTGGTCGATGCTGCCGGTCAGCGAGCTGACGCCGAACTTCTGCCCGGTGGGGATAACGCCTTCGGTCAGCTTGGATGCCTTCTCGAAGGTGTTCCATTTGCGCCATTCCACCTGCCCCTTGTGGTTCTTGGGGAGGGGCTGCTTCTTGCCGAACTGAGCGTAAAACTGCTCAACTCTGGCGTTCTCAAGCAGCTCGGTGTCGTAGAACGCCTTGAGTTCGGGTGCGAGGGTGTTGGTGCCGTCAAACGCGGTGGTCGTGCCGGTGCCCGCGTTGACATAGTTGCCGGTAGCGTTTACAAGCGTACCCGCGTCGGCGAAAAACTGAAGGTTAAAAAACTTGTTCATATATTTCCTTTCATCTCATGGGGTCAGCCTCCTAACGGGAGCTTTTCCCCGTTGTAGGCGGCGGCGTAAATTCTCTTACGCAGTGCCGCGCGTTCCTCTTTCGTCATGTTTCTGGGGTCGTTTGTCGCAAGCGTGGCGGCCTGACTGCCGTTTTCCCTCGGCCTCGCCCTGTTGGCGGCGACCGAAGCGGAAACAGCCTCCGTTGCCTTTGCTGCCGCCTGCTGCACGCGCTGCTCCTGCACCTCCGGATGCAGTGCCAGATACGCCGCGCGTACGCTTATGTTGCTCCCCGGCTGCGTGAATTTCACGAACGCTTCGTCGCTCATTGCTGCCGCAAGGTCGAAGTCCGAAAACTCTTTCTTCAGCTCCTCGCCCTGCCTGCGCAGCTCGTCGAAATGGCTGGAAGCCTGCTGACGCTTGAATGCGTCCTCCAGCTCCTTCTGCCGTGCCTGCCGGTTGGCTTCATCTTCGCGCGCCTTGCGCTTGCCGTCCTGTTCGGCCAGAATCATTTTTTTGGCCGTGCCTGCGTCTGTCCCCAGTCTCGCCGCGTCCTCCTCGAACATGGCGTCGTCTTCGCGGAACTTCTGTATAAGCTCCTCCACGTTCAGGTTAGCGGCGTCGAGTCCGTAGCGGCTGGCCAGATAGTCATACAGCGGCGCGGCCGCGGCTTCCTTCGCGCGCAGTGTCTCAAGCTCTGCGTCGCTGTTCTTCAGCCGTCTTTTGATCGTGCCCTGCATCTCTGCGTCAAATTCCGCCTTGTACTCTGCCTTGACCTCATCCCAGCTCTTGCGGACGGCGGCTCCGCTTTCTTCCTGCTCCGGCTCCTTCTCGTGCGGCTCCTCCTGCTGCGCAGGCGCCGCGGGTGTCGGGGCATTCTTGTATGCGCCCTTTCTTATCTTGCTTTTGGGTACGTTCAAGGCCTCAAGTCTTGCTTCAAAACTCTGCCCGGCGTCGGCAGTACTTTCGCCCGTTGCTTCTCCTCCGCCCTCGCCTGCGGGTGCGCCGCCCTCGGCAAAAAGCTGGAGGTCGAAGTCAAATTTTGTGTGCATAGGATGCCTCCTTGTTTATTCTCTGGGTTAAGCCCACGACTCTTAGCTTTATGATAACAAATCCCGCTCTCATTTCTCTAACCCCAAAACGCGAAAATTTTTCAAAAAACATAAAAACACACTGGGATTTCTCCCAGTGTGTCCGCGTATTAGTGCCACGGGGTTCGCCGCAGGTTCCGCGCGGTATAGAACGCGCAGAACATCGCGTCCTTCTGCGCATTGGTCAGGTTCAGACTGTCGATGTACGCCGCAATCTTGTAAAGCTTCGAGTAGCTTATCGGCTTGCCGTTTTCGTCATAGTCCGATTCGGTGCGGTTGTACATCTGCCACGATGTATAATAATCTTTCCCGCTTATGCCTGCCGCCGCTACGGACTCGTTGTACTTCTGCACCGCCGCATCGGATATGTCCTCGGTTCCGGGGTTTGCGATGGTGAAGTCGTATTTCTCGCGTCTGGCAGCGGCGTCGTCCTTGCTCTTGCCGCCGTACTTCATCAACATATTTTCAACGGCCTCGCCGGAGACGCGTTTCTCCTCGTACGCCTTGCGGATATCCGAGTATTCAATGCCGGTGTCCTTGACACACTGCCACTGCAGCACGGTTGACTTTGCGTCGTCCTCTGAGGCTCCGCCGTATTTGCTCCGCAGCGCCGCCGCGCGATCCGCCGATATTGTCCCCGCAACATACAGGTCCTTCAGCTCACTGTACTTGAAGCCCGTGTCCTTCTCGCACTGCCACTGCTGAACCGTTGCTTCCGCATCCGCCCTGTATGTTTTGCCGTACTTGACGAGGTAGTTCACCGCATCGCTCCGCGAGATATCCCCGCTCACGTATGCGTCAGACATATCGTCGTAGGCTATGCCGGTGTCCTTCTCAAACTTCCACTGCAGCGTCTTGGCGTCCGCCTCCATGTCCGTCGCTCCGGCTCCCATAAGCACGCGCTTCGCCTTGTCTATGGTTATGTTGCCGTTAAGGTACTCGTCTTTGGTGTCGCCGTACTCGAAGCCATACGCCAGAGAGACCGTCCACTTGGCTACCTGCTTTTCTGCCTCCTGCTTGCTCATTCCGGCGTAGTCCTGCAGCTGCTTTATAGCGGTCTGCTTGTCTATGCTCTGCTTCCCGCCGTCTGTCGGCGCGTATTTCTCGCGGATGACCTTCTTCACCGCGGCCTGCGCAGCGCTCTCGTCCTCAAACCGCGCCTTTACCCTGTCTGCCTGTTTCACGTTCCCGCTCACCAGCGCGTCGTAAAGCTGCTCAGAGTTTGAGGGGCTTTCTCCTGTCCATCCCTCGGCAACCGCCTGAAGCGCGCCCTGCCACGTCGTCTCTTCGCCGTTTGCGATGGTGTTGTATGTGTAGTAGGCCGCCCGCATATCTCGCATCACGTTTTTGAGCGGAAGGCCGAATATCTGCGCAATGCGCCCCGCGAAGTCCTCAATTTTTCTGTACGTGGACTTCTTGTCGCTCTTCAGCGAGGTGTACGCATTCCAGAGGTCGGCAATCATGGTCATGTCGTTGCGCTCCACGTCGTACCCCTGAACTATCGACACAACGTCCTTGATATAGGGGATATACGTCAGCGGGTTGAATCCGTCTTTCAGCTCCCCGGTCAGCGCAGCTATATATTTTTCGATGTAGCTCTTGTCGTCATCGTCGTTGCGCGCCGCATAAACGAACGACACGAGTATGCTGTTGAGAAGCATGGAAGCAACAACAGAACCTAGCTTTCGCGCTCCGAGTGCCTTACGCCCGTTTCGGAAGTCGTCTATCGCGTCAACCACCATACTGACGTTCGTCAGAGGCTCAGCCATGAACGCCGTCGCCATCTTGACACCGACATCCTTCGACCTCATCATCGCGCTTCGGGAGAACACGGAGTCGTAGACCTGCGTCTCCGTTATGATCTGCGTGAACCTGTCACCGACTCGCTTGTTGAATTCCTCGCTTCCGGTTTTGAGGTTTGTCGTGTCCGCTACTTCGCGCTCAACCGCCTGCCAGATGGAGCACCATGTCAATTCGTCCATCAGCCCCGGAAGCGCCATAATAACGTCGCTCCGGTAGTTGCTGTCAGTCGCGAGGCCCTTCGCCTTTTCCGCAAGTCCGTCATATTCCCGCGCGGTCATCCACTCGCGGGCGCTTCTGCCCAATCCCTGATCAAAATAGCCTATTTCCTTTATGGCGGCCACGGGGGCGTACTTCTTCATGTGCTCCCACAGCTCCTTGTGCTTCTCGGCGGTTATCTTCTCCCCGGCGAAATACTTCGGGTCGATATATGCCGTTGCTCTGGCTATTGCCGAGGGCTGCTGAATTGATACCGACAACGAACCGGCGACCGCGTACTTCTTCATAAACGCAAGCCCCTTGTTCATCAGCTCCGTCGTGGGGTCAGACCGCGCGCTGCCGTTCACATCCTTGAGCAGGAGTTCTATTTGCTGCACCGGCGCTTCCGAGCCGAACGCGTTTGTAAGCATCGCCTTGACAGAGTTCGCGCCGTTTTCTATGTCGCTCGCGCTGGTCGCGTAGTTGAATATTCTCGTGAAGTCCTCAAGCGGCAGCGTGAAGCCGTGATACGTCGCCATCTCATATACGTGCTGGCTCCATGTGTCCACAAAGCCACCTATGTATATCGGGTTGTTGGCTTTCTCGACCGTGCTGCGCGTAAAGCCGCTGTTCTTGATTTTCACATTGTCGCTGTCGCCGCTCCGGCTTTGCAGGTACTCCGACGCGCTCTTGATAGGCCAGTAGACCTTCTCCTTGAACAGGTTTATACCGTACAGCTCGCGCGATACCTCGTTGCCCCATTCGGCAGGCTTCGTGGAAAGCCAGTTTTCCATCTCCTCTACGAAAGCCTTTTGCTCCGGCGTGAGCTTGCCTATGATCTCGTCGAGCACCTGTTCGTCGAGCGTGTATGCCCGCGCCTTGATCTGCGACATCGTCAGCGTGACGCCCTTTTTCTTGACCTTTATCTTTCCGTTCTTGCCGAACACTATGCCGCCCGCCTCAAGATGTTTCTTGCCCTGCTCGCGCCGGCTGGTAGCGTAAACGGACATCATGTCATCAAGCGACAGGCTGAACGGTCTGCCCTGAGCCGAGACGAAATCGTGCTTTTCCTCAAGCGCCCAAGAGAAGTATCCGTGCTTTTCGGCCGCCTGCAGGAAGAACGAGCGCGCCGTTACAACGTCCCGTGCTCTGACGTCTTCGCCCTTGCGTACCTCGTTGTAAGCCTGCTCAAGCTCGCCGCCCACTTTGTGGAATATTTCGCCGGGCTTGAGCATTGACCAGAACTGCCGCTTTACAAACTGCACCGGCTTGAGGCCGAGGTCTGCCCCCTCTGTTGCGGAGAGCCTATCGATCTCTGCCTGCGCCCTCTCCTCAATGCCCGCTTTCTGGTTCAGCACAAACGCCTTGTTCGCTTTCGATACGACGGTGTAGGTCATCTTGAGTAGATCGTGCACCGCGTCGAGCTGTTCCTGCGTCATTTTCGCAAGCGGCGTGTCGCCTACAAGCTGTGAGATCTCCTGCATTTTCGCGGCTATGTTCTCGTCGTAGCCGTTCGCCACCGTCGGGTCGGCAGAGTTTGCGATTGCCTGATAAGCCGTGTGCAGCGCATCCAGCCGAGTCTTGAGTCTGTCGCCCTGCGCCTGTATTCTGTCGCGGGTCTCCGCAAGCTCGCGCTTCATCTCCGGGTCTGTCGTCTTTGCTATGGCCGCGTCGTATTTGGCGACGCGCTCCGCCGCGTTGACGGTGTCGAGGTTGAGCATGTCCAGAACCTCAGCCACAGGCTTCTGAAGCTCAAGCAGTACGTGTTTCTCTTTCGATTCCTTGAGGAGCAGGTCGCTGAGCTTCTTCGCCATATCGCGTACTTTTGCCCTTGTGTCGGTTTTGCTCTGCCTTGCCTTGATGGTCTCGCGCATATCTGCCCTTGCGCGGGAAAGCATGTCTTTCACTGGGTTCATCGCGCGCAGTTTGAGAAGCTTTCTGTCCTGCGCGTCTACCTCTTTCAGCAGCTTGTCGCGCGCCTCCCGTGTCTCCTGCTGCGTTGCCTTGAGCGCGCCTATTCTTTCGCGCCATGCGCTTTCTGTTCTGCGGCGTTCCTCTGCGGTGAGCTTGCTGCGCTTGGCCTGAGCGTATGCGTCGTCTACCGCCCGCCGCGCCGCGCTGTATTCTATCTGCGCATCGTCCAGCTTGTCGTATAGCTCCTGATACCGGTCAAATTCGGTGCGGTACTGCGCAAGAAGCTTTCTTTCGCTTTCCGTCGCCGCTACGCTGTCAAGCGCCCTCGCGAGAAGTTCCCTGTCGGTCATGGCATCGTCGCGCATACTGTACCTGAACTGCTCATACTGCTTGCCCGTCAGCTCTGCCACGCGTTTTCTCGCCTGCTGCCGTTCAATATAGCGCTGTGTGTCGCTGGTGAAAGACGGGTCATATACTCCGTTGCCTATCCAGCCGCCGCTCTTGAGGTCGTCAACGTCTATGCGGTTCGCTTCTATGAAGGATACGTGCGTCGGGTATCTGCCGTCGCGCTCGGTTATTGGCAGAACGCTGCCGTCGGTAAGCTCTATTGCGGGTACGCCGTCAAGCTCCGATATGTCCTCGTTGAGGTTGAGCTGCGGATATTTTGCAGTCAAATCAACGTCGCGGTTACTATAGCGGACATCTCGGCTTTTTGAATTAAAGCGCTCCGACAGGGGAATAACCTTGCCGTTGTCATCGTATACCACAGCGTCGGCGGATTTTATCTGCTCCGGGTCAAACGCCATATACTCAACTATCTTGCCGTTCTCCGTGCGTATAACTCCGTCATACCCCTCATATGCGAGCTTTTCGCGCAGGAGCGTACCTGAGTCCTCGTGGGTGCGGTCAAGATACGGGTCGTATGCCGGGTTCGTGATGTTCAGATAAGCCCGCACTGCGTTGTCACCGTATTCGCGCGTAGACCTTGCATCAGGTGCAAAGAAGAAGCCATCCATCTCGTTTCCTGTCCGTGCATAGCTGCGGTCAAAGGAATTGAAGCTCGCGTTCGTCCAGTGGTATACCGGGAGCAGCTTGCCGTCTGCGTCGCGGATAACGGAACTCGGCATTGCGTGTTCCGCCGCCTCAAGCACAAGCGCCTGCATTGTTTTCTTGTCGCCGCGCTTTACCGCGTCATTGTATTCGCTGTCAAGCTCTGCTGTTCTGGTGTCCGGCAGCTCTGCATAACCGCGTGTCTTTGCGCCGCTGTATTTTTCCTTCTCGGCGTTGTATTCGGCGCGCTCCTCATCGTCAATGGCGGTTCGCTCGTCTTGAAGTGACTGTATGCGTTCATCAAGCTCTGCCGTGTCTATCTTGGCTCTCGCCGCATTTATCGCGCGTGTCGCCTCTACTCGCTCTTTGAAAGTCTGCGCATAGCGCCGCTTTTCCTGTGCTGCCGCATAGTCCGTGTCCTGCTCAAGTATGTTGTTGCGCTCGTTCCTAAGCCTCTGCAGCTCCGCATATATCTCCGCCCGACGCTTGCCGCGCTCCTGCGCAATTTCTCTCTCAGATTTTTTAATTTTGGTATTATTACCTTCCCCCCGCATAAACTGCTGGTAGGGCAGACCTTCTATCTTGACTTTTCCGTCATTGTATGTTATTCTGCCTATGGAACCAAGAGTGGTTGCATCTGAGGGCAATCGGAGCCCGAGGCCCTGCATCCAGCTCTTGGTTCTTTCTATGTTGGGGTCAACATAAACCACATCGCTGTTCTGTATAAATGCAGCAGGCGAAGTGTCTTTGCCGTAAGCGCTTGCAACTATATTCATGTCAAGCAACTGCCCGCCGCGGTTTGTTGGCTGCAACTCAAGTATTGCCGTGACAATCGCACCGTTGGCATCCCTGACCTCACCGAAAATTGCAAGCCTTGTGTCGCTCTGCTTTGACTTGAGCGCGATCACAGGATTTTCAAGTATCTGCGGGACTTGCAGTATGATATCCTTTGTCATTCCGGCATGCTGTTTCAAGATTTTAGCTATTTTCCCGCTGTGCCATACAATGTTGCGGTCTTTTACCCCGATGCTCTTGAGTGCGTCAGACGTTCTCCCTACAAGGAATGTTTTATCCGTCTTACCGTCCCATGAGTCTATTTCAGAGGCGAACTCGCGATTAATTGAATATTTGGCCTTGCCGCCGTTCTCGGCGGCGTTTTCGTTTGCCCTGTTCCGCACAGCCTCGGCGAGTGCGCTGTCCCACATTGCCCGCAGCTCGTCCATGTAGTCGGTCATTGCCTTGGCCTCGTCGTGGACGGCTTCAAGCCCCGCAAACGCGCTTTTGATTTTCCTGAAGAAATCATTCAGCCACTTGCGTATCTTCTTTGCCAGAGGCATATTATCGCTTGCAAGCTGCCTTATTGCCGTCGGCTCCGTCAGAACCGTCTCGCATGCGTCGGCTATTACCTCCTCCACGGCCTCGTCATAGCTCAGCTCGCGGCTCTCTCTTGCGCGCTTCTGCGTGACAAGCTCTTCGATATCCAGCCCCTGCTGCATGAGCCTGTCGGTTATGAACTCGCGCAGCGCTATATATCCGGCCTCGCTGTTCTCGCGGATGAAGTGCGTCATTTCGTGCGCCGCCGTCAAAACTATCGTCCGCTGCCCGCTCTCCACGCTGTTCATGCCTGCGTTCACATCGAGGTAAACCGTGCCGTTGTAGTACATGCCCTGCGCCCCGTGATACTTGCCGCTGCTGTCGGCCTCGCTCTCGTAGAACACAACGTTCACGCCCGTAGCCGTCAGCGCCTCCGCGAGGGTCTTCTCGGCGTCGCTCATGCGGTCTATCGCTTCCTTGCTTGGGGCTTTGAGCTTGCGCCCGTCGGCCTCGCTGCCGTCGTAAGATACCTTGCCCTGCTTGACCTCGCCCTTGCTCTCGCCGGTGCGCTCTGCCGCCGCTTTCCGCTGATCCGCGAGCTTGCGCCCTGCCTGCATCAGCGCGTCGAGCTGGGCGTCGCTCAGCATTCGGAAGGTCGCCTTGCCGAAACTGCGCGCCTGCTCAAGCGTTGCTTTGGTCTGCGCGCCGTAGAGGTTCATCGCAGTGTCCGCCGCCTGCACGTATGCTGCTATGTCCTGCCCCGGCATATACGCCGCGTACATTGCCGCCTGCGTGTCCCCGTCATAGCGGGATATCTCGTCAAACAGCCTGCGCGTCTGCCTGGGGAGCTGCTGCACGTCGTCGGGCTTTACCTCCCGGATGGTACTCTTGCCGTTCTCCGTGACCTCGACGCGCGCCATGCCGTCCTTGAAGCCGACGACCTTGCCGCTCTCGTCGCCGACCTTCACGTCAGCCCGCTTCTCCTCTGCGGTCACGGTGTTGGTGCTGCGTACACCGTATTCTCCGGGCGCAATGATGCGTGTGCCGATATCCCGTGCCCACTCGTTAGAGCGCTGATACTGGCTGCCGTCATGCCCGCTCAGCTCCGCCGCGGTCTCCATGCGCATGTTGCCGATGTCCATCTCGGAAAGCACGCGCTTTGCCGCCTTGCTGTTCTGGATCAGGCCGCGCTGCTTCTCCGTGACCTTCGGGACGCTGATGTCCGCCGCCTTTGCCTCCTGCTGCACCGCCTGCCGCACAACGGCTTCCGTGAGCGCCGAGCTGTTTTCGCCGAGCGCGGCAAGCCGCTTGCCGACGGCCTCGCGGATGTTATCGAGGTCTTTCGAGACCACGGCCTCCTGCGCAAGCTCCGTGAGCGTCCCCGCCTGATAGTTCGTCATGCGCTTCCCGCTCTTCACGCGATCCTCGTATTTCTGCGCACGTTTCGCCGCTGCGGTGTCCGCGCCCTCGCTCTTGGCGTAGTCGATAAGCTCCTGCGCATCGCCCTTGTATGTCATGCTGCCCTGCACGGTGCTGTGGACGCCGGCGCTTGCAACGCCGCTCACAAAGCCGCCCAAGGCATCATACATAACGCCCTGAGTCCAGTCCGCTATTACAAGCTTTTCAGCGTCCGCAGGGCTGTAACCCGCCTGAATCAGCGCGTAGTAGTTGCTCGCAAGCTCGCTCTTGTCGCCGTTTATTATTGCGTCCGAGATCGTGTTCATCAGCGTCGTGGCCGACTCTTCGCTTGCCTCAATACCGCCCTGGGCGAAGATGTTCTTGATAATGCCCTTGAGCGAGCTGGGGTTCTTCATTTTTATCAGATGCTCTATTGAGAACATCTCGCCCGCGACCTCGGCGACACCGCTTGCGTAGCCGTAGGTCAGCGCCTTGTCTACGCTGAGTCCGCGCTGTATGCCCTCCTCGTAGGCCGTTTTGCTCGCCTGCCCGAAGAAGTTGGCGTACGTGCCCACACCGCCCAGCATGTATACAGATGCGAGGGAGTTGAGGATGCTTACCCCCATCTCGTATAGGTCGCCCAAGCCCTTGCCGCCGATGACCCACACATTGTCGTTGATAGTCCCGCTCTTCTCGTTCAGCGACGAGGCAATTGCGGACGTCATCGCCATGCCTATGTCCGCGGGAGTGAGGCCGGATTTGGCCGAGACGTCTCCGGTCGCCGCATATTCTTTCGTCCTGTCAAGCGTGTCGGCAAGAGACGTCATGGTCATCCCCACGGAAGCCGCTGTGCCAGCCAAGCCCGTCCAGAAATTCTGGCTTGCCCACTCGCCGACCTTTTCCTTCTTCGCCTGCGCGTCCGAATAAGCGTATCTGTCATTGATGCGCCGCGCATAAGCCTGTGCCTCGTCCTTATTGTCGTTGTAGAGGTAGTAAAAGTTGCTGCGCTCTTCATCCGTCCAGTTATCCCGGACACCGTTGCGCCAGCTCGTGGCATAGTCCGCCTGCTGCGCGTTTTTGTAGCCCGCGCCGAGAGATTCCAGCTCCTGCTGGATGGCGTTCCGCTCACGCTCGATCTCGTCCGACTGCTCCACCGTGCTCGCCCAGCCGCTGTTCTGGTTCAGAGCGACCAGCCGCTGTTCAAGCTCGCCGATGCGCTTCCGCGCAGTCGCAGCGTCGGCACTCTCATACGTGGCCTTGCCCCTGGCACTGCCGGCCTTGTAGCCTGCCTCGTCGCTCAACCCGGCGTCGGCGAAATAGTCCGCCCACTCTTTTTCTTTGAGGAGCCGAGCCAGCTGCTTGTCATACGCGTCGGAGTCCGCCTTGCGGCTTGCCTCGCGCTGCCTGTATTCACTCATGGCGTCCGGAAGCGCGTCGTACTGCTCCGTCGTAGTCACCCACAGTCCCGGATCGCCTATAGCGTCCGCGTCCTGCCTGCGCCGTTCCGTCTGCTGTGCCGCTCTCTGCTGCTGTGTAAGCTCCTCAAGCCGCCGCGCCGTGTCAGCCGCCCACTGTCGCCCGGTCACGCCCTGTTTGAGCTGGTTCTGATACTGTGTGCCGTACTTTGCGTATTCCTGTGCCATCTGCTGATACGCTTTGCCCTCGTCGGTATACTGGGGATTGTTCAATATGCCGTGCTGCTCCGCGTCGCTCTGCCAGTTGCGCATCACGCGCTCTCTGTCGCTTCTGTCCGCGCTGGTCTGCCGGAACGGATTCACTCGCCCGGTCTGCGTGCTCTGCGTCTGCTTGCCGTCTCGGAAAGGATTGTAAGCCATGCTCCGCCTCCGTTTTTATCTTGTTGCCGCCGTGTTCTGTCTGCCGGAGCCGCCGCTGCCGCCGCTCTTCTTTTTCTGCCCCGGCTTTTTTATTGTTGGGGTTTTCTTTGCCTGCCCCGCGCCGTTCATCAGCTCCTGCGCCTGCTGCACAAGCTGCGCGTACTGCGCGTCGTTGAGCTGGCCTGCGTACTGGTCGAGCCTGTCCGCTGCCGCGTCCTTGCCGTAATATTTGTAGAGGTTGTATATCGTCTGTTTCATTCCGGCAAGCGTTGTCGCGTCAACGTCCGCCCTGCCGTCTCCTCCCGTGCTCCCGCTCCTGCCTGAGCCGCCCCCGCCGCCGCTGCCGGAACCGCTTGCGCCCGCGTTTTGCAGCTGCCACATATAGAGCAGTTTGTCCGCCTGATCGCGCGTCAGCCCTGCCGCCGTCAGCTCGTCGTCGGTGGGGGAGTAGCCGGTGTTGTTGATGAAGTACAGCAGCTTGTTGTATGCGTCCTGCTGCCGGTTGTATGCCGTCTCCTCGTCCTGCCGCCTGAGCGCTTCGCCGTACTGCCAGTCGCCGAGCTGGTCGCGGTAGCGGTTGTAGTCGGTCGCCGCCATGTCGTTGAGCATCGCGTACTGGTTCGTCAGCGCGTCGCCCTCGGCGTTGTACTGATTGAGCGCCATGCTGTACGTCTCCGGCAGCACCTCGCCGAGCCGCTGAAGGTACGCATCGTACTGCTGTTGCCCCACAGCCTGCCCGTAGCTGCTGCCGTAGCCGCCCGTGAGCGCCGCCGCCTGCCCCATCGTGTCGCGCATCGCCTGCTGACCCTGCTGGGTGTACTGCTGCTTGTACTGCTGGTAAAGCGGGTCTGACGCCGCGTCATAGCTGAACTTTTTACGGTTGACTATCTGCTGGTATATATCCTGTATCTGCTGGTCATACTGCCCGCCGTACACGGGAGCCTGCGTCTTCGCGCTCTCAAGCGCCTGCATGGTCGCCTGATACTGCGTATTGTCCGGCTGCTGTGCGGGCTGCTGCGTATTCTGCTGCTGTGTGCCGCTCAGCGCGGCCTGCTCCTGTTTCTTGCGTTCGTCTTCGTATGTTGCCATTTTGCCCTCCTTATCCTATCCTGTGCCAGATGTACACCGCCAAATAAGGCGGCATATTGTTGTGAGCTTCTCCGCCGCCGACGTCGCCCGTATTAGAACCAACTGCGTAGTAGGTGCTTTTACTCGCAACGCTCGGATAACCAATCTGCGCCGAATTGTTCCCCGCGCTCTCATTAGGATACCAGATAGCATGGTTGTGCGAAGGCATTTCCGAGTTTATCAAGGTATGCGTTGCCTCGCCGCCCGTGCTCCCAGCAGTGTACGTGCTGCCCGCCGCTATAAGAGTGCGCCCCTCTTCAAGCCGCTCCCATGTTCCGCCCCATAGTGTCGCCGGGTCGGTGTCCACTGACAGCGTTATATAGATGCCCACCGGCAGCAGAGCGTCGGTTATGCTCTGCCTGATAGTCTCATTGCCTATCCATATCTGCCATCCCTCCGGTAGTTCTATCGCCTTGCTGTGCTCCGGCGCTTTTCCAAAAGCCGCACCGAGTCCGTCCGCGCGGAATTTCAGCGCCCATTGCCGCGTCGGCAGGGACGTCACCGTCACCGCCGTATTGCCGAGCGCATCCGTCGCCGCTATTCGCACCTGATACGTGCTGTCGGGGGATATCGTGCCGATGATTGCCGTCTCGCCGGACGTGAGCGGCGTCTCCGTGCCGTATACGCCGCCCTGTATCTTGTGCGCCGCCGTCAGCGTCAGAGAGTTCTGCCCGCCGAGCGCGCTGAATGTCGCCGTCGCCTTTGCGCTGTAGTAGTTGCCGTCCTCGGCCTCCACGCCCGCCGCCGTGCAGCGAAGTATCTGCACTTGGCTCAGCGTAGGCGGCGCATATGCCATCGGCTCTATCCGTATTGTTTGCGTCGCTGTCCTGCCTCTGCTGTCTGTCGCCGCGCACACTACGTCAGCCGCGTCGAGAATAATGGGCGTCCTGTAAGGTACCGCAGTGCTTGTAACGCCGCTGCACGTCACTGTGACGCTTGCAAGCGCAGCCCCCGCCGCCTGTGTCAGCTTGGCGGCGTCGAAGCTTATCTCCGCCTGCGAATAGCCCGCGATGTAGCCCGTCAGCCCTGCCACTGCGCCGATGTTGTACGGTGCAGCCGTTGCCCAGCCCTCGGATATCTGCGGCCTCATGCCGTCGTCCGCCGTTATCGTCACCGCCGCGCTCGCCGTGCCCACTGCCGTGTCACCGTTGTACGTCGTTACCGTAGCCGTGGCAGATATCGTCGTGACGTCTGCGAAGCTGTCAAACCACGATCTCGGCACAGTCACGCTGTGCGAGGCGTCGAACAGCTCTGACGTGTACAACGTCTTGTCACCCGCCGTCACCTTCAGCCTGTGGCGGAACGCGTCCACCGCCTTGTTAAGGCTCACCGTCAGCGTCCCCAGCGTCTCGACCGTCTGCGTTATCGCCGCGATCGTCGAGCTGCCCGCCGCTGTCGTTATGTTCAGGCTTGCGACGTTTGCAAAATTCCACAAAAAGTAATTTGCGTTGTTGGGGAATATATATATGTACGCCTCAGTGTTTGCGGGGAGGTTGACCGCCGCTTCCGCCGCGGAGATGTCGTAGTCCTTGCCGTTGCCGGTGATCGTCAGCGTCCCGCAGCTCGCGGAGCCTGCGCCCGCGTTTACGTGCGACGTCGGCGACGTGGTGGCGTACCAGTTTAGCCCACTCCACGAGTACGACGCACTGTGCGCCAGATGCGCCCCCGTGAAGCTCAGCTTGCTCACGCCGTCCGCGGGCGTTGTGAAGGTGTAGCGGAGCACGCGGGTGAGCTTGTTTGCCGTCTCAAAGCCCGCGAGATATCCCGTATGGCTCGTACCTCCGCGGTATGCGGCGCGCCCTGTCGTTGTAACCGTCATATTACCTCCACAAATCCCGGGTACGCGTCGGCCAGCAGCTTATACCCGCGCCGCGCGAAGAGTATCGCCGCCGGGTCGCCGTGCTTGATGCTGATGTGCCCGTCCTCGCGCCTGATCTCCGCGTCCTCGCAGATGTCCAACAGCGTCATAGCCAGTATCGACGCCGCCGCGCAAACAATGTCTTCGCCCTGCGGCGCATAGTGCGCATGGCCTTTTATATCTATCCCCGTCAGCCCCGCGTGTACACTTATCATTCCGCGCCTCCCGGCTGTGACGCCTGTCTGCTGCGCGTCCGCGCGTTTTGTACGCGCGTCTGTTCCTGCGGCTGCCCCGCGTCGAGGTTGACGTCTGCCGGTGCCTGCCGCTGCTGGGGCTGTTCGCCGGTTATCGCCGTCATGAGTCCGGCCGCGAGGTTTGGCTCGTATTTTTGTGCCAGCGTCAGCGCCATCTGCTGGTACATGATGAGCTGCTGATACATCCCGCCCATCTGTGCAATCCGCTGCATCAGCGCGTCCTTGCCGTCAAACTCCATCATGTCAAGGCACATCAGGCTCGTGTCCGCCTGCGCGGGATTGAAGAAGCCCAGCGAGTAAAACTGCAGCGCCAGCTCGTTTTGGCTCATCTTGGTGTACGCCGCGGCCTTTTGCGCCTTAACCTCGATATCGAATACCGGCAGTCTCATGCCCATGTCCTGCCCGCCCAGCATGCCGAGCGGCTGCCCGCGCAAGCCCGCGTTACCGTACTGCACAAACTGCTCTTCGCCGAGGCTGCCCGTGATCCTAAACTGCCGCGGCACATCGTAAAACTGCCGTATCAGCTCAATTACCAGCGTTACCACTTGGCTGTACGCCCTGTAACTGGTCTTCGTGCTGTCGCGGCTGCCCTTGCCGCTCGCCTCCTGCAGCGCCGCGATGGCGCTTGCCGCCGTCACGCCCCGCGAGGTCGACCCCGTGGCCGTCTCGGTATTGCCCGAAGTCTCGCGCAGCTCGTTAACTTTTCCGGCCTGGAACTCCATGTAATTGCCGCTCAGAGGCCGGTAATCTATAATTTTAAGCGCATCATCGCCGAGGTTGCCGTCCACCGTCACCAGCGGCGTCGACAGGTCCAGAAACTCGTCCTCATGTACGCCGCCGTCGTTGCGCCTGAAGTACCGCGGCATCGCGCCCACCATAGTGTTTTTGACAAACGCCGTGTCCATCAGGTCTATTGCCGTCTGCGCGTTGCTGCACAGGTCGACAAAACCGTAGCCGCAGGGGCTGCCCTCGACCGGGAACAGCGAGTCGAAGACAAAGGGATAAAGCCCGTGATCATACAGCGGCTTGCCCTCGTCCTCCGTCGCGTAAAGCACCGTGTCGCCGACGTACTTGACGTAGTGAAGCACCGTGTGCCCGTCCTGCCACAGTTTGTAGTAGCAGTCGATAACCGTCGTCTTGCCGCTCGTATCGACCGCGTCATCATATAAAAACTTGGTCGCCGTGAACGGGCTGCCCTTGAGCTTGCCCTCAAGCTGCGGGTATCTCTGCTCCAGGATGTCGTTGTCGTGCAGCGCCGTGTGGTAAAAATACCGGCTGTCCTGTATGTCGCGCACACCCGGCTCCCAGAAGAGGTTCAGCAGGTCGACGCGCTCTATCGAGATGTCGCCGAGGCCGCCGAGCTTGTCCGCGTCCCACGTTACCTTATATACGCCCGTGCCGGTCTTCAGCTTCTGCCACATCGCATCGCAGTAGGTATCCTCAAAGAGGTTTTGCTCCATTACTACCGGTACGATGCTGCTGAGCATCCGCGCCTCTTCGCGGTCGTTCGGCTCTCGCGGCAGGATGTTAGGCTCCGGATATGCCTCCATCGCGTCGGCGTGTTTTGATACAATGACGTTGTGCAGCCAGCCGGAGCGGCTGCGAAAACCGCCGTCGTCGAGCGACGTGGTTTTCATTTCCTCGCTGCTGTTGCGCAGCTTCCACCAGTTCTCCGCGCTCACTACGCGGCGCTCAAGGTGCGCTTTGCCGGTCTTGTATTTTTGTAGTATCCGCGTCAGCTCCTGCAATCTTTCAGGGGTTATTTTGCTTTGTATATTGTCCATTCAACGGCCTCCTTGCCATTTTGTACATATATTGAGTTTAAATTTTGTGCATTCTGCCTATTGATTTGTACGCACAAATGGCGTACAATATAGCCAAGATAACAAAAGGAGGAAAACACAATGACAACTACGATTTATGCCCATTACGGACTTCTCGGCGCGGAGAAGCGCACGGTTTACAGCTGCGGCCGCGGAGAAATCTACGACGAGTTGGTCGTGGATATCCCCGATGATCTTTACGCGGGCTGCACCAGCTACGGCGAACCCCTTATCAGCGCGGAAGGCGAAACCTATCTGCTCTACGAGGTTCTCGGCGGGAATGATGCGCCGCACATCTGTTACTTTAACGGCGAGCACGACGTCCTGCGCGAGCTGCCCGTCCTGAGCCGCACCGAGCATTACGACCCGATGGGTTAACAAAAGACGATAGTATTAAGAGGAGGATCAAAAAAATGAAAGTATTCGCGCAGTTTGATGCGTACCCAAACGAATTGATTGAAGCCCGACTCCCGACCGAAGAGGAGAAGGCGCGGCATGGTGCGGGTTGGGCTGACGGCCTGATTTTTGGCACTGACAACCGCGTGCCTGTCCCCTACGTCAAATACTGGGACATCCCGTCAGAGTGGAAGACCCGCGATTACTGGGCGCTCCCCAGCTGCGGCAACCGGTGCTACGAGATCTCCGACGAGGAATGGGATTGGCTCGTAAGCCTTAACGCCCAGCGGGAAGCCGCGAAGAAAGAGAAAGAGCGCCAAGAAGACATTGAGTATTACCAAAATATCGTCCGCAAAGCTGAACGGCAGCCGGATATCCCGACGCCGGAAGAAGCTGCCCGCCGCAGCAAGCGCTGGAACGATGTGTATAACGAGGGCGGGTACGGCTACGTCCCAGACATCATCGACTCCGCTCGCTATGCCCGCGCAAAACAGATGCTGCAGGAGCTCACAGGAGCCCCCATCGAATAAGGAGATATTATGGCAGGGAAAACCGAACGTCTGTACATCCGGATCACGCCGGAAGTCAAAGCGCGGCTCGCGGAAGCCGCCGCAAGCAAAAACCGCAGTATCACAAATTATGTCGAGGATGTGCTGCTCGCCTCCCTCGACGCGGGAGGAGAAACAACCATGACAAACGATGAGATCAAGGCCGCAGCCGGTATATTCGCCGTCTGCTACGCGGCAACCAAGTCCCGCAACGAGGCGGACATCGCAAACGCCCAGCGCTTCCCGCTCCTGCTTGTGTCCCGGTACGTGCAGAAGCTCCACGCGATGCACGAGGCCACGCCGGAAATTGACAAGCAGATCGGCGATCTGTTTGACCGCATAAGCGCCGAGACCATGCAGCGAGACTTCGAAAAGTGCCTGACCTTGCAGCAGCAGGGCGTGTGGATGCTGGAGTTCGCGCGGGTTCGCGCGGAGCGTTGACCCTTGACAACTCCGCCATGAGCCGTTATAATATCGGTGTCAGCCCCTCGTGGGCTGTGGATTGAAATAATTATTTAATTTTTAGCAAGCGGGAAGATGATGCCGAAAGGCGTCATCTTTTTATATATTGGTTGAGCGGGTAGTTTATGATGATTGGCTGCTCAACCGGCCGCATCCGCTTTATCGGGCGAGACATGCAGCAGTACAGCCACACGTCGGCCACATGATCCTCCATGTCGCTGTCTACGTCCTCGACGTGTGTCTGGCTGTACATCAGCAGGGGGATTGTGCGTATAAACGCCTTGCAGGTATCGAATACATACATCCTCGGATATCCGCGCTCATCAAACTGCAGCCGGTAGTGGCACTGCATCCAGCCGGGTATGCGCTCGTTGTCGCCGGGGTCGAAGTATATCCCGTACTTTATCGCAGTCTCTGCAATGCTCACGCCGCCCTTGTTCGCCCATATCGACGGGTCGGCCACGCCCTGTATTTTCTTGCCCTTGAGCCACGGGTGCGTCCGCTCGATCTCCGCGATCTTGGCAAACTGCTCTTCGTTCGACCACTTCACACCCTCGTTCGGCGTCCGCGTGCAACCGTACAGCTCCATGATCCTGTATATCGTTCCGTCGTAGTCAACCGCCCACCACGCGCAGGAGAAGGGCTTGGCATAACCCCAGTCATAGCTCCGGTATATGCGCCAGCCCCGGCTCTCGCCGTGCGAGATATCAAAGGCCGGTATAACGTGCGTAAAGCGTCTTTCGGCTTTAGCGTCCTCCACGCTTATTCCAGCCGCCGCGCACCGCTCCACGTCTGGCGAGGCTCGGAACTCCGTGAAGTACTGCCCCTCGAAGGTGTCCCACTTGCCGTACAGCAGCGCCTCGCGCTCCTTTTCGGGGAGCAGTGCCAGCGTCGCCAGATATTCTGGGTCAGCCTCCAGCAGCGCTTTGTTGTCAAATACCGTCGCCGGCACGAATATCCTGTCCCGGTGCATCTCGATGAGCTTACCCTCCGGCGTCGTTATCTCCACCTTCTCGGTCATCGGAGTCAGCGGAGGAGCGGCGTCGATGAACCTGTCCTTCACCCAGCCGTGGCCGATGCCGCCGGGGTTTGTCGTTGCGCGTATGTATACGCGGGTTTTCTTCGTGCTCCTCGGCTTGCGGCTCGGACGGTTGCGCGAAAACATGTAGCTGTACTCCTCCCATGTAAAATGCGTCAGCTCGTCAAAGCCTATAAAATCGTAGCGCTTGCCCTGATAGTTTATCTTGTCCTTGCTGTGCTGCATCGAGCCGAAATATATCTTCGCGCCCGAAGGGAACATCCAGACGTGTTTGCTGTCGTTGTACTTTGCCCGCGGAAAAGCCAGCGGGTATATCGCCATGCTGCGGTCTATCAGCTCCGCCAGCTGCGGGTACGTCTTTCGCAGGATCAGCCCGCGGTAGTCGGGGTTGTCCACCTGCCGCAGCGCTTCGACGAGCAGCGCATCGCTCTTGCCTCCGCCCGCTGCTCCGCCGTATAAGGCCTCATACTCCGGCCGCTCCATAAAGGCGATCTGCTTTTCCTGCGGCGTCCATATCACCTCAGCCATGCAGCACCTCCGGCAGGATGATCACGCCAGTCTCGCCGGTGTCCTCGGCTTCAGGACTTGCCGCTTTCTCAAGATTCTTGATTCGCGCCTGTTGCTCTCGTATATCAAGAGCGGACTTGATCATCTGTATCTCCTTTATATCCATCAGCGCCGCCGTCAGGCTCCTCAGATCGCGCGGGGCTATGCCCTCCATGTCGCACATCTTCTCGCAGAGGTCAAGCAGCTTGTCTGATACCTGCATTACCCGCAGAGCCCTGTCTGACTGTTCGTCAGCTTCCGCCGAGGCGAGTCGCGCCCCCACCTTGTCCGCTACCGCGTTCTCGTGCGCCTTGCGCTTGGCTACCCAGCCGCGCTCGCGTGAGTGCCGGTTCATGGAGCTCATGCCCACGCCGTACTTTGCCGCCAGCTGGCGGAGGCTCGCCTCGGTCGTCACGTATTCTTTTTCGATTTTTGCCCAGTTCGGTGACTTCTTTCCCATCGGCTCACCTCCTCCTGCTTATTTTACTAAATCCGCCCGCCCTTTCTCTAACCCTAAAACTAAAAAACTTGGGGCTTTCACCCCAAGTTTTCATATTTCTTGTCGTCCAGCTTGCGTATAACGCATGGAGACGCGATCTGCTCGCAGTTTGTTGCTATGTGGTTCGCCATGTCCTTCCTGCGGCGGAACTTTGTACTCAGGGTCGTCCGATCCAGGATGCCCTCGCAGATTATAAGCCGTCTGTTGTCGTCGCAGTTTTTGTAGTACGGGCATTTTATGTCCGCCGCCCGCCAAGATTCCATCGCTACACCTCCTGTATCAATATACCGTATCTGTCCGCCATCAGCTTCTTCTTGAGCTGATATACCGCCGTCTTCACGCCCTTCGCGTCCTCCACTACTTCTTCACCGCCGCAGGTGTATACAAAGTCGGCGATGTAATACGATGGGCGTATCGTCTTGCCCTTTATCTTCCGCCCCTGTACCAGCTCATACGGCACTTGCAAGCGCAGGTTGGATATTAACCCGCTCTTCTCCATGCTCCGCAGTACGATGTACCTCTCGGCCTCATGGCGGCTGTCAAAGGTATGGCCGGAAACCGTTGTCCTGGTGTTGTGGTACTTACTCATCGCCGCGGCTCCCTCCGATAATGACGGCCATTATCAAGGCACCAAGCGAGCCGCCGAGGATAAACGCCGCGAGCGCCCATAGCCAATGTATCATGTGTCGCTCTCCTTAATATTCCGTTTCCTTGGCAAACTCGACGGAAATTTTTGAAGTATAGCGGTTTGTCATATTGTCGGCAAGCGAGTCCATGAACATCTCAACGAACTGCCCCTGCACATTCTCTTTCTGAAACTCCTTGCGCACAAGGTCGCGCAGAGCGGGTTTCTGTTCCTCGACCATGTTAGCAACCTCTTCTCGCGCAATCGCCTCCAGCGCTTTGCGGACACAGTATTCCATCCGAGAGCAGGTGCGTTCGCTGGAATAGCCACGCGGCTTTTCGCCGTTATCGGCAAGCACTCTTTCCGACAGCATGGATTTGACAAATTCTTTGACAATCTGCTCCTTGTTGCTCATGCTGGCAGCGATGCTTGCGACAATCGCTTCTCGCGCAGCTTCCGCTATGAGGTCGTTGTTCACGCTAAGGTTTAAGCCCATAAGATTTTTGCTTTCAGCCATTTTTCATATCTCCTTTTCTTTTTTTATGCGCCGGATCCACGTCCGGCAACGGGCAATCGTCGTAAAACTTGTCCTAATGTATCATGTGTTTCTCCTTTCTTCTTCAAGCCGTTGCATTATCTTGTCCTGCTCTGCTTTCGCAGTTGCAATTGCTTCCTCCCGCTTCGCGCGAATTACTTGTTCCATGTCCTCGCAGAACACTTGCAAAGCAATGGCGTCGCGCTTGTTCTTTTCACGCTCGTGAATATTTGCTTCGGTGCGTTTTCGCCAATGTTGATATATACGAGTGTCTGCCAGCGTCGGGAAATAGAATGTTATGTGTCCAGAACGGGTGCGATATATAAAGCCGCTGCAGAAAAGCTCAAACCTTTCCGGCGCTAAATCATAGAATTTGCGAAAGCGAGAAAACGTCATTGTGGGTTTGCTGCCGTCGTTATCTTCATCTGGTTCTATGTAGTGCTTGATAACGAGGATAATTATAGCAATTGCGGGGATTATTACCCAAAAAATCACTTCGAGCAGATGTCAACCCCGTCCTTTCTTTCCCCATAGCTGCAATAATCATCATCCATAACATAAGTGTAAAGACCGCAAATATTCGTGCAATACAGACCCTCCGAATCTTTGTAAAGGGAGGTATGGACACAGTCCTTGCAGCGTACCACTGGCGCAACGTCTGCGGCGGAGATATTCGCTATTTCAGTTTCCAGACTCTTGTCCTCCGGGCGCATTATGTGCGCCGTGCGCAGCGCCGCTTCTCGGTCTATGTATTCAGCCATCACCATCATCCTTTCTGTCTTTTAGTGCTGCAAGCGCATCCATAAAGGCATCGAATTCTTGCATATGCCCGATATACGCAATTCCATCAGGGGTACGGAAAAGCTGCACTTTGCTGCCATCGTACCCGATGCAATTGTAGACCTTGTGGCTATATCTGCCCTGTCGGCAACTGCCTTTCCCTATGTATAGCAGGAAACGGGTGGGATTATTTTTCCCAGCGAACAGGTTCTGGACGATATCGCCCTTGCGGAAATCAGCCATTGTTACCCCTCGCTTTCTTCACGCCGATTTCGATTTTGCACCGCCAGCACAGCCACGCAAAGGCAATGGCGATAACCGGGTATCCGTAATAATAGCGCTCATTTATCCAGCCGAATGTTGGTATCACCATGAATTCGTTTGTTGTTTTTGCCGCCTTAAATCTCATTGCATTTTCTCCTTTGTTTCGGGTTCAGGGAAACGAAGCTTTGTCACCGCCATCGGGAACTCCTCAATCTCCGATGCCCATCGCGCCGTATAATCACCGTGTGTCTCCTGCCAGACCAACGGAAAACCTCCTATGCCGTCAAAGAGCGAGCCGAGAGTGGCGTGTTCGGGCAGATACCTTGCCATTCGGCGCGTCATCCATCTCCAATAGGGCAGGGCGATGGAGTTACCCAGCGCCTTGTACCGTGGGCTGTCCGCACTTCCTTTCACTTTTATTTCACGCCCGCGTTTATCTGTTTTAACCCAATCGCCAATGTCAACCCATCCGTCCGGGAAACCCTGTAGGCGGGTACATTCAAGAGGCGTCAGACGGCGAACGGAAAGGGACTCTCTCACAACATTGTTGAGGTTGAGCGAAGAACCGCTTTCTTTCGCTTGCAGCGTACCATTAACCTCGCTTTCCGTGCCGTTTCTGCAATCGACAGCGCGGCACACTAAATCAGTGGCTTCCTTGTAGTCGCGCTGTTTGCAAGTGGAACTCGTAGAAGTGTCTTTGTAGACACCGAAGCCCTGAATTGCATATGTCAGAGGTACTTGATTGCCGCCTGTCCCCATTCGAGCCTGCAACGCCGGGGCCTGCTCTCCGCACTCGCGGATGACGTCACAGGCGTGTGTCATGTCCAGCACCACCACTGCCGGGGTTTGGTTCGCCCCGCTGGGCGCCGCCGTCAGCGTGGGTGACACTTCCTCGCCGTACCCGATGCCGCCCGCCTGTGCGCCCTGTCCGGCCTTAAACCCGGCACATAGCACAGCTTCGCGGTTCAGACCACTGTTTTCACGGGAGCTGAGCGTAGGTGAAACACCGTTACCATCGTACACGCGCTGGCTTTGTGCGTCCAAAGGTGTCATGCACATTACCCCGTGGCGGTCGCCAGCGGTCAGTGTAGGAGACGGGTCGCCCTCTTTCCCAATGCCAAGACCGTTGCCGCTTCCATCGTGGTTGCGGCTTTCGCCGCCGCCCTGCCATCTGGTGGCTTTGTCGTTGATGGGGATAGCCACCACCGGCTGGTTGTTCCCACTCATGCCCGCCGCAGCGGTCAGTGTGGGCGCACGGTCGTCTGTCCGCAGTTCCGCGCCGCCTTGCTGTGTGGCCATGCAGAAAATCGTCTGATCGTTGCCCGTACCAAGCGTTCCGCTTTTCTCCGTCTGCACTAACGCGCCTTTCCCTCCTCCGTCACAGCCCCCCCTGATGCGGACTGCATAAGAAGCGCCTGCTTCAGCAGCGTCGGCAGGTCTTCCCCCCGACGCCCCGCTCGCCGTTATATCCCCGGCCAGGCGCTCGCCGAAAGGTAATATTTGCGGTCGGGGTTCTCCACTAAGACCTGTGACAGTTTCGTTATCGCCGGGGCGTTCGGTTTCTCTGACACGTTCAAACACAACGTCACCTGCGGTGTAGCCGTTAAAGTCTGCCACAAGGCAAATTCTTCGGCGGTGTTGCGGGACTCCCCAGTATTGCGCGTCATGGGTTCGCCACGCGACGCTCCAACCGTCTCCGATGATAAATCCTGCTTTCTGCCACTTCCCGTTCTCAGGTCGAGGTATAACAACGTCTGGTTCGACGATGCGCACAAGCTCCTCCAAAACGGTTTGGAAGTCTGCCCCCCCGTTACTGGAGAAAGCTCCAGGCACGTT
>ENA-UOJH01000617-UOJH01000617.1-human-gut-metagenome-genome-assembly--contig:-C148-NODE-617-length-31911-cov-7.149297_pt1 | contig 31911 bp, 30 predicted proteins | sample MGYA00242345_ERZ723892 | MGnify/ENA metagenome assembly ERZ723892 | reverse complement strand
GCAAAGCTACAACCAAACCTCAAAGTGTAAAAGGTGCATTTCTTCGAATGCTTACGATGCAAATAAAGGGACCTGTACTATATTGGTATGAAATTACATCTTCCCACTCTAACAATGACATAATCAAGACCTTAAAAGAGTATAAGCAGAAAAAACAAAGAGCCACTCCCGTCATCTACAAAAACTATGACAGACTCACAAAGATCTTATACGTAGGAAAATGCAAAGAAAATTTCTGGGGACGAGTAATCCAGCACTTAGGATACTATAAAACACCTACTACACAGGGGCTCCAGCTCTTTCACTGGGCAAAGGAACTACGGCTGGAAGTCAGATTAAATGCCCTGGAATTTGCGTCTGACATGAAAGACATTATGCCTGTGATAGAATTATTCTTTGCCAAACAATTGCATCCGTTAGTCGGCAGACATACTTGAAATTGCCAGTCGCGGATAATCTTTAAAGTGAGTTATTTTCTTTCACTCAGAGATATAAATCATAAGAAAAGCAGGAAGAACCCCACTCATGGATTTTCTCCCTGCTTTTCTTTATGTAAATGCGATCTTCTTTTAAGAGTTCATACTCATCAGGAACTCTTCGTTGTCCTTTGTCTTTTCCAAACGGTCTTTCACGAAATCCATTGCTTCGATAGGATTCATATCCGACAGGTATTTGCGGAGAATCCACATACGGTCGAGCGTAGTCTTGTCAAGCAACAAGTCGTCGCGACGAGTACTTGAAGCCACGATGTTTACGGCCGGGAAGATACGCTTGTTGCTCAGGTTGCGATCCAGCTGCAACTCCATGTTACCTGTTCCCTTGAATTCTTCGAAGATAACTTCGTCCATCTTAGAACCCGTATCAATCAATGCAGTAGCCACGATTGTCAGTGAGCCTCCACCTTCAATATTACGTGCCGCACCAAAGAAACGTTTGGGTTTGTGCAACGCATTGGCATCCACACCACCGGAAAGTACCTTACCAGATGCCGGAGAAACCGTATTGTAGGCACGAGCCAGACGAGTGATAGAGTCCAGGAAAATTACGACATCGTGTCCGCATTCTACCATGCGTTTGGCTTTTTCCAGCACAATACCTGCTATCTTCACGTGACGCTCTGCCGGTTCGTCGAAAGTAGAAGCGATTACTTCAGCTTTTACGCTGCGAGCCATATCGGTTACTTCTTCCGGACGTTCATCGATGAGCAGCATAATCATATACACTTCCGGATGATTGGCGGCAATGGCATTGGCGATATCTTTCATCAAGATAGTCTTACCGGTCTTAGGCTGTGCTACAATCAGTGCACGCTGTCCTTTTCCGATAGGAGCAAACAAATCGACTACACGAGCCGACAAGTTGTCATTATATCCTTTGCACAGTTTGAATTTCTCATCAGGGAAGAGCGGAGTAAGGTGATCAAACGGAATGCGGTCGCGCACCAAAGCTGGGTCGAGTCCGTTAATTTTAGAAACCTTTACCAGCGGGAAATATTTTTCGCCTTCTTTAGGCGGACGGATAGTACCTTCTACCACGTCACCGGTTTTCAAGCCGAGCAGTTTGATCTGTGACTGTGACACATAAATGTCATCGGGTGAAGAAAGATAGTTGTAATCTGAAGAGCGGAGGAATCCATATCCGTCGGGCATGATTTCCAGTACGCCGGTACCTTGAAGAATATCATCAAAATCGTAGACTTTTTCTACCGGTTTGGGAGCGGGTGCCGGAGCATTATTAGCAGGAGTTTCGGTAGAAGGAGAAGAGGGTTGCTCTGGCGCGTTCTGGTTGGCAGCAGGCTGCGGATTGTTGTCCTTTCCCTGATTATTGTTGTTATTATTATTATTGTTATTAGGACGGTTATTGCGATTATTCTGACGAGCCTGACGCTGCTGATTTTTCTGTTTCGGTTCTTTAGCCGGCATTACAGGCGCCTCCATTTTGGTAGCCTCAAATTTACCCAGCAATTCAGAAGGTATTTCAAATTTCTCTGACGGAAGATCTTCGATAGGAATGAAATCGTTATTATTCAAGTCGAGCGGTGGAAGTTCCATGTCGTCATCATCGATGGGAAGCGGAGCCGGTTTGGCAGCAACCTCAGCGGGTTTATTTTCAGCGGCTTCCTGTGCTTCTTTTGCCAGAGTAGATTTATTTTTTGAACCCGGCTTACGTCCACGCTTGGCTTTAGGCTTTTCTTCAGTGGCAGGAGCAGCAGCAACTTCCGGCTGAGCTGTTTTTTCTGCAACCGGTGCAACAGTTTCCGTTTGCTCCGGCAATGCAGGAATTTCCTTGAACAAAGGAGTCGGTGCTGGAAGGGCAGGAGTATTGGCCTCCAGCTTCTGTGCTTTGTCTTTGGTAGCCGTGTATACTTTGTCCCCTTCTTTCTTTATACTGATGCGCGAGCGCTTACGTGGCTGTCCTTCCTTGCGTTCTTCGTTGTTTTGCTGTGCGGCCACTTTTTTTGTCGCACCGACAATTGCCTGCTCATCCAGGATACGATACACCAGCTCTTCTTTTTTCAGTGAATCGACCTTTTTCAGACCCAACTCTTTGGCAATCTGCTGCAATTCAGACAAATTTTTGTCGTTTAATTGAATGATATTGTACATAAATAGGTTAAATGAATTATTAATATTGGGTGTGTGAAGCATGACAAACCGTTCAGAGGTCTCTTTCCTCTTTCACACATTTGAATTATCAATGATTTTTGATTGTTTTTTATTGAATTCGGATTGGATACGAAGACGTTTCCAAATACCTTTTTGCATTATTGCGAGTACAAAAGTAAGTGTTTTTTGTTATAAACACGAATAAATGCGGACTTTTTTTACAGTTTCTGTCCACGGATTAAAAGAATTGTGCTAATTTAGCGTTGAAAATACAATTTAATTGACACATTAACGCTTATGAAAAAAGTAATTTTTACAGAAAAGGCTCCTGCTGCCATCGGTCCTTACAGCCAGGCAGTAGAAGTAAACGGCATGGTATTCTTGTCGGGCCAGATTCCGGTAAATCCGGCTACAGGCGAAGTGGTAGAAGGTGGAATCACTGAACAGACTACTCAGGTATTCGAAAATATCAAGAATGTACTTGCTGAAGCCGGACTGACAACTGCCAACGTGGTAAAAACCACTGTGTTCCTGGCAGATATGGCGCTGTTCGGTGAAATGAATGCCGTATATGCCAAGTATTTCGAAGGCGATTACCCTGCTCGCTCTGCGGTAGCTGTCAAAGCTTTGCCGAAAGGAGTGCTGGTAGAAATTGAAAGTATTGCGGTAAGATAACCGTAACAAGGAGCAGACCGTAAGGAAAATGTCTTTATGGTCTGCTCCCAATTTGTTTAACAGGAAATTTTGTGACAATGCAACTGAACATGCGTACAATTTGGGGAGAGAATAAATGGAAGCTGGCCACTTTCATACTGGCCATTCTGACAGTAACGGCTTCGGTTTTATATATTTACAGATACGAACCTTTCTCGTCCGGACTGGAAATTACCGACGAACTAGGAGGAAATATCTTTCCGGTCACCATCCTGTCTACTGCTACGACTGATGCCCAACTGATTGTACCGGCCGACAGTACCTATCTGGGAAACCCCAAATCGTGTATTGGCATTAAGATACGCAGTCCGCATGCCAACAGTAAACTTCACATAGAATTAGCTGAGACTCCTTTCTTTGCCCATTCGGTTTCTGAATTCATTCTGCCGGAATCAGGAAAGGAATACCTGGTTTTCCCAGATGTAATATGGAATTATCAGGCCCTGCTGGAAAATACTCAGGCCATGCCTGTTACCGTATCCATACAGGCAAAGGTGAATAACAACCGGACATATTCGGCAGTGCACACGTATTCCGTACGCAGCATCAACGAATGTCTGTTAGGCTACATCGACAGCAAAATGAAATTTCACGACACAGGCGATTTCTTTGCAGCCTACGTCAACGAAGACAATCCCAACATCAGCCAGGTGCTGCGCGAGGCACTGGATTCACGCATTGTCAACCGTTTCTGGGGATACCAGAGCAAGGACCCTAAAGTAGTAGACAAGCAGGTGTATGCCTTATGGTATGTCTTGCAGAAAAGAGGATTCAAATACAGCTCCATCAGCAACAGCAGCCTGTCGTCCAACGTGGTCTTTACTCAGCGCGTACGTACCTTTGACGATGCCCTTCAGTCGGCACAGATTAACTGTGTGGACGGAAGCGTACTGTTTGCTTCGTTGCTGAAAGCCATCAACATCAATCCGATTCTGGTACGCGTGCCGGGGCACATGTTTGTGGGTTATTACACCGACCGTTTGCACCAGGAGATTCATTTCCTGGAAACGTCCATGATTGGCGACGTGAACCTGGATGACTTCTTCCCGGAAGAGAAACTCGACTCCACAATGGCGGGAAAATCACAGGAAAGCGTGTCAAAATTCATGTTCGAGAAATCCAAGGAATATGCTACCCGCATTTACAACGAACACAAGGATCTGATTCATTCGGGCAAAGTGAACTACATGTTCCTGGAGATAGACAAGGCCACCCGCGCGTATGTGCAGCCCATTGCGGCCAAATAAGACCTCAATCTCATGAAACTGATTTATCTTTATCATAGCGGCTTCGCCCTGCTGGGGGAATGTTACACGCTTATTTTCGACTATTTCGAAGACTCCGTGTCGGCCGACAAAGGCATCGTGCACGAACAGCTTCTTTCACGTGAAGGACGGTTGTATGTGTTTTCCAGTCATGCGCATGCCGACCACTTTAACCGGCAGATACTCTCCTGGAAAGCGCTTCGGCCTGACATCGTCTATCTGCTTTCGACTGACATTCCTCTTTCTGACAAGGACAAAGAAAACAGAAATCTCCACACATTGGCGAAAGGAGACACCTATCGTGACGAATACCTCACCGTGCGGGCTTTCGGCTCGACGGACATAGGTATCTCCTTTTTAGTCCAGACCCCGGAAGAAGCTACCGTATTCCATGCCGGCGACCTGAACAACTGGCACTGGATGGACGAAAGTCCGGAGGAAGAATGGAAACGTGACGAAGCTTTTTTCCTTCGCGAACTGGAAGATATTGCCGTCTGCAAGGAGAAAATGGATGTCGTGCTGTTTCCGGTCGACCCTCGTTTAGGAAAGGAATACATGCGAGGGCCTTTACAATTTGTGAAACGGATAAAAACGACTATATTTGTACCGATGCACTTTGACGAAGCTTTTGAGAAGGCTTCGGCTTTTGCATCTTTAGCCACATCGGAAGGGACTCAGGTTCTTACTCCTGTCCGTCGCGGCGAGACATTGAACTTAGACCACTATATCAACTTAAAATAAAAAGACAATGGAAATAAAAGGAAGATTTGACCACTTCAATATCAACGTAACTAATCTTGAAAAAAGTATCCAATTCTACGAAAAGGCGCTCGGACTGCATGAGTCTCACCGCAAGGAAGCGGCCGACGGCTCTTTCATCCTGGTGTACCTTACCGACGGATGCACGGGTTTCTCACTAGAACTGACCTGGCTGCGCGACCATACGGAAGCCTACGAACTGGGAGAAAACGAAAGCCACCTTTGTCTCCGTGTGGCAGGCGACTACGATGAAGTACGCAAGTTCCACAAGGAAATGGGCTGTGTCTGCTTCGAGAATGAACAGATGGGACTGTATTTCATCAATGACCCGGATGATTATTGGATTGAGATTCTTCCGCTGAAATAAACCTTTATCTCTAATACTAAAAACAAAAAACGTTATGAAAAAGTACATTTCTCCGGGTTCCTGGTTTTCACTGGAATATCCCGACAACTGGTGCGAGTTTGAAGATTCGGAAGACTGCTTTCTGTTTTACAACCCTGACAAATGGACCGGGAACTTCCGTATTTCTGCCTACCGGGGCAATTCGTCAGCCTATGCCAACGAATGTCTGGAAGACGAGCTGCATCAGGTACGCGGGGCCAAGAAGGTGAAAGTAGGTTCATGGGACTGCGCCTATTCTTCAGAAAGCTTTCAGGAAAATGGCGTGTGGTACACCACCCACATCTGGGTGACCGGTCGGGGAGAAATCTCCGTGGAGTGCTCGTTCACCGTGGCCAAGGGCGAGAGCCCCAAGGCTGGCGAGGCTATCGTAGCTTCCCTGAAGGTGCGCAATGTATCCGACAAGCCGGTGAAAGAAGTGATTCCGGTCCGTATTCTGGAAATTAATCAGATAAACGAGAATTATGACTGGGCCGTTTCCACAGTGAAAAAACAACTGACCAAGGACTTTACCGGAACGGCGGCCGACTTGGAAAACTTGCAGAAAGTAATCGATAGCGGACGTTTCAACCCCAAACAGCGTCAGGCGTGGGAAAGCTTCGGTACGGCATTCGGCGTGATACTGGTCAACGAGATGGACGGCATGGAATGGGTAACGGTCATCGACGGACAGAAAGAATCTCCGGCACTGCGTTTTCGCGATTCAAAAGTAATGGTCAACCCAATTTCCCTGATATGGGACAAGGCGAAGAGCGGACAGCCGTGCGACCTGAAAGCGGAATTCGAACGGATAAAGAACGAAGTGGAAGCGGCGATGGACTAATCCTGTCCGCATCCTATTTTTAGAAGCTACGAATTAGATTATGACTCCATATTTACAAGTAGAAAACCTGACCAAGTCGTTCGGCGACTTGGTCCTTTTTAACGGCATATCTTTCGGCATTGCAGAAGGACAGCGCATCGGACTGATAGCCAAGAACGGTTCGGGAAAAACCACCTTGCTGAATATCCTGGCCGGTAAGGAAGGCTACGACGAAGGAAAAATCACTTTCCGCCGCGATTTGCGCGTGGGCTATCTGGAACAGAGCCCGAAATATCCCGAAGAACTGACGGTGCTGGAGGCCTGCTTTTATCACGGCAACTCTACCGTAGAGCTGATTAAGGAGTATGAACGGTGCATGGAAACACCCGGCAATCCCGGCATGGATGAACTGCTGGTGCGAATGGAGCACGAAAAGGCGTGGGACTATGAACGACGTGCCAAGCAGATTCTTTCGCAACTGAAAATCCGCGACTTCTCCCAGAAAATCGGACATCTGTCCGGCGGGCAGTTAAAGCGCGTGGCACTGGCCAACATCCTGATTACCGAACCGGATTTGCTGATTCTGGACGAGCCGACCAACCACCTCGACCTGGACATGACGGAATGGCTGGAAGAGTACCTGAACCGCGGCAGCCTGAGCTTGCTCATGGTGACGCACGACCGCTATTTCCTGGACCGTGTGTGCTCGGAAATCATTGAAATAGACAACCGCCAGTTGTACTCTTACAAAGGAAACTACAGCTACTACTTGGAGAAACGTCAGGAACGTATCGAAGCGACCAATGCGGAGATTGCCCGTGCCAACAACCTGTATCGCACGGAACTGGAATGGATGCGCCGTATGCCGCAGGCACGCGGACACAAGGCCCGTTACCGCGAAGAAGCCTTCTACGAACTGGAAAAGGTGGCCAAGCAGCGCACGTACGACGCAAACGTGAAACTGGATGTCAAGGCTTCGTACATCGGTTCCAAAATTTTCGAGGCCGACCACCTGTGCAAGCGCTTCGGTGACCTGAAGATTCTGGATGATTTCTCCTATATCTTTGCCCGCTACGAGAAGATGGGTATCGTGGGCAACAACGGTACGGGTAAATCCACCTTCATCAAGATTCTGATGGGACTGGAGAAACCCGACAGCGGTACGCTGGACATCGGCGAAACGGTGCGCTTCGGCTACTACTCGCAAGAGGGGCTTCAGTTTAACGAGCAGATGAAAGTGATCGACGTGATTACGGACATCGCCGAGGTAATTGAGCTAGGTAACGGCAAACGGCTGACGGCTTCACAGTTTCTGCAGCATTTCCTCTTTACGCCCGAAACGCAGCACAGCTATGTGTATAAGTTGAGCGGAGGAGAACGACGCCGGTTGTACCTCTGTACGGTACTGATGCGGAACCCGAACTTCCTGGTACTGGACGAGCCGACCAACGACCTGGACATCGTGACCCTGCAAGTGCTGGAAGAATACCTGCAGAACTTCAAGGGATGCGTCATCGTGGTGAGCCACGACCGCTACTTCATGGACAAAGTGGTAGACCATCTGCTGGTATTCAAAGGACAGGGCGACATCCGCGATTTCCCTGGCAACTATTCTGACTACCGCGACTGGAAGCTGGCTAAGGCAGAACACGAAAAGGAAGCAGCCAAGCCCAAGGAAGAAAAGACGCAGCGTGTCCGCCTGAACGACAAGCGCCGCATGACGTTCAAGGAACGGAAGGAATTCGAACAGCTGGAAAAAGAGATTGCCGCACTGGAAGAAGAAAAGAAACAGATAGAAGAAGCCTTGTGCAGCGGTACACTCAGCGTGGACGAACTGACCGAGAAATCCAAGCGTCTGCCTCTGCTCAATGACGAGCTGGACGAGAAGACCATGCGCTGGCTGGAACTAAGTGAAATTGAGGGATAAAAAAGACGCCTTTGCATTTGAAAGAAAACGCAAAGGCGTTTATACCTAAACACAAGTGCGTTTCAATCGAAACGCTTTGACGTTTTAATAAAACGCAAGTACGTTTGCTTACGAACGTACTTGCGTTTTTTTATGGGTTTTAAGAAGAATAATAAACAATTGTTTATTAAAGAGTTACGCCATTCTTGAAAATCGCGATTTCACGATAGTTTTTCTTTTCGTTGTTCACGGGTTCTCCGCTGGCCACCTGAATCACGTAATCGATGAAACGGCGGCAAGTGGTCTCCATCGGTTCGTTTTCAACGATGACACCGGCATTGAAATCAATCCATCCGGGCTTGTGTGCCGCCAGGTTAGAATTGGTAGAAATCTTCATGGTAGGCACGAAGGTACCAAATGGCGTACCGCGTCCTGTAGTGAATAGCACGATGTGGCAGCCGGAAGAGGCGAGGGCCGTAGCAGCTACCAGATCATTGCCCGGAGCCGACAGCAGGTTCAGTCCCTTCGTCTGCAAGCGCTCTCCGTAAGCCATCACGCCTGATACGTAACTCTTTCCGCATTTCTGTGTGCAACCCAATGCTTTTTCTTCCAAAGTAGAGATACCTCCGGCCTTATTGCCCGGTGAAGGATTCTCACCCACAGGCTCTCCGTGTGAAAGGAAGTATTCCTTGAAATCATTAATCAGACTCACCGTCTGGTTAAATAATTCCGTAGTACGGCAACGGTTCATCAGGATGGTTTCTGCCCCGAACATTTCGGGTACCTCCGTCAGTACCGAAGTACCTCCCTGTGCAATCAGGTAGTCGGAGAACATACCCAGCAACGGATTGGCCGTAATACCTGAGAAACCGTCGGAACCACCACATTTCAGTCCCACACGCAACTCGGAGAGGGGCACATCCGTACGCTCATCCTGACAGCATTTGGCATACAGTTCACGCAAGATGCGCATGCCTTCTTCATATTCATCGTCCACTTTCTGTGCCACCATGAAGCGGATACGGTCTTCATCATACGAACCGATAAATTCACGGAACACATCGGGCTGATTATTCTCACATCCTAATCCTACTACCAGCACGGCCCCGGCATTGGGATGCAACACCATGTCGCGCAGAATCTTCTTCGTATTCTCATGGTCTTCACCCAACTGCGAACAGCCATAATTATGAGGAAACGCCACGATGGCATCTACTCCCTTGCCACCGTCCGTTTCGCGGCGAAGTCCCTCGGCCAGCTGGTTCACGATGCCGTTCACACAGCCCACGGTCGGGATAATCCAGATTTCGTTGCGCACGCCTACGTCTCCGTTACGACGGCGATAGCCCTTGAACGTGCGGTGTTCCACCGGAATGTCCGTATGCACCTTCACAGGCTGGTAAGTATAATCCAGCAACCCCGCCAGATTAGTCTTGATTTCTTTCTCGCTCACCCATGTACCTTCGGGCACATCGGCAGTAAGATGGCCGATAGGGTAGCCGTATTTAATGATATTCTCTCCAGCCTGGAAATTCTTCAGCGTCACCTTGTGGCCGGCAGGCACATCCGTGCGCAGGGTAATCACCCGTCCATCTGCCTCAATGGTTTCTCCTGCATGAAGGGGAGAAATAGCCACCGCCACGTTATCGGCCGGGTTGATTCTCAAATAAGTTGTTTTCATATTAATAGCAATGTAATCAGGTTATTCGTTGACATGTGCATCGAAGTAGAAATCGATGTTTTCCGTCGTAATCAGGTTGATAGGCATGTAGTTGCAGTCCTTCACCTTCTTGCGCAGAATCAGGTGGTTGCACAGACATTCAATGCTGTTGTATCCCTGCACGGTAGGCTGCTGGGCTATGATGAAGTCAATCACTCCTTCCTTCAGGCAAGCCACGTTGCGACGCAGCAGGTCGTAACCCATAAGGTGGAAGTCCGTACGTCCGTGACGCTGCATATACTCGCCGATGATGTACGCCTTCGAGTTGAAGGTGATACCGCACTTCACATTCGGATGCGCCGCAAAGAAATCGTCCAGCAACGAAGCATCTTCACCCGGCTGTTTGGCATAGAGGTTCAGTTCCCACATCTTCAGTTCAGGACAGTGCTCCTTCATGTATTCATAGAAGCCCTCTTCACGATGGAGCTGCTGGTTCGAACCCAGACGTCCTTCGTTTATCTGACGGAAGATAACAATTTCCGGTTCGCCACTAGCCAGCAGGCGCAACATGCGGGCGGCAAAATATCCGCTCCGCTGGGCATGCTGTCCGTAGAAAGCCAGCGGCTCCAGCCGGGCAATATTCGAATCAATAAATACATACGGAATGCCGGCTTCGCGCAGCAGGCTGACAAACCGTTCAGTTTCTTCTTCTACAGTAGGTGAAAGGATGACCCCATCGGGCTGTGCTTCTAAAATGCGCATACCACTTTCTATAAAGGCACCCGACTCGTACTGGTCATAATAATAGTCCGACAGAGAAACGTTGAAATCGGAAAAACGGGTGATGGCCTGTTGCATGCCACGTTCCACATCCTTCCAGTAATCACCTTCGTTGTGCGAAGGGAGCAGATAGGCAAATCTGTATTTCTTGTTCGAAGCCAGCGCACTGGCATACATGTTGGGCTGATAGTTCAGCTTCTTCAATATTTCTTCCACTTTAATGCGGCTGGACTCGGACACACCGCTCCGGGAGTGAAGTACACGGTCTACTGTTCCCACCGATACTCCGGCCATCTGGGCGATGTCCTTGATTCGGATTCTATCTTGCTGTTTCTCCATGCGTTCTTACCTTATTATATTGTAAAATCTGTGCATTCAGTAAAAATTCATTTTTTTCGATACAAATATATAACTTATTTTGGTTTTTAAAAAATAAACCGTACCTTTGTGTGCGTACACAAAATGGATATTTCAAAAGCAACCGCTGAAAGAACCGTTTTTGTGATACAAGCTAAGAACTACATTATTAATCACATAAGTATAAAAATATCTAGCAATGGGAAAAATTGTTACTTTAGGCGAAATCATGTTGAGATTGTCTACACCGGGCAATACTCGTTTTGTTCAATCAGACAGCTTTGACGTAGTTTATGGTGGAGGTGAAGCAAACGTAGCTGTGAGCTGTGCCAACTATGGTCATGAAGCATACTTCGTAACCAAATTGCCGAAACACGAAATCGGACAGTCAGCTGTAAACGCATTGCGCAAATACGGTGTGAAGACTGACTACATCGCCCGTGGTGGTGACCGCGTAGGTATCTACTACCTGGAAACAGGTGCTTCTATGCGTCCTAGCAAGGTTATCTATGACCGCGCTCACTCTGCCATCGCTGAAGCTGATCCTTGCGACTTCGACTTTGATGCTATCATGGAAGGTGCTGACTGGTTCCACTGGTCTGGTATCACTCCGGCTATCTCTGACAAGGCTGCTGAACTGACTAAACTGGCTTGTGAAGCTGCAAAACGTCACGGAGTAACAGTTTCTGTTGACTTGAACTTCCGTAAAAAACTGTGGACAAAAGAAAAAGCACAGTCTATCATGCGTCCGTTGATGCAGTATGTAGATGTTTGTATCGGTAATGAAGAAGATGCTGAACTTTGCTTAGGCTTCAAACCAGATGCTGACGTAGAAGGCGGTAAGACCGATGCAGAAGGCTACAAGGGAATCTTCACAGCCATGGCTAAGGAATTCGGATTCAAGTATGTAATTTCTACTTTGCGTGAATCTTTCTCTGCTACTCACAACGGCTGGAAGGCTATGATTTACAACGGTGAAGAATTCTATACTTCTAAGCGTTACGACATCGACCCGATTATTGACCGTGTAGGTGGTGGTGACTCATTCTCAGGTGGTATCATCCACGGCTTGCTCACCAAAGCTACTCAGGGCGAAGCATTGGAATTCGCAGTGGCAGCCTCAGCATTGAAGCACACTATCAACGGTGACTTCAACCTGGTATCTGTAGAAGAAGTAGAAGCACTGGCTGGTGGTGACGCTAGCGGTCGCGTACAGAGATAATCACTCAAACAAACAACATTTCATTTAAGGTTAGAAAAATGGCTAAATTCGATAAAATTGCAGTGTTGAACAAAATTGGTTCAACAGGTATGGTTCCTGTATTCTATCACAAGGATGCAGAAGTGGCAAAGAAAGTGGTAAAGGCTTGCTATGACGGTGGTGTACGTGCATTCGAATTCACCAACCGTGGTGACTTTGCACATGAAGTATTTGCTGAAGTAGTGAAATTCGCAGCAAAAGAATGTCCGGAAATGGCAATGGGTGTAGGTTCTATCGTAGATCCTGCTACTGCTTCTCTGTACATCCAGCTGGGTGCTAACTTCGTAGTAGGTCCGTTGTTCAACCCTGAAATCGCAAAAGTCTGCAATCGTCGTCTGGTAGCTTACACTCCGGGATGCGGTAGCGTGTCTGAAGTAGGTTTCGCACAGGAACTGGGTTGCGACCTTTGCAAGATTTTCCCGGGCGACGTACTGGGTCCGAAACTGGTAAAAGGTTTGCTGGCTCCGATGCCATGGTCTAAGCTGATGGTAACCGGTGGAGTAGAACCGACTCAGGAAAACCTGACTTCATGGATTAAGGCAGGTGTATTCTGCGTAGGTATGGGTTCTAAATTGTTCCCGAAAGACAAGGTAGCTGCTGAAGACTGGACTTACGTCACAGAAAAATGTAAGGAAGCATTGGCTTACATTGCAGAAGCTCGTAAATAATACAGAAATTCATTTTGTTTAAAGGTGTATAAGTGAGAAGCCTCGCTACGTCCGGAAGGGTGTAGCGGGGCTTTCTCATGCCCGCAAGTGAAGGAATATTCATGAAAAAATACAAAAACGAATACTTCCTGCATGGATATGTGCGCGAAAAATCCTATCTTTGCATGAAATTTTTCGCGCACATATGAAAATTAAGGAAATTGTGAATGCCCTTGAGATATTCGCGCCTCTGCCTTTACAGGACGGATTCGACAATGCCGGACTGCAAATCGGATTGACAGACGCGGAAGCTACAGGGGCTTTGTTGTGTCTGGACGTAACCGAAGCCGTGGTAGATGAAGCCATCGCACTGGGATATAACCTGATTGTATCTCACCATCCGCTCATCTTCAAAGGCTACAAGTCGATTACCGGACGCGACTACGTGGAACGCTGCATCCTGAAGGCTATCAAGAACGACATCGTGATTTTCTCGATGCACACCAACCTAGACAACGCACCGCAGGGCGTCAACTTCAAGATTGCCGAGAAAATCGGACTGAAGAACGTAAGAATCCTGGAACCGAAAGAAAACCAGCTGCTGAAACTGGTCACCTTCGTACCGCAGGCACAGGCCGACGAGGTACGCAATGCCTTGTTCGAAGCCGGATGCGGGTGCATCGGCAACTATGATTCTTGCAGCTACAATCTGGAAGGGAAGGGCACTTTCCGCGCACAGCCGGGCACACATCCTTTCTGCGGAGAAATCGGCCAGTTGCACGAAGAGCATGAGGTACGGATTGAAACCGTGCTACCGGCATTCCTGAAAGGGAAGGTGCAGAAAACCCTCGTCGAAGCACATCCTTACGAAGAACCGGCCTACGACTTCTATCCCTTGCAGAACGAGTGGACACAGGCAGGAGCGGGCATCGTAGGTGAACTGGAAGAACCGGAAACCGAGACCGATTTCCTGCACCGGGTCAAGAAGCTGTTCGAGGTGGGCTGCGTAAAACATTCGCGCATGACAGGACGCCTCATCCAGACCGTCGCCCTCTGTGGAGGAGCAGGAGCCTTCCTGCTGCCCAAGGCCGTAAGAGCCCATGCCGACGTGTTCCTGACAGGCGAAGTGAAATACCACGACTATTTCAGTTACGAGAACGACATTCTCATTGCAGAGATAGGGCACTACGAAAGCGAACAATATACAAAAGATTTATTATATTCAATCATACGGGAAAAGTTTCCGACACTCGACGCCCAACTGACGCGTGTCAATACCAATCCCATAAAATACTTGTAGAAAACTATGGCTAAAGAAGCAAAGAAAGATCCGAATGAATTGAGTGTGGAAGAAAAACTGAAAGCACTCTACCAGTTGCAAACCATGTTGTCGGAGATTGACAAAATCAAGACACTGAGAGGAGAGCTTCCGCTGGAAGTGCAGGACCTGGAAGACGAAGTAACGGGTCTGAGCACACGTATCGAGAAAATCAAGGCTGAAATCGAAGAACTGAAGTCAAACGTAGCCAGCAAGAAAATCGAAATCGAAACTGCCAAGGCTTCTATCGAAAAGTACAAGAGCCAGCAGGACAACGTACGTAACAACCGTGAATACGATGTACTGACTAAGGAAATCGAATTCCAGAGCCTGGAAGTGGAACTCTGCGAAAAGCGTATCCGTGAATATACAGCCGGCATCAAATCGAAAGAAGAAGAAATCGTAAAGAGCGAACAGTTGCTGGAAGAAAGAAAGAAAGACCTGGAAGTAAAGAAGAACGAACTGGACGAAATCATCTCAGAAACCAAGCAGGAAGAAGAAAAGCTGAGAGAAAAAGCCAAGAACTTGGAAGCTACCATCGAACCGCGTCTGCTTCAAGCTTTCAAACGTATCCGCAAGAACTCACGCAACGGTCTGGGTATTACTTACGTGCAGCGTGACGCTTGTGGCGGTTGTTTCAACAAGATTCCGCCTCAGAAACAGCTCGACATCCGTATGCGCAAGAAAATCATCGTATGCGAATACTGTGGCCGTATCATGATTGACCCGGAACTGGCTGGTGTGGAAACAGAAAAGCATCTGGAAACAAAGATGAAATAAGCGTCAGACTTCCGTCTGACAGCAGAAGAGGCTGTCTCAAAATAGAGAAATTGGACAGACATACTTATAATTTATAAGTTATAGTATTAAAATCTCCTGCTTTTAGCCATATCATTAGAGTAAACTAAGGCTGAAACAGGAGATTTTTTATTTCTAAGTTTCAATCTGTAATATTTTTACTTTTGCAATTCTATTTTGAGACAGCCTCTTTTTTATTTATGCACTACAAATCGGCGTAACGTGGAATATCGGGGAGAAAATAATACGTATTCCGTGCATAGTCGATGCGACAGCAATAGTGACGGAGCCCGTTGCTCACCACCAGATAGTCCACCTTCAGCACCATGTTGTAACGGGTAATCTGGTCAAAGACAGCCTGCGTAATCTCCACCGAAGGAGCCTTGTATTCCACAATCATCTGCGGAGTCAGGTCGCGCCGGTAGAGCACCGTATCACAGCGTTTCTTCGTCCCGTTCAGGTTGATTTGTATCTCATTGGCCAACAGTCCTTGCGGATACCCCTTTTCCTTCAGCAGGAAATTCGTAAAATGCTGGCGTACCCACTCCTCCGGAGTCAGCGCTACATACCGGCGACGGAGCACGTCAAATATCACGTTCTTTCCCTCTCGCTGGGCAATCTTGGCCTCAAAAGCAGGCAGGTTCAATGCAAACATAAGCGTTCTTCTATTACGAAGCAAAGATACTCCATTTTCTCAAAAGTACATAAAAGCTGAATTATTTTCCAAAATCCGAGGGTATCCGGTAAGAGAAAATCCCAAATTCTTTTTTCTGTTTGCATTATTATTGTACATTTGCGTTTAAGGAAGATAATATCATCTTCCCAATAACCTTTTATTTGGCAACACAAATTCTGAGAGCTAATGAAAACAAAAGAAGAAATCGTAGCAAACTGGCTCCCGCGTTATACCAAGCGGAAACTGGAAGACTTTGGTGAGTACATCTTGTTGACAAACTTCAATAAATACGTCGAAATCTTTGCCGAACGGTTCAACGTGCCCATTCTGGGACGCGATGCCAACATGATTTCGGCCCATGCAGAAGGCATGACCATCATCAACTTCGGTATGGGAAGTCCCAATGCGGCCATCATCATGGACCTGCTCAGTGCCGTACATCCGAAAGCCTGCCTGTTTCTGGGCAAGTGCGGAGGTATCGACAAGAAGAACCAGATAGGCGACCTGATTCTGCCTATCGCGGCCATCCGTGGCGAAGGAACATCGAACGATTATTATCCGCCTGAGGTGCCGGCTCTTCCGGCCTTTATGCTCCAGCGTGCCGTATCTTCGGCCATCCGTGACCACTCACGTGACTACTGGACCGGAACAGTGTACACTACCAACCGCCGCATCTGGGAGCACGATGAGGAGTTCAAAAAATACCTGCTGAAGACCCGTGCCATGGCTGTGGATATGGAAACGGCGACTTTGTTCACCACCGGATTTGCCAACCACATTCCTACGGGTGCCCTGCTGCTCGTGTCCGACCAGCCCATGATTCCGGAAGGTGTGAAAACGGAACAGAGTGACAGCATGGTGACCAAGAATTTCGTGCATGAACACGTAGAAATCGGTATCGATGCCCTGCGCATGATCATCGATGAAAAGAAGACCGTGAAACATCTGAAATTTGACTGGTAAACCGACGAAAATGGCAAAGGAAGTCACTTACGAAGAGATTGTACGCAACCTGAAGAACCGCATCTATGCGCCCGTATATTTCCTCATGGGCGAAGAGGATTACTACATCGACCGGATTGCCGACTACATCATCGACACCGTGCTCAGTGAAACGGAAAAGGAATTCAACCTGACCGTCACATACGGGGCCGATACGGATGTGGCTAACGTCATCAACGCCGCCAAGCGTTACCCGATGATGTCGGAATACCAGGTGGTAGTGGTAAAGGAAGCACAGAGCCTGAAACGCATCGAGGAGCTGGCTTTCTACCTGCAGAAGCCCCAAAAATCGACCATACTGGTGGTATGCTACAAGCACGGCAGCATTGATCGCCGGAAGAAACTAGCCGCCGAAATCGAGAAAAACGGGGTGCTGTTCGAATCGCGGAAGCTCAAGGACAGTCAGATTCCCGGTTTCATCTCCTCATACCTGAAGCGGAAGAAAGTGGAAATCGAGCCCAAGGCATCGGAAATGATGGCCGAGTTTGTAGGAGCCGACCTAAACCGTATGGCCGGCGAACTGGAGAAACTTATCCTGACACTGCCGGAAGGCGCACGCCGCATCACACCGGAACAGATTGAGCGGAACATCGGCATCAACAAAGATTACAACAACTTTGAGCTGCGGAGCGCACTGGTGGAAAAGGATGTGCTGAAGGCCAACAAAATCATCAAATACTTCGAGGAGAATCCCAAGAACAATCCGCTACAAATGACACTGGCCATTCTGTTCAACTTCTTCTCAAACCTGATGCTGGCCTATTATGCACCTGAAAAATCAGACCAGGGAATAGCGGCTCAGTTAGGCTTGAAAAGTCCGTGGCAGGCGAAAGAATACATGGCAGCCATGCGACGCTATTCAGGCGTAAAGGTGATGCAAATCATCCATGCCATTCGCGAATGCGACGCCCGGTCGAAAGGTATAGGCAATCCTTCCACGCCCGATGGAGAGTTGCTGCGCGATTTGATTTATTTCATTCTTCATTAACCGAAACTGAATCTCTGAAAAGAGGAAAGCAATACGCTGTACAAGCGGCATACATCTGAAAAAAGACCGGATGTATGCCGCTTTTTTCGTTTTTCACGAGAATTGAAAAATCAGGAGGAAAATACAAATGGACGTCAAATTTTCAATTCTCACGAAGTTTCCCTACAAACGGTAAATTACAGATAGAAGTGGAAGGTACAAAATACAAATGTAATCACTTATTTATGTAGAATTGGATGATTTACATTTGTATTTTACCTGTTTATCAGCTACAAATGTAAATTTTAGCAAACGGGTAGGGGGGATATTACACTGATACAACGCAATTTACAAGAATAAAGTGTTCCTTATCTAAATGTAAACGAATAAATATAACATGCAGCTTTAAGAAGCATAATAGACTGAATACCAGTATATTTTAGAATAATATCTACAAATCTGTTCAATAAAACAACCTGAAAGAGCGAATAAACTCTTATTTTGCCCATATATACACATGTATACGAATATATTAAATTGATAACCAGTTAAATAATTAACTACACTAAAGCTGATTACAAATGTATTTACACTTGTATAGAGGCGTAAATATACAATTGGAATAGCGTGGTTTACACTTGTAATAACATAAATTTAGATTTATAAATTTGCATTTCTAAATTTAAAGAATTACTTTTGTAATCAACAAACAAAGCCATTTCCATTTGTATATGAAGGACCGGATTCTAAAAGTCATGCAAAAAGAGGGTTTGTCGAATGCCGAATTCGCCGAAAAGATAGGCATCTCTACCTCATCACTGTCGCACATCTTCAGCGGGCGAAACAAACCCAGCTTGGAAGTCGTCATGCGCATCCATAAAGCATGTCCGTACATCAACATCAACTGGCTGCTCTACGGTGAAGGCGAAATGGAAGAAAGCGCTCCCGCCGTAACCGGCATGGACTTGTTCTCACAACCGCTCGAGAATCCGAAAAACACGACCGAAGAGCCGGCTCACTCCGATTTTCGCAAGGAGAACGAGGTTCCCACTGTGGTTTATCCGCCCAAAGAGATTATCAGAGAGGAAGTTAAGTACATCGAAAAGCCGCATCCGAAGATTACCGAAATACGTATTTTCTTCGACAACGGCACCTACGAGGTATTCAAACCCGAAAAATAAGTCGCCGAACAACAAAAGCACCCGCCAAGGTGTTAGGCATATAAAAGGTAAATTCGTATCTTTGCGTGAAAGAAACGAATTTACCTTTTTTTATATGAAGAAATACATCTTAGATTTGACAGTCACCGAGAACACTCGCCTGCACGCGAACTACGTTCTCATCAAGCTGACGCAAGAGGCTCCCTTGCCCGAAATGCTTCCGGGACAGTTTGCCGAAATCCGGGTGGACGGTTCGCCGACTACCTTCCTGCGTCGCCCCATTTCCATCAACTACGTAGATAGAGAGAAAAACGAAGTATGGTTCCTCGTCCAGCTCGTGGGCGACGGTACCCGTAAACTGGCTACTGTACAGAAAGGCGATACAGTAAACGTAGTGCTCCCGCTGGGCAACGGATTCACCATGCCGGCTTCTGCCGACACCAAGGTGCTGCTCGTGGGCGGCGGTGTAGGTACGGCTCCCATGCTCTACCTGGGCGAAGCGCTCTTGAAGCAAGGATGCAAACCCACCTTCCTGCTGGGTGCCCGCTCGAAGAACGACCTGCTCCAGCTGGAACAGTTTGAAGCCCTCGGCGACGTGTACACCACCACCGAAGACGGCAGCATGGGCGAAAAGGGATACGTCACCATGCACAGCGTACTAACAGCACAGAAGTTTGACATGATTTACACCTGCGGCCCGAAACCCATGATGATGGCAGTGGCCAAGTATGCCAAGGCAGAAGGCATCGAATGCGAGGTGTCACTGGAAAACACCATGGCCTGCGGCGTCGGAGCCTGCCTCTGCTGCGTGGAAAAGACAGACGAGGGACATGTGTGCGTATGTAAAGAAGGTCCGGTATTTAATATAAAGAAACTATTATGGCAGATTTAAGCGTAAACATCGGTAAATTGAACTTGTCGAACCCGGTCATGACCGCATCGGGTACATTCGGATATGGACTGGAGTTTCAGGACTTCGTGGACCTGGAAAAAATCGGAGGTATCATCGTGAAGGGAACCACACTTCACCACCGTGAAGGAAACCCTTACCCGCGTATGGCCGAAACACCCATGGGGATGCTCAATGCCGTGGGATTGCAGAACAAAGGCGTGCATTATTTCGTGGACCACATCTATCCGCAGATTAAGGACATCCGTACGAATATGATTGTAAACGTGTCCGGCTCACAGGTGGAAGACTATGCGGAGACGGCTTCCATCATCAACGAACTGGAAAACATCCCGGCCATCGAGCTGAACATTTCCTGCCCGAACGTGAAGCAGGGAGGTATGGCTTTCGGTGTAACGGCTCACGGAGCTGCCGAAGTGGTGAGTGCCGTGCGTAAAGTCTACAAGAAGACACTGATTGTAAAACTGTCGCCCAACGTGACAGACATCACCGAGATTGCCCGTGCCGTAGAAGGTGCCGGAGCCGACAGCGTGTCGCTCATCAACACCCTGCTGGGTATGGCTATCGATGCAGAAAAGCGTCGTCCCATCCTGTCGACCGTGACCGGAGGTATGAGTGGTGCTGCCGTGAAACCCATCGCCCTGCGCATGGTATGGCAGGTAGCTAAAGCCGTAAACATTCCGGTAGTAGGTCTGGGTGGTATCATGAACTGGAAGGACGCCGTGGAATTCCTGCTGGCAGGTGCCACTGCCATCCAGATTGGTACAGCCAACTTCATTGATCCGGCCATCACCGTGAAAGTGGCTGAAGGCATCAACGACTATCTGGACCGTCACGGATACAGTTCCGTACGCGACATCATCGGTACACTGGAAGTCTGAAAACAAGGCTTTTCAAGACCCGTAAACAAGCATAAAAAAAACGTCCTTGCGTTCGTCACAAAACGCAAGGACGTTTTCTTTTAAACGCAAGTGCATTTTACCTAAAACGTAAAGGCGTTTTAAATGAAACGCAAGTGCGTTTTTTTGAGAAGGAAAGAGCCGCTGAAGTGTACTGAATCACTTGGATAGTTACTTCAACACCTAATCTTGCTGGTATCCGGACATACTTTTGATATAACTCCATTTTGACAAAAAAGATAATTCAACTTTTCCTTCACTGCTTATTATCGTAATCTTATTCTTATCAATTGCTATTTTCTCACTTTTTAAAATACATTCTTTTTTAAAGTCTTCATCTATATTAAACTCAATGAATTTTACACTTAGAAAGCCAAATACAAACTGAACTGTATTTATCTTTCTTTCTATCCACTTAGAAGGCATATCTTTAGGCATGTCCTTTATATCAAATCTTATATCTAACTCAATGTCTTCACCTGTTATTATTGTAAATTCATGGATATATATAGATTCCAAATCTGGCAAAATACCGTTATACAGTTTTTCTACTTTTTCTTTTCCATCAATAATTGACCACATAAATATTTTTATTATTCATTTATCATAAATATAATGTTTTCTGTACCTGAATATATTACATACCGAGCATTTTACCCCAAAGAGGTACTTGTCCATTACTTCCATAATTTACTTTCTGTTTTAGGAAATATTTTGGGAAGTGAAAATAGGATATTTATATGACTTCTCAAAATAGAAATAAAAGGATCTCTTAAACCATCGTTTTTGAGAAATCTTATAATTGCTTCTTTTGATAAAATAAATACATAGTGGATCGCTGAGAGTGTCAGTTCTTTTTTCGGCAGCAACAGGGGCAAGACATTGGAAAGGGAGTACACCGCCCCATACAACCACAAAGAAAAAGCAGAGGAATGAAACTGTCATCGGCTTATTGCATTGAGAAACAAAAAGTACCGTCCATAAATAACTGATGAAACGGTACTTTTTTGTAACTTTACAGATGGATTTCAAACGACTTCTTTATGAAAAAGTGGCAGAAAATAGTCGGTATTATTGCATTTGCGCTGATTATTATATATGAGTTATTGATATGGATAAATGCCTATGTGGATATGAAATACATAGTAGAACCAAATGAAAATGACTTTTTAGAAGAATGTATGTATATGCGTATCGGCTCATTGTCATTTGGAATGTGGCTGAATTTTGCATTAGCAATATTCCTGTTTATATGTCTTTGGCAGAAAGGAGGCAAACAATAAAGGATTGAGTCATTTTCATCTTCAAAATAATCATAGCAGCGATTGTTATTTTGTTCACAAGTTCATATTATTGGCTTCGCACAGTTATCTTGGAGCCGGACTTTGGTATGGGTGTCTTCGACTGTCCCGGCACGAGCAGAAAGTTTCATATAAATACATCGCTATGGCTCGGAAGATTTCAGTGTCATAGATTATGCCGACAACAATTTTGCCAACGGATTTCTCGGCTTCCTCGTTCTCAGATATATAAATTGGGAAGCGGGAAATACTCCATCACTATTTCCACTATAGGAAAGGTATTCCGTGCTTTGAGAATAACTACCGCTACATTGGACTTAGGTGTTGAAGGAAAAATTGATTTTCCTGATGCTGAGTGTTTTGGCATCTACGTTTTCTATCAACTTGTCTCCAAACCAGACATGGGTTGCATCCTTTGCCCATTGGTTATCTAATACCGTAAATGTTGATTCGTCCACATCTTTAAGATAGCCCCAACTGCCGTGATTTATCAATTCAAGCGAATGTTCAACCGAGATATAGTATATTCCTCTGATATTTTTATAGTAGGTATAATAATCACTATCAACTTTATTACCTCTGGGAATAGGTAAAACTAAATACAGCGAAACAAAAACAAACAGACCAATTATGGAAGCTATAATAGTTACTATTTTAGAATACATCTTTAATTCTTGTTTTTTCATCACTTGCCTCCTTTCCGCCAAAGGGCTTAGAATAGTCGTATGATTAAGACAATATCAATCAAAGATAGTGTATTATATTACGACCGGCGTTGTAGGAACATCTTCATCGATACAATGCCCATCCGCATCAAACAGACCAAAAATCCTTTCTATCTCAGAAGTCAGCATTGCCGATAGCGAATCCCATGCTTTAAGCGGCGTCGCATCATAGCGGTCACAATAGTATATCTTATCATCCAACGTATTGAGATAGAGTTTTGAGCCGTCATATTCATAAGTACCCAAAAAGAACATTTCCGGTGTGGCATTCTTAGGCCTTTCATACTTTTGGACATCTTCAAGATTAAACGGATACCATGAATCCAAATCGCTTCTGTTATAGGATGTCCTGCAACCATGCAATGCCAACGTGCAATTCATTATATCAAAGCCATTGGATACATTCATCAGAAAATCCTTGTAGACTTTAGGTATAGCGATTCCCAATCTCTTCTCCAAATCGCAAACTTCTGCTTCCGTGACACATGGGTACATAACATTAAGCCAGGCAAATTCGGCAATATGAGGAGCTTTTCCAATCAGCAATGCACCATTTTTTGAATGAGTGACTCCTAAATGAGAGAATCTTATTAACAGGTTTTCCAATTCTTTCTTTTCCATACTTATTTAGATAGGTTAATACATTACTTTCCAGGTTTCTCACTAACGATATAGTAAAACAATGTTCATATACAAATATATGAAACATTCTTCATAATTCCCTTCGATAACCATTCTATTCTCTTTATAAAGAATAAATTAGATATAATTTATCCTGCGATAGAAGAATAAACACAAGAAAGAAAAAAGGCAACAATTCGTGCTATTCACGTCAAAAGACCTAAGGCAAACAAAAGAAGAGATGGAATAAGACTTTCCGACATGCATATAAGCATTTCGGACGTAATGCACTCTCCTGTACATTACGTCCGAAATATCAAATACTTTATTTTATTTCCCTTCCAGCAAATCCGGACGCAAACGCTGGGTCCGTTCAAGCGACTGCTGGAACTCCCATTCACGAATCTTCGCTTCATGGCCGGACAGCAAGATGTCGGGCACCTTCCAGCCGTTGTATTCTGCCGGACGCGTGTACACCGGAGGAGCCAGCAGGTTGTCCTGGAACGAATCGGACAAAGCCGACTGCTCATCGGAAATCACTCCCGGAATGATGCGGACAATCGAATCGGCAATCACCGCTGCCGCCAGCTCGCCGCCCGTCAGCACATAGTCGCCAATGCTGATTTCCTTCGTGATGAAATGCTCGCGGATGCGGTAGTCGATGCCCTTGAAGTGTCCGCACAGAATAATCAGGTTCTGTGACAGCGACAGCGTGTTGGCCATCTTCTGGTTGAACTGCTCGCCGTCGGGCGTCGTGAAAATCACCTCGTCATAATGACGTTCCGCCTTCAGTGCAGAGATACACCGGTCAATCGGCTCAATCTTCATCACCATGCCGGCACATCCCCCGAACGGATAATCGTCCACCTTACGGTAACGGTCGTACGCATAATCGCGCAGGTTATGGATGTGAATCTCGGCAATTCCTTTCTTCTGAGCACGGCTCATGATGGAGTAATTGAAGAATCCTTCAATCATTTCCGGCAATACGGTTATAATGTCTATTCTCATTTGTCTGCGATTGTTTTTTGCAAAAGTACGAATATTTTTGCTACTTTTGCATGAAACATTACGCTTTAATGTCATGACAGAAATAGAAAGAATCGACCAGCTGCGTGAAGAGTTACACACGCATAATCATAACTACTACATTCTCAATGCACCAACCATCAGCGACCAGGAATTCGACCGGCTCATGCGCGAGCTGCAGGATTTGGAGGCGAAACACCCCGAACACTACGACGAGAACTCGCCGAGCGTGCGCGTGGGAAGCGACCTGAACAAGGAGTTCCGCCAGGTGGAACACAAATATCCCATGCTCTCACTGGGCAACACGTATTCCGAGACAGAGGTGCGGGAGTTCTACGAACGTGTGCGGAAGGCACTGAACGAGGACTTCGAAATCTGCTGCGAGCTGAAGTTTGATGGTACGTCCATCTCGCTGACCTACGAAGACGGACGACTGGTGCAGGCGGTGACACGTGGTGACGGTGTACGGGGTGACGACGTGACGGACAACGTGAAGACCATCCGTTCCATTCCGCTGCGTCTGTCGGGCGAAGGCTATCCCCGCCGGTTTGAAATACGCGGTGAGATTCTGATGCCATGGACGGTGTTCGAGGAACTGAATCGTGAACGTGAGCAGCGTGAGGAACCGCTTTTTGCCAACCCACGCAATGCGGCTTCGGGTACACTCAAGTCGCAGAACTCGGCAGTAGTGGCTTCGCGCAAGCTGGATGCCTACCTATATTATCTGTTGGGCGAGGAACTGCCGCACGACGGGCATTATGAGAACTTGCAGGAAGCGGCACGCTGGGGTTTCAAGGTGTCGTCGCACATGCGCAAGGCCCGTACGCTGGAAGAAGTATTCGACTTTATCAACTACTGGGACTTGGAGCGCAAAAACCTGCCGGTGGCTACCGACGGCATTGTGCTGAAGGTAAACTCACAGCGCCAGCAGCGCAACCTGGGTTTCACGGCCAAGTCGCCGCGCTGGGCCATCGCTTATAAATTTCAGGCAGAACAGGCTTGCACCAAACTGCTGAAGGTGACGTATCAGGTGGGACGTACGGGAGCGGTAACCCCCGTAGCCAATCTGGAACCGGTTCAGCTTTCGGGTACGGTGGTGAAACGTGCTTCTCTCCACAATGCTGACATCATCGAGTCGCTCGACCTGCATCTGGGCGATATGGTGTACGTGGAAAAGGGCGGCGAAATCATTCCGAAGATTACGGGAGTGGATAAGGACGCACGTCCGGAAGGAAGCGAGAAGGTAACTTTCATCACACACTGTCCGGAATGCGGCAGCCGACTGGTACGCTACGAGGACGAAGCCGCACATTACTGCACGAACGAAGACGGTTGCCCTACACAGATAAAGGGCCGCATCGAGCATTTCATCAGCCGCCGTGCCATGAACATCGAAGGGCTGGGACCGGAAACCGTCGACCAGTTCTATCAGGAGGGACTAATTCACGACGTGACCGACCTCTACACGCTGCAAGCAGCAGACATCTGCCGCCTGAACCGCATGGGAGAAAAATCGGCCGAGAACATCATACAGGGAGTAGAGAAATCGAAGACCGTTCCCTACGAGCGTGTCATCTTTGCACTGGGCATCCGCTTTGTGGGCGAAACCGTGGCCAAGAAAGTGGCACGTGCGTTCCGCTCCATCGACGACCTGAAATCAGCTACGCTGGACGATTTGATTCACGTAGACGAAATCGGCGAAAAGATTGCACAAAGCATCCTGCGTTATTTCCACAGCGAAAAGAATCTCCAGCTCATCGAACGCCTGCGTGAAGCCGGAGTGCAGATGACCATCAGCGAGGAAGAGACAGCCGGACAGACCGACAAGCTGCAAGGCCAGTCCATCGTCATCAGCGGCGTATTTGCCCGCCACTCGCGCGACGAATACAAGGCACTTATCGAAAAGCATGGCGGAAAGAACGTGGGCAGCATCTCCAAGAAAACAAGCTTCATCCTGGCCGGAGAGAACATGGGCCCCAGCAAGCTGGAAAAAGCAGAAAAACTGGGCATCCGCATCGTAAATGAAGAGGAGTTTCTCGGAATGATTGGCGAATAAAGTGCCAGTCCTTTACAAATTATTTATAAAAGGCAAAAAAACGATTAAATCTATAGGTTAAATTGAAAATATTCGTACTTTTGTACACTTGTTAAAGCGATTATATTTCATTTATGATAGTAAGAAGACTGAAAGGAATGGGAGTAGCTCTGATTACTCCCTTCAAGAGCGACGGTAGCGTGGATTATAACGCGCTGGTACGACTCGTTGAATATCAGGTACAAAATGGGGTGGATTTTCTCTGTGTATTAGGTACTACTGCGGAAACGCCGACACTGACTGAGGAAGAAAAAAGACAAATCAAGAAAGTGGTGATAGAACGCGTCAACGGTCGTGTGCCTATTTTGCTGGGCATCAGCAGCAACTGCACGCAGACGGTGCTCAACACGCTGAAAAATGAGGACTTCACAGGAGTGGATGCCGTACTGGTGGCCGTTCCTTATTATAATAAACCTTCACAGGAAGGCATTTACCAGCACTATAAAGCCATTGCCGAAGCTACGGATCTGCCGGTAGTACTCTACAACGTGCCGGGACGTACCGGTGTGAACATGACGGCCGAAACAACCTTACGTCTGGCACGCGACTTCAAGAACATCGTAGCTATCAAGGAAGCATCGGGCAACATTACACAGATGGACGATATCATCAAGAACAAACCGGAAAATTTCGACGTAATTTCGGGCGACGACGGCATTACCTTCCCGCTGATTACCTTGGGAGCCGTGGGTGTTATCTCCGTTATCGGAAATGCCTTTCCGCGTGAATTCAGCCGCATGACGCGTCTGGCACTGGCCGGCGACTACAACAATGCGCTGACCATCCATCACCAGTTTACGGAGCTGTTCAAGCTGCTGTTTGTCGACGGTAACCCTGCCGGAGTGAAAGCCATGCTCAGCATGATGGGAATGATTGAAAACCGTCTGCGCCTGCCGCTGGTTCCTACCCGCATCACTACTTACGAGCAGATGCGCCGCATACTGGATGAGCTGAAAATAAAATGCTAAAGAAATCACGGCAGAGTCCTGCCGTGACCGCATAAAAAAAGAGATTTCAAATCTGTACAGAACCTGTCTGATTTGAAATCTCTTTGCTTTTTGTTGTATCCAAAGTCATCTTCTTCAAAGGGCGGGCATCAATTTTCTGCCTGATGCAGAAGCGATGCCAGTTCGGAGGGAGTTACATTCTTTGCCACAATGGCTCCACGGTCGTTCACCAGGTAATTGATGAATCCGTGCTTCAGGTCGTACGACTTGAATATCTCCGAATTTTCACCTTCCATTTCCTGATAGACGTTATCGCTGATACCGTCCTGGCGAACCGCAGCGTTGAATACCGACTGGTAGCGGTCGAACGAAATGGAAATCATCTCAACACGGGCGTCGTCCGAAACCACATTGTGCAGTCTGGCATTGCGTGTACGCGATGCGGCGTCGTAACTGGCCCAAAAACTCAGCAGAATGTAATTGCCTTTAGCGGCTTGCAGGCTGAGCGGCTGCTTTTCTTTTCCGAGCACTAACTCTGGAGCCTGAGCCCCAAGCGGAAGTTTCTCGGTGGGAGTCTTTCTCTTGTCAAATGACAGAGAAATGAAGGAACTGAATACTAATACAACAAAAAACCACTTTACATTTTTGAGCATGTAATTTGATTTTAGTTAATACTATCCGGTACTGTGTCCTTACAGTGATTTCCTGCCCGGAACATTACTTCTGTGGCCGGAACAGCAGGACTGCCCGGCCACGTGAATCTGGGAAATCCGTTGCAAATATACGGTTTATTTCCCTAAAAAGTTCAGTAAAATCTGATATTTTATGTTTTTAAGCATAATTTTTAAGTTTCATCTGAAGCATCTCCCCATTTTCTGCCACATAAACGTACTTGTCGGCACCCCGGTCTTCCACCTCTACACGGTAGTAATTCCCTGTTGCTGTTTCAAAGAAATCCACATCATCAATTACCATTCCGCTTCCTGACAATTCAGTAAAAACCTGCTGTACACTCTCGGGGAGGGTGGTGAACTCACGCCGTTCCACTTCGTACATGGTGTGTACCCATGAAAGGGTTCCGTTGTTCAGTGCGTAATATACTTCCTTCTGACGACCGCCGTCGCGGATTTCCACTTCAATACCTCCTTTTTCTTCTTCAATGTCCAGAATCACAGCCTGAGGGTATTTGGCCTTTACCAAATCTTTCACTTCCGAAGTCTGTCCGGGAGCTATCGGAGTATGTTCACCCCATTCAGTATCTTCACGAATCAGTGTACCGTCTTCCAGATAAGTAAGCTCGTATTCCTTTTCGCCCGATTCTACTTCTATCACGTAAGTCACACTGCCGTCGGTTTTCTCAATCTTATCCACATCATCCACTTTCCACGAAGCGTATGCACCCGCCTTGAAAGCATCTTGTACAGCTTGCGGCAATTGTGTGAAACGTAAGTCGTATTCTGTCATTACCCATGCGCCGTCGGGAGTAAACCATGCCTTGTTCTCATATCCGTTATCCACGAATTCAGCTTCATAGAACTGACCTTTCTGTTCCCAGTCCACTCTCGATACATTCGGATATCGGGCATCAAAAGCTTCTTGGAGGTTTGCCGATACTTGCAAACGGTCGTCATCGTCTTTATCACAGCTCTGCAGGCTGACAACACCCAGTGTCATCATAGCCCAAAATACAATTTTCTTCATAAATCAATGTTCTTTTTTTCTTTTGGTTGTGACAAAGGTCTGACACGATTCTGAAAAGATTTTGAAATAATCCGTGAAGTTGGAAAAAAAATGAGATTTCGCGTGCCCAGTCTATTTTTATCACTATATTTGGGGTACAACAACTTAGACAATTTATATATGAGATATATCCACCACATTTTTGTAGTTCTTTTTTGTCTGTTTTTCTCTACCGTATCGGCCCAAAAAGTGGGACTGGTGCTCAGTGGGGGTGGAGCCAAGGGCCTTACGCACATCGGTATCATCCGTGCACTGGAGGAAAACAACATTCCCATCGACTATATCACAGGAACTTCTATGGGAGCCATCATCGGATCGCTCTATGCCATGGGCTATTCGCCGGACGACATGGAAAAGCTTATCAAATCGGAAGATTTCAAACGATGGTATTCCGGAGGGATACAGGAAAAATACATCTATTATTTTAAACGGAATCCGCCCACACCGGAATTTATCAATATCCGTGTGTCACTGAAGAACCCGTTGCATAAGGTAAAGGCACAGTTTCTGCCTTCCAGCGTGGTCGACCCGCTACAGATGAACTTAGCGTTCGTGGAGCTGTTCGGGCAGGCTACGGCGCTCTGCCGAGGGAATTTTGACAGACTGTTCGTGCCATTCCGCTGCGTAGCCTCCGATGTGTATAACAAATGTCCGATTATTTTCAAGGAAGGTGATTTGGGAGATGCCGTGCGTGCCTCCATGAGTTTTCCGGGCATGTTCAAGCCCATTGAGATTGATTCCGTGCTGGCGTATGACGGAGGGATATACAACAATTTTCCGGTCAACGTAATGACGGAGAACTTTCATCCGGACATTATTATCGGCAGCGTGGTAAGTTCTAATCCGGGGAAGCCGCAGGAAGGAGACATTATCGGACAGCTGGAAAGCATGATCATGCAGAAAACGGACTATTCCGTGCCTGATTCTACAGGTATTCTCATGACCTTTAAATATGATGATGTGAGCCTGATGGACTTCAATCGTTTTGATGAACTTCACGACATCGGCTATGAGCGTACCATGGAACTGATGGATTCCATCAAGAACCGGATTCCCCGCCGCATGGACTATCGTCTGCTGGAAAAGGAACGCATGGCTTTCAAAAAGAAAATGCCTGAATTCCGTTTCCGCAATATCATCATACACGGAGCAAACGACCAGCAGAAAAAATACATCCGTAAGGAGTTTCACAGCGAAGAAGACGGGACATTCTCCCTGGAAGAGCTTCGGAAGGGATATTTTCGCCTGATGTCATCCGATAATATGATTTCTGAGATTATTCCTCATGCAGTCTACAATCCTTACGAAAATGATTTTAACCTGGATTTGAAGGTACGTATGAAGGATGATCTCTCGCTGAGAGTAGGAGGAAACGTGGGCTCAAATGGAGCAAATCAGGTGTATGTAGGAGCTACTTATCACAACCTGAACAATTTCTCCAAGGAATTCTCGCTGGACGGACAGTTAGGACAAATCTACAATAACCTGCAACTTGCGGGACGCATTGATTTGCCAACCCGTCTGCCGACCTCATATCGGCTGGTGGCCTCCTTATTTACGTTCGACTACCTGAAGCAGGAAAAACTCTTGAGTAAAGGAAATACTCCCATTTTCAACAAGCAAAAAGAAGAGTTTGTGAAGCTATTTGTCTCCATGCCTTTCCTGAGCCGCCAGAAAGCCGAATTTGGTATCGGGGTAGGCCAGCTGGAGGACCAGTATTTCCAGACCAACGTCATCGATTTTACTTCAGATGTACGTGATGTCAGCAAATATTCCATTTTCGGAGGTTCTGTCGCATTAGACGGGAATACACTCAACAGCCGGCAGTTTGCTACCTCTGGACGCCGCGAACGACTTGCTGCACACATCTACACAGGTGTAGAACGATACTATCCCGGAAATGAAGACCCGGCTTACACCGAAAACTACAAATACATCCAGTCATGGCTGCAAATCGCCTATGAACTGGAGAAATATCATACACTGAGTCCGCATTTCTCATTGGGTACCTACCTGAAGGCCTATTATTCCTCCCGCAACTTCAGCCACAATTATCGGGCTACCATGATGCAGGCCGGAGAATTTGCACCTACGGCTCACAGCAGAATCACCTACAACGAAGCATTTCGGGCCAACCAGTTTGTGGGAGCAGGTGTATGTCCGATTTACATGTTCAATAGTGTGCTGCAAGTAAGATTGGGCATGTATGGCTTCGCACCGATTTTCCCCATTCGCGAAGAAAGCAACAAGGCAAGCTACGGAAAAGTGTTTTCACAGTTCGAATATATGGGAGAATTAGACCTGGTTGTCAAACTTCCTTTCGGCTCGATATGCGCCTATCTAAATCATTATAGTTCACCGAGTAAGAACTGGAATTTAGGCCTCACATTGGGCTGGCAGATATTTGGAAGCCGGTTTATGGAATAATTTTTATTGAAAAAAAATCGCAGAAATATTTGGAAGTTTCGTACAAACTCCATACCTTTGCACCCGTCAAACAAAAAGGACATGGCCGCGTAGCTCAACTGAATAGAGTAGCTGACTACGGATCAGCCGGTTACAG
>ENA-UOJH01000614-UOJH01000614.1-human-gut-metagenome-genome-assembly--contig:-C148-NODE-614-length-32036-cov-10.699540_pt1 | contig 32036 bp, 25 predicted proteins | sample MGYA00242345_ERZ723892 | MGnify/ENA metagenome assembly ERZ723892 | reverse complement strand
CGGTGGCATCGCCAAAAGGATAAAAACCGCTCGCCTTCGGCGAAAAACCAATCTTTAGAAATTTAAATTTGCGTTAAATCAGATAGAAAGGCACCAAAATGCGTTTAACATGGTAGAATGCGATAATTCGCATCCGCGTCAAATGGCTGATTGTTAATATGTTATCACGATTATGAGCGGACGTAAAGTATCACGTCCCTACCATAATATTATTTTTATCAAGGCTGTTTTCTACTGAACGAAAAATGGGCCGGAGCCGCAGATGCAGTACCAGCCCTTTTCGAGTTATTAACTTGTGGTAAGCACCTAACTTACTTGTGCTTTAGCGTTTACTATTGCATACCTTCTATGCTTTGCACCTTGCCTACGAATAGAATTGCGCCTGTTTGGCGTTCTCTAATTAAGTAGATGAATGGGTGGTCGATGTTGAAACTCTTAGGGAGTACACTTGGGCCAGGACTGGTTGCGCCAATATCAACTCGTGTGGTGGATGCAGCTGTAGCACCTTCTTCGTTCACTTCAATAATGGTGTTTTGCAATGCGTTGGTCACAGACAGGCGTTCGGTGGCCGAGATTTTGCTGAATTGAGCATCAGGTCCGAACGCTCTTTTTATTCCCATCTTTTGAAGTGGTGTCGCAAGGGCGTTGTTGTAAGTTGCGGTGAATTTAGGCATAGCCACTACTGATTGGCTATTTTTCATATATGTGAGCAGTTCGGCATACTTTTCTCCGTCCAAATCGTTGATGTACTCGTTGATTTTTTCCTTCTTTGGCATAATCACTTGAAGCTGGAACGCCTTGCCGCCGTAGTCAAATTCCACCATCAGTTCTTCATCGGTAACAAAGCCATTAAGCGCACATTCGTCCGATTTCATCATCTTCACCTTTTCGTTGCGGTCGAATTGGTTGCGGAAAATATCGTCGTAAGTGTTCTTTTTGGGGAAATAGCTCCACAAACCCTTGAAGTAAAGGGTGTTCAGAAGCATTGCCGACTCGTTGCCGATATTGTTGTTGATGATGGTTGGAATTAATCCTGCGGTATGCTTTTTCGACCAGTCGTTGATGGTGCTGACGGCTTTAGCATCGCTGAAATCCAGAGCACTCACCATAGCATCGAAGTTCGACTGCATATCAGCCTTGTAGCTGTCGAGAATCTTGTGGTTGAGCTTGTTGTTAATCCACAGAGAGTTGGCAATGGCAATCTTTGATGAGCATTTAATGCTTTTAAGTGCCTTGTTCATAGTGGCGTAGTAGCTGTTGATGTCGTTGAGCGCAGTTCCCTCGCCGATTTTCAGCACATCGGCAATTTCGTCGTAGGTTTCGCCCTCAGCGCCATTGGCAAGCATTGCAAGTGCTTGGCCGAGGCTGTAAGGCGACACAAACACATTGCCATTCTCATTGTTTACGGCTTTCAGCACATCGAAGGCGAAGTCGTTGCTTTGGTTGAGCACTTTTTGTTGTGGTGCCGACAGCGTGATGCTGTATTGTGCTGGCTCCTCATTTTTCACGTTTGGCTCATTGCTGTCGTTGTCGCTGCATGAAGCCAAAGCCATCATTGCCGATAGGCAGATGAATAAGCTGCTTTTGAGTGACTTTTTCATATCTGTTTTGTTTTTATAATGAGTATAATAGTCGTTTTGGGTGAATATGATTAATTAATAAGTTGTTTGGCTGTTTGGGAATATGTTTTCATCTTTGCTCGCAAATTTATGCTGATTTCATAACCATTGCAACAAATTGAGTCACATATTTTTATATTTATGAGTTTTTTAACTATAGTCCACATGCTCTTAACGAATGTTTGTATATGTCCATAATGTTAATAATATTAAAAAGAATAATTTCATGAAAAATAGTTTGTTGTTTGTGCTGTAAAATTACTAAACCAAAATGTTAAAATTGAGTTTTTTTACAGAAAATCCAGTTAATCGGTTGGTGGCTAATGTGCAGGAAATCAATGGCGTAAATCATAAATAGTTAATCACATTATTTTTAATGTTTTGAATGTTAAATTTGTGCTAATTGTTTTAGATTTTTTTAATGGTTGGCTGTTGTGAAAGGGGTGTTTAAAATATGTTGTAATATGAATGTCGGTGAAAGTTTGTGTTGTGAAAAGAAAGCTTTTTTGTTACTTGTGTGCAACTAAAAACCACTAACATGACTTATCAATCTCGCAAATTTTCTATTTTCTTCGCGATTCTAATTATATTAAATGAGGTAGGTTGTCATCATTCAGGTAATGGCAAAGACCGTTCGTTAGCACAGGTGGATTCTTTATTAAATGAAGAAGAACTACAGCAAGCATTGGAACGCTTGGGAAAGATTGATACTATGTCGATGAACGAATCCCAAACGGCGTATTATTATTTGTTGTTGACGCAGGCAAAGTACAAGAATTATATTGTGGCAACGACAGATAAAGAAATAAATTTTGCTGTGAGGTATTACGAGAATAGCGATGATGAAAGTAGGTATATACGGGCTTTGACATATCAAGGGGCTGTGAGTGAAGAGTTAGGTAATCTTGAAAAAGCGGTGGACTGTTATCATAAAGCCGAATGTTTGGCTAGTGATTTCGATTTGTATTATTTGGCTTATACTAAAATGAGATTAGGTTTTTTGTACCATATTCATCCTATTGGCTCAAAAACTATAGCACTGGAGAAATTTCAAGAGGCTTATCAACTTTTCAAGACGTTAGGCGACAAAAAGTACCAATTGTCTTGCTTAGTGGAAATTGGAGGTTTGTATAGAGGTGTCTAAGATAAGGCAGATAGTTCGGTGTTAGTTCTGAATGAAGCATTTAAATTGGCGAAAGAATTGAATAATAGTGGGCAAATGTTTTGTATTAAACACGCTATTGCTGATTACTATAATGTGATTACTCATCAATACGATTCTGCAAAAAAATATGCGTTACAAGCATTGGAATATCCAATACCTTGGCCCAGAGCACATCATACCTTAGTGATGGCATATTCTAATTTACACCAACCAGATTCAGCACAGTATTATTTTGATGAAGCTCCCCAATGCAAATCGCAATTAGATAGTGTAACTTACTTTTGGGCAAAGTCTGACTTGGAAAAGGCTAAGCACAATCCGGAAGCGGCGTTTAAATATTATTTGATTTCTGACTCTATTTCTGATGCGATGCTGATAAACGGATTGAATGACCAACTTTTGGCTGTGGAAAAGAAATATGATATGCAGACCACCGAAATGGAAAATCTGAATCTGCAATCAGAATTGAAAAACTGGATAATAGCGGCTGTGGCATTGGTGTGCTTGGCACTTGCTTTGGTGCTGGTGGTGTGCAGATACAGAAACAGGGCGAGAATGAAAGCACAGGAATATGAATTGATAAAATCCGATCTTGATGCGTCGTTGTCGAGTTTGGAAAATTTAAAGCAAGCCATCGGCAACTATGAAAGTAAACTTGCCTACGCATCAACCACCATTCAAAACCTCAACTCTGAGTATTCAAAGGTAAAAACCGAGTTGAGGCAGAATACCGCAAGCGAAACTGCGCTTGATGAGGCAGAACTGAAAGGCAAAAAGATGCACGCCGATGAAATGAGGATGATTGTTGACCAGCAGATTAAGGTGGTGCACCAGCTTATATTGTGGTCGTATGAGTTTGAGAACGACGGTGCCACATTCTCTAAAAAATTCCGTCAACTGATGACGATGGATAGCAACAATTCGGCATCTTCGACCACTTATTGGAATCACCTTCACCTGTTGGTTAACGACCTTTACGACAATGTGCTCGATAAAGCACAGGAAATGGCGGAAGGTAAATTGAAGAATGATGAGATTAATTTCTTGGCGTTGAGCTGTTGTGGTTTTTCTCGAACGGTAATTATGATTTGTATGGGCTATAAGAATATCGTGTCGGTGTCGAACAAGAAAGCGAAAATAGCGAGGAAGATGAATGTGAAGTCGCTCGACACATTTGTTGCTGATTACCAATCTGTGCAGTAAGGTGGCGTGATTTGCGATTATGATTGTAGATTATGATATAGCATTTTGAGTATTTTTATGACTTACTGAACAATGTTTGGGAATAATTCATTATATTTGTAAGTTCAATGAATACATTATATGAAGTGTAGATTTAAGTATGATGAATCGATATTCTAAAAATATTGCTTTTGGCGTGTTGGCATTGTGCCTGATGGCTGTGCCAATGAGTGCTGCGAAGAAACAGAGTAAGTCGGAGGCGGCTATTCAGAAAAAGGTGGAAGCCACACTCGCTAAGCTCACGCTTGAGGAGAAGATGGATTTGCTCGGTGAATACAAGGGCGGATTCAGCACCTATCCCATTCCACGGTTGGGAATACCCGAAATGAAGATGGCTGATGCCTCGATGGGTGTTCGCAACTACGGCAAGTCAACCCAATATCCTGCCTCGGTGGTGGTGGCTTCGACATGGAGCCGAAGAATGATGGCGGCAATGGCCACTTCGCTGGCTATCGACTGCAGGGCGCGCGGTGTGGACATTCTGCTTGGTCCGGGCGTGAACATCATGCGTTCGCCTGTGTGCGGCAGAAATTTTGAATACTTTAGCGAAGATCCCTATCTCTCTGCGCAGATGGCTGTGCCGTTTATCAAGGGGCTGCAACAGAATGGCGTGGCAGCCGTGGTGAAGCACTTTGCCCTCAACAATATGGAGTGGGGGCGTAAGCGCATTGACTCGCGTGCCGATGAGCGCACTTGCCACGAAATCTATTTCCCCGCGTTTCGTGCGGCGGTGGAAGATGCCGATGTGGCAGCCGTGATGGATTCCTACAATCTGGTGAATGGCTTCTATGCCACCGAAAACTCTTGGCTCAACAACAAGGTGCTCCGCGACATGTGGGGCTTTAAAGGCGTGGTGATGAGTGACTGGGGCGCAACACACAGCACAGGTCGTGCCATGCGTGGCGGCTTGGATTTGGATATGGACGGCAAGAATCAAGCGAAATACTTCAATCGCGACAGCCTGAAGACCGTGTTGGGCAACGAGGGCATCACCTTGAAGATGATAGACGAAAAGGTGCGCCATATTTTGGGCATGATTTATCGTTTTGAGTCTGATAAGGACTCCGCTGTCGAACATGAACCGACGGAGAACAAAAATAATAGCGCCGTGGCGCAAAAGGTGGCAGAGGAGGGCATTGTACTGCTCAAAAACCAAGGCAGCCTCCTGCCTATCCCTAACGCTAAATCGGTGATGGTGGTAGGTCCGTTTGCCGACCAGATTCCACGTGGCGGCGGTAGTTCGAAAGTGACACCTTTCCACAGCACCTCTATCACTGGCGGATTGAAGGTGGTGATGAAGAATATAGACATCAAGGGGCACCGTATCTACGACGAGGAGCCTTGCACACACCTCTACCGCGACCGTGGCGGCAGAACTCCTGGCTTGAAGGCAGAATATTTCAACAATTCCAACCTTGGCGGTATTCCATTGATGAGCGACTACGTTGACGGCCTTAATTTCTATTGGGGCAATGGCACGCCACACCCCGATTTCTTGGGAACAGATAATTTCTCCATTCGCTACACGGGCTACTTGCGTGTGCCAGCGTCGGGCGAATACACGCTGGTGCTGTCGAGCGACGACGCCAGCCGAATGTGGATCGATGACGCCATGGTGCTCGACAACTGGGGCGACCATTCGTTCAGAGGCAGCGAACTCACCATCAATCTGCAAGCCAACCGCGACTACGCCATCAGAGTGGACTATACTGAGTCGGAGGGCGAAGCAGGCATTCGCTTGGGCTATCGCATTGCTCAGGTCGATAACTTGGCTACTGATGCGGCACTCTGCGATGCCGTGATTGTGACTGCCGGATTTGGTGAGAAAGCCGAAAAGGAAGGCTCTGACCGCCCATGGGAACTGCCTGCCGACCAAGTGAAGATGATTAAAGACGCAGCCACTTCCAACGCCAATGTGGTGGTGGTGCTCTTTACAGGTGGTGCCGTTGACGTAAGTTCGTGGGCTAACGATGTGCGTGCCATCATCTGGGCTGGCTATCCCGGTCAGGGAGGTGGTCAGGCGTTGGCTAACATTATCACTGGCAAGGTGAACCCCAGCGGCAAACTTACCGCCACTTGGGCAAAACAGTGGGAAGACTATGCGTCGAGCGACAATTTCTATGAAAAGAGCGGCGAAAACTTCCTCAACTACGAGGAAGGCTTGCTCGTGGGCTATCGCTCATTCGACAAGGAGGAAATTCAACCAGCATATCCATTTGGCTTCGGCATGAGTTACACTCGCTTCGCTTACAGCAACCTCAAAGTGAAGCGCAACGACCGTCAATGTCAAGTGAAGGTGGATGTGACGAATGTGGGCAAAGTGGCTGGCGCCGAGGTGGTGCAAGTGTATGTGGAACCTGCCAACGTGCCAGAATCCGACCCCATCCGCACGCTGCGTGGCTTCGAGAAAGTGAATTTGAAGCCGGGCGAAAAACGCACCGTGACCATGATGCTCGATGCCAATGCGTTCTCTACTTATAATGTGTCGAAGAAGGCGTTCGTGCTAAATCCTGGCGATTATAAGATTAAGGTAGGCGCATCGTCGCGCGACATTCGCCAAACCTTCCCCATCAAGGTAGGCCGCCCAGCCCGCCCAGCCCCGGCATCAAATTAAAATGCAAGTTTGTTACAGTAAATAAAAAATTGGCAGCATTCTCGGCCGAGAATGCTGCCATTATTTTTTGTGATTGTAGTGCTGTGATTAGCGAACGCGGCCCACATAACTACCGTCGCGAGTGTCGATTTCAATCTTTTCACCCACGTTGATAAACAAAGGAACGCGCACTTCTGCTCCTGATTCTACGGTTGCAGGCTTGAGGGTGTTGGTTGCAGTGTCGCCTTTCACACCTGGTTCGGTGTAGGTCACTTCAAGCACAGTCTTGATAGGCATTTCAGCGTAGAGCACTGATTCGGTTGAAGCGTCGGTAACAACATCTACAACGTCGCCTTCCTTCATGAAAGCAGAACCGCTCACGATTTCCTTATTAATAGGAATTTGGTCGAAAGTTTCTTGGTTCATGAAAATTGCGTCGTCACCGTCCATGTAAAGGTACTGGTAAGGACGGCGTTCTACACGAACGTCTTCGAGTTTTTCACCAATGTTGAAACGGCGTTCAAGTACGCGACCGTCAACAACGTTTTTCAGCTTAGTGCGCATGAAAGTGTTACCCTTGCCAGGTTTTACGTGCAAGAATTCAATGCAAAAATAAAGCTGGTTGTCCAAACGGATACATACACCATTTTTAATGTCTTGAGCGTTAATCATAAATTTTTTTGAATATTTTTTGTTTAGAAATTATTGTTCAAATTAAATTTCACTGCAAAATTACGCTAATTGTGTAAAAAGTGCAAAAAGTTTACATTAAAAATCACTCACTTACTTGTTTATTTTCAAAAAAGTGACTAATTTTGCAGTCGCAATTTGCATAAGTGCTAACAAAATAAAATTAAAATAAAGATGAAAAGAACATTCCAACCATCAAACAGAAAGAAAGCTAACAAGCATGGTTTCCGTCATCGTATGAAAACTGCTGATGGCCGCAAGGTCCTCGCACGTCGTCGTGCTAAGGGTCGTTACAGCCTCACTGTTAGCGACAGCGTTTACAAGTAATTAGATACTTGCTACACGCAATCTGACAACGCATAGCCGTTATCCCTCATTGGGGGTGACGGCATTTGTCATTTTATAATCTCCCAACCTTACATCAACAGCAGCATTATCAATAAAATTCATAGCCTATTTTTCGCAGAGGTTTAGATTTTTGAGGTTTCGGTGTGTTGATTTGCGGAAAAGAGTGTATATTTGTATTTATTATCATAAGATGAAAAAATCGCGATGTATATTAAAGAATTTCATATAGAAGGTCTGTGGGGCAGCAAAAGCCTTTCGTGGCAGAACATTCGTGAAGATGTTAATATTGTGGTAGGTATAAATGGCTCTGGTAAAACCACATTGCTTGATGCTATCTACAATCATTATAGTGCGAAGACAAAATCTAAACTCTATGCCAAGACATTCGGTAATGAAATAGATATACCCATCACCCAAATTTCCTCTTTCGACGTTCCTTCTGATTCAAAGAAGAAGAGCAATAGTCCTCTACTCAATCGCTTGCTGTCGGTGGTTCTTCAAAACCTCGATCACATGTCGTTTTTCAACTATAGAATGATTCCTCTCAATTATCCTTCTGAAACTCGACGCGTGAGCCAGCGTATTGAGATGTTTTTCGATGTAGTCAACAGTTTTTTTGCAGAAACGAAGAAAGCGATTGATATCGATAAACAGAAAAACACCCTCATCTTTGTAGAAAAAGATGGTAATATTTTGCAGTTGAATGACTTGTCGGCAGGTGAAAAGCAGTTGCTTTATTTGCTGTTGACGGTTTTTCTGATGGACGAAAAGCCTGCCATACTCTTGCTTGATGAGCCAGAACTGTCGCTACATATTACATGGCAAGAAAAGTTGATTGATGCTTTGCGACACCTCAACCCTGTTTGTCAAATTATCACTACCACTCACTCTCCAAGCATATTTGTGAATGGCTGGAGTGAACATCTCGTGTTTGTTGACAACCTTATAAAGTAAGGGGGATTGTATGGCGGTTACGAAAAGTCAACTAAACGCCTTTGAGGCGGCGATTGCTCGAAATTTATCAGCAGGAACAATTCTTGCAGGATATGATATTTGCTTTCGTGTTGAAGACGCGGCAGACATAAAGTTCTGGCAACAGTTATTGGCTTCAAGCATTAGGAGTAAGAAGGTGAAATTTTTTCCTTTTGTCCAGAGTGGCGACAAGCGCATTACTGGCAAGTCGTATATTATGAAGCATCAGAATCAAGCAAATGAACGTTACATTCTGTGTGTGGATAGCGACTTTGACTATATTTTGCAAAAAACCAATTTTGATGTAAATCACTATATACTGCAAACCTACACTTATTCTTGGGAAAACCATCATTGCTGGCATGAATCGCTTCAAGCAGCATGGCTTCCATGGCAGAATAACATTAAGTTTGATTTCTCAATTTTCTTGCAGAATTTGAGTTCGGTGATATACCATGCGTTTGTTGTGGTGCTCACTAAAAAGCGTCTTGCACACAAAGGATTCACGCTTTCTGCTTTGTGTAATGCTCTTGATAAGGTTCAGGCTAACCAAAAAGATGCCTTGCTAAATAATGGTGAAGCAGTTTTGACTGCCATTGCCAATAATATTAGTTCCAAATTGGCGAACGTGAATGAAGAATCAGATATGGAAATCGACAGCACAATACAGCGATTGACTGAAATTGGTGCAAACAAAACCAATATTTATTTGTATATGCAAGGACACTCTATTTATAATCTTGTTTGTAGAATCGGTAAGGCATTAATGGATGAGTCGTTTGAGCAACAAGTGCTTATACCTTCATTTTCTATTCACAACCATTATCAAGAACTTGAGAAAATAGAGTCGGACATTCACTATTTATTTTAACCCAAATCGGTCATTAGGGCTTAACCCCCTTTTGCCTTTTGGGGTGGTTAGTCGTCGAGGTTGAGGGTGGTGTATTCGTGGCCGGTTAGGAGGGTCATGTATTGGTTGTAGGTGATGAATTTGCCGCCCATTGATGCGAGGTGGGGTGTTTCGAACTGGCAGTCGATGATTGCCACGCCCTCGGCTTGCATTTTTCGTGCAAGGAAGATGAGCGCCAGTTTTGATGCGCTGGGCACGAGCGAAAACATACTCTCGCCGCAGAAGGCGTTGCCTATTCTTTCGCCATACAGTCCGCCCACCAGTCTGTCGCCGTCCCACACTTCCACGCTGTGGGTGATGCCCTCGCGGTGCAAGCGTGTGTAAGCCTCAATCATATCATCGCCGAGCCATGCGCCTTCGGTCACGTTGCGTTGCGAAACTGTGGCACAGCCTTGAATCACGCCATCAAAATCCTTATCCCACGTCACACGGTAGGTGTGTTTGTTTAAGAGCGTGCGCATCGAGTGCGAAATGTGAATCTCGTCGGGGAAAATCACAAATCGCTTCAGTGGGCAATACCACATGATAGGGCAGTCGGCATCGTAGGGATACCAGGGGAAAATGCCGTTAGAATAAGCCATGATGAGCCGCTCTGTGCTCAAATCACCGCCCACAGCCAGCAATCCATCGTCTTCACCGAATATGGGCTCTGGAAACCAAATATCGTCGTCGTCGAGTTGAAAAACCATAGTTAGAATTATGATTGCTTGATAGTTAATGTGCCGTTTTGCAAATCCACAGTGGCTTCGCCGCCTTTTTTCAGTTTGCCAAACAGAATTTCTCGCATGAGCATGGTTTTGAGTTGCTGCTGTATCACACGGTCCATTTCGCGTGCGCCGTACTCCTTCGAGTAACCGCTCTTGAGCAGATGCTGGTGTGCTTCGTCGGTGAGCGTGATGCTTACCGATTTCGCTGCCAGTTTGGCGTTGAGTTCACGCAATTTCTTGCCAAGAATGAGTTTCGCCATCTGCTCGTCCATATCGTTGAACACCACAATCTCGTTGAGGCGGTTGATAAATTCGGGCTTGAATGTGTGCTTCACCTGCTTGAGCATGGCGCTGCCGGCAGTGGCTGTGGAAGCGAATCCCACGCTTGCCTGTGAGGCATATTGTGCGCCGGCGTTGCTGGTCATAATCAGAATAACATTCTTGAAATGCGCCTTGCGGCCCTTGCTGTCGGTGAGCACACCGTAGTCCATCACCTGTAGCAGAATGTTGAAGATGTCGGAGTGCGCTTTCTCAATTTCGTCGAGCAGGAGCACGCAGTCGGGTGATTTACGCACGGCATCGGTGAGCAAACCACCGTCGTCGTAGCCCACATAGCCAGCAGGTGCGCCAATCAGTTTTGCCACGGTGTGCTTCTCCACATATTCGCTCATGTCGAAGCGCACGAGTTTCACGCCCAGCTCCTGTGCCAGCATTTTCGCCACTTCGGTTTTGCCCACGCCTGTGGGACCCACGAACAGCAGACTTGCCAGCGGCTTGTTTTCGTCGGTAAGTCCAGCCTTGGAGAGTTGCACGGCTTCCACCACGGTTTGGATAGCGCGGTCTTGACCGTAAATCACGTCTTTCATGCGACTTTCGAGCGATGCGAGGTTCTTGTTGTCGTCTTGCTTGATGGCAAGCGCGTCGATTTTCGCCACTTTCGCCAGCACCTCGGCAATTTGTTTTTTGCCGATTTTCTTGTACTTTTTCCCCTCCATCTCGGCTTGCGCCCCGGCTTCATCGATGATGTCGATGGCCTTGTCGGGCAAGAAGCGGTCGGTGATAAACTTTGCGCTCGATGTCACTGCATATTCAATGGCGGCGGCATCGTATTTCACATGATGATACTTCTCGTAGATGGGCTTCAGACTCTTTAAGATGTGGATAGCCTCGTCGATGCTTGGCTCTTCCACATCAATGGTCTGGAAGCGGCGAATCATACCCACGCTGCGGGTGAAATTCTTATTATATTCGGTGTAGGTGGTGGCACCTATCACCCTGATTCGGTCGTCGTCGAGGTAAGGTTTCAGCAAGTCCGACACATCGCTGCCACCCTCTGCACCTTTTCCTGCCCCTACGATGTTGTGAATCTCGTCGAGATAGATGATGCAGTGCGCCTCACTTGTCACACCCTCCATAATTTGCTTCAATCGTTGCTCCATGTCGCCACGGAAGCGAGTGCCAGCCAGCAGCGTGCCCATGTCGAGCTGGTAGATGTTGCACCCTTTCAGTCGGTCGGGTACTTTACCTTCCTCAATACGGCGCGCCACGCCATATACCAGCGCAGTTTTACCCACGCCCGGCTCGCCGATGTGTAGAGGGTTGTTCTTGTCTTTTCGGCACAGCACCTGTATGGTGCGGTCGAGTTCGCGCTCTCTGCCAATGAGCGGATTTTTCTCAGCGAGGTGCTCATTGATGCATGTCACATATTTTTTCCACTTGTCGTTTTTGTGGGAGGGGCTTGAGAAGTCGTCCTCATCGCCAAACAGCAGATCCTCGTCGTCATCGTCGAAAAGTCCAAATGGATTATCACCTTCACCGTTTGAATATTGGTCGTCGTCTTCTTCTACACCTGTGGAGCGTTCGTGAAAATGAATTTCGGTCCCAGTCATAATCTCAAAGTCTTCCACATTGGCGTGCTTGCGAAGCAGATATGCCGCCCATGAATTCTCAAGGCAGAGAATGGCGTTGATTGCCATTGGCATATCTATGGCTTTACGCTCAGCCATGATGGCCTGGCGCACGGCATCGGTGAAAACCTGCTGCAACTGGAAGGATGGCTCGCAAATGTCGTTGGGTTTCGCGCCTTGCGAGTCGTCTTTCGTCGATTCCTCAATGTGCTCGTCGAGCTCATCCAAAAAATCGTCGAGGTCGAAGGCTTCGTTGCACGACCACATCAAGTCTTGCATCTGTGGCAGCGTCATCATGCCGTAGAGCAAATGCTCCGGAGTGATATAATCGCTATTTTCCACCAGCGCTTTTTGAGAGGCGTATTTCATCGCCTTGTTTAAATCGCGGTTGAATGTGATTTTCTTTTGTTCCATTTGAGTGTTATGAGTGTGTGTTTAGTTTGCTTCTTCCATTGTTATTTTCAGTGGATAACCTGCATTTTTCGCCATATTCAAGGCTTTGGACTTTCTTGTGTAAGCCACATCGTAGGTGTAAGTGCCCACAGTGGCGCAGCCTTTGCGGTGCACCGTGAGCATGATTTCCTGTGCAGCGGGTTGCGACTTGCGAAACACGGTGGTGAGCAAATGCACCACAAATTCCATAGTGGTCACATCGTCGTTGTGCAGTATCACATGAAACATTTTCGGCTCGTCAAGACTGATTCTTATCACTTCTTTCAGCGCTGAGCCGCCTTTAGTTTTTGGAGTTGGCATAGACTGTGGATTTATAGTGTCTTTTTTAGTTTTCGATATACCATTTGAATAGTGCTTTCACACCGTCTTCAATTTCCATTTTATGGGTCCAGCCGAGGCTGTGGAGTTTCGACACATCGCAGAGTTTTCGTGGAGTGCCGTCGGGTTTGGTAGAATCGAAGGCGATAGTGCCAGTGAAGCCCACGGCTTTCGCCACGAGTTCGGCAAGTTGCTTGATGGTCACCTCCTTGCCAGTGCCCACATTGATGTGGCAGTTGCGGATTTCGCCCAGCGATGGAATGGCGCCGCCACGGCCTTCGCTGCTGTTACGGTCCACCTTACCATCGGTGCTGTTGCCGAAATGCACCGACGAGTATTTGTCGATGCCGATGATGTCGCTGAAGTTCACGTTCAGCAGCACATGCACGCTGGCATCAGCCATGTCCTCGCTCCAGAGAAATTCGCGCAATGGAGAGCCGGTGCCCCAAAGGGTCACCTTGTTGTTCTCGATGCCGTAGTGGTTCAGCACATCAAGAATGGCTTCTTCCGATGCCTTGCCGTCGATACCGTTCACTGAGCGTTTATCCATGTCTTTGCGGATAGCGTCCCAGTTGCCTTCGCCAATCATGCGAGCGAGATACACCTTGCGCATCATCGCAGGCATCACATGGCTATTTTCGAGGTGGAAATTATCGTTAGGGCCGTAGAGGTTGGTAGGCATTACGGCAATGTAGTTGGTGCCATATTGCAGATTGTAGCTTTCGCACATCTTCAAGCCCGAAATTTTAGCCAAGGCGTATTCCTCGTTGGTGTATTCCAGTGGCGAGGTGAGTAGTGCGTCTTCCTTGATAGGCTGTGGCGCATTCTTGGGGTAGATGCAGGTGGAACCGAGAAAAAGCAGTTTTTTCACACCGTGGGCATAACTCTCGCTAATCACGTTGCACTGCATCATCATGTTTTGCATGATGAAGTCGGCGCGGTAGAGCGAATTAGCCATAATGCCGCCAACGTAAGCCGCCGCCAGCACCACAGCGTCGGGGCGTTCGTCGTCGAAGAATTTTCTGACAGCCAGTTGGTCGGTCAGATCGAGCTCGGCATGTGTGCGGCCCACCAGATTGTGGTAGCCGCGTTGTTCGAGGTTCTTCCAAATGGCAGAGCCCACCAGTCCGCGGTGCCCAGCCACATATATTTTCGCATTTTTATCCATTGTTTTTATTTTTTTGGTCAACGAGTCAACGAGTCAACAGGTCAACGAGTTTTTTTTGAGTCAATGAGTTTATTTGGTCAATGGGGTGGGTGAGTGGCTTTTGAGGAAATTTATGAGGTTCATAATTCCAGAGGAGATTTTTTTTAGTTGCGATTGGAGTTCGGTTCGTTGTTCTGTGGTGCAGATGTTGAAATCTTCACAGAGGTAAAGCATACTTTTTACTTCGCCACAACTCCCTTTGGCAATATGGAGGAAATGAATATATTTTGCATCATAACCCGATTCTGAGCCTTCAGCGATATTATTCATGATACTCACTGCTGCCCTCTGCATCTGGTCACGGAATCCATAGTCATTGCATTTCGCCATCATGTCATAGACGTTGTTAACAAACGCCCTGGCCTCTTGCCAAATATACAATGTTTCAATTCCTCTCTCCATCACTCAGAAAAACCTGTTAAATCGTCGCCTCGTAGACTTTATAAATACTTATTGTCTCAAAAAAAACTTGTTGACCTGTTGACTCGTTGACTTGTTGACTTTTATTTTACTATACCTTTTTCGAGGTATTCTGCGAGGTTGACGCGGATTTGGTCGCCTGCGTTTTCGATAGCCACTTTTGCCACGTCATGGTCAACCATGATTTTCACGAGTTCCTCAAATGAGGTGCGCTGTGGATCCCAACCGAGTTCGGCTCTTGCCTTGGTGGGGTCGCCCCAGAGGTTCACCACATCGGTAGGGCGGTAGAAGTCGGGGCTCACCTCCACAAGCACCTTGCCTGTGGCCTTGTCGATACCCTTCTCGTCTTCGCCCTCGCCTTGCCATTCGAGGTCGATGCCCACATGGTGGAACGCCAAGGTGCAAAATTCGCGCACGCTGTGTTGCACACCGGTGGCGATCACGAAGTCTTCAGGCGTGTCGTGCTGGAGAATGAGCCACATACACTCCACATAGTCGCGAGCGTAGCCCCAGTCGCGCAGGCTCGACAGATTGCCCAAATACAGTTTTTCCTGCTTGCCAGCCTTGATGCGAGCTGCCGCAAGGGTGATTTTGCGGGTCACGAAAGTCTCGCCACGGCGTTCGCTCTCGTGGTTGAACAAGATGCCAGAGCAGCAGAACATATCGTAAGCCTCGCGGTATTCTTTCACAATCCAGTAGCCGTAGAGCTTAGCCACAGCGTAAGGGCTGTAGGGGTGGAAAGGGGTGTTCTCGTTTTGTGGCACTTCTTCCACTTTGCCGTAGAGTTCGCTGGTGCTGGCTTGGTAGATGCGACATTCCTTGGTAAGGCCGCATTGGCGTACAGCCTCAAGCACACGCAGCACGCCGGTGGCATCTACATCGGCTGTAAATTCGGGCGAGTCGAAACTCACCTGCACATGGCTTTGCGCCGCCAAGTTGTAGATTTCGGTAGGTCGCACCTGGCCGATTACCTTGATCAAACTCATCGAGTCGCTCATGTCGGCATAGTGGAGGTGGAAATGTGGTTTGCCCTCGAGGTGGGCAATGCGTTCGCGGAAATCTACCGACGAGCGGCGAATGGTACCGTGCACGTCGTAACCCTTTTCAAGCAGAAATTCAGCCAAGAAAGAGCCGTCTTGACCAGTGATGCCCGTGATAAGGGCCACTTTGCGATTGTTTTCGTTCATATATTGATAATATCTTGTAATCCTTATAACCTACAAAGATACCAAAAAATCTGTATCCTCACAAATCCACTCTTTAATAGTGTGGAAGATGGCGGCGAAAAGTGCGGGTAGGGGAGCGATGGCAGAAGTAAGGAGTGTTTGCCGAAATGAAATAAAATAGTTATCTTTGTAGGACTGTAACAGTAATATATGGGACAAAAAGATACATACGACGAGGCACTGATTGTTGAGCAACTCCATCATCAGGAGACGGAGAACGCCGCATTCGGTAAAGTGATTGAGCACTATTCGCAACCGCTTTACTGGCAAATTCGCCGCATGGTTATCGATCACGACGATGCCAACGATGTGCTGCAAAACACTTTCATCAAGGCGTGGAGCAACATTGGCAGTTTCCGTGGCGATGCCAAGTTTTCGACATGGCTCTACAAGATTGCCGTGAACGAAAGCATCACCTTCATCAACAAGAAAAAGGTGCAAAACAACATCTCGCTCGACGACGATTCGTCGTTTTTGACCAGCAACCTTGAAGCCGACAGGTATTTCGATGGTGATGAGGCTCAACTCAAGCTTCAGAAGGCCATTGCCACACTCCCCGACAAACAGCGACTGGTGTTTAACATGCGCTACTACGATGAAATGAAATACGAGGATATGAGTGAAATTCTCGGCACATCGGTAGGGGCATTGAAAGCGTCGTATCACCACGCTGTTAAAAAAATTGAAAGTTTTTTTGGTGAGGAGGATTAAACCTTTTCTATTTACACAAGTCAAACAAGCGCTATGAGACAAGAAGAAGATTCCAAAATATTGAGCAAGTTGGGTAAAAAATCCGGGTTTACCACCCCGGAAAACTACTTCAACGATTTTGCCAAAAACCTCGCAGAGAAGTTGCCAGAAGCAGCCGCTCCTGAAGAGAAAGAAAAACCAAACCTATGGGTGCGATTCCGCCCCTATGTGTATATGGCAGCCATGTTTGCCGGTGTTTTCTGTATGATTCAGGTGTTTAATTTGTTCAATGGCAGCTCAAGTAGCCAAAATCCAATGGCTAATGGTCAGTTTGGTGGCACAGAAATCGTGGTAGGCGCCGATTCCGACACCACTGCACGCAGTTACCGCGACAGTGTGGAAAACAGCAACGCCACATTCGAAACCATCACCGACGACCTCAACCCCAATCAGATAAACTAACTTACACAAATACATATCTCGAATTTCCGTAGTATATGTCATTTTTTCCTGAAATGAAATATATTACGGAAATTTGTTTTTATCTTACGGTATAATGTCTAATTTCTAACATCTAATTTCTGATTTTTAGAAAGTTGTCGTTATATTTGCATTTAAATATCAGTCCATTTTATTCACCCTCATAACCAAAGAGGAAAAAACGCGTGACCTATGAAAGTAACCAAGTTGTCAAATATTATTATTGCTTTAGTTATGGCTATTTTCCCATTCAGTCTGCTGTTTGCCAATCAGAAAGTGGAAACCCCTGATTTCGATTTCCCGAAAGAGGTGTCGAAAAAGGCAACTGCCGACCTTGCCGCCGCATTGAAAGCCAACAATGGCGAACAGATGATTGACGCGCTGGTGCGCTATGGTATAGCAGAAGGCAATGTGTCGCAAGAAAACATGCCTGCCATTATCGATAAAATTGAGTCGGTGCTGAAAAAGGAAAATCGCCCTGATTTCAAGGCGCTGTTGCTCACCCTCGAAGCCAAGGTTTTCCGCTCATATTCGAATGCGTATGCCTCTTGGCGAAAAACGAAGGAAACCGCCCGCCCTGCCGATTACTCGGAATGGGGGATAAACGACTTCAACGAAAAGATTAAAGAACTGATGACCGAAGCCGTGAGCGATAAGGAAGCATTGCGCAAGTGTGCCATCATCGACTATGCCAACATTTTGAGGTGTAATGAATTGGGCGCGCTCTACCAGCCCACGCTCTACGATTTCGTGTTGGCGCAAAAGGGTGAATTTGCATCCACTGATGAGCAAACTGACCAATGCGAGTATTTGCTCAAGGCTGGATATGTGCCAGCCTATCTCTTCAGCAAAAGCCAAGGCCTCAATACGGCGGAAAAACTCAAACTTTACGACCAATACAAGGACAACGAACATTCGGGCTGTCTGCTCACTGAATTGTCCACCTCCGCCGAGAGCTATAAGCAGCTGAAGGATTATTTGCAGAGATACCCTAATGGGGTATATGCCTATCAGGTGAGCGAGCGGTTGGCAGAAATTGAATGCAAGAAGGTGGACATCATACGCGCCAACAGCGTCAGTTCTCGCGACTCCATTCGTGTGGAATGCCGAATGAGGAATGTGAACGATTTCTCAATAAGCGTCTATCAGGTGCCCGACAGTTATGTGGAAGCACTGGAAAAGCGTGGAGAAACCAAAATCGACACAAAAAAATGCAAATTTATCGCCACCTACGATAAGCATGTAGATGGTGCGATGCCATCTTTCACCGACACCGCAACCACAGCGGTGCTGAATCCGCTCCCTTATGGGCAGTATGCGTTTGTGGTGGCGTTTAAGAACGGAAGCAAAACGATTGAATCCACCTCGCGGACCAACGATTTGCTCCTCGTTTACGACATAGCCTCATTCACTGTGGCTCGCGAAAAGAAGGAAACCAGAATATTTGCGGTGGACCGCACCACAGGCGCACCCATGAAGGGCGTGAGCGTGAAGGGTGAGAACATCGATGGCGTGACTGCTGCCGATGGCTCGTGTGCGTTGCCTGTGGAATTTGATTACGACCGTGAAGTGAGCCTCACCAAAGGCATCGACAAATACGCTCCTAAGGTGTCGGTTTACCAATTCGACGATACCGACAACATTCAGAAATCAATGAGTGTTTACACCGACTTGGCGATTTACCGTCCTGGCGAAACCATCAAGTTTGCCGCTGTGCTCTATCGTGTAGGCACCACTTCAAAAACGGTGGCTTCGGGTGAGGTGATTGAAGTGGAATTGAAAGACGCCAACTACAAATCGGTGAAAAAACTCAAACTCACCTCCGACGCTTTCGGGCGCATTGAAGGCGCATTTACCATTCCCACCGACCGCATGAACGGCAGATGGCTGGTGAATTTCTCTGGCAGCGGATTCTACGGAAGAAGATATGTGGATGTGAGTGAATACAAAACGCCCACTTTCGCCGTAGAGTTTCCCGACGCAAGTCATAATTTCGTGAGCAAGCAGCCTGTGAAGATTACAGGCACAGCCACCACCTATTCAGGTATGCCTATTGCCAACACTGAGGTGAAACTGACGCTCGCAAAGAGGGAGTGGAGCTGGTATTGGCGTTATCAAAGCGAAGGTGGCACCACGCTCAACGATACCACCGTCGTCACCGATGCCGACGGCCGCTTCACCATCGAATACCCTGCCGGGCTATTTGGTGAAGAAGTGGGAAAATATACGTGGGATTGGTGTAGCTACACGCTCAGCGCCAAGGTTACTACCGCCGCTGGCGAAAGCCGTGAGGGCTACCACTCGTTTGTGGTAGGCAGAATCCGCAGTATCGAAATTCATGATTTCACCCACGAAAACAGCAAAAAGGCAAAACTGCCTGTGATTTTCAACTCTACCGATGAAGCCGACAAGAGTTTGGTGTGCACCTACACGCTGAAAGACGAGAGCGGCAATGTGGTGAAAGCAAGTTCTTTCAAAACTGATGCCCTTGAAGCCGATTTCTCCGAGGTGCCATCGGGCGTATATAGCATTGAGGTGCAAGTGGCTGATGAACCCAACATCACCTCAAAAGCAGAAGTCGTAGTTTACCGTAGCACCGACAAGTGTGCGCCAGTAAAAGACTGCCCTATCTGGATTCCTACTGAGGCCTACCGTGTTGACGGAAAGAATGTGGCACACACCACCATCGGCGTTTCGGCACCGGAATCTCACATCTACTATGTGGCAACAAACCGATCAGGCATCGTGAAGGAGGGTTGGTTGCACTATAAGCGAGGTATGCACGATTTCGCGCTGCAAATTCCTAATGCCCCCGACGAATATATATCGGTGGAATTTATCAATGTGTATAAAGGGGAAGTTTGCCGATACTACCACAAATTCATCTCCACCATCAATGAGCAGAAACTGAACATCAAGCTCAACTCTTTCCGCGACAAGCTTGTGCCAGGCGAAAAGGAAAAGTGGACGATGCAGTTTGTTGATAAAAACGGCAATCCTGTGCAGACGGCGATGATGCTTGAAATGTACGACAAGGCACTCGAAAGCCTCAGTAGCAATAAGTGGAGCATTTATGCGGCATATCTCGATGCTCGCCGCTACGCTATCGGCACATCGTTTTTCGTATATAGTCGTTACCTTTCCGCTTCATATCAAGATAAGGTGAAAGTGAAAGGTTACTCGCCAGAGTGGCCCGAATTTAATATGTATGGCCAGCAATTTTTCCCACAAATCTTGTTGATGGGCAGTGTTCACGGCATAGCCTATGGCAGTGCGATGAAGATGAGTGCGAAATCACAAGGTGTGTTGGAAGAAAGTAAGGTTGAGACTTTTGATAGGGCAAATGCTGAACTTTCGAAAGAGAGCAAAGCTGAGGAGAAACCGCAGCTCAACGAGATTAAACTCCGTGAGGCCGACATCAAGACCGCGCTTTGGAAACCAATGCTCACTTCCGACACTGGTGGTAATCTGATCGTGGAATTTGAGGCACCAGAATTTAACACCACTTGGGTGATGCAAGCCATTGCCTACACTGGCAATATGGTGAGCAGCAGTATCAGTCGTGAGGTGCTCACTCAAAAGCCCATTATGGTGAAATCGAGCCTGCCACGCTTTGTGCGTGGTGGCGACAAAGTGGCACTGAAGGCAAGTGTGATGAACGCCACTGATGAGGCTACCACGTTCTCTGCCGTGGTCGAACTGTTTAACCCTCGCTCCCAAGAGGTGGTGGCGACCAAGAGTTTTGATGGAAATCTTGCTGCGAAAGGCACCGAGGTGGTGGGTATTGAATTTGCCGTGCCCGACACCATTCCATTTGTAGGCTTCCGTGTGAAAGCCGCCAATGCCACTTTCGGCGATGGTGAGCAGGTGATGCTTCCTGTGCTGAGTGATATTGCACCAGTGATTGAGACCGAACCATTTTTCGTGGATGCCGCCAAGCCTCATTTCGAGGTGAAAATGCCTTCGTTCCCGCTCGACAGCCGCGTGACGCTCGAATATTGCGACAATCCTGTGTGGTATTGCGTTACGGCTCTGCCCACCATCTATGAGCCCAACTATCACATTGCCACCAGCCTTGCGCACAATCTTTTTGCCGAAGTGCTGGCGCAGGGTGTGGCTAAGTCGAATCCGCTCATTAAAACAGCCATTCAGCAATGGACAGCCGACGGTGCCGACAGCACACTCACTTCAATGCTCGAAAAGAACAAGGACTTGAAGATTACCGACTTGTTGGCATCGCCATGGGTGAACGAGGCCGACCGCCAGTCCCTTCGCATGTCGAAACTCATTGAACTTTTCGACGAGAAGAAGATGAGCGCCGAGCACAAGAAGATTGTGGGTGCTTTGCAGAAGTTGCAGCGTGCCGATGGCGGATTCCCATGGTATGAGTACAATGGTTGCCGAAGCAGTCTGTGGACCACCGAAGTGGTGCTTCAACTGATTGGCGAATTGCAGCACTTGGGCTACACCTTAGATGATGCCGACATCAATCAGATGGCGAAAAAGGTGCTTGCCTATTACGATAGCGAAATGCTCAAACTGTGGAACCAGCAGCAGAAAGTGAGCAAGAAGAATTACAGCGGATTCAGTTCGTATGTGTATGTGCGCTCGCTGTTCCCTGGCGTGAAACTTCCTTCGGGTAACGATAAGATGATGAAAAAGGCACTCTCTGCCATGACCAAGGATTGGAAGGGGCTGCCAATGGGCGAAAAGGCTTACTTTGCCATGGCACTCAACCGTGGCGGCTACAAGAAAGTGGCAAGTCGCATCGTGGAATCGCTCCGCCAGTTCGCTATCGTGAAGCCTGAGTTGGGCATGTATTGGGATAATCTGCAAGTGGGTTGGCGCTACTTCGACAAGGTGGCAGTCACCGCCACCATTCTTGAGGCAATGCACGAGGTGGGTGCGCCGCAGACCGAAATTGACCAAATCCGCAAGTGGATTCTGCTGATGAAGCAATCCAACGACTGGGGTAGTTCAAGCCTTGCAGCCGATGCGGTGTATGCCCTCCTTTCCACAGGCAGCCAGTGGCTCGAACGCAGCGAAAAGCCCATCATCACCATCGATGGCGAGGCGGTGCAGTTTAGCCATATTGATGAATATGTGGGCTACTGCCGCAAGACTATCCCTGCCAAGAGCGGTGCCACGCTGAAAATCGACCGCAAGGGCGCAAGTCCGGCATGGGGCGCTGTGTATTGCCAGTATAAGGCTCCTATGACTTCGGTTGAGGCGAAAGAAATCACCGAAATGAGCATCAGAAAGGAGTACCTCGTTTATGGTGCCGACGGCAAACTCATCCCTGCTACCGACCGCAATTTCAAGGTGGGCGACAAGGTGCAAGTGCTTGTGGTGATTAAAAACAACAAAGACCTTGATTTCCTCACCGTCACCGACCAGCGTGCGGCTTGCTTTGAACCTAAAGACCAACTTTCGGGCAGTCGTTACATGGACGGCACTTATTTCTTTCAAGAGACGAAAGATGCCCAAACCAACCTGTTCTTCACCTCGCTCGACAAGGGCACACACATCATCAGTTACGATGTGTATGTGACGGCTGATGGCAGCTTCAGCGCAGGCATAGCCTCCGCCCAATGCCAATACGCTCCCCAACTCTCTGCCCACTCCTCCGGCACCCAAATCACCGTGCAGCCATAGGGTTATGGTGTGTTACTGTTATAAATCAAAAACAAAATAATTTATCCACTTTTGTTTTGAAAATGAAATTTTTCTTTCATTTTTGCAACAAAAGTGGATTTTGTTTTAATATTTGTTTATCTTTGCAGATGTAAAGTCACTTGATTACTAACTCTATAAATAAATCAACCCAATTATGAAGAAAACCATCCTCCTCTCAGCAATGGCTTTTTGTGGTATGGCGGTAATGGCACACGCTGGTGTCGAAGTGAATCCGCTTGCCAATTCCAAGGGTCAAGACTACAAAGTGAACGCAAGTGTGTCGCGCCAGTTAGTCGACACGCATGATGCCAACGCCACTGTGCTCTCGGAAAGGGTGCTTGCGCCCGGTGTTTCCGAACAGGAGTGCGTACTTAAAAACGGTGTGAAATACAAGCGTATTGTTAAAGCCGATGCCCAGCCTGTTAAGGTGCTGAAGGCACCTTCATCGAAAGCCGACGCCGAGGGCGCATTGCTCAATGAAGGTTTTGAAGGATGGGACGGCACTACTAAAAACTGGATTCCTGCCACTTGGAGCGAAATCAATTCTGAAGGCGAGGCTGGAAGTTACGATGGTGGCGCGTTCACATGGTTTGTGAGCGGACAGGCAGGCTCGCTCCCAACTCCTGTGGAAGGGAAATACTATTGCGTGATCCCTTACGCAAGGGTGACACGAGCCGACAACAAGAAAGAAGACCTTCCACAAGACGAGTGGCTCGTAACTCCAAAGATGAAGTTGCGCACTAATGAGCAACTCTCGTTCAACATCAGCTATTCTCCGCTCTATCTTTACGACATGTCGAACGAGAACATCAACTTCGGCACAATGGAGTTTATCCATCAAATTATTTCGGCTACGCTGAAGGTGTATATTCGTGAAAATGGTGGTGAATGGAAGGAAATCTACGACATTGAGCCAGCGTGGCGAAACTACACGCTAAATGATTTGTTTAACAACTACTATAACCAAAGAAGCGAAGATGTGGTGATTTCGCTGAAGAATTACGATGGTAAGGAAGTGGAAATCGCTTTCCGATATGTGGGTATTCGTGGCAACACAATGGAACTTGATAAAGTGGTGGTTGACAAGGCGAAACTCACAGCCTTGTATCAACGCCCAGCTGGTACTATGTATTGGGGATTGAGCAAGAATATTGAATATCCATTGATTGCTACCGATGGCGGTTCGGTCCGCACTTTCCTCCACGTTCCAGCCTACACCGATTTGACTTGGACTAACCGTTCGTCGGCTAATGTGGAATCTGTGTCGTGGCAATTTCTGGCTGACGATGGTACAGCCCAAACCTCTACCGACAAGGATTTGGTGTCAGGCTTTATTCCCTCGCGCAGTATCGAAGGTTTGTATCCTACTCCAGAACTTACGGTTAAGGCTCAAGACTTTGCCGACGAAAGCTATAAACTTCCTGTGTTGGACGTGTATGCCGGTGGTGCCCCTGAGATGGATGGCAAAACTTATCCGCTCACTTTGGCGAATGTGCAAAAAGATGATGTAAGTTTCCTTTTCAACAACCAGTCTATTCCATTGAGCGGTTTCCACAAATTCACCAAGAATATTTGGACCCAAATGCTTTTAGGAAAGAATCCTACCGATTCCGCTTATTATGCGCCATTTGGCTTTATGACAAAATACGAGAAGCCAGCCAAGCCTTACATCGTGAAGCGTGTTTGGGTGCTCGCTTATGGTATGATTAGCGAAACCTCGAAGTTTGGTTTTGCGTTCTACCGCTGTTCGCCTAACGATATGCCGTATGCTGGCTTTGCTGGTGCTGAATGTGCGTATGCCGACATTGTGAAGGTGCCAATGGGCAATTTCAACTACTACGCCATTCCATTTGATGTAGCTCCAACCGAAGGAACCAATCCTGTGGTAATCGACCGTGATGTGTTTGGGCTTGTGTATGGTCTCGACTGTGACCAGAACAACACCATCTATCTGCTTCAAACTATCTCTTATGATAAAAACGACACCAATTCGCAGTACTTCTATCTCTCTGGCATGAAAAATGGTTCGCCCACTTCTGTCGTGCTGCCAGCCACATCTTTGACCGACACTAACGGCAACGAGTTGAAGACCAACTTGTTTATGGAACTTGAAACAGAATTTCCATGGCTCAAGGCGATTAAAGAAACAAGCCTTACCGTTGGTGCTGTAGGTGGCGATGTGAAGTTGTGCCTCGATAGCTATAAAGATGCGTCGGAACTCACCGTGGCTGTGACCGACGACCAAGGCGCAGAAGCCACTTGGCTCACTACCGTAGGTGCAGGCAAAGACACTGATGCTGTGATTACTGCCACAGCGCAACCTCTGCCCGAAGGCGCGTCAGAACGCGTGGCAAAGGTGAAAGTGTCGTATCCCACTTGCCAAGATGTGGAATTTACCATCACCCAAACTCCTGCCACAGGCATCACCGCAGTAAAGAATAGCCCATTGGCTGTGACTGTGAATGGCGACAATATCGTGGTGAGCAACGTGGTGGGTGAAGTTGTGATTTACGATGTGACAGGCAAAATGGTGGCCAAGGCACACGCCAACGGCACAGCCAACATCGCCGCATCGCTCTCCAACGGCGTTTACATCATCAAATCCGCCACCAAAACCGCAAAATTCATCAAATAACCACCCTCAACCATAAGGTGATTTCCCATAATAATTAGGCTCTCTAAGCTTTGCAAAAAAGCCAGAGAGCCTAATTTTATTATGTTTACGCTATAGCGTTTGTTTTTGTGTGGTAATTTTTTTATTTCTGGGTGTAGAAGTAGCGCCAGAGGGGGGCTGCCATGAGGGCTTGCTTTTGTTGGTCGTTGATGAGCATGTTGAGCACTTCTGCCTTGCTCATCAGCAGCACTTCTATGTCTTCGCTTGCGTCGAGGTGCTGGCCGCTCACTTTCTCCACGCCTTCTGCCACGAAGCAGTGGGTGAGGTTGTCGCAGATGCTGGGGTTTTGCCCGATGGTCATCACTTCGCGCCATTCGCCGCCGGCATAGCCGGTTTCTTCAAGCAGTTCGCGCTTGGCGGCATCGACAGGCGCTTCGCCATCTTCCACCACGCCGGCGCACAGTTCCACCAGCACTTCATCGAATCCGTGGCGATACTGGCGCACCATCACCATCTGCCCATCTTTGGTGACGGCTATCACATTCACCCACGCAGGGTATTCAAGCACATAGTGTTCGGGGTTGATGCGTCCGTCTGGCAGTTGCACCTTATCCACGCGGGCGGTGAGCCATGGTCGCTGAATGATGTAGCGCGATTCCAGAGTTGCCCATTTTTTGATTTCTTTTGCCATAGTAAATGATTTTCTACAAATTTAGCAATTTCATATCTATCAACATCAAAAAAAAGTGATTTTTGCGTATCTTTGTAGAAACAAAATCTACACAAACTAATTAACATAATGAATGGTATTGGACTAAAGAAACAACGAATTGAATACTTCGACCTACTGAAAGGCATCGCTATTTTCATGGTGGTGATGGGACATGCGCTCACCATGTGTGTTAGAGGGCTTGATGCCGCCTTCCTGTTTAAGTTGATTGGCCAAGTTCACATGCCTGTGTTCTTCTTTATCAGCGGCTATCTCACCTATAAGGCGAATGCCGACAAGCAATTCATTACCCCAGGACTGAAAAAACGCTTCATACAACTCATTATCCCATTTTTGGTCATCACACCGCTGTGGGTGTGGTATTTTCCACATAGCGGACTGCAATCGCCATTGAGCGACAATCTGCCCGACCTCTTGCGCGCCTATTGGAAAGACGGCTACTGGTTCACACTATGCCTGTTTGAACTGTGCCTGATCTACATTCCGATTAGCGCCATTCTCCAACGCCTTAAAGGCATATTCCCTCAAATTGTGGTACTGCTTGCCGCCTACGGAATACTCATCGCCCTGTCGATGACCTTTGCCGATGAGGAAGCGAATGTGGATTATGTGGGCTTCGGGCTGCTTGCGCGCTTCTTCCCTGTGTTTATGATGGGCGTGATGGCAAACCACATGAAAGCGTCGTTTGATCGCCTTGTGCACAACCAGTTGGCATTGGCTATTGCCATGGTGGTGTTTGGCGTATCGCTTTACAGCGTGGTTTATCCATGGGATATTTGGGGAGCCGATATGGCAAGCATGTGGCCGGTAATCGGTTTCGCCACCATTCCGGTGATGCACTTCGCCCTCATTATGGTGGCAATCGCCCTCGTTGAGCCGTGGTCGCTCAAAGAATATCGCACCGAGGGTAAAACGCCGTCGGCGATAGCCCGATACTTCAATTTCCTCGGCCACGAGAGTCTGGGCATCTACTTGCTCCACTATTTCTTCCTGTTCCCCCTCACTGCGCTTCAAGAGCCGCTGAAAGAGTTGGGCATGGCTGTGGTGCCATTGGCTACGTTGTCGATGGTGGTGGCGTTTTGTGTGATTGGCGTAACCCTGTTGGTGATTTATGCGCTCAAGCGTAGTAAGGTCACCGCTCTTTTGTTTCTTGGTCAGCCATTTAAATAATGGATGCAACTGTCTGAATGTGAAAATATTGAAATGAATATATAAAATAATAATAGTTATGAAACCTAATCGAGTAACAGAACTTTTCGGAATTCAATATCCAGTGATTGCTGGTGGTATGGTATGGTGTAGCGGTTGGCGTTTGGCTGCCGCTGTGAGCAATGCCGGTGGTTTGGGACTGCTGGGTGCTGGCAGTATGCACCCCGAAACCCTTATCGAGCACATCGACAAGATGAACGCCGCCACCGACAAGCCTTGGGGCATCAACATTCCACTGATGTACCCCGAAATTGAGCATCTCATTGAAATCATCATTGAGAAGGGCGTGAAAATCGTGTTCACTTCGGCTGGCAGCCCTAAGAAGTACACTGCACGCTTCCACGAGGCTGGCATAAAGGTGGCGCATGTGGTCTCGAGCAGTAAGTTTGCCAAGAAATGTGAGGAGGCTGGCGTTGATGCCGTGGTGGCTGAAGGCTTTGAGGCTGGTGGTCATAATGGTAGGGAAGAGACCACCACTTTGGCACTCATTCCACAGGTGCGCGATGCCATTTCCCTGCCATTGATTGCGGCAGGTGGCATCGGTTCAGGCAAGGCGATGCTGGCGGCAATGGCTCTTGGCGCAGAGGGCGTGCAGATTGGCACGCTGTTTGCCGTGAGCGAGGAAAGTTCGGCAAGCGATGCCTTCAAGCAACTTTGCGTGGACCTTGGCGAAGACGGCACCATGCTGGCGTTGAAGAAAATTTCGCCCACCCGACTGATTAAAAACGAATTGTTCGCAAAAATTGCCGAAGCCGAAAGCCGTGGTGCCGAAGCCGACGAACTCCGCGAGTTGCTCGGACGCGCAGCATCGAAGCGAGGCATCTTCGAAGGCGATTTGGAACACGGCGAACTCGAAATCGGCCAAATAGCCAGCACCATCAAAGAAGTGAAGCCCGTAGCCCAAATCATGCACGAACTCATCACCGATTTCCACGCCACCCAATCCAAAATCCAATCCCTCTAATTTAACCCAAATCGGTCATTAGACCGTGTGATGATTATTCATATTACTTTTTGCGACCTTTCGGCTTTGATAAGATGCCTTTTGCTTGTTTTTAATTCGTAATAGCTCGCTATCACTCATTAAAAGACAAACAAAATTCATTCTTCTAAAACTCCGAAATACCACAAGTCCTAATGACCGATTTGGGTTAAAATATCTCGTTTTTTAAACGGTAGAAACGTGGTAATTCACGCTCGCCCAAATCTAAGGCGACAGCGAGTTACCACGTTCCTACTGATATTTTGTGTATTGACGCGAGTCGCGTTAATAGTTTGGAAAAGTCTTTATGCAATCAAAATTATAATAGATTTTTATAGAAGGTGCGAGCCGTTCATTTCCTGTAAACTTAATTGCAGTTTTATGATCAAGTAAAAGTTTAGCGACAAAGTGGTAATTGTTGTCTGTTAAATATGTTCTACATTTGCTTGACTCAAAGTAAAAATAGTAAACATTTGTTGTTCCAATTTTCTTTATTTTTACCACATCAAACAGGCCTATTTCTCCATCATCATATTTGATGTATACATCAAAGGTGTTTGCAAAACTTTGTTTTATAATCCAACTGAATTGCTCCTTTTGATATTTTAGGTGCACGAGAGGTGAGATGTAATCCCCGCTAGTCTCAACATCATAAAAGCCTTCTATCGGGTCAAGGTTACTACTGTTGTTATTAAAATACGCTCTTAACTCATCTTCTGTTTGTGAAGAAACCGATATAGAGATTATCGCCATAATAAATAAAATAATAAATCTTTTCATATTCATTTGCTCCATTTGTTCATAAAATCGTTATAAGTAATTCCATCATTATACCCACCTGCTTGGTAAACCAATAAGGCTGTGTTTTTTCCATGCTCCGCAAAGAACATTATATGCATTGAAAATGTAGAAAAACACATATGATTAACACCATCACCAAATGCTGCTACTGACATATATTTGGAGAATGTGTTTATCCATTGGTCGTATACCATCTTTGGAAAACCATCGTTACTCTGTATTATCATACATTCTTCAATGACTCTATTGTTTTTCAAGTAAAAGAAGCAACTCAGACCTTCCGAAGGATCTTCTCCATCAGTATAGAAATCACCTTTAGCCTCTGTTCGCACATAATGTGCGTTTGGAAACACTTGACGTAATTCACTAATTGTCTTACCAAGATTGTTTCCAGGTTCATTACCTCTTGCGTAGCATAATGTTGCAGTAAACACAAATAATAATGCTACGAAAAATCTGACACTTTTTGCTCGTTTAATTTTTTTGTTCATACCATTACATATTTTGAGATTTATTTATATCAGTTTTGCCCTGTTTTGATTTTCCTATCTGCATATAAGATTGGCCTCTAAATTGATAGGCAGACTTGTATTGTGTTGAATCACCGCATGAAAGACATTTTGTCATAGCATTAATACAGTCTTCATAATTCCCAAGATTGAAATAGATTTCTCCGAGGGTTTCCCATATGTAGCCATGTTCTGGATTCCGTTGTATGGCTTTTAAGGCGTAAGGTAATCCTTCATTGTATTTTTTCAAGATGCAGTATTCCCAAGCAATGTTGTTATAAACTGTGCCATAATCAAAATATTTCGGCTGGTATTGATACTCATACTTTATTATGTTTTTTAGTAAATCTATTTTTTCATGTTCATTATTTGGTAAAATGTACGACTTGGCAAAAAGCAAATCAGGATTATCTTTGTATTTTTCCAATCCTAGATTTAAAGTGTTAATAGCTTTTTCTGTTTCATTATAAGATTGATAGGCACTATATAACTGAAAAAAGTCATTAATGTCAAGTTCCTGTGCTCTGTTGCTATTTATAATCTGATTATAGATTGTTATAGACTCTGCTGCATTGGGGGCTGTTCTTGCCACCCACAACTCTGCATCTAAGGAAAGTAAAGCAAGTTGTGTAACAGTACTGTTATTTTCCTTGATAAGCTCACTTATTAAATCATGATACAAATTAGCCGTTTGTATACATTTTATAAATGCATCGTGTGCTTCTTGTCCTCGATTTGCATAGAACAAGCATATTCCAAGTTGATGGTAACGCTTTATATTGCTAGGGCGGTTAGGCTCATATTCTATTCCTTTTTTATAGTATTCGGCTGCTTTCACAAAATCGTTTTTTGCGCCATAAAGGTCTGCCAATCCCAAATATGCCATTGAACTCGGATGCAGTTGAATGCTTTTTAAGAAGCTTTCTTCTCCTTCCTTATAGCATCCTTGTCGTCCCTGTATTTCTCCTAAATAGCTATATGCTGCAGGTAGAAAATCTGTATTGCTGCTGTTTGGATTTGATATAACCAATTTAAAGGCTCGTGAAGCTTGTTCGTATTCACCCATTTCATAACTATATACCCCAAGATTATATCTCGCTTGAATAAAGGAATTATCTTCTTCTAGTGCATGACTTAGGTATTCAATCGCCATGCTCTTATTGCCTTTCGAATAATAAGCAGTTCCTAAATTGTCATATGTTGCCGCGCGTAGTTTTGCATCGCTTGAGTTTCTAATTGCCTCTAACGAATTTTCTATAGCTTTATCAAATTCTTTAGCTTCTACTTGTTGGTAAGCTTGAGCATACAATTTTCTAGCCTTTTCTTCGGAAGGAATATTTTTTCCATTGGCAATTATAAGTGTATTGCCGTCAAGCTGAATTGGACCCAATTTTTGGATGGCTGATAGCCCTAATAACAATGGCGCATCCAAACTATTTGTTATGACAGCAGCTACATCATTTATGGTGATACCACCGATTTCTATGTTTCGAAGAATCACTTTGGTGTTCTCTACAATATTTCCATCGGCTATTTGGGAATAACTTTTTTCACCAAGGTCTGCTTCTTTGATGTATCCATTCTTCAACATGAAAATGGCTTCTGTTAAAGAAAGGCATACATTGCTAGCTCCTGTATCAAAAATGAATTTCATTGAGAGACCGTTCACTTTACCAGGAATATAATACACATTGCCATGTTTTTCCAGATTTATCTTTACTTGGCTAAAGCAAGAGAGAAAAGAGAAAACACAAAATAATAAAAAAAGATGTTTCATTTTATTAATAATGTACTAGTTAACAAATCTATTTAAGGAGACAAACTTCTACTTTCCTATAATTTTTGTTTTATACCCCAGCTTTTCACACAATTCATGTAAGACAGTATGCATCTTATCCAAAACTTCTGTTATTAGCTTTGAATCGGTAAAAATCAAAGTGTTATCATCATAATGAAAACCAACATTTTGTTTTGAAAGCCTCTTCAAAGATTCTGTTTTACGGAATGTCCCAAAATTATTGTGACAAATATTGTTCCTTAAATCATTTATGTCATTTTGCAAGTAGTCTATAGCTTTGAGCGACTCTTCTGATAATGAAATACTATTAGAATTGCATATCGCTTGGATGGCTTCTTTGGTCTTCATGTTTTTGCTTAATTGTGCTATGCAACTTTCATAATATGAATAGCACATCAAAAAAACAGATTGATAAAACATGCTTTTCTTTTCCTCATTGTCATTAAAAGCGGAACACAAAGAGGAATATATAGTTGATTCAATTTCTATATTGCCATCAGAATTGTCTTTGGCAATTTCCGCAAATTCTTTCTCTGTTTTATTTTTCCACTCATTCAAAAAGGAGGGGTATTCTTTCAATAGGTTGAGTAAAAACCTTGCCCCGTCATCAACTTTTGCAGCTATTGGATGTCTTAATGCGAGAGCCATAGTAAAAAAAATGGGACTCTTGGCTACCACAGAATCAGTTGTATTTTCAGATTAATATACAAAATAAGAAGCGTGGAAACTGTATATACTAAAACAACAATGATTCGACTTGATGAATTTTG
>ENA-UOJH01000606-UOJH01000606.1-human-gut-metagenome-genome-assembly--contig:-C148-NODE-606-length-32276-cov-47.995034_pt1 | contig 32276 bp, 25 predicted proteins | sample MGYA00242345_ERZ723892 | MGnify/ENA metagenome assembly ERZ723892 | reverse complement strand
CCCGCGGCAGATGGAACGCGAAAATGAGATGATCGTTATTTCACATCGCCTTTTTGTTTTGGGGTAACGAAAAATGAGAAATGTTGGTGGCGGCTTCGCCGCAAATATATATGGGGCAATGCCCGCTTGAGGCATTAGCAGTAAGACATCAGAAGTCAGAAGTCAGAAGTCTGATGGCTGATGTCTCCTAGTCTCCCAGTCTCTTAGTCTAATCCCTAATCCCTAGTCACCAGTCTCCTGCACCGTCAGAGCCTTTGCCGTTCCATTGGCATCGAAGATGGTGATGCGGTTCTTTCCGTTTTCCTTGGAGGCATAGAGCGCGTTATCGACCCTCTTGTAGAAGCTCTGCTCAAGCTCGCCCGGACGGGCAATGGTGACACCGAAGCTGGCGCTGACAGGGAAGTCATCAGGAAGGATATGGGCATGGAAAAGGTCATCCTTCATGTGGATGGAGAGCATCTCAGCCGTTTCCAGCGTGGAGCCGGGAAGGATGATGAGGAATTCATCACCGCCCCAGCGGCCGGCGTAGCCTCTGCCTGCGGTGTGCTTCTTCATGAGATCGGCAAGGGTGCGGATGACGGCATCGCCGATGGAGTGGCCGTAGGTATCATTGATCGTCTTGAAATGATCGAGGTCGATCATGATGGCAGAGAGCGGCATCCCGATCTCTGCATTGTTTTTGATGCACTGGGCGAGGTATTTTTCCATGGCACCGCGATTGAAAAGGCCGGAGAGGCTGTCGTGGGTCGCAGCGAATTGGAGAGCGTCCTGCGTCTCTTCCAGTTCTTTCATGGTGGTGCTGACGAAGGCTGCCATCTGCAGGAGATGGGTCATGTGCTGCGTCAGGTGGACGGGGTTATAGGAGACATCCTTTTGCTGCGCCTCTGCTGCTTCGCGGAAGACGACGACATTTCCCGTCAGATGGGCAGCGACGAGACGCTGCCCGGCGCGGTATATTTCTCCATGGGCGTAGATGCCGAAGGAAGGGGTGACATGGTTGTAATTGGCAAGGACGTCGCCGAGGTTCTTATTGAGAAACTGGTAGCGCGCGGCGCAGGAGAGAATGTGCGTGCTTTCGCCTCCGAACGCATGCATTTGCTCCCAGATCTTCTTCGTTTCTGCGAGCATCAGCTCCGGGTCGCCGTAGGAAAGGCGCATCTCTGTACCGACGGTGCAGCGGATATTGAAAAGGATGCCACCATCAAGCGTGCGTCCCTGCGGCAGGTGTGCATGGACATAGCCATCTGCCAGCTGGAGCAGCGGAAAGGGGAGCGACTGCTCCTGAAAATCAGGGGTGTGGATGTATTTATCGTAGTAGTAGACCGCAGGCTTGTGGTCGAGCTCTTTGATGATCATAGGGCCGTCCATCGCGGTCACGGTCAGGGGACGAGAGAGCGGGCGGAAGCCCAGGACATGATTGAGCATGATGGAGATATCGCCTGTATAGACGCGAAGGACCAGCCCGGCAGTTGAGATGTATTTCTTAGAAAAGACATAGGTATGGTTCGGCCAGGACTGTGAATCCGCGAGTGCGCCCCAGACGGGAAGCGCCCCCGGCAGCTCGTGCGTCAGTACGTTCAGGAAGGGCGAGAAGTCGGAAAAACGGTCATCGCTCTGGGAGGCCAGGATCTCAATGCCACAGATGGGCCGGGAGATCTTATTGATCTCACCCATCACGGCCCATCCGACAGCGTCCTCCTTCCCCGGTGCATGGTCGAAGCAGATCGTGTGGATATATGTCTTTTCGAAGACTTCGAAAAGGATGATGATCTTTTCGGTGCGGTTCACGCCCTGCTCGATGCATACGCTGCTCGTCATCCCGGAGATCTCCGCCTCCGGAAAGGATAGAGACAGGGCATCCACCAGCTCCTGAAGGCCTTCTTTCTTCGTGTAGGCGGTGAAGATGGAGATCAGAAGGGAGCATCCGGACGCGCCAAGGGAACGAAAGGCACGGATGACGCCTCCAATCTCGGAGGGCTTGGAAATGGTATATGAGTACGGTTTCATAAGGGTTCCTTCTTTGGAGAAATAGGGTTTCAGGGTTAGCCCGTGGGGCGTGCTGCCTCTGGATTATGAATGAAAGCTCTGCTCGAATGAGGAGTGAGGAGTGAGGAGTGAGGAGTGAGGAGTGAGGAGTGCTGGTGCGGCGCATAAAAATATAGAAGCGCCGCGAATATATATAGGGCGATGCTCGAAGGTCTCTTGATAGTAGGTTTCCCTCGTATCGTCAGCCTTCCCCTCGAGGGGAAGGTGCTCCGTAGGGGCGGATAGGGCACAGGCGGGATGAAAGACAGATGTGGAAAGCGGAACAGCGCGGCACATGTGGGGAAATCGTGAGTCCCTTGCCGCGAATGACAAGGATTTCTCGCTTCGCTCGAAATGACGATGCGGGGGAATCTGATGTCTCCCAGTCCCTAGTCCCCAGTCACTAGTCTTGCGTCACCTCTTTCACCTGATGCTCGGCATTGAGGAGGATGACGCGGTTTCTGCCGCCTTCTTTGGCGAGGTAGAGGGCATCGTCCATGCGCTTGTAGAAGCCCGCCTCGGTCTCCTCTGGCGAGGCGGTGGTGCAGCCGATGCTGGCGGTGAGGAAGGAGCGGTCGGGGAGGCAGATACGCCGGAAGGCCTTCTGCAGGCGGCTCGCTACGATGAGCGCACTTCCGAGCGTGGTGCCGGGGAGGAGGATGACGAATTCGTCTCCGCCCCAGCGGCCGGCAAAGTCGGTCGGACGGATCATGCGTGTGAGGATGCTTGCGACTTCGCGGATCACCTCATCCCCTTTGGCGTGACCGAAGGTATCATTGATCCGCTTGAAGGTGTCGAGGTCGATCATGAGCGCGGAGAAGGTGAGACTTCGCGCATGGGCATCTGCATGGCAGCGGCAGAGCATTTCCTCGATCGAGCCACGATTGAGGAGGCCGGTGAAGCTGTCGTGGCTGGCAGCGAAGGAAAGCTGTTTCTGCGTCTCTGCGAGTTCTTTCGTGGTTTCCGTGACGAAGGTCGCGAGCCGCTAGATCGTAGAGAGCGCTTCACCAAGGACGACGGGGGCATGCGGCTTCCTCGTCGCAGCTACGAGGGGCGCCTCGCCTTCGCGGAAGCAGACGGAGATGAGGGTCATATTGGTCGCCTGTGTTTTTCCATCGATGCGGATAAGCTCGCCATTCACGTACCCGCCGGGCGCGACACAGAAGTCGCTGTAGGCAGACAAGATCTGATTGACATCTTCCTTCAGGTAGTAACGCCGCGTGACACAGGAGATGAGGAGCATCCCTTCGGGGGCAAAGCGCTCGATATGGCCAAGTGCTTCGCGGCTGGAGAGGATGACCTGATCGGGGTCGCCGTAAGCCATCTGCACCTGATCGCCGACGTGGCTGAAAACATTTGTCTGAAGCGCACCGTCGCTTCGTGACTCGAGCGGGAGAATGGAGAGCTGGACCTGATGCCTGCTTCTGACGAGAGGGAAGAGCAGCTCGCTTTTTCCGAAATCCGTGCTGTGAAGATATTTCTGATAAAAATAGGCCGCGGGCTTGTAATCAAGGGAGCGGATGACGAGCGGGCCGTCTATCGCTGTGATGGTCATGGTGCGTCCGAGGGGCTGCCAGCCCATGACGCTCGTTGTCATGATCTTTACGTCACCGGAAAAGGTGACAAGAAGGATACCGCGTGAAAGGATGGCATCCTTGGTGAAGACGCAGATGCCCTCTCCATTCCGATAGGTATGGGCATACCCGCCGCATATGGGGATGTCCTTTCCCAGCCTGTCGAGTGCGGTCAAAAAGGGCTCGAAGTCGTAGTAGCGCTGTGTCATCAGCAGAAGGAGCGCAGAGAGGTCTTTCTGCCTTTGGCAGAAGCTTCGTGCTTTTTCCCCGAGCTCGCCCATGGGCTCTTGGGAAAAGTCATAGATGGCGGTGTGGACGTCACTCTTTTCAAAGAACTGAATGGTGACGACAGTCTGATGGAGGCGCATGCAGCCATTATCGATGCCGCCGGCGGTCGTCATGCCGGCGATCTCTGCCCCGGGGAAGGCAGCACAAAAGAGCCGGGTCATCTCGCGGATCGTTTCCGGCTTATTCCAGTGCGTATATATGGAGATCAGGATCGACTGCTTTCCCGGGACATAGGAGGCTGCAAAAAGACGGATGCAGTTTTCTATGTCACCGAGAGAGCGGAGACAATAGGACTTTTGGATCATGAATCATCGAACCTTTCTAAGAGAACCTCCGCGCATTCATTGTAGAGGCTCCTAAGGAAATACTGATTGCAGGAAACAAATCCATGGTGCATGTTTTCAAAAGAGTCAGTATTTCCGATGAGGAAGCGGAAATCCGTTTCTTTCGGGTTTACGGTACGCCGCCCACCCATCTAAAGGTGAAATTTTTCGGGGGGGGTAAACAATTGTTTGCAAATATACATGCGGCCTAAAAGAGGAACCTCAGCTGCGCTCGGGGAGCATTTCTTATAAGCTATGATGAATTCTAAACGGCGGACGCCAAATCCTAAAGTCCCAATTTATACTTTGTTTATATGATGCATTATATCACTCTTTTTTTCGTCTGTGAATAGGTCATATATAGAAAATAATTAAACCGGATTGTGGTCGAAAGTAAGTTTGAAAGCGGGGATGAGTGAGTGGTGGCTAGTGACTAGGGGTTGGAGACATTAGACATCAGACATCGACATCTGAAGTCTAATGTCTAATGTCTAATGTCTCCGAGTCTCAAGTGGGCATTGCCCTATGTATACTCCACGGCGCTTCCTGATTAAATGCCAGTTGTTTAGAAAACGCAATACCAGTCACAAGTCACTAGTCACCAGTCACTAGGCACTGGTCTAGTCATCCCCCGTCCCCTGTGATATGATAGAGAAAATTTTTTACTATGAAGACCCATGATAAAGGAGGATCTCAGATGGAAGATCCCAATTATGAACAGACAGATATTTTTGCATTCATGATGGAAAAGCCGGCGGGGAAGAAGCGAAGAGTGCGTACAAAGAAGGCGGCTCTTTCCTCGGAACAAAAACGTGCGAAGGCGGCTATCTCGGAAGAAACGTCACTCTTTGGAAAAGGATTGGCACAAGAGAAGAAGCCGGCTCGCGTGAAGAAGGCTTCACCGAAAGCGTCGGCCGCTTCCCCGAAGGCAGCGCCCAAGCCAAAAGCAGCAGCGAAAAAAGGGGAAGAGAAGGAAATGAGTGAGCCGGGGAATGCCGCGTCCGGAAAGGGCAGCTGGCGGGAAAAGGTCTGGGAATTCGACATCACCCATCCCTCGCAGGATATCAAGGACACGATGAAGGCGGCGCTCGTGGCCGAAGGCTTCATGAAGCGCGAGGCGAATAAAGTCTTCAAGGGGCTTTTCTTCAAGGAAAAGATCTTCAATACGAAGAACCAGGCCCTGGAGTATTTAGAGAGTGTCCCGACTTCGTATGCGGTGAAGTACAAGATCGGTATCGAGCCTTCGCCCAAGATGATCGCTCTTGCCAAACGTCTCAAAGAAAAGGAAGAGCGTCTTGCCGCCTATCAGGAGACGCAGAATGAGAAAAAGTTCGCGGGGGACTTCATCACCTGCCCGCACTGCCATTCGCGTGTGAATGCGGACTTCGTAAAGCCGCCGCTCTGTCCGGCGTGCGGCGATGACATGCGCTCGGATACCGCGGTAAAGACTATCCGTACTCTTGAAGAGACGGTGGCGGATCTCAGGAAGCGCTACGAGGATACCGCAAGGAAGTACAACAGCAAATTCACCGGCGGTGAGAAATGGATCATCCGCCTCGTGAATCCGTTCTGGGAAGAAAAGTGATGAGACGAAGAGACTGGGAGACATTAGACGTCAGACATCTGGAGTCTAAAGTCTCTAAGTCTCAAGCGGGCATCGCCACGTTTCGTCATCCTGAGCGGCGAGAAACATCGTATGTGAGATAACGAATGCCAGAACAGCTGCGACCTGAGCCGAAGGATCTCGGCGAAGCCGCCACCACAACCCTGAAGTTTGAAAGCAGGGATGAGTAGCTAGGGATTAGGGGTGCCGAGTGACTGGTGACTAGTGACTTGTAACTTGAATGCTACCTTCGGGCATCGCCCCATATATACTCGCAGCGAAGCCGCCACCACAACCCTGAACCCCGCCACCTGAACCCCGAACCCTGAACCTCATACCTTGAACCTTCCACCCCATTGCTTTATAATAAAGTGGTCAAATTTCATATCATTGGCAACGAAGTCCATGGCAAAGTAGTTTTGCTATGGACTTTTTTCGAAGCGAAGGCTTCAGGAGGGAAAACTATGTACAGTATGGCAGCACCCCATGCGAAGGGGAAAAGCGCAGAGGATAATATTTTTGCCGCAAACAACCGCGCGATCGCGCTGGCGGAGAAGATCGGCACAGAGAATGTGGTGAATGCGACCGTCGGATCCATTCTGGATGAAGATGGCAGTCTGGTCGTGCTGGATGTGGTGAAAGAGGCTCTCTCGGCCCTCACGCCGAAGGAAATGTGCGCGTATGCACCGATCCAGGGATATCGCGCCTTTCTGGATGCCTGCATTGACCAGTGCTTTGGCAAGTCGCGTCCGGAGGGCTACATCGATGCCTGCTCGACCCCCGGCGGCACGGGCGTGCTGCATCATGTGGTGCATAACTACTCGGAGGTCGGAGACGAGGTCCTCATCTCTGACTGGCACTGGGGCGCGTATGACAGCCTGATCGATGACAACAACCGCAAGGTGCGCACCTTCTCTCTTCTGACAGAGGACGGTCATTTCCATGCGGCAGATTTCAAGGACAAGGTGGAAGATATCCTCTCTCGTCAGGACAATATCGTCATCATCCTGAATGGTATCGCGAACAATCCGACGGGCTATTGCCTCTCGGATGAGGAATGGCAGGCAGCCATCGATGTATTGAAAGAAGCGGTCAAGGATGAAACGAAGAAGGCGATCCTGGTTCCGGATGTGGCATACCTTGACTACAGCGGTGAGAAGGAGGAATGCAGAAAATTCTTCCGTCTTTTCGGCGGCCTCCCGAAGAATATTCTGACGGTCTGTGCCTACACCCTGTCCAAGGGCTTCACCATGTATGGCCAGCGCATGGGTGCCATGATCGGGATCTCCTCCGATAAGGATGTCATCAAAGAATTCGTCGACATCAACCAGTACGCCAGCCGTGCGACCTGGTCGAACTGCAACAGTGCAGCGCAGAATGCGATGATCCGCATCTGCAGCGACGATGAAAAGATCAAAGCGCTCGACGCAGAGCGCGCCAAGTATTTCCGCCTCATTCAGGACAGAGCGGCGATCTTCATGAAAGAAGCGAAAGAGGAAGGCGTGAAATTCGTTCCCTACATTTCCGGCTTCTTCATCACCATCCCGGTCACCAAGTCCCAGGCGGTCTGCGACTATCTGGAAAAGGAGCATGTCTTCATGGTACCGCTGAAGAAAGGCATCCGCCTCGCTGTCTGCTCCGTCTCCAAACCTAAGATGGCCGGTCTTGCCCACAAGCTCGCCATCGCGATCAAAGAAGCAGGCGCAGAGCAGTAGGGGGGAGACTGAGAGACTAGAAGACTAGAAGACATCAGATTCCTGTATTGTCATTTCGAGCGAAGCGAGAAATCTTTGTTATTCGCGGTTTAGTGGTCGATGTGTGGAACCCCCAAACGGGAAGCCTGCCATCCGCAGACCTTCAGGCATCGCCGTTTACAAAAAATCGGAGCTTGGGTACTGCCGTATATCGCCTGCTTGAAACGCATTTCCCCATTCTCTTTCATACCGCTAGCGCCCTATCCGCCCCTGCGGGGCACCTTCCCCTCGAGGGGAAGGCTGCGATACGAGAATACCATCTTCTAAAAAAAGGCGGCGATACCGCCAGCCTGTGAAACCATCCGCCCTCGCGTATCGTCATCCTGAGCGGACGAAAACGCTCTATGTGTGAAAAGCCCCAGCCAGAACAAGTGGGGACTGAGCCGAAGGATCTGATACCACGCATGTGAGACGATTCCTTCTCTCGTATCGTAGGAGTGACTAGTGACTGGTAACTTAAATGCCACTTCCGGGCATCGTCCCAATAAAAAGGCGGCGAAGCCGCCACCTGAACCCTGAACCCTGAACCTTGAACCCTGAACCCTGAACCCAACAACAAAAAAGCCGAGATGAGCAAACCTCATCTCGGCTTTTTGCATACGATTTATTCTTCTGCCAGCACGTCCTTCATGATGGCGACCGCTTTCTTCAGCTGCTCCATAGGGATATTGAGCGCTGGGAGGAGGCGGATCTTTTCTTTCGCCGTGAGGACGACGACGCCTTTGGCGAGGAGCTTTTCTACGATCGGTCCGACCGGTGCGACCGGTTCGATGCCGAGCATGAGGCCCATGCCGGCGACGGATTTCACGCCTTTGGCGCCTTCCATTTCCTTTTTGATATAGTCGCCCTTTTCCTTGACGGAGGCAAGGAGAGCGTCATCGATCTCCTTCATGATGGAGACCGCACCGGCGCAGGCGATCGGATTGCCGCCGAAGGTGGAGCCGTGGGTGCCGTAGGTGAAGACGTCCTGCGTCTTTTCGCCGAACATCGTCGCGCCGATCGGAAGACCGCCGCCGAGGCCCTTGGCGGTGGAGACGATATCGGGCTGTACGTCGAAATTCATGTAGCCGTAGAGCTTGCCCGTGCGGCCATTGCCGGTCTGGACTTCATCGACGATGAGGAGGATGTCATGCTCCTTGGCATACTTGTTCACGCCTTCGAAGAAATCCTTGTCGAGGGGATGCACGCCGCCCTCGCCCTGGATGGACTCCATCATGACGGCGCAGACATTCGGATTCTTTTCACAGAGGTCGATGAAGGCAGGAAGGTCATTCGCCGGAGTATAGAGGAAGCCTTCGGTCAGCGGGAAGAAATTCTGATGGAAAACGTCCTGCCCGGTCGCAGCGAGCGTCGTGACGGTGCGGCCGTGGAAGCCATTGATGAGGGTCACGATGACGTTGCGATCCTTGCCGTACTTGTCGATGGAGTACTTGCGCGCGCCTTTGATGGCGCATTCATTGGCTTCCGCGCCGGAGTTCGAGAAGAAGACCTTCTTCATGCCGGTCTTTTCGCAAAGCAATTCGGCAAGCTCTGCATCGGGCTTCGTATAGTACAGGTTTGAGATATGGTTTAGCGTGTGGAGCTGTTTTTCCACAGCGGCCATCCATGGTTCGTGGGCAATGCCGAAGATGTCGACACCGATCCCGCTGCCGAGGTCAATGTATTCCTTGCCGTCCTCGGCTGTGAGGATTGATCCCTTGCCGCTCACAAAGCAGACAGGGTAACGGTGGTAGGCATGTGCGATGTATTTCTGATCTTTTTCGATGGTATTCATATATAGGCTCCTTTGAGGAATGGTTCAATGGGTTCATGAGGTTCTGAAGGTTCAATGGGGGTGGTGCGGCGCATGAAAATATGGAAGCGTCGTAAATTTTAGATGAGCGGTACTCCCGTATCGTCATAAGGACCGAAGTGGAGGAATCTTTTTCGTTTGCGGTTAATTATGACTGTTAGAGGAAGGGAAATGGGAAACACCGTACTATAGGAAAGCTGGGGAAACGCTGATTAAATCTGACAACGATTTAATCAGTGTTTCCCTGGAAATACGGCGTTTCATGCATAGGGATATCGAGAGAGTTTTTCAAAGGAATACAACAAAGATTCCTCGGCTGCGCTCGGAATGACGATACGAGAGGACGATAGCTTCACTTACTTTTTCTCTCGAGTCTTGGCTTGGGCGGAATTTCTAATCCCTAATCCCTAGTCACCGGCCACCAGTCACTCTACAAACATGGTCCCAAGGCCTTCGTTTGTGAGAAGTTCGATCAAAAGGGCATGGGGGACTTCGCCATTGATGATGAAGACCTTCTTCACGCCATCCTTGATGGCATCGGTGCAGGCATCGACTTTCGGGATCATGCCGCCATTGATGGTGCCGTCCTTTTTGAGGGCTTCTGTCTCTACGACAGTTAGCTTGTGGAGGAGGCTGTCTTTATCCTTCGGGTCTTTCATGACGCCGTCGATGTTGCTCATGAAGACGAGACATTCGGCATTCAGCGCCGCGGCGATCTTGGTAGCGGCCGTGTCTGCATTGATGTTGTGCGGCTGTCCTTGGCTGTCGATACCGACGGAGGAGATGACGGGGATGAATCCGGCGGAGAGCGCGCTGTCGATCACGCCCGTGTCGATATGATCGATCTCTCCCACGAGTCCCAGCTTCTCGTTCTTGGTATGGACCTGGATCATATTGCCGTCGATGCCGCAGAGGCCGATGGCTTTTCCGCCTAGGGCGCTAAGGTAGGCGACGAGGCCTTTATTGACTTTGCCGGCGAGGACCATCTGCACGACGTCCATGGTATCTTTATCGGTGACGCGAAGACCATTCTCAAAGTGCGACTCGATTTTCAAAGCGTCCAGCATGGCATTGATGTCCGGGCCGCCGCCATGGACGAGGATGACATTCACGCCGATGAGATGGAGAAGAAGGATGTCCTGCATGACGTTTTTCTTCAGGACGGGGTCTGTCATGGCATTTCCGCCGTACTTGGCGACGACGTATTTACCGGTATATTCTTTGATGTAGGGGACGGCCTGTGTCAGGATCTCCGCCCGAATGGCATTGTCTGTAATCATAGGAAGATGCTCCTTTATGGGGGAAAACAGGTTCAATGGGTTCAGGGTTAGCCCGTGGGCGGGGCGCCCATGGATTATGAATGAAAGATTTGCTCGAATGAGGAATGAAGGTGGCGGCTTTGCCGAGATCGATGGCTCAGGTCGCAGCTGTTCTGGTATTCGTATATCACATACGACGTTTCTCACCGCTCAGGATGACGAAATGGGGCGAGGCCCGAAGGTGGTATTTAGTCACCAGTCACTAGTCACCAGTCACTAAAGCCACATGCTGTCCATCTGCTGACATCGAATGTCCGGAGGGTTTAAGGGTTAAGGGTTTGGGGACATCCGATACATTCGGTGCCAGCAGATGGACAGCAGGCTCTAGTGAGTGAAATGAGAAATGGAAGTGCCGGCTTCGCACGCAGACTTTGTGAGAAGTCAGAAGTCTAAAGTCTAAAGCCAGAAGTCAGGAGTCAGGGGGCAGAAGTCTAATGTCTAATGTCTAATGTCTAATGTCTAATCCCTAGTCCCTAATCCCTAATCCCTAATCCCTAATCCCTAGTCACCAGTCACCAGCATTTAGTCCACCACGAGCCCTGTTTCCGGGGGAAGACCAAGCATGATGTTCATGCACTCGATGGCAGCACCGGAGGCGCCTTTGCCGAGGTTATCAAATAGGGATACGACCTGAATGCGTTCATCGTTGCCGGTGATGTAGAGGGTCATGGAGTCTTTGCCCGCATTTTCATTGGCGGCGAGGAAGAGCGCATTGGTTTCCTCGGTCGAGAGTGGGGAGACTTTGATGAATTTCGAGCCCTTGTATTGTTTTTCAAAAATGGTATGGAAGTCTTCCAGTGTGATGTCGCCGGGAAGGCCGCAGGGGAGCTGGAGGAATCCGGTGTGGAAACCGACCGTGACTTCCATGCCGGCGTAGTAATCCGCGACGATGGGCGAGAAGAGCGGTGTCTCGCAGAGCTTGCAGACCTTCATGATCTCCGGAAGATGCTTGTGCTTCTGGGAGAGGCCGTACTGGCGGGGAGAGGCGAGCGGAAGCGTCTTTTCCTCTTCGTATTCCTTGATCATTTTTTTGCCGCCGCCGCTGTAGCCGGTGAGGGATACGATGTGGAGCGGGTAATTGATCGGAAGGACGCCTGCGTGGACGAGCGGATACAGGATAGAGATCGCGCCGCTGGCGTGGCAGCCGGGGACGGCGACCTTCTGTGCTTGGCTGATGGCTTTGTACTGCTCGGAAGAGAGTTCAGGGAAGCCGTAGACCCAGTCTTCCTTGGTGCGGTGGGCCGTGGAGGTGTCAAGGATGCGGATGCCGGTGCCTTCGGTGGCTTTCACGATCTCGCGGGAGGCATCATCGGGGAGACAAAGGAACATGAGATCTGCCTTCTTGGCATATTCCACGATGGTTGGGATATCTTTTCTTTTTTCATCGGGGAGAGAGAGGAGCTCGATGTCGCTTCGGGAAATCAAACGATCGTGCAGTCTCAGGCCCGTGGTCCCCGATTCACCAACAATGAATACTTTCGGCAGTTTTTGCGTAGTCATAATGATTTCCTCCTCTCTTACTTTTCGATGGGATAGTCAGCAAAGGTAGCGACCATGACGGCTTTGATGGTGGGCAGGCGGTTCGCTGCTTCCTCAAAGGCGAGTGAGAATGGGGCTTCGAAAACGTCGTCGGTGACTTCGATGCCGTCCAAGCCGAAACGCTCGTAGATGTCTTTTCCGACCTTAGTCTCTGTATTGTGGAAAGCAGGCAGGCAGTGGCAGAAGACGGTGTCCGGATTTCCTGTGTTCTTGATCATGTCCATGGTGATGCGGTATGGCATAAAGAGCTTGATGCGCTCGCCCCAAAGTTCATAGGGGTCGCCCATCGTGACCCATACACCGGTATAGATGACATCAAGGCCCTTGACGCCTTCTACTGGATCGTCAGTGAAGGTGAAGGTCGCGCCTGTCTTCTTCGCGATCTCCTTGCACTTGGCGGTGAAGTCATCCTCCGGGAAGAACTGGGCAGGTCCGATGATGCGGAAGTCCATGCCGGCAAGTGCGGCGCCTGCCATCAGGGCGTGTGCCATGTTTGACTGGCCGTGTCCGACATAGGCATAGGAGATCTGGTTCAGCGGCTTTTTGAAGTGCTCCTTCAGGGTGAGGAAATTCGCCAGTGTCTGTGTCGGGTGGTCATAGTCGGTGAGACCGTTCCAGACGGGGACACCGGCTTTTTCGGAGAGTTCTTCGACAGCACTCTGGTCGAATCCGCGGAATTCGATGGCATCAAACATGGAGCCGAGCACGCGGGCGGTGTCGGCGATGGATTCTTTCTTGCCGATCTGGCTTCCGGTCGGGCCAAGGTAGGTGGTGTAGGCTCCCTGGTCACGGGCAGCGACTTCGAATGCGCAGCGTGTGCGGGTGGAGTCTTTCTCAAAAATAAGGGCAAAATTTTTGCCCTTTAATGTCTGGGCTTCTTTGCCTTCTTTTTTATCTTTTTTCAGCTGGGCTGCGAGGTCCAGATAGTAGGCGAATTGCTCGGGCGTATAGTCGAGCATCGTGAGGAAGGATTGATGTAAGACTGGATTCATGGTGGGATCTCCTATGGGGTTCAATGGGTTCAGGGTTCGGGGTTCGGGGTTAGTTCGTGGGGTGCCTCGTCCACTGATTGTGGATGAAAGCTTTGCTCGCCAGTTAGGAGTGAGGAGTTAGGAGTGCTGGTGCGGCGCATAAAAATATGGAAGCACCGCAGAGTATAGATAGTGGCAATGCCCGAAAGTGGCATTTAGTCACCAGTCACTAGTCACTCGAGGCTCCTAATCCCTAGCTACTAATCCCTAGCTACTAATCCCTAGCTACTAATCCCTCATCCCTGCTTTCAAATTTCGCGTGATTTATGTGATTTACTTATTCAAAGCCTCGATCGCCGCTGCGGCCTCCATCGTGACGCCTAAGGGGAGGATCGATTCATCGATGGAAAAGCTGGCATTGTGAAGGGCCGGTGTGCCCGGTTTGCCGGTACCGAGCCACAGGAAGGCGCCGGGGAATTTTTCCAGATAGGAGGAGAAGTCTTCCGCGCACATGGACGGGTACTGCGGCTGGGTCAGGTGCTCTTCACCGACGTAGGTCTTTCCGATCTCCTGCAGGAACTGGATCTTTTCCGGTGTATTGATGGTGGCGCTGTGGCCGCGGACGTAGTTCAGCTCCGAGTGTGTGCCGAACATCACATCGAGCCCCTTCAGGATCTCACCGAGGCGCGCTTCCATCTTGTCGCGCAGCGCCGGTGTGTAGGTACGGACGGTGCCTTCGAGGTAGGCATCTTCGACGCCGACATTGTAGCGTGTGCCTGCATTCATAAGGCCGATGGTGCAGACGACGTTTTCCATCGGGTTCATCTCTCGGGAGATCAGGGACTGCACGTCGATGATGAAGTGCGCGGCAGCGACCAGCGCGTCGGTGCCGTTGTGCGGCTGCGCGGCATGGGTGGATTTCCCTTTTACATGGACGTAGAAACGATCCGAAGCAGCCATGAGATTGCCCGGCTTCAAGCCGATGACGCCGACGGGGAGCTCCGGCCATACGTGAAGGCCATAGATCTCAGAGACATCATCGAGCTTGCCGCTTGCCGCGATGTGACGGCCGCCTCCGATCGCTGCCTCTTCTTCGGCTGGCTGGAAGACCAGCTTGACTGTCCCCTTGAGCTGGGACTTCATCTGGTTCAATACGGCGGCCGCTCCGAGGAGGATCGCCATGTGGCTGTCATGGCCGCAGGCGTGCATCTTGCCTTTGTTCTTCGAAGCGAAGGGAAGTCCTGTCTGCTCGGTGACGGGCAGCGCATCCATGTCCGCACGGAGAGCGACGGTCTTGCCGGGCTGCTCGCCCTTGATCGTGCCAAGGACGGCAGTGCCGAAGAAGCCTGTCTCGAATGGGATGCCGAGCTTCTTGAGCTCTTCCTGAATGTAGAGGGAGGTCTCTTTTTCTTCACCGGAAATTTCCGGGTAGGTATGGAAATGGCGGCGCCATGTCACGACTTGTGGTGTGATCTCATTGACTTTTTCTTTGATTTCTTTTTCAAACATGAGTGATTCTCCTTTGAGGAAGAAAGCCGGTTTATGCATGTTATACAATTCTATTCATTTCCAGGAAGCGGGGATCTCTTGGAAATATTGGGTGGAACGAGCCTTCTTCGTAAATAGCTTTAAATTGAATTGTGATAATTATACAACTAAGGGAATAAACATGCAAGGGGAATTTAGAATATTTTTTGGTACTGTTCTGGGAGATGGCAGCGGTTGGATAGTCCTTGCTGAGATGCTTCGGAGCCTTCGATGCGGATGCGCTAAAGCATCACGCCTCACTTGAAAGGATGAGCTTTCTAAAGGAAGAGGCAGCGCGGTGCGGTGAACGCCAAGGCGCTTTTCCATTTCCTTTCTGCAGAATATAGACGAAGTATGATATAATAAAGCCGCTATGCAGGCACCGAGAGAACGGACAATCGAACGAAACAGTCATGGGAGAGACGCTTGCAGCGTTCTCTTTTTTTATGCCCGGCCAGACGCCGGAAGATGCGAGATGCATGAGGGAATGGATTTCCCCAGAGCCTGCTATATACATACATATAATATATACAGTCAAAAGGGCGAAGAACGCCCGGCGTACCCATGAGCGCACAAGGAGGAGCTATGTACGACACATTCACAGAACTCGGCGTAAAGCCGGAAATTTTGAAAGCCGTAGAGGATATGGGCTTTGAAGAACCGACTCCCATCCAGAAAGCCGCTATCCCTACCGCGCTTACCGGGAAGGACCTGATCGGGCAGGCACAGACCGGTACCGGCAAGACGGCTGCTTTTGGCATTCCGATCTTGGAGCGGATCGACATTTCCGGGAAGGGACCGCAGGCCGTCGTCCTCTCGCCGACCCGTGAGCTTGCCATCCAGTCTGCGGAAGAGATCAACCATCTTGCCCAGTACCTGCCGATCCATGCACTGCCGATCTACGGCGGACAGGATATCGAGCGCCAGTTTAAAGCGCTCAGAAAGCATCCGAATATCATCGTCGCGACCCCGGGCCGTCTGATGGACCACATGAAGCGCGGCACCATCGACTTGTCTCATGTGCAGATCCTCGTGCTCGACGAAGGCGATGAAATGGTAGATATGGGATTCATCGATGACATCCGTACCATTCTGGCCGGCATTCCGGAAGAACGCCAGACTATGTTCTTCTCCGCGACCATGCCTGCCCCGATCCGCGAGCTGGCGGAAACCTTCCTGAAGGAACCGGAGATCGTGAAGATCAAAGCAGCGACTGTCACCATCGATCTTATCGAGCAGGAATACATCGAACTGCCCGACCGTCAGAAATTTGATGCGCTCTGCCGTCTGCTCGACATGCAGGATCCGGAGCTTGCTATCGTCTTCGTCCGCACGAAGCGCCGCTGTGATGAAGTGACCGAAGCCCTGAAGAAGAGAGGCTATATGGCCGAAGGACTTCACGGAGACCTTTCGCAGCAGAAACGAGACACCGTAGTCCGTCAGTTCAAGGAAAGCACAATCGATATCCTGGTAGCGACCGACGTCGCTGCCCGTGGTCTTGATATTTCCGGCGTCACCCACGTCTACAACTTCGACATGCCGCAGGATCCGGAGATCTACGTCCACCGCGTAGGCCGTACCGGCCGTGCGGGACAGACGGGACTTGCGACGACCTTCGTCATTTCCAGAGAAATGGGCCAGCTTCGTGACATCGAGCGCGTCATCCGCCGCCGCATCAAGAGACGTGCAGTCCCGACTCTCTCTCAGGTCATCGAAGGAAATCAGAAGGCAGCCATCGAAAGTCTCTCGGATACCGCACAGGCAGGGGGGCTCGAAGACTATAGAGAAAGCGCCGAAGATCTTCTGAATGATGTTGACTCCATCTCTCTCGTCGCTGCAGCGATCAAGCTCCTCACCAAGCAGCCGGACGTCACCCCGGTCAATATCACCGAAGAGCTCCCGAATTTCCGCAGAAGAAGAGGCAATGGCCCGCGCCGCCACTTCGATGGCGGAGACCGCCCGAGAAGACGCTTCCACGGGGAAGGCCGCAATGGGGCAGAAGGTCGTGATGGACGCCGCTTCGATGGACGCCGCCGCCGTTTCGATAATAACAAAAACGGCCGCCGCGATAACCGCGGGAAGGACAGCAAGGGCGCCCATGAATCGAATTTCAAGCCGTACTTCAGAGAAAGCAACTAAGGAAATAGTGTGGATCAGAAAGCCCCCCTCGAAGGGGGCTTTTGTGATGGAGAAGAGCTCCTCTTTTTCATGCAGCTTTCCGGATCCGTTCCGTATTGAAACTTTCTATTGACATTTCCTCTAAGAGTAGTAAAATCAGATATACAATAAAAGATGAAAGGCAGAGAACAGGACAGGATCGATTGTGAGGAAGTTTCAGAGAGCTGCTGGATGGTGAAAAGCAGTACCGGTCATGATGGATGATCATCCCCTGTGAGCCCCTTTTTCGAACGGAGTAGGGAAAGGCGCAGATCCGCGTTAGGGATGAATTGAGTATAATGTAGGGTGGTACCGCGCATGTCGCCCCTACTTCCGAAAGGAAGTGGGGGCGTTTTTTTATTTGGTGTATTTTTTGACCACGCCCCTTTCCGATCGCGAAGTCCTGATCTCTGGGATTTCATTCTTTTATCATCAGGCAATACAGAAGACATCGTCTTCTTATTTTGAAAGGAGAGATTGCTATGGCAATTCGTTTTTCTGATGTACTCGAACAGATGGGTCCTTCCGACCTTGGTCCACTCCTGGCTTTGACCGCGCAGCCGGATATCATTTCCTTCGCAGGCGGTCTGCCGGCTCCGAAGACCTTTCCGCTGAAGGAACTCACCGAAGTCGCTGTCAAGGTCCGTGAAGAAGATGGCGCCGGCGCTATGCAGTACGGCCCGTCCCTCGGCTTCCTCGGTCTGCGTGAAGCCATCGCTGATCGCATGAACAAAATGTACATGCCGATGGGGATGGAAAAGGTCGAAGCCAAGAACATCATGATCGTCACCGGCTCTCAGCAGGGTCTTGACATTACCGGCCGTGTCTTCCTGAACAAAGGCGACGTCGTTCTCTGTGAAAGCCCGACCTACCTCGGCGCTATCGGTGCCTTTGATTTCGAACAGCCAAGATACATCGAAGTCCCGACCGATGATGACGGCATCATTCCGGAAGAACTGGAAAAATATCTGGAATCCACCCCGAATGTCAAATTCATCTACGTCATTCCGAACTACCAGAACCCGACCGGCCGCTGCATGTCCCTCGAACGCCGCAAGAAAATGATGGAACTCGTCACCAAGTATGAGATCCCGGTCTTCGAAGACAACCCCTACGGCGATCTGCGTTTCGAAGGCGAAGAGATCGCTCCGCTCATCACCATGGATCCGAAACACCTCGTCATGTACTCCGGCACCTTCTCCAAGACACTGGCTCCCGGCATGAGACTCGCATGGATGGTCTGCAATGATGAGATCCTCGCGAAGATGGATCTCGTCAAAGGATCCACCGATCTTGCTACTCCATCTGTCACCCAGCGTGAAGTCGCTATGTACATGAAGAACTATGACTTCGAAGGCCACGTTCAGGATAACTGCAAGCTGTATGGACATCGTCGTGACGTCATGTGCAATGCCATCAAAGAATACTTCCCGAAGGATGTCAAATGCACCTATCCGCATGGCGGCCTCTTCCTGTGGGTCGAACTGCCGGAAGGCTGCAATTCCCGCGACCTCTTCAAGTACGCACTGGAAAGAAAAGTCGCTTACGTACCAGGCGATGCTTTCTTCCCGGAATCCGGCAAGAAGAACTTCTTCCGCCTGAACTTCTCCTACAATGATGACGATGTCACCGTAGAAGGCGTAAAGAGACTCGCTGATGCGCTCAAAGCGTACCTCGCTGATCAGAAATGAGCGAGAAACGCTGATCTGAAGGGGCTGTGAAGAAATGAGGATTCATTTCTTCACAGCCCCTTTTTACTTTGCTTTCATTTGGTTCAGGGTTCAGGGTTCTCGTGGCGGCTTCGCCGCCTTTTTTAGAAGATGGTATTCTCGTATCGCCACCTTCCCCTCTAGGGGAAGGTGCCCGAAAGGGGCGGATAGGGTGACTATGGCATGAAAGACAGCTGGGATAAGGTTTCCCGGTCACTCCTATGAGAGCTGCAAGTCCCCCGCGGCAGATGGAACGCGAAAATGAGATGATCGTTATTTCACATCGCCTTTTTGCGAGCCTTGCAAAGGAAGAAAGGGGGCGCGGGCCTCCCCTTTGAAGCGGCATAGCAGGAAGGGAAATGGCATGGGGCGGTAAAGAGCTGCATCTTCCCATTGTGGAAAACGGCTGCATGCCCTATACTTACTATGTTGGTGACAGGTGAGGGGGCATCTCCCGCAGCTGTCTCAGAGCCTTTGTGATAGGACCTTTTCTTTTTGTGCGGATCCCGCATGTCTCGTTTTTATCGCCCGGGAGGCAAATATGCCATTTACTTTGACCTGCCACATGTGTGGACAGAAGCTCACCCTTTTCGATCTGGATGTGAAGAAAAGGAAGGGGACGATCCGATGCAATCACTGCGGGGCTAAAATCAATTATGATCTGGACCAGAGAAAGATCCAGCAGTCCGGCTTCTGGGCGGAGCGGGAGCCCGCTTTCGACCCGCGGGCGAAGAACCGTCTCATGCAGCAGATCGAGCGGGAAGAAAAGAGACGGGGAAAAGCGGTGGAGGCGGAGAGCGCAAGTGCGAAAGCGCCGCAGCATACGTTTGCCGAGAGCCCCTTTGCAGCGAAGGCAGGCTTTGCGAAGTTTGACCTGAAGACCGGAGAAATCGTGGGAGCTGGCGTTACGGCGAAGACAGCGCCAGCTGCGCCGCCAAAGTCACGCGGAGGCGAGAAAGAGATTTCTTTCAAGGCTGTCGACAAGAGCCATCAGAAGCGCACCATTCGCGCGGTAGAGAGCAGCGTGGCATCTGCGCATGCGTCTGAGCCGAAGAGCGAGAAGACCTTCACCGCGCCGCCCCGTGTCGTGACGAGGACTGCGCATCGGAATATGACCCTTGTCCGGCAGGTGCAGAAAGCGCAGGCCGTCAAGCAGCCCATGAAGATCTCCCGCGTCCGTTCCTTCTGGCAGAAGGTGAAGAGCTTCTTCGCGTTTGGGAAGAAGTAGCTGGTGGCTAGTGGCTTGTAACTTGTGACTAGGGATTAGTAGCTAGGGATTAGGTTTTCGATACGAGAATACCGCTAATTTCAAACCTCTGCGGCGCTTCTGATTTTTATGCGTCGCACCATCATTTTGCATTTCTCATTTCCCCTCAAACCTCGGACTCCAAAGTTTGAAAGCAGGGATAAGTGGCTAGGGATTAGGAGTCTCAAGTGACTGGTGACTAAGAGACTAGGAGACTAGGAGACATCAGACTCCCGTATCGTCATTTCGAGCGCAAGCGAGAAATCTTTGTCATTCGCGGCTTAGGGAAACGCTGATTAAATCGCAGAGTCGGATTTCATATGGACTTTTATACATAGCTTCGTCATCATCTTCCTTAAATAGCTTGCTATTCGCGTCAGATGATTCCTTGCTCTGTATAAAAATCCAAGAATGAAATCTGACAACGATTGAATCAGTGTTTCCCTAGCGATCGATGTTTGGAACTCCCAAACGGGAAACCTGCTACCCACTCACTTTCGGGCATCGCCCATATATATTTATTTGCGGCGAAGCCGCCACAACAACCCTGAACCCTGAACCCTGAACCCTGAACCCTGAACCCTGAACCCTGAACCCTGAACCTTGAACCTTGAACCCTTGAACCTTTAATCCCTTAAACCCTTCCAGCGATTGTGCTATAATATCTCCATTGACCAATGGAGGATACCGCTATGTTTACCTATAAAAGAAGAGTGACCTTTTACGAGACTGACGGCATGAAGGTGGTGCATCATGCGAACTACCTCAAGTATTTTGAGGAGGCGCGGGTGGAGTATCTGCGTGCGGGCGGGCTCGATTTGAATGAGCTGATGGAGGAAGGGATCGTATTTCCGATCGTCGAGGTCAGTGTGAAATACCTGAAGTCTGCCTGCTATGATGATACGCTCCTCATCAGGACATACCTTCGCCGCGTCGATCGCGTGCGGCTGGACTTCGATTATGAGGTCGTGCGCGAATCCACGGGCGAGCTTTTGACGACAGGGCATACGGTCAATACGTACACCCATATGAAGACAGGCCGTATCGCGCGTCTTCCGAAGGAAAAGATCGAAGGCCTTGTGAAGCTCTCAGAAGGAGACAGGATATAATGGATAACAGACCGATCGGCATCATGGACTCGGGCATCGGAGGTCTTACGGTAGCCCGCGTGCTGCATGAGACGTACCCGGAAGAAGGCATCGTATTTCTCGGAGATACGAAGAGAAATCCCTACGGCGAACGCAGCCGGGATGACATTGTGCGATTCTCCTTTGCCATCAAGGATTTTCTGAAGGAGCATCAGGTGAAGATGATCCTGATCGCGTGCAATACGATCTCCTTCAATGTGCCGCCTGCTTTTTTTGAAGAAGATATCCCTGTCATCAAGATGAGCATGGAGGTGAAGGCGGCCGAGGACGCGAAGCGCTTCGCTGTTTTTGCGACGCCTGCGACGATCGCGACGCATGCACACAAGGCATATTTTCAGAAAAAATACCCGCAGCTGGATTTTGTGGAGGTCCCCTGCGACGGACTGGCGGCGGCGATCGAAAGAAATGCGGACGAAAATACCCTTTCTGCCCTTGTCAAACAGGCGGCAGAGGAGTATCATGCATTAGATGCAGACACTGCGATCTGGTCCTGCACCCATTATCCGCTGATCGCTGATGTATTTAGGAAGGTGCTGCCGAAGGTACGCTTCCTTGACCCGGCGCTCCCGACGGTGGAGACCGGGATGGACATCCTCCGCGCACATGATTCGCTGGCCGGGGCGATGCAGGAGAAGACCTTCTATTTCACCGAGCGCCTTGAAAATTCCGCGCCGCTCGTGAAGAAACTCTTCGGCGACGTGAAGGTGGAAAAGGGAAGTTTGGAATTATAAAGGGTTCAGGATTCAAGGGGTGGCACGCCCCAGAGGCTGACCCTGAACCCCGAAGTTTGAAAGCAGAAATGAGTAGCTAGGGATTAGGGATTAGGAGTGACTAGTGACTTGTGACTAGTGACTTACATGCCATCTTCGGGCATCGCCCCATATATACTCCGCGGCGCTTCCATATTTTATGCGCCGCACCACCATTCCTAATTCCTCATTCCTAATTCCTCATTCCTCATTCGAGTAGAGCTTTCATCCGCAATCAAGGGGCGACACGCCCAAGGGGCTAACCCCGAACCCGACAACTGATTTATCATTTAGGAGTGTGACAAACATGTTACTGATCACGAAAATTCTGGCAGTCATCATCTTATTGATCTGTCTGGGATTCATTGCCTACTGGGCCATCGCCATCATCAAAGGCGACTGTGTGCTGAAGGTGATGAAGTCCAAGCGGACGCCTTTCCATGTGGAGTCCATGGATATGAAGAGCGTGACGCTCTCCTGCACGCTGCCGATCAAGAACGTCGGCAAGCAGCTCGGCACCATCATGGATGCCTTTGTCCGCGTGTACCTGCCTTTTGAGCAGTACGATGAAGCCGTCGTCACGGCGCACCTCACCGATTTCGATATGCCGCGTCCCGATGACTACTGGCAGGCCTTCATCTTAGATCCGGGCAAGACGAAGAAATTCCTCATCACCCTGGAGATCAAGGGCAAGGGCGACAGCATTCTCCATGACTTGGAGACCTTCCCGGAAATGGGAATGGATGTCATTTATCAGGTCGTCGCGAGAAGTGACTACTACTATGCGAAGTCCCGCATCGTTCTTTCGAAGGAAGAGCTCAGAAATGCGCTCTATGAATATAAAACGGAGGTGAGATAAATGGCAGAATTAGAACTCATACCGATCCACACCCGTATCCTGACCCATCACGACAACATCGTCGATGCCATTCTGGAATACGCCGGCGACAAGATCACCGACCATGACATCGTCTGCAGTGCAGAGTCCGTCGTCGCCATCACCCAGAACCGCTACGTCCGTCCGGAAGAGCTGAATGTCTGCTGGCAGGCCCGTCTCATGAACCGCTTCGTCCCGTCCGCAGGCTCCATGGCGAGCATCTACGGCATGCAGGCAGCCATGGATGAAGAAGGGAAATGGAACATGCTCTTCTCCTTCGCCCTCGGCGCTGTCGCAAAGCTCTTCGGCAAGAACGGCGTCTTCTACGCCCGCTGCCGTCAGGCATCTCTGATCGATGATGTCACCGGTACCATGCCGCCTTTCGACAAATGCCTCGTCTATGGTCCGGCGGATACCGACAATGTCTGTGAAAAGATCAAGAAGGCGACCGGCGCCTACGGCGCGGTCATCGCAGATGTCAATGACCTGAAACGCGCTGCCGTCCTCGGAAAGAGCCAGGGCCTTGATCCGAAACAGATCGCCAAGATCCTGATCGATAATCCTTTCGGCAATGACAATCAGAAAACACCGATTGTCATCATCAAGAATTTTACCGATATGATGAAGTGAGAAAAGGGGCTGTGAAGAAATGAATCCTCATTTCTTCACAGCTCCTTTTGCTTAGGAGGCCGCATTCCTGGATTGCGCCCTTTCACGCTGTATGCGCCGCACCACATCGCCTTTTCCAAAGGACCGAAGCCGCCGCGGCATTCCCTCATTGCCAAAATCCCATCCGTGCTTTATAATAGGTAACATAAAACTTCGTACAAGGATGGTGCATTTATGCCACAACTTATAGATCTATCAGATGTTCAGGATTTCCACGCAGCCCGTTTTCTTATTTACTGGCTGATTGCTTCGGTCGTGGCCGTACTTACTGCTTACAGCATCAGCTACGAGCACAAAATGAAGTGGTTCCGTCAGAGAAAAGACAATGGCTTCATGGTGCGCCGCGGCGTGATGGGAAACTACAGCCTTCTCGGCGTGCCGCGCACGAAGGAGGGCTTTGCGATCACCTTCGGTATTTTTGCCGGAGCGGGCGTCATTTGGGCGCTGGTCGTTTTCGTCATTCTCCCGCTTCTGGGGTATGAGGTATAAAAACTGCATAGCATTTCCTGCGGATGGCACGGGGGCAGGAAATAAAGAACAGGACCTGGCATTGAAAAATGTCAGGTCCTGTTTTCGTTAGAGGCGAGCGGCTGGTAGCTAGGAGACATCAGACATCTGACTTCTATCCTCCCGCCTTCGGGTATCGCCCCGTTTCGTCATCCTGAGCGGCGAGAAACGTCGTATGAGAGATAACGAATGCCAGAACAGCTGCGACCTGAGTCGAAGGATCGCAGCGCAGCCGCTGCCACAACCCTGAACCCGCTGCCTTGAACCAATTCCAAGCGTCTATCGCTTTTCACATAGTCCCAATTCATTATTTCAATATAGGAGGTATTCATGGAGAACTGGGAAAAAGTTTTAGAAGAATTATTCACCGGTGTCATGGGCATGTCCGACCCCACGGTCTGGGTCATGTTTGCCATCGGCGCAGTCCTGATCTGGCTCGGCGTAAAGAAGGACTATGAGCCTATGCTGCTCTTCCCGATGGGGGTGGGCTGTATCCTTGCCAATATCCCCGGGCACTTTGCGGTCATCCCGACGGATGGAGGAGAACCGGGATTTCTGTCTGTCCTCTATCAGGCGGGCATCGCCAATGAGCTTTTCCCGGTGCTGATCTTTATCGCGGTCGGTGCGATGTGTGAATTTGATGCGCTGATCCGTGCGCCGTACGTCATGCTCTTTGCCGCAGCGGCTCATTTCGGTATTTTCGCAGCGACGATGCTGGCGTCTGTCGTCGGATTTCCTTTCAACGAAGCGGCATCCATTGGCATCATCGGGGCAGCGGATGGTCCGACCACCATTTTCGTCGCGCAGAAATTTGCGACGAACCTTCTCGCGCCCCTGACCGTGACGGCTTTCTGCTATATGTCACTTGTCCCGATCATCCAGCCTCCGATCGTGAAGCTCTTGACGACGAAGCATGAGCGCAGGATCCATATGGCGTACCGCGAAGAGAAAACGGTATCCTGGACAGTCAAGTTCCTTTTCCCATTCATGGTCGTCCTCTTTGCAGGGATCCTTGCACCGATCTCCGTGCCGCTCATCGGTGCGCTGATGTTCGGCAATATGCTGAAGGTCTCCGGCGTCTGCGACTCACTCTCTGACACCGCGCAGAATGAGCTCTCGAATCTCGTGACCCTTTTCCTCGGCATCACGGTCGGTGCGACCATGACGGCTGAGAATATCCTCACGCTGGATGTTTTGAAGATCCTGGCACTGGGGGCTGTGGCTTTCGTCTTTGATACGGTCGGCGGCGTCCTCTTCGCAAAGGTCGTGAACCTTTTCCTCAAGAAGAAGATCAATCCGATGATCGGGGCATGCGGCATTTCCGCGTTCCCGATGTCCGGGCGTGTCATCGCGAAGATGGCGCTCAAAGAGGACCCGACCAATTACATCATCCAGCACGCGATGGGCGTCAATGTGGCAGGCCAGGTGGCATCCGTCGTGGCCGGCGGTCTCGTCCTCGCGCTGATTCCTGTCCTTTCATAAGGAGGCACTATGACAAGTATCGAATCTTCCATCATGCTGACAGTCATCGCATATCCCATGGTTTTCGTGGTCATGGCGGTCTTCGCGGCGCTGACATACTATCTGAATAAGCTCTTTCCGGGGGACTAGTGGCTGGTGACTGGTGACTCTCTCGTATCGTCATTTCGAGCGAAGCGAGAAATCTTTCTTGCAGACCGCTAAACGAAGGATGTGTGAAAGCAGAAATACGTAGCACCAAGGCGTTGTTTCCCTGCCGGTGCTTATGTGAATACTGACCGCAGTGCAAGAAAGATCCCTCGGCTGCGCTCGGGATGACGACGGCGCGAAGCGCTATCAAAACTCCGCGGCGCTTCTGTTTTTTATGCGCCGCACCAGCACTCCTCACTCCTAACTCCTCACTCCTAACTAGAGAGAAGAGCTTTCACCCGCAATTAAGGGGTAGCGCGCCTTAGGGGCTAACCCTGAACCCCGAACCCTGAACCATGAACCTCGAACTTTCTATTGTCTTTCTCTTCCCTGCCGTTTATAATACTTACATGATAATCATTCTCTAAAGGAGGCTTTAAGATGAAAGAAACATATAGCAGAACCAAGTCTGTATGGCAGCGCATGGACGCTGATGAACGTCAGGTTGTCATGGACTATGGTGAAAAGTACAAGGCATTCCTGGACGTCGCACGCACAGAGCGTCTGGCAGCCGATGAGATCATTCGTCAGGCAGAGGCCGCCGGTTTCAAGCCGGTCTATGATATGGACTCCCTCAAGCCGGGAGACAAGGTGTACTGGAATCAGAAGGGCAAGTCTGTGATCCTGGCTGTTATCGGGGAAGAACCGGTGCATGCAGGCATCAAGATCGTCGGTTCCCACATCGACTCTCCGCGCCTCGACCTCAAGGCAAATCCGGTGCATGAGCAGGATGGCATCGTATATTTCCGCACGCACTACTATGGCGGCATCAAGAAGTACCAGTGGACCTGCATCCCGCTCGCACTGATCGGTGTCGTATACACGAAGGATGGCAAGAAGGTCGATATCAATATCGGTCTCAAGGATGACGATCCGATCTTCTACGTATCCGACCTTTTGATCCACATGGCGCAGGACCAGATGAAGAAAACGCTCGCAGAAGGCATCACGGGTGAACAGCTCCAGGCCATCGCAGGCACGAATGCCGAAGAAGATCTGAAGCCGAAGGAAGTCTTCATGAAGATGCTGAAGGATACCTACGGCATCGAAGAGGAAGACTTTGCCGCTGCGGAGCTCGAGCTCGTCCCGGCGACCAAGAGCCGTGACGTCGGCTTCGACCGCTCCCTCATCGCCTCCTATGGACAGGATGACCGTGTCTGCTCCTATGCGAACCTCGAAGCGATCCTTCAGGCTAAACCGGGTGTCAAGACCCAGGCGGCACTCCTGACCGATAAAGAGGAGATCGGCTCCTACGGCAATACGGGCATGGAGTCCTCCTATTTCGTCAAATTCGTCATGAAGCTCCTCGCGCTGCAGGGCAAGGATACCATCCTTGATTTCTATGAGACCATGGAAAACAGTGAAATGCTCTCCGCTGACGTGAACTCCTGCATGGATCCGATGTTTGCAGAGGTCTCCGAAAAGGATAATGCTTCCTTCCTCGGCTATGGCATCAATCTCACCAAGTATGGCGGCGCTCGCGGCAAGTCCGGCAGCAATGATGCGAATGCGGAATTCCTGCAGAAGATCCGTACCATTTTCAATGAAGCCGGTGTCTGCTGGCAGATCGGCGAGCTCGGCAAGGTCGATCAGGGCGGCGGCGGCACCATCGCCTTCATGATGGCGGACTGGGGCGCAGAAGTGGTAGACTGCGGCACCGCCATGCTCTCCATGCATGCGCCGTATGATCTCCTTTCCAAGGCAGATGCCTACGAGACCTACCTCGCGTACAAAGCGTTCTTTGAAAGTAAATAAGGTTTAAAAAAATCGGAAGTGGGATCCGTCCTGCTTCCGATTTTTGATTGGGAAAAGGTTTAACGGGGGCGGCGGAAAAATATAGAAGCGATGCAAGTGACTGGTGACTAGGAGACTAGGAGACATCAGGCTCTCGTATCGTCATTTCGAGCGAAGTCGAGAAATCTTTCTTGCAGACCGCTAAACGAAGGATGTTTGAAAGCAGAAATACGTGGCACCAAGGCGTCGTTTCCCTGCCGGTGCTTATGTGATACTGACCGCAGTGCAAGAAAGATCCCTCGGTTGCGCTCGGGATGACGACGGCGCGAAGCGCTATCAAAACTCCGCGGCGCTTCTGATTTTTATGTGCCGCACCACCATTCCTAATTCCTCATTCGAGCAGAGCTTTCATTCATAATCAGTGGACGGAGCCGCCCCCTAGGCTACCCAGAACCCTGAACCTCGAACCTTGAACCCTGAACCCATTCTCTGCTATACTGTACCAATACGACTCTTCGGGAAAGCCCCGAAATGGAAGGATAGGAGGAAATCATGAGTCAAGAGAAAGACGTCCGCTTGGAGGATGTGGCGGAAAGCAAGGCCGAGCTGGATGACAAAGCCCGGAAGATGCTGGAGGACAAGGATGCAGACTCCCGCATGCGTATTTATGAAGGACCGTTGGGGAAGGCCATCATCGTGCTTCTCTGCGTGTGGACTGCGTTCCAGCTGTATTTTACGACCATCGGTGCGATCAGCGCGATCAATCTGCGCGCGATCCACTGTATTTTCTTACTGCTGTTTACCTTTTTGCTGTTTCCTACGTATAAGAAGGAGAAGCGCAGAAGGAAGCTGCCGCCGATCTGGGACTGGGTTTTCATTCTGGGCTCCATCGGCTCTTTCACTTACCTGATCTTGAATTACACGCGCATTGCACAGACCGGCGGCCGTATCTCTGATATGGAGGTCGGCATCGCTCTCGTCGCGATCGTTTGCGTCTTTGAAGCGGCGCGCCGTGCATCGGGAAATCTTGCGATTCTCGCGGCGGTCTTTCTGGCGTACAACTGGTTTGGCGCATACCTGCCGGGCTATTTCGGACACAATGGCTTCACGCTGAAGCGCGTGCTCATTACCCAGTTCTGGGGGACGCAGGGCGTGCTTGGCACCGGTATCGGCGTATCGGCGACATACATTTTTCTTTTCGTCGTTTTCGGTGCTTTCTTAAAGCACAGCGGCTTCTCGAAATTCATCAATGATTTCTCGCTGACGCTTGTCGGCCGTACATCCGGCGGCCCGGCGAAGGTGGCGGTCATCGCCTCCGGGCTCATGGGCATGATCAATGGCTCGGCCATCGCCAATGTCGCGACGACCGGTACCATCACCATTCCGCTCATGAAGCGCACGGGCTACAAGAAGGAATTTGCCGGCGCTGTCGAAGCCGTGGCATCGACAGGCGGTCAGTTCACCCCGCCGATCATGGGCGCGGTCGGCTTCGTCATGGCGGAATTTCTGAATCTGTCTTACACCTATGTGGCACTTGCCTCCATCACACCGGCGCTCCTCTACTACGTCGGCCTGCTGCTCGCGGTCCACTTCGAGGCGAAACGTCTCGGACTCTCCGGCATCGCAAAGGAGAATATCCCGAATGCGATGGTCGTCATCAAGGAGCAGGGGCATCTGGTGCTTCCGCTCGTCAGTCTCATCGGGCTGATGTTTGCCGGCTTCACCCCGCTCTATGCGGCCGTGATCTCCATCTTTGTCACCATCGGCGCCAGCTGGCTTCGTAAGGATACCCGCATGGGCCCTGCCAAGATCCTGGAAGCGGTCGTCGAAGGGTCGAAAAGTGCGATCTCGGTCGGCGTGTGCTGCGTCATCATCGGCATCATCATCGGTACCGTCACTCTGACATCCATGGGGCTCAATATGGGCTACCTCATCCTGTCCATCGTACAGGGCGATCACATTTACCTTGCCGGCTTCCTCGTCATGATCATGTCCGCGATCCTTGGCATGGGTGTCCCGGGCGTCGCTGCCTATGTCATCGTGCAGGCCGTCGCGGTGCCGGTCCTCATCAAGGCGGGTGCGCTTCCGCTCATCGCGCACCTCTTCTGCCTCATCTATGCCTGCCTGTCGAATATCACGCCGCCGGTCGCCATGTCTGCCTATGTGGCATCCGGCATCGCCGACTCTGATCAGACGAAGACGGGACTTTGGGCGGTTCGCCTCGGGCTCATCGGCTTCATCATCCCATTCTTCTTCCTGGATAATCCGGTACTCCTGATCGGCGTCGACAAGACAGCGACACTCTGGGAATCTCTCTGGAGCATCTTCACCGCGATGATCGGGACGTTTGCTCTCGTGGCCGGTCTTGAAGGCTGGATCATCCGGAAGGCCGGCGTCATCGAGCGCGTGATCCTCATCGCCGTTTCCCCGCTGCTGCTCTTCCCGGGCAGCCTGACGGATATCGCAGGCATCGTAGGCATTGCCGCCGTCTGCGTCTTCCAGTGGATGAGAAGGAAATAGGGATGGGGGTACTAGTGACTAGAAATTAGTAGCTGGGGATTAGGAGTGGCTGGTGACTAGTAACTGGGAGACATCAGCCCCACGTATCGTCATTTCGAGCGAAGTCGAGAAATCTTTTTTGCAGACCGATAAACGATGGATGTGTGAAAGCAGAAATACGTAGTACCAAGGCGTCGTTTCCCTGCCCATGCCGATGTGATACTGGCCGCAGTGCAAGAAAGATCCCTCGGCTGCGCTCGGGATGACGCTACGGGAAAGGGATCCCCACAAGTTTGAAAGCAGAGATTTGGGATTAAGGAAACGCTGATTAAATCGCAGAATCAGATTTCATATGGATTTTTATACATAGCGTCGTCGACATCCTCCTTAAATAGCTCGCTATTCGCGTCGAATGTCTCCTCGCTCTGTATAAAAATCCAAGAATGAAATCCGATAACGATTTAATCAGTGTTTCCTTAAAAGTGACTAGTGACTGAAATGCTAACTTCGGGCATCGCCATTATTTATACTCGCGGCGCTTCTATATTTTTATGTGCCGCACCACAACCCTGAACCCTGAACCCCCGAGCCCCACCTACCAATGCCCGCTCATTTATAGTATAATATTTGCAACTTTATTATTCTCTATGGAGAAGAGTAGGATAGAAGAAAGAGAGAGGGATCATCATGACAAAAAAATGGAAAAAAGCGATCGCGCTGTCACTGGCAGCTCTGACCCTGACCGGAGCTCTGGCCGGATGCGGGGATGACAAGAAAGCAGCTTCCGGCGCGTCGAAACCGGCGGCTGGACAAACGATCAAGATCAATTTCCCGACGGCGGGAGCTTCGGGCGCGCTCTATGCCGTAGGCGCAGCGATCACGAACATGTGGAGCAGCCAGGTACCGGGCGTGCAGGCTTCCAGCCAGGCATCGGCCGGCGGCATCGCAAACCTGAACATGGTATCCGAAGGCGAAGCGCAGGTATCCATTGCGATCTCTTCCAATGTCTACCAGTGCCTGAATGGTACGGACAGCTTCAAAGATCACGCTTACAAGGATCTGAAAGCGATCGGCGGCCTGTACCTGAATCCGAATCAGGTCGTTGCTACGGCAAATTCCGGGATCAACAGCCTGAAGGACGTGAAAGGGAAGCACTTTGCTGTGGCATCGGCAGGCTCCTCTGTCTATAACGAATGTGAGACGCACTTCACGGCAGCGGGTCTTTCCTTCCCCGATGACATCAAAGCGGAATACATCACCTTCACCGATGCGGCAGATATGCTGCAGAACGGCTCCATCGACGGCGCATGGATCATGTCCGGCGCTCCGGCTTCCGCTGTGACGCAGGCACTGACAGGCGGTGCGCACCTCGTGGAGATCGATGACGGTCTCATCAAAGAGCTGAAGGCGAAGTACCCGTGGTACACCAGCTATACGATCAAAGCCGGCACCTATCCGAATCAGGATAAGGATGTCAAGACATCGGCCATCAAGATGGTCATGTTCTGCCGCGGCGATCTGCCGGAGGATGTGGTCTATCAGCTGACGAAGACCCTGTGGGAACACATGGATGAGCTCGGTCAGTCTCAGAAAAATCTGAAGGGCCTCACCGCTGAAAATGCAGTGAAGGACATCGCGGATATCCCGCTCCACCCGGGTGCTGCCAAGTACTATAAGGAGATCGGCGTGCTGAAATAAGGTCTATCAAAAAGAGGCTCGATGAGCCTCTTTTTGTGTGGATGCATGAGCATAGTCCCATACCCTTTAGGTCTTACCCATGCTATAATACAGAAAAGGAGGGGATACCATGTGCAGTGCATCAGAATTACAGACAATCCTTTACCATGTGGCCCAAGCATACCACAGGGTTTTTGGCAACCATATTGAGCAGATTCTTTTGTATGGCTCCTATGCGCGGGGAACAAATGATGAGGAGTCGGATATTGATCTCGTAGCCATTGTGCATGGGGATCGTCGGGAGCTGCAAGACAAGCTGAAAAAGGTTTGGGACATTTCTTCAGATCTGGAGCTGGAGTATGGCATCATCATTTCCCCCACGGTGATCCCGTATGAGGAGTATATGAAGTACAAAGCTGACTTGCCGTATTATAGAAATATCAGTCAGGAGGGGATCCCGATTGCTTCCTGAAAATCGACAGGCACTGATGCGCTATCGTCTTTCTATGGCAAAAGAGCGGCTTGATTCGTCGAAGCTGCTGCTGGAACATGCGAGTTATAAAGACTCCATTGGACGGTCTTATTACGCGATGTTTACTGCTGTTCGTGCTATTTTGGCCCTGGATGGGGTGGACTTCAAAAAACACGCAGGTGTGATTTCCTATTTTCAACGGGAATACGTCAAGACAAAAATTTTTGATGTTGAAGTATTCGAAATATCTGAGTCAGGCTTTTCAGATCCGAAACAATACGGACTACGCAGATTTCTTTGTCGTGTCAGAGGGGGAAGCGGAAGAGCAGTATGAGCGCGCTCAGGATTTCTATAAAGCCATCGCGCATTACCTGAAAGAGAGAAATACGGAATCATAAAAAGGGGCTGTGAAGAAATGAATCCTCATTTCTTCACAGCCCCTTTTTACT
>ENA-UOJH01000594-UOJH01000594.1-human-gut-metagenome-genome-assembly--contig:-C148-NODE-594-length-32732-cov-10.682101_pt1 | contig 32732 bp, 26 predicted proteins | sample MGYA00242345_ERZ723892 | MGnify/ENA metagenome assembly ERZ723892 | reverse complement strand
AAATCATCAAATAAAGTGATAAATTCTTCCTCAAATAATCTGACTAGCCACACTATATTGATTTATTGAATATCCTGCGTAAAGAGTGACATCTTCAGTAAATGTATATGTTAAATTATCTATTTTTTGAGTTAAGCCTTCGTCTAAAAACCAACCTGTAAATGTGCAACCTGTTTTTGATGCTTTAGGTAAAGTAACTTCTTGTCCTTCTTTGACTTCACTAACTGAACCTACTAAAGTACCACCATTAGTTTCAAATTTAACATTTAATTTCGATATCCCGCAACTTGATATGCCTAATAACATTGCACTTGTTAATGTGCAAAAAAGTATTTTCTTTTTCATAATTTTTCCATCCGTTAGGAATATTTTATTTTTATATTAAACATGCAATTGTTTTTTAAGAAATTCTTAATATAAATTTAATTTTTTCGTATAAAAAAGACCCAGGTTGCCCCAGGTCTAATTATTATTTATTAGGATTAAAGTCCGAATTTTTTAATTCTTTCCCATCTTAACTTACAGTTTTCGACGTTCTTTTCAAATAAAGCTTCGCATTCTGTTGGGTTAATCTTTGGAAGTTGTGCGTATCTTGTTTCCTTCATAATGAAGTCTCTAACTTTTGTGAAGTCAGGTTCTTTACAATCAATTTGTAATCCTGGTTTGCCTTCAGCGACTAAACGTGGATCATATCTGAATGTTGTGAAGTAACCACAAGCAACTGCTTCTTTTTCAACTTCGATTGAGTTTACCATACCACCTTTAATACCTTGGTTAATACATGGTGCATAAGCAATAATTAATGATGGTCCATTGTAACTTTCAGCTTCTTTGAATGCTTTAATTGCTGCCATTGGGTTTGCGCCTAATGCAATTTGAGCAACATAGACATTACCATAAGCCATAGCCATTAAAGCGAGGTTCTTCTTAGCTGTCTTTTTGCCACTTGCTGTAAATTGAGCAATTTGACCAGTTTGTGATGATTTTGAAGCTTGACCACCTGTATTTGAATAAACTTCAGTATCTAAGCAAAGTACGTTGATATCATCTTCACTAGCTAAGACGTGATCTAATCCGCCGTAACCAATATCATATGCCCAGCCATCGCCACCGACGATCCAAACACTCTTATCAAGTAAGTCTTTTTCGTAGTTAAGTACTTCTTTGACAGCTTCATCTTTACTATCTTTAACACCTTGTACAAGTGCTGGTAATAATTTTCTAACTTCTTCTTTATTCTTAACGTTAGCAAGATATGATTTGATTAAATCTTTTAATGATTCTTCAACTGTTTCACTTTCAAGTGCTGCATTGAAGATTCTAGCGATATTTGCAAGTTTATAATCTGTTGCAAGTCTCATACCATAACCATTTTCAGCGTTATCTTCGAATAATGAGTTAGCCCATGCTGGTCCTTCATGATTCTTATCGTTAACGAATGGTGTTAATGGAGTTGAACCGCAGTAGATTGATGAACAACCTGTTGCGTTTGAAATCATTAAATCTTTACCAAATAATCTTGATAATAAGTTGTAATATGGAGTTTCACCACATCCTGCACAAGCACCACTAACTTCCATATAAGGCATTAAGAATGCTGCACCTTTAACAGTTGTTAATGGGAACTTATCTGTCTTATATTCTGTGTGTTTATATAAGTATGTAGCAAATTTTTCTTTATCGAATTGTGATTTTGCTTCAACAAGTTTAAGAGCAAAATGATCGTTTCCAAGTTTTTGTGCTTTTTGGTTAGCTAAACATTCTTTAACGCAAAGGCCACATCCAACACAGTTCTTTGGCGAAACTTGGATAACATATTTATATCCTTTAACTGTTGCTGGTCCTGTTGCATCACAAACTAATTCACTTAAACCCTCTGGTGCATTATTAACTTCTTCATCAGTTAATAAGAATGGTCTAATTGTAGCGTGTGGACAGACGAATGCACAGTTATTACATTGGATACAGTAATCTTTATTCCATAAAGGAACTCTATCAGCAATACCTCTTTGTTCAAGATATGTAACATCTTCTCTCATTGAACCATCGAGTAATCCGTATTCAGTGAATTTTGATGTTGGTAAATCATAACCATCAAGTGTATTGATTACATCAACATATGAATCGAAATAGTCATCACCAGTAACTGCTCTTTCTCTAGTAAATGGTAATTTAGCCCATTCTGGATCAACTTTAACTTCTCTTAAGCCTTCTGTACCTTTATCGATAGCTTTATAGTTAAGTTCGACAACTTCTTGTCCTTTTCTACCATATGTCTTTAATGCTAATTTCTTCATCCAAGCATTTGCTTCTTCATAAGGCATAATTTGTGGATTTAAGTAGAAGAATGCACTTTGTAAAATTGTATTTGTATGTCTACCCATACCAATTTCAAGAGCAATCTTGTTAGCATCGATAACATAGAATTTAGCTTTCTTTGTAGCTAATTGATATTTAACTCTATTTGGGAGTGATGCGATAAGTTTTGCATCATCCATATCTGTATTAAGTAAGAATGTTCCACCATTACTTAAGTTCTTTAACATATCAAATCTGAATACATATGTATCAAGTGAACATGAAATAAATGAAGCATGTTCAACATAATATGTTGAGTGAATTGGTTCTTTACCAAATCTTAAGTGTGAACGTGTAACACCACCTGATTTTCTTGAGTCATAAGCAAAGTAAGCTTGTGCATATTGATGAGTTGCATCACCAATAATCTTAACTGATGATTTATTTGCACCAACTGTACCATCGCTACCTAAACCATAGAATAAGCAAGCTGTGTATGTGTGTTTAACTTCATAGTTTTCATCAACTGGAATAGATAAGAATGTAACATCATCGTTGATTCCAACCGTAAAATCATGGTGTTCTTTACCACTTAACATGAAATCAAATACTGATTTGATGTGTTTTGGTTGAGTATCTTTTGATGATAAACCATATCTACCACCAATTAATTTAACTCCAGTGACACCTTCAAGTGTTAATGCTGTTGAGACATCTTCAAACAAAGCTTCGCCAACTGAACCTGCTTCTTTTGATCTATCAAGTACAGCAATTTCTTTAACTGTCTTTGGCAAAACACTAACTAAGTGTTTAGCTGAGAATGGTCTATAGAGGTGAACTCTAACCATACCAACTTTTTCACCTTTATTCATTAAGTCTGTAACGACTTCATAAGCTGTTTCATTAACGCTGCCCATAGCAATGATAACTTTTGTAGCGTCTTTTGCACCATAGTAAACAAATGGAGCATATTCTCTGCCTGTTAATTCGCTAACTTTCTTGAAATATTTTTCAGCGACTGGAAGGACATTATTAAAGTGTTTATTTTGTGCTTCTCTACCTTGGAAGTAAATATCATCGTTTTCAGCACCACCTTTAGTGACTGCGTGTCCGTGTGGGTTTAATGCTCTTTCTTTATATGCTTTTACTTTGTCCCATGGTACAAGTTTTTTCCATTCTTCATCAGCAAGGAATTCAACGTTTTGAATTTCGTGTGATGTTCTAAATCCATCAAAGAAATGGCAGACTGGGTATTCAGCATCAATTGCGATTAAGTGAGCTAATGATGATAAATCTGCTACTTCTTGTACTGAATCTGAACAAAGCATTGCGATTCCGCTTTGTCTAATTGCATAAACGTCTTGGTGATCACCGAAAATTGAAAGTGATCTAGTAGCAAGTGATCTTGCACTAACGTGCATAACTGCTGGTAATAATTCACCACACCATTTATAGATGTTTGGGATCATTAAAAGAAGACCTTGGCTTGCTGTATAAGTTGTTGCTAATGCACCACCTGTTAAAGCGCCGTGTAAAGCACCACTAGCACCTGCTTCACTTTGCATTTCACAAACTTTTACTGTGCTATTGAAGAAGTTTTTCTTTCCTTGTGAAGCGTAAATGTCAACATAATTTGCCATTGGTGAAGATGGAGTGATTGGGTAAATTGCAGCTATTTCTGTGAAGTTATAACTCATTAAAGCAGCTGCTGTATTTCCATCGACACTAAGCATTGTCTTTTTGATTTCTGCCATAATAAAAATTTATTCTCCTTATTTATTACGAGATTATTATATAACTTTAAAATTTAAGAGTTAAGAGTTAAATTTAGGCAAAAACACGATAATAAAAATTGTTGAAATTTTAACTTAAAAATTAATGCAATAATTTTTTTATTTTGTTTGCAAAAATAGGATTTTAATGGCTAAAAAATGATAAATAAAAAAGAATTTTAGTTTTATATTTACTTAATATAAATAAAAGATAGATTTATCATTTTTAGTCTTTTAAATGGATGCTTTTCATTATACAATATCCCCAGCGAGGAAAATATCAAAATGAATTATTTTTTAAAATTTTTAGACACCACAAAAGACCCCCTTGCCACTGGTCAAGTATTAACCATAGATAAAGAAATTACTAAGTTCTTTAATAGTCTTTTCGGAGGAAATGGATGGGGAAACCTTATCTTCATTTTCATCTCAATGGTTCTTTGCGTAATTCTTGTTGGAATTATCGGATACCAAAGAGAAGTCCAAGGACATAATGCTGGTTTTAGAACTCATATTCTTGTCGGATTAGGCTCATGTCTTATCATGATTCTTTCTCTTTATTCAATCGGCTATTCAGCAGATAAATTTGAAACAATGAGACTTGCTGCTAGCATTCCACCTGGAATTGGTTTTATTGGCGCTGGTGTTATCATTAAAACACGTACAAGTATTAAAGGTTTAACAACTGCTGCTACTTTATGGATTTCAATGGCAATCGGACTTGCTTGTGGAAGTGGAAATCTTGTTATTGCAGTTCTTGGAAGTATTTTTACTTATCTTTGCTTATTCGTATTTTATAGATTTGAAATTCACGCAGGTAAAAAAGTATCAAAATTAAATATTTATCTTCCTCTTGAATCCAAAATCACATTCGATCAAATCTTAGATGTCTTAACTGTTTATTCTTATAATATTAAGTGCTACTACTTTAGAACAGTATCTTATGAAGAAGGCGAAGCATTAATGTTCACAGTTGAATTTAACAATTGCTACAAAGAGCCACTTGAAATGATGTGTAGAGATCTTTCAATCAAATTGAACCCATTAAAATGTTCATTTGAAGTTCCTGAAAAGCATCAAAAAACGTCTGAATAATTGGTAAAATTTCTTCTTAAAGTTGAGCTAAAGACTCAACTTTTTTGTTGCCTATATTTGCTCATCTTAAGCAAAAAGCTTTGCAATAATGCATTTTTATTCTTTTTTATTTATATTTACCATAAATAAAAGTGAGTCATCTATTTAGACAGCTCACTTCCGCAATAATTAAATTATTCTTCAGTTGTATCAATATCAATTTCATCTTTATCTTCAACAGATTCTTCGATTAATCCGATATCTTCCATCAATCCTTTTTCTTTATTTATAATGTAAGCTAATAATATTCCTAGATAAAATAAATAAAGTACAATGCTCACAATATCTAAGTCTCCTAAACGAATAGGTGCTCCGGATACGTCAAACGCTAAACTTAAAAGTAGAATCAAAGCGAAGATTCCAAAGAATAAATATTCTAATTTTCTAAGTGTTTTATTTTGAACAAAAAATGAAATAACATAAATTGTAATCATTGCAACGCTTCCAACTAAGCTAAAAATCGCAATAACCCAAGCTGTAGGTCCAAAGAAACTTGAATTTCCTCTAATTATAAAAATGTAATGAACAAACATTAAAAAAGGAAATAAAACAACGCTTAAAAGATTTAAAACTCTTTTAAAAGAAATAGGTATCTTTTTATTAAAAAACACTTCAATAATTCCAACTGCTAAATAATATAAAGATAAAAGAAATCCTATTACGCCTAGAATTTGCATGCCACTATTTGATTGCAAATAATTTAAATACAAAAGAAATAAAATTGAACCAAAAATAATTGATAAAAATGGTTTAAACATTTCACATAACTTTTTCATATGTTTTCGCTCCTTTTTTTCATTATATCAAACACACAAAAAAGTATTAGATTTTTTAAAAATATTTTTTATCTAAAAAGTATTAAGATTGATCTAAAAAAGATTCGAGAAATTAATATCACCTATGATTTTATAAAACTTATCTAAATATTTAAATCTATTAGCTTCATAAATGTAGAGTCTCGATTTTACTTTTAAACAATCATCTATAAAAAAAGGCTCAGTGTTTTCTGCCATTTCATTTCCCCGTTCAGTGAATTCTAACTCATCTAAATAATCTATAGTTTTTGCTACTTCATTTTCCTTTTCAACCTTATAAACATCGCAATTATCTTCTCCATAAGTTACAAAAGAATAAGCATTTACATATGGATTATTTATTTTTGTTGAACCAGGAATTTTTTCTATGTGATAAAAGCAATCATCTCCATAAATAAATCCATTAACAATTTTTAAATTATAAAAATTCAATTCATCATAAAAAGTAATATTTTCGTGCCATCCTCCTGGAGGAACATTTTCTTCAGTTTCTACAATCATGGCTTTTGAAAGTAAATAATTATTACAATTAATTAAGTCTTTTTTATTATTTGTATAACAAATTTCATTAAAAGATCCTGGCGATATCCCATTATATCCATTTTCAAATCTTACTTTTTTAATATCATTAAATTTTAGATCTTTCATCCAAGGAAAAGCTTTTGAAATATCATAACGATATTTATCATATTTATTTGATTCATTATCACAAACAATTTTAATTTTTGATTTAATTCCATTGTAAGAGAAATTTAAATCGTATGTTCCTCGTCTTCTAAAACAAACTTTATAAACTGGTTGTTCATTTTCTACACTTATGTAATAAAATTCAGCATATTTTGTGTAATATACGCCATCATCGTTTTCACAGGCTCCATAGCAATCATCAAAAGCAATTTTATCACCAGTAAAATATGCATTTTTTGATTTATTTGAAACTGGATTTATAGCTAATTTATATTGCTTTAATGTATTTACATAATAAATCAATTCATTTTTTTCATTATATTCAAAAGGACACTCAAATTCTTTGCCTTCATTAAGAAGCGTAAGATTACTATCAATTTGAATTATCTTCTCATTAATTGTTGAACAAGACGATAGCAAGCAAGTACTTAATAGCATTATTACAATTGTTTTCTTAAATCTCATTAGCTCGCTCCTTTTTCACAATTAAAATTTATATTTATTCATAAATTTATCGAAGTTATTTGATTTATGATTTCATCAGAAACTTTATTAACACTTCTATAGCTTTTTTCTTTTTCATTTGTTCCTGCATAAATAAAACGATCTTTATATCTTATATAAAATAACGTTGATAAATCTTCTTTATTTATTGATAAATCAGTTTCTAAATGAATACAAACTGCATCAGTTTCTTTATTATACGAGGAAGAATAATCATTAAAAATTTCTTTATCAATATTAAAATCAACTAGTACATAATCACAATAAAAAATAGAATAATATTTTTTATCTACTGACCAAGCTGCACTTTGATAGATACTCGAACTTACTGTCATTTTAGAAATATTAGTAATATCAAAACTAGTAATATCCTTAAAAGAATATGCTGATTGACTACAACTCGCTAAAAGAAATGAAAAAATTATAAAAGGAATCATTCTTTTCATATTTTTATTATACAAAATCTAATAATAAAAAAACTTTCTTTTTTAAAAACATGCTTTTTGCATTTTTCTAGACATTGAAATTTAAATAATACGATTATCATCGTAAATTCTATAAAAATTCTTGTAGTATAATGATGTTGTATAATAAGTTAATTTAATTCTTTATAATAACTAAATAAATTAAGTCTTAAGAAATTCAACAATCAAACTAAGCTTTTATTTTTTGCACTTGAATGCAAAAACTTCTTATTTTTTGATTTTTTTGCACTTAAATGCAAAAACTTTTTATTTAAAACTAAATATAAAAGAATTTGTGAGTTATTATCATTTAAAAAGTTTCTTAATATCTTTAATTTCCTATACTATATTTTCGCTTCATGTTCCTCGATTGAAATCCTAAAAATAAAATAATGAAAGATTCTAGTTCCGTAAAAGACAATCTGATAAATATAGGGTTTTCTAAGCCTAGTCTCTCCATATATAAATTTTTGTGTTCTAAAAGATTGCGATTTATTGCTTTTAGTATTAAATTTTTACTTCATCGGTTGAGAACTTTGCGGTTGAATTTCTAATAATTTATAGTATATACAACAAATGAGGTAATAATATGTCTAAAGGTAATTTTAAAGAAAAACTAAAAAGTATTTTTCAATCAAAAAAACGTAAAGAAGCTAAAATCGAATCTTTAATAGAACAAAAAGAAGATAAAAAGATAATCAAAAAGGAATTTGATCCTAATTTGAAATTTGATGATAATGCTTATGTATCTTTAAGACACATCTATAAAACTTACGATAATAATGTTACTGCTGTAAGTGATTTTAATATTGATATCAATAAACACGAATTTATTGTATTTGTTGGTCCTTCTGGATGTGGAAAGTCAACAACATTAAGAATGATTGCTGGACTTGAAGAGATCACAAAAGGTGAATTATATATTGATAAAGTATTCTCAAATGACTTAGCTCCAAAAGATAGAAATATCGCAATGGTCTTCCAAAATTATGCATTGTATCCACATATGACTGTTTATGATAATTTAGCATTTTCCCTTAAAATGGCGCATAAGAATAAGCAAGAAATTGAAGAAAAAGTTTTAAAAGCTGCGAAAATATTGCAAATTGAAGAATATTTAAATAGAAAGCCAAGAGCTCTTTCTGGTGGTCAAAGGCAAAGAGTTGCTTTAGGTAGAGCAATAGTTAGAGATGCAAAAGTTTTCTTAATGGATGAACCTTTAAGTAACTTAGATGCTAAGCTTAGAATCCAAATGAGAACTGAAATCATTAAACTTCACGATGCTTTAAAAGCTACAACAATTTACGTTACCCACGATCAAACTGAAGCTATGACTATGGCTACAAGAATTGTCATCATGAATAAAGGTTATATTCAACAAATCGGTACTCCTATTGAGATTTATAATAATCCAGCAAACACTTTCGTCGCATCATTTATTGGTGCACCAGCAATGAATTTATTTGATGTTACGTTTGATAATGGATTAGTCACCTTTGAAGATAAACACCAAATTAGATTAAACGAAAAGATATACGAAAATCTAACATTTGATAAAGAGATAACTATCGGAATTAGACCTGAAGACATCGAATTAACTTTTGAAAGAAAAGACAGTAATTCATTAGAATTAGAAATCAAAGTTACCGAGTTAATGGGACACGAATATTACGTTCATACAGATATTAACGGAATAGATGTCATTGCTAAAGTGCCAGTTGATAAAATTATCAGCGCACACGAAATTATCTATTTAAATTTCAACCAAAATAAATTGCACTTCTTTAACAAAGAAACAGGATTAAGAATTAAGTAATGGGTTTAAGAGATTTAATAGTTAGAAAATTATATAGCGTAAAAAATTTAAAGAAGAGAGTTAACGATGTTAATTCTCTTTATGCATTTTGTGAAACCTATAAAGACATAAATGGAGAGATTGATTCATTGCCTGAATACATTCAACACATCTATAAAGTTACATGTTTTTTAGCAGAATCAATGAACAATTCAATCATTAACTTCTTCTTCTCTGATTATCATATTTATAAAGATGATCTATTAGAATCATTAAAATATTGCAAGATGGATGAGCTAATTCCTCTTTATAATGATGCATATACTACATTTGGCAAAACGGAAATTGATTATGGCATGCCTTTAAATGACTTTAAAAATTCTTTAACTACCATGCAAAAAAGAAGTCTCGAAATTTATGATGAAGACCTAGTAAAAATAGATGGTTATAATCACCATCTATATGAGTCGCTAAATAAATTCTTGTTATCTAAATTAGAATAATTATTTTCTTGATATGTATGTTTTAGAAAGCGTGTCGATAAGACTGCTTTCTTTTTTTGAAAAGAAAATGAATATGATATTTATAAATAGAACAATTAAAGAAAAAAGTAGGAAAGTTAAAGCATTAATTGATCCAATAAAAATATTCATAAAAGGCATCGAAGAAGCAAATAAGAAGCCAATTGAAAACGAAGCTAAAATTGAATAAAACCCAAAATGCATTGCAAAATTTAAAATTCCTCTAAGTAAAACATTTAGTTTTGAAGCTTTTTCGTTTCCTTCTGATTCGAGCGATAGTTTTGTTATTATCATCCCTAGTGTTCTATTATTTTTTTCGATTAATGGGAAAATTAAATAAGTGATTAATAGCGCAACTACATAAGAAATAATGCTTGGATAAGAATACATAGAAGATAATTCTTTTTGTAAGCTTTTATAATTTTCTAGTTTCTCACTATAAATTTTTGAAGTAGCTAAATCTGCTCTTGCCGAGTTTAGAGTTTTTAAAAACCAATCACTTAAATTTCCATAAGCTTTCGTCGTTTGATCAATGATGTTTCCTTTATAAAATTCTTCTAAGTATTTTTTAAAGTTGTCACTTTCTTTAATTACACCAACTAAGGATAAATCTTTTTCACCTTTATCGTTTTTAGCAAAATCAAAACATTTTGATGTATTAGTTTCACTTAAATTAGCAGGTAGGCCTAAAATATTTTGATTAAACCAACTAACGTCATAATGATTATCAAATAGATTATTTCGATATTCTAAAAAATAATAAGCGAAGTTATCAACGTTATTATTTTTGGCTTCAAAATAGTATTTAGTATATTCATTAAGCGTTTTTTCTTCCTTATTATCGTTATATTCAATCAATTTAGCTTCTTCTACTAAAGAATTCATTTCTTTTCTTAAAGCAATAACTGTTTCATTTTTTTGATCATAATTAAAATTTGATTTAGTGATTGGTAATCCTAAAGCAAAATATAATAGTGCTCCAATTAAAACACTTAAAGCAAAGTCGATAAGCCAACTAAAAAACTTACGATCTTTTTTGGCGACTATTTTTAAATTTCTTTCTTCCATTTTATTCCTCAATAACAATCTTATTATGTTTTAACCAAATTATAAATAGGTCAAACCACTTAGAGTTTGTTTTTGAAAACTCATCCATATATTCTAAGTTATATACACTAATATTTCCTAAAGACAATCCATGCTCTCCATGCTCAAAAATATGAACTTCAAAAGGTATACCCTTTTCTTTATACGCAGATATTAGCGAAATAGTATTTTTAATTGGCACTACACTATCCTCAACTGTTGAAAAAATAAATGCTCTAGGATTATTTTTATTAATCAGCTTAGGTAAAGAAAGATCAGATTGAATTCTTAACTTTTCGTTCTTAAATAAATTTATAAAAGACTGTTCACGTGGTTCATCATATTGATTTACAACTGGATAGCCATAGGCAGAATAAGCAATTTTAGGAACATTTAATTTATATTCTTCTATAAATTCCTCTTTTAAATAACTTGAAGATAATAGGCCATTTAAATGACCTCCTGCACTAAATCCAATCAATCCAAGTTTACTAATATCAATATGGAGCTCTTCTTTATTTTTATTGATATAATCAAGTGCTAAATATCCTTCTAAAAGTTGAAGAGGGAATTTTGCATTTTTACCACAACTATATTCAAGAACAAAAGAAGCAAAACCTTCACTTAAAAATTTTAATGCAACAGGTTCTTTTTCCCTAAATGAAGTAAATTCATAATCACCTCCAGGGATAATTAAAAGTGGAAGAAATTTTCTATTTAAATTTACCTCATAGCTTAAATCTTCCTCATAAATATAAAGATTGCATTCCGCTTCAATGTTTAAATGATATTCTTTAATCAAATCAATTTTCTTATAAATCATAATTTTACTCTCTTAAAAATAGGCATATCACCTCGTTCAACTTCGAATTGATATTCACCTTCATTATAAATTGCCCCATCACGAGCTTGCCATTTGCCTTTTGGAAGAATTACTTTTCTTGATGATTCTTTACTAACAATCGGAGCTACAAGAATATCTTCACCTAGCATAAATTCATCCATTACTTTGGCGTATTTATCCTCTCCATAATTGAAAAGTAAACTTCTAATAATTGGAAGACCATCAATACTAGCTTTTTTTACTAGCTCAACAATTAGACTACTATATTCTAAATGAAGATCCACATATTTTTTTACGATTTTATTATTTTCTTCATCCAAGGCTTTAAATGGTAATAAAGAAAACTGCATCATTGGCAATAATGAACTAATCTCTGCATAGCGAACATATAAATTTTGATCTAGTTTAAATCCACTTACTTCAAAATCACTAATCATCCCTCCTCCAATCATATCAGGACAAAGAAATGGATAGCCACATAAGCCCATCGCAATAGAATTAGGAATAAGGGTATTAATTCCATCAACATCGTAACTATGATTTTTATCTCTTAAACGTTGGGCAACCCCTTTTAATGAGTTGTTAAAAGATGCTCTTAATTCATTAAAGTCGAATCTTTCACCAATGGTTTCTAAATAATGAGCTTGAAAAGACTTTTGCTCACCTGTCGAATAAACAAAATCATCTGAGTAATATTCCGGATCGCCAGCATCAATTTTAAATCCATCAATGCCATATTCATTTTGCAATTTTTTTAAAACATTATAAAAATATTCTCTTACTTCAGGTTTAGTTAAATCTAATACAGCTGAAAAGCCATTCCACCAATATGAAATAGCATCTAGCCCGTTTTTATTTTTGACAAGATAGCCTTTTAAAGACAACTCTCGATATGTAGGAGAATCCGGACTGACGAAAGGACAAAGCCATAACATAACTTTAAAGTTCAAGTTATGTAAATAATCAATAAGTTCTTTAGGGTTAGGAAATTTTACGCGGTCAAACTCCCATTCTCCATAATCTTTGCTCCAACAATCATCAATCATCAAGACACCGCTTGGATACCCATTATTAATAATTTCTTCAGCATATTTTTTAACTTTTTCTTGACTAACATCTCTTCCAAATTCAATCCAAGTATTATATTGAGGATATCTAAACATATCTAAATTTGGATGTTTATGATCTTGAGTAAAAAAATCATTTTTTAAACCAAGGTAAGCACCTTTTAAAGTTTTCTCATTTCCTTTTGATGCTTTAATTTCAAAGTCACTTTCGATTATTAAAGACCCATCTTTTATTTCAAATTTAAAAGGTTCTTTAGAATAAAAATAATTGCCTTTGCTTGTTAAAAGGGCTGAAATTGCTTGGTTTCCACTATGCCAAACTCTTAAGTCTCTTGAAAAACCATCTTTATATGGCATCTTTATTCCATCATTAACACATCCACCAAAAACAAATTCATTTTCTTCTAATTTATATTTATTAACCATGTTATCTCCTTGAAAAAAGGTCATCGCCTTGAATAAATATTTTATCTTTTAGTCTAATATCTCTAGAAGAACTACAAATTCTAATTTCGTAATATCCACTCTCTAAATAAAAATCATCAATATTTGTTGAATAATACTTAAATTTGTCCATCGGGATTACAAAAGTAATTACTTTTTCTTCCTTTGACTTAAATAAAATTTTCTTAAAAGAAACTAGCTCATTTTCTGGCACTAGTACCGCTCTTCTATTATTTGAAACATAAACTTGGACTATCTCTTTTGCCTCAATATCAGAATTATTTCTAACTCTAACTTCAATAGAAACTGAATCTTTATTTTTAGTTATTTTCATTTCTTTATAATCAAAAGTTGCATAGCTTAGGCCATAGCCAAAAGGATAAAGAACATCTTTCTTTAAAGTATCATAATATCTATATCCAACTAAATTTTTTTCTTTATAATCTTCAACAAATCCATTTCCTAATTCTAGACCTGTAGGAGTGTCAAGCAAAGAAAGAGGGAATGTTTCACTTAATTTGCCACTTGGAGAAACTTTACCAGCAAGAATTTTTGCTAAACCATCATTTACTCCTTCCCCTAAAACAGGGACATAAACAATAGCTTTGACTAATGGTTCAATATCCTTTAAATCTAGAGGCCCACCAGAATAAACAACTAAAATTACATTCTTATTTTGGTTAGAAATTAATTCTATAAGTCTAATTAATCCTTTATGTAATGAAATAGAATATTTGTCTGATTCCTCTTTCTCTTCTAAGTCAGTTGTTCCAACTGTCAATATAACTTTATCTGAAAAATATGCTCGTTCTGCAGCGCTTTTTAATCCCATTGGAGTAATTAAATTGTATCTAAAAATATATCCATCTTCATAAAAATATTCATTATTAGGAAGTTCTTGTTGAAGTTTTTCAAGTAATGAAAAATTCTTATATTTAGTATTAATCCTACTACTTCCATTTCCACTAAATAAAGGATTTTTAGCCATATTACCAATTACAGCAATCTTTTCAAAATTGTCACTTAAAGGTAAGATGTTATCTTCATTTTTAAGCAATGTAATTGCTTCCGAAGCTACTTCTACACAAAGATCATGACGGGCTTTTTCATCAAATTTAATAATTCTTTTGAATTTATTATCTTCAATACGTTTACTAAGATTTAATATGTTATGAACACTAAAATTTAAGTCTTCTTCTTTAATAATCCCTGATTTTAAACCTTCTTTTAATTGATCCTCATAAAACGAATGATAAGGAAAAGCAATATCGATAGTTGCTTTTAATGATTTTACGCGATCTCTTACCGCTCCCCAATCTGAAATTATTGTTCCTTTATAGCCAAAAACTTCTCTTGCATAATGATTAAGTAATTTTTTATTTTCACTAGCATATACACCATTCACTAAATTATAAGAACACATTATCGTATATGGATTCGCTTCTTTAATTACATCTTCAAAAGGCTTAAGATAAATCTCTCTTAACGTTCTTTCATCAACTTCACTGCTTTGATTAAATCTATCAAATTCTCTATTGTTCAAAGCAAAATGTTTCAAAGATGTTCCGATGCCTAAATCTTGAATACCGTTTATATAAGCGATCGCACATCTTGAAGTTAAATAAGGATCTTCACTAAAATATTCAAAATTTCTTCCACAGAGTGGTGTTCTTTTAATATTTACACCTGGAGCTAAAACAATATCGACATCTTTTTCAATTGCTTCACTAGCAATTGCTTCACCAACTTTTTTAATTAGTTCTTCATTATAAGTCATCGACAAAGCTTGTAATGATGGGAAAGCTGTCGCATCAAAAGAATATTGGATGCCATCAACTTCTTTATATACTTTTCTTATACCATGAGGACCATCACAAAAAAAATATGATGGAACTACTCCTTTTATTTCATGAGTTGACCAAGTATCTTTAGAAGTGAGTAATTTGATTTTATTTTCTAAACTAATTTTCTTTTCCATGTCTTAAATACTCCTCTAATAATACATAAGTTCCAGCGGTCCAACCTAGCATTTCAGTTTCTTGATATTCGTTTACTTTCGATTTTGAGCCACATACGGCATCATATTTTTCCCATAATGCGTTGTTTTTTCCATATTCCTTCTCAATCAGCAAGACATAAGATGTAGCGATTTTAGTAGCAGAATCAAAATCTTTAATATTTATAGCCGCCATAAAAGCAAAAGTAACTAATGGAGCCCAAATATTTGGATATGCCCATTGATATCTATTTTCCGATTTATAAGGAACAGTTGCTGCAATGCCATATTCAAAACTTAATAATTTATAATTTTTTCTAAAGCGTTCAAGATTATCATCAATACCTAAAGCAAAAACCAAAAACGAAGCACACGACACAATCGAAGAATATTTATTATTGACTACATCAAAATCATAATAAATATCATCTTTAATCATTTTAGTTAAAATGAAATTTTTTATTTTATCAGCGATAAATAAATATTTATCTTCTTTTATATTAAGTAAAGTATTAAATTTATCGATAATCATGGCATTTTTATACATTATTGAATTCAGATCAATAGGTGCAAAATCTAACGCACGATGATTAAATCTAGGAGAAAAGTCCCACCCAGATTCACATTCAGCTAAAGCGTTGTCGCCAATTTCTAAATCGCTTCTATTCTCATCAGAAAGAAGTACTCTTTTTTTAAATTCGTTAGCGAATTCAGTCTTAAATTCGTCTGTTGCGTTGTTTCCGTAATGAAACACACCATTTTTAAAAGTTCTTTTTTCTAGCCAGAAATCGAATTCTATTTTCATTGAAGGCAATATATTTTGAACAAATTCTAAATCTTTCGTCTTCTCAAAAAAATCATCACACATCATAGAAAATAAAGGGACTTGACTTCTATTTAATAACCCATAATTGGCACTATTTGGCATATAGCCATATTTTTTAATTAAAAAACTCATATCTAAAATATTGTTTTTTGCTAATTCAATATAGTTGTCAATTAATAAGCCTTTATTAATGAAATATGTGTCCCAATAAAATAAATCATCAAAAAGTCCCTTAACACAAGGGGCTGTATAAGGATAAGGCATTTTAATTTGTTCCTTTTTCAAGGAATTTCTAACTGAATTTTGATAATTCTCTTTTATATATTCTCTTAGATTCATCTTCATAATAAGGGGGCAGTAAGCCCCCTCTCCTATACTTTTATTATTTTAAATTTAATTTTGTTAAAACGATTTCAACATCTCCAGCTGTTCCTGAAGCACGGTTAGGGATAATAAGAAATTGTCCTGCGCCTTTTGAAAGATCAGCATTAATATCAATTGATTTATTATAAATTCCGTTTTGGAATTCTTCAAAGATTTGAAGTTTTCCATCTTCTCCATCGAAGTCGCAGAATTCAAATCCAACTTTTGTCATTGTTCCTTTTATAACGTTAAATGAAACTTCTAATTTTTTATAGCCTGCGTCTTTATTAAATGATAATACGAAACTTGACCAATCTTCTTCATTATCAGCGCTTCTTTTCCATGATAAATGATAGCCATCATCTTTTAATTCAGCAGCAAATGTTTTATTTGAAGACCATTGATTTAATCCAATTTTCCCTTTTTCACCAAATCCTTCACTGACATAGCCACTTTCAACTTGGCTTTTAATAGTAAATAATGTTTCTACCCATTCACTCTTTCCTGCCGAGTTACTTGTTCTTATTCTTGCTTTATATTCGCCTGGTACTTTTGAAAAATCTTCATCGGTTTTTGGAATAAATTGCATTTTCATTCCAGGAATATGTTCAATAGCGTTAAATCTAGTGTTTCTAACATCTAATTGTTGTTTAACAAATTCTTCGCCTTCTTTTTTATAAAGTTCAAGTTCATAATTTGCTGCTGCCATATCTTTATCAAATTTTAAATAACCGTTTTCCTCATCATATTTAAAGTTAGCAACATCAGCTGGTTTTTGAGCTGTGCCTGCTTCAAAACTAACTTTATGGAATCTAAGTTTAACGTTTGAATCTGTTCCTTTAAATTTGTCCGAATCATCTTGTGGATTATTTAGTTCTAAGAAAACCGAACCCCATCCACCGGCTCCTTGTTCTCCTGTTTTAAAATTTGTATCAGTAACATTAATAGAAATTGTTGATTTTTTGTTTTTAACTAATGGTACTCTATAAAAGTTTTTGAAGTTTAATTCTCCACCAAATTCCATTAAATATGATGGTAAATCACCTTCTAATAATTCAGCTGTAATTTCAAATTTAGTAGCTGCTACACTTGTATCATAATAAAGAGCTAAAGATGCCCATTCACCCATTGTTTTTCTATTAAATGTGACATCAAAGTAGTCCTCGTTTGAAGTATCAACGGTGTAATCAGTGCCATTATTATAAGGATTGTTTTCCATTGCGTTGACATTAACAAAAACTTTTGAAGATGTATGGAATCCTTTTACTAAAACTTTTGTGGTTGCTTTATATCCTCCATCAACACTTGCTGCTGTGATAGTTGCTTCACCAGGGTTAACGCCAGTTACTACACCTTTATCATCAACAGTGGCAATGTTTACATCACTAGAAGTGTATGTGATACCCTTTTCATCTGCAGTTTCAGGTAAAACACCTGCCTTAATTTCAACAGTGAAATCGCATCCAACTTCGTATGCTTCTTTCTCAATTGTAACCCCAGTAACTTTGACTTTTTCAACTTCTACTGGTGGCTTTTCAGTTGTTCCACAACCAACTAATGCACTGCCGCCAACAAGGACGCTAGCAGCGAGTACGCACAAACCCTTAACTATTTTCTTCATAATTATCCTCCTTTAAGAAACTAGTATCTTTTAAAACTGTATCGAACAATTCTGGTGGAACGCTACACATATAAAGTGTCTTCCATTCTTCTTCTATTGTTCTAAATTGACCTACACAAACATCTCTATTTGCAGACCAATCCGGTTTCCATGATGCTCCTTTATCTACCCACCAGTCAGCACCAACATTTGCGACATATTTCGCATATTTTTTGTCGCTTGAAAATTGGGTAGACCAATCTATAAGACGAATATCAAGTGTTGATAATACATATTCAATATCTTCTAAACCAGATTCACTTAATAAATTTTGATTTCCAAACGGATGATAATTAAAACCTTTAGTTTTTTCATTTAAGAGAATCTTTGTTGTTTTTGTAAGCTTATCGTTAAACATGTTATTTTGGAAATTATAGTTTTGATCATTACTAAAATTTTCATCATAGAAAGATCCAACAGGATTAGCGTGTTCAATCAGCTTCCAACCTTTAGTTGCTGAATATCCATAAATCTTCATATTTTTAAATTCGATTCCCGTATTTTGCATTAAAGGGAATCCTTCTTGAAGATAAATGGTTGACCATACGCCTATAGCTTTCCAAGAAGATGGTTTTCTTCCTTTATCAGCTCCTGGTCTAGGAGCATATTTCCAATCATTAGTTTCTGCACATGAAGGAATTCCTTCGTGATATTTAGAATATACCGATTCTTTTGGTGAATAATCATTCCTAGTGCTTATGACAAATTTGTTCGATAAATTCTCAAATTCTTTATCATTAAATATGAAACTAGGTAAATCTTCAGCAGCTTTTATTTTCTTTCCGTCATTAACTAAGAAATCATTAATCGTATAACTACTTTCATAGACAATTTCATCTTTGGATATTTTTGAAAAAATATCTTCGAATGCTTTTTTATAATCTTTAATGACTGCGCAACTTGGAAAATTTAACATTGTAGAGGCAAATGCTTTTACATCCATTTCTCCATTAACAATATTGAATGCTTTATCATATTTAGTATTAATTAAAGCTTCGTTATTGGTTGAAATTGATTCATAAATAACATCTACATCTTTATCTAATAATTTTTTTACATAAGCTTGTGTTTTATCTAAATTGATCTCTTCTTCTATATATTTTGGAAAAACTTTTACATTTTGATTATTTTCATCTATATATTTTAAGAATCCATATAATTTATAGTTATCAAACTTGTTATATGACGATGACAAATAACCAATTTTATTAGTTTTAGTTAAATCCAAAGAATACTTAGCACCTAAATATCCTAATTTTTCATAAGAATAATTTACGTTAAATAAATTTCCAAAAACTTCATCATTTTTTGTATCAAAACCAATAAATTTTATACCTTGATACTCTTTAACTAATTTTCTAGTGAATCGAAATGTATCTTCACCAACGATAACGACATTGTTATAATTTTTTTCACTAATTTTGTTAGATAAAATATCATAAAATGAATTTCTGACGCTACCTAACGAATAAATATCTAGATTGATTTTGTATTTATTTAAATCAATATCAGATAAAGTTTTTTTGATATATTCTCCTTTATATGGATCGCTATCTTCTCCACCATAAACAACTAAGATATTATCAAATTTTGTTTTATCTACATTGTTTTCACAACCACTAAGTGGACTTAGAATTAATGTTAAAAATGGTACTATTAATATCTTTTTCATACTAACCTTTAACACTCCCGACTGTAATGCCTTTAATAAAGTATTTTTGTAAGAATGGATAGACTAATGTAATTGGTAACATTCCTAAGAAAATTTGAGCACTTCTAACATTTTGTGAACCGATATTTTTCAAAGCTTCGATTTGGTCTGGTGTTAATTGACCAGATTGGCTTGCAAGTTTTGCAGGATCACTAGATTCAATCATGTTATATAAATAAGATTGTAATGGATATTTATTAGGATCGTTCATGAACAAGAAACCATCAAACCACGAATTCCAATGTCCAGTTGCAGTAAATAATACAATTGTTACTAAACTTGGAAGCGAAATCGGTACAAAGATTAAAAATAAGATTTGTAATTGGTTGCATCCGTCCAAGATTGCTGCTTCTTCTATTTCTTTTGGGATGCCTCTAAAGAAATTCATAAGCATTAATACGAACCATACATCACATGCACCAGGTAAAATAAAGACTAAAAAGTTATCAATTAAACCAAGTGATTGATATAAAACATATTGAGCAACTAGACCACCACTAAAAAACATAGTGAAAACAAAAACCCAAGAAATTAACGTTCTACCTTTAAAAACTTTGTTTGGTTTTGATAATGGATAAGCAGTTAAAACAATTACCAAAACGCTTAATAAAGTTCCTAAGACTGTTCTAAGTATGCTAACGCCAAATGCTCTAAAAAATTCTGGTTTTGTAATCAAAACTGCATAGGCATCAAGTGTGAAACCCTTTGGCCAAATGCCAACTAGACCAGCACTAGCATAAGAATCACTTGAAAAAGATAAAGCTAATAAATGAACGAAAGGGAACAAAGATAATAAGGCTAATAATCCTAAGAAAAAGTAGTTCCAACCAACGAAAATTTTTCGTGAAACTGTTTCTTTAATTTTCATATTATCCCTCCTAAAATATTCGGTAATCAAATTTCTTGTAAGCGAAATAATAAGTTCCACCAACTAACAAAAATGAAATTACTGATTTTAATAAACCAACAGCCGCTGATATATCGAGTTTACTATCTCCCGTAAAGCCTAATCTATAGATAAAAGTATCGATAATATCGCCTTTTTCATAGACCATTGGGTTATATAAGACGACAACTTGATCAAAGTTTCCGTTTAATAAGCCGTTTAATGATAAGGTGGCAATTAATGCCAATGTAGGTAAAATTCCTGGTAAAGTAATATGGATGACTCTTTGGATTCTATTAGCGCCATCAATTTCAGCCGCTTCATATAGCGAAGGATCAATAGAGGAGATGGCAGCTAAGAATATAATCATGTTATACCCCATGCCTTTCCACACATCAGATAAGATGATAATCGTTCTAAACCATTCATTATTTATCAAAAACACCACTCTATCAAAGCCAAATGCTGCAATTAAAGTATTTACAATTCCATTATACGAGAACATTTGATTGATAATTCCACCTAAGATAATCCAGCTAAGGAAGAAAGGGAGGAAATATGCTGTTTGAACAATTTTAGAAAACCATTTTTTACCAACCTCGTTGAGGCATAAAGCCAAAATTAAAGGGAAAACGATTCCTAAAATAATTTTGGTTGAAGAAATAATGAGCGTATTGTTTATAGATTGAACAAAGCCTTTTAATCTAAAAACGCTATAAAAATTATCTAAACCAACCCATTCATTTCCGAAAAAGCCACTACTTCCTAGACCAAAATCTTGGAAAGCCACGGTAATTCCAAACATTGGTCCGTATTTAAAAATCAATGTAAGTAATAAACCTGGAAGGAGTAATAACCACCAAATTAATTGACCATTTCTTTTGTGAAAACTCTTAATCTTAAACTTAGATTTTTTTGCTACGTATTCCATATAAATTAGCCTTTATGGGATCTATACCATTCGTTGATTGATTCCATGACTTCTGTTCCACCTAAGTTGTACCATTCTTTTACATAAGCATCCCAATCAGATGTTGTGTTTTTTTCACCCATAATTGCTTTTGCAAAGTATACTTCAGTATGTGTAGCTATTTGTGAGCCAAAATCATATTGGGCATTTGTTGGTGTTGAATAATATTCATTGAAGACATAATTATTCTTTTCATATGTATTATTAATTGCCGCCCAAGCACCATCTTTATTAATTCTTCCTATAATGTTTGAAAAATAATTTGCTTGGAATTTTACTGAACCATGATCTTCTTTCCAAGAGAGGTAATCTGGATAGACTTCCCATAATTTTTTGAGGTGGTTTGGCCAAGTTGGATCAGGTTCTCCGCTTGCAGTAGGGTCTGTTTCTAATTTTTTATTCATTTCAGTATATTGCATGTTGATATCGTAAGGATCATAGAATTGTGTAGGGCACCAACTCCAAACATAACCATCTTCAGCTTTACATCCTTCTGCACCATCCCATTCAATGTAAGCATTGATCATTTTCATTAATGTTTCTGGATTTTTGCATTTTTTTAAAACAACATAATAGTAAGTAATTTGTTGTTTAGGCAAAACAAGCTTTGCTCCTTCTTCTAAAGGAATTTCAGCTGCGCCCCAATCTTGTGATGGTAAAAGATCTGCGAGTGGAAATTCATATTGCCACCAAGGTCCAAAAATAACACCTGTTTTTTGTTGTTTGACATTTGATTCCACCATTGTTGCATCATTACTTCCGAAATTTGGATCTAATAAACCGCTTTTAAATAAATCAGCTAAATAAGTTAAAGCGTTTTTGGATTCATTGGTGACTTCACTAGCGATTAATTCATTATTACCATTTTTAACAAACGAAAATGGATTAGAACCAAACATTTGTAAGTATCTATTAATAGAAAAGTGTGAACCAGAAATCGATTTTGACATCGCAAGACCAGCAGTTGCATTATATTTCTCTTTAAAAACTTTTAAGACATTTTTTAATTCGGCTGGAGTTTTAGGGATGCTTAATTTTTCTTTTTCTAACCAATCTTTTCTAAAATACATGACAGGAACTTCTCTTTTGATGTCATCGTATTGAGGGATAGTATAAATTTTTCCATCATCTTGTTTTAATCTTTCGATAACTTCTGGATCTCTATTTAAATATTCTTGAACTTTAGGAGAAGCATATTTATAAGTTTCAGTTAAATCTTTCAATAATCCTTGTTTTAAAAAATTATTATATTGTGATGCATTCAATCTTAAAATATCTGGATAATTCTTTGATAAAATTGTTGCTGTAAGTTTATTTTCATATTGTGATGAAGGAACTTTCCACATGTATCTCCATTCAATATTCATCTCTTCTTTTAACTTTTTAATGAAGACATTTGTTTCTGGAGTTATCGATGAAGGAACTCTGCTGTCATTATGGCTTAAAAATTCCATGACCCCATTTATAACAACTGGCTCATCATATCTCCCAAAAGGGCGATGTTCAGGATCGTAGTAATCTTGACCATCATTATGACTTGTAGGTGCACATGATGTAGCAAAAACAAAGACAAATAAGCTTATTATAAAAGCGCTAAATCTATTTTTATTATTCATAAAAACCTCCCTGTAAATTTGATAATTCTATCTTAAACAAATAAAAGGAGGTTTTAAATTTTAAAAAATTTACAAAATTGTTAAAATTTGACTTATTGCTTAATATTGCTTCTTCGATATTCTAAAGGGGTAATATTTTCTTCCTTTCTAAAGACATTTTGAAAGTGAGACACGCTCTCAAATCCTAGGGTTTTAGCGATATCTTTTACTTTCATATCAGTATGTAGAAGCAATCTTTTAGCTTTATCTAATTTAATCTTTCGAACGTAATCTTTAAAATTATAGCCAGTAATATTCTTAAAATAACGCGATAAATATGAGGTGTTGTAATGAAGATAATCTGCAACTTCAATTAAAGATGTTTCTGCACCAATATGTTCATTTAGGTATTTATCGATTAAGACTAACACTTCATCTTTTTCGTTTGTTTTATGCAATAAAGATAATTCTTCAAAAATTCTGATAAAGTTTTTTTGGTAATCTAAAAGTAAAAAATTAGAGATAACTTGATTTTGCATTTGCTTAATTTCGCTTACTTGATAAGAATTCGCAGTATAAATAATCTTGCATTTAACTCCAAATTCAGAATATACGCTTCTCACAAAATCATTTAATTTTTCTTCATAATCCTGATTCATATCGAAAAGTGAGTACAAAAAGGCATAGGTTCTTGAGGCAATTAAAACTATTTCATTGATTGAAATATTAAAATATTTAGCTATTAGAGATTTCAATTCGTTTTCTTTATCTTTATCTAATTGAGTGTCAATTCTTAAATAAATAATCGATTTATTTTCGAAAAATGATTTATCTATCTCAATATCTTCATGATTAAAAACATGTTTCAAGACATTAGTTTTAATCTTTGAATGTTGAAGATCGTTTAGTTCTTTTAAAGCATCGTAATATTTTGAAGTTTCGAGTTCTTCATTTTTTAAGTTGATTAGTTTTTGAAGTTTATTAATAATTACATCATCATCTTCCATTTTTAAAACATATGTGGAATCTTCTACTTTCGAGGAAGAATAAATATAATCGAAAGTGTTCATTCCAGTTAAGAATAAAACCTTTAAAGATTTATTTTTCTCTTTTAACATCGTTGCTAATTTGATTCCGTTAATTACAGGCATATCAATATCGCAAACTAAAATATCAACTTGATTGTTTTCGCTATATTCTAATAAATCTCTGGATTTATAGAATGTTTTAAATTCAACACCAAAAAATGCATTTTTAAATAAATCAGTAAACCCATCTGCAATAATCATCTCATCATCAATAACCGCAATTTTTAACATTTTTTCTCCCCTATTTTGAAATAAAATACATTCAATAAATTATTTTTATCAGATAAACCTAAAATTAAAGTGTTATTTCCTTCGGAAGTACCTCTTAATCGACTATAAACATTATAAATGGCACTCACTTCTTCATTTGTAGGTTTAATTTTTTTACAAATTTCATCAAATTGATCATTACTTATTACACCATTATCATAAATCATGATTCTAACATAATTTGTAATCTCTTCTATTTTAATAAATAATTTACCCGAATACTCAGTTTCTGAGAAACAATATTTATAAGAGTTTTCAACAATTGGTTGAAAAATTAGTTTTGGTACCATTAAATCTTTATGCTCTTTTAACTCACCTTCCCTTATTATTTCAACACGATTATTAAATCTCATTTGTTGAATCTCGATATATTTATTTAAAAAATCCAATTCGTTTTCTAGCGAAGCAAACATTCCTTTATTCTTTTGAATATAGTAATAGTAACTGGATAAAGCTTTAGAAAATTTTATAGCTAATTTATTGTCACTAGATTTACATAAAAAATTTAAAGTCGAAAAACAATTATAAAGAAAGTGAGGATTAATTTGTGATTGCAAAAGTTTAAATTCCGCTTCCTTTAACGAGAGTTGCATAATGTAATTATCATTAACATACCTCGATAAACTTTCCGCCATCAAATTAAAATTATCAAATAGAATTTGAAAATCAGTACTGATTTTTTTGTCAATTCTAGTATCTAAATTACCACCACCAATGCTAATCATTTTATTTTTTAAATATAAAATAGGTCTAATAGTAAAATAATACATTAAGAAAACACCTAGGGCAGCAAAGATAATTAATATAATTATACTTGCAACAATTGGTGATAGCGGAATTGCATTGATATTTGTGTTTCTATGAATGTCTTGAACGTAAAGAACATAAAAAGATTCGTTGACACTAATTGAAATATATAAATTATTTGAAACTAGTTTTTTCGCTTCCTTGAAAATACCACTATTAAGGTAATTTTCTGGATTAGGTACGTTATCAAAACAAGATAGAATTATTTTATCTTCGATTAAATTGAAATTCATTTGGTACTCTCCGCCAAGAACACGATTGAATTCATCAAAAAAGTAATTGTTGTTAAAAGCAATTATCATAGAAGTTTTAAATTCTGCTCCACTTGCGGCCAAAAAGAATAATTTATTATTATAAAACTCCAAGGAGTAATTATATTCATCTGTCGAAAGAGTTTTAAATAAGTATTCGATATCTTTCTTGTCTAGAAAAATATAAGATTCAGGATAAACAATTTCGCTTTTATAAATTTTATATTCTGGAAATTTTATTGCGACAGTTTCAATTAATTCAGAATTGATACAAACATCATCTAAAACAGTAATCAGATTATTTAATGCAACACTTTTACCATAATTATCTTCCAAAGAATCATAATGATGAGATGATAATAGTCTTGTTTCTTTACGATTAAAAATTCTAAGTGAAGTTTCTATACACCTCGAGAAATCATTATTAATTTTTTTAGAAAACTGAGCTGAGTTATTTTCGATTCTATTTAATTCAGCATTAACTAAACTACTTTTACTATAAAAGTAATAAAAAAGGGTCGTGGTAATCGTAAGACCTATAAAAAATATTTCCGAAAAAGCAATAATATTCGATGTTTTGACTCTTTTTCTTATCTTCATAAAATAACTCCTTTTAATTATACGAGTTAAAAAAATACACAACAATCAAAAAAACATAAAATGGTGATCACTTGCTTTTCATTTTCATTTATCTTGCCATTTATCTTACCATTTATCTTACCATTTAAGAATTCAATGTTACGATTAAAAATAAAAGTAAAACCATATTCATCATTATGATATTCGTAATCGATATCACTTTTAGATTATTATGCAAGTTTTTTATAGGGAACATTTAGGCGTTGATTAGTGCAGCCCCTTATTTAGTCGTTTACTAGCATAAATACAGTCATTCATATTTTTACTAAAATCCCTTTTAAAGCACTTCTACTAAACACTAAAATTCATTTAAAATTGATATTTTCGCTATATTTTGCTCTATATATAAAAAATGCCAACACTACTATTAGCATCAGCATATACGTTTAATTTTGGCTTCCGAGATAGGACTCGAACCTATAAAAAAGTGTTTCAGAGACACTCGACTTTACCATTTGTCTACTCGGAAATTATTTATTTATAATTAAAAATTCATCAAATTTTTTAATTGTTTCTTCTTTAGGATATTGATTTGAGTTAATCATTGTATCCATAACAGTTTCAATAACTCTTTTTTCTTTTTCTCGCTTTTCATTTCTGCTTTTACAAATTGAAGGAGAGACATTAAAGTAAACTAAAACTTTTTTATCATATTTACCTTTATAATTAAGTGGTAATAGCCTATATTCATCAATTAATGCCGTTGAATCGCAAATGATATTAGCATCATTTTTTAATAAAGAATATTCATTGATTCTAGAATAATATAAAGACCAGACTTTATTTTCTTCTTTAAAATTTTGATATGCGCCAGTAAGTTCTTTTCTTATTTCGTCACTTGAAACAATAAAAGTATTCTTATGACTCTTTTGAAACTTATTGGCCCAGGTAGTTTTTCCACTACCTGGTATTCCACTTAATACATAAAGTATTCTCATATTTTATTGATGTTTTTTTCTTTCTAATTCAGCTTTTTGGAAATTATAACCATCTAAACAAGCATCTTTAACTGTATATTGGCATTTAAATCCAAGTTCTTTATATGCTTTATCAGTTGCTGCATAGTTAATAGCAACATCTCCAGGTCTTCTTCCTTCAATTACGTAAGGAATTTTAATTCCAGTAGATTCTTCATAAGCTTTAATTACTTCTAAAACACTTGTTCCTTTTCCAGTTCCAAGGTTATAAACCACAAGTCCAGGTTTTGAAGCAAGTTTCTTTAAAGCAAGAACATGTCCATAAGCTAAGTCACAAACATGAATATAATCTCTTACACCAGTTCCATCAACTGTTGGATAATCATCTCCATAAACATGAACTTCTTTTAATAATCCACATGCAACTCTATTTATATAAGGTAATAAGTTATTTGGAATTCCATTTGGATCTTCACCAAGAAGTCCAGATTTATGAGCGCCAATTGGATTAAAGTATCTTAATACTGCAACATTTAAGTCTGGATTAACAAAACTTATATCTTCTAAAATTCTTTCAATCATAACTTTTGTTTCACCATAAGGTGATGTCGCACTCTTTCTAGGAGCTTCTTCTGTTAATGGAACCGAATCTGGAACACCATAAATTGTTGCAGATGATGAAAATACTAAATTCTTGACACCATATTTATCCATTAATTTTAATAAAGTAAATGTCGTGCATAAATTGTTTGAATAATACATTAATGGTTTCTTTACACTTTCGCCAACTGCTTTATAGCCAGCAAAATGAATAATTGAATCGACTTTTTCTTTTTTAAAGATTTCATCCATTTTTTCTTCATCTTCACAATCAACTTTGTAAAATATTGGCCTTACATGAGTAATTGCTTCGATTCCATCAAGAGCTGCCATTTTTGCATTGTAGAGATTATCAACAATAACAACATCAAAGCCATTTTCAATAAGACTTACAACGGTATGACTGCCAATAAAACCTAAGCCGCCTGTAACTAAAACTTTCATAAATCCTCTACTTTCTATTTCCTAGTTTTTTAGCTTCTTCTTCAAGCTTTCTTATTTCAAACTGTTCTTCTTTCTTGCTATCTTTCATAACCTGTTGTGGAAGAACAGAATTGTTAACATATTTCATAATCGTATCAGCAACAATCTTTCTAGTTTCACTTTCAATATAAAGTCTTAAAGCTATACGAGCAAATTCTCTAACCTCTTTGCTAAATTTTTTATTTTCTTTATTTTCTTCAGTTATCTTTTGAGCTTCTTCTGCGTTTTGAACAGGAGCATTTTCAATATCTTCAGCATTTAAGTCATATTCTTTAAATAATTTAAAAATATCGCCTTGAGTTTCTTGAAGAATTTGTTCTTGAAGTTTCTTATAAAAGTTATAAAGATCTTTTCTATCCTTAATAAATTCTTTATCAAGTTCAATAAAAGTTGCTATATCCTTTAATGAAGCACTATTTTTAAGTAAGGTAATGAAAATTAAATAAGCAATATGTTCATCATCGTATTGTTTGTCTTTTGGTGGATTAATAATTTTAGCTTTAACATAGTTATTAACCATATAACCAGTAATCAAAGAAGAATTGTCATCATTAACTAATGGTGCAAGACTCATATTTATATATTTTGTGACTTGTTCCATATATAAAGGAATAGAAGGCAACAATTCGTAATTAGGAAGTTTGAAGTTTCCTATTTTTTCAATATATTCAAATAATTTTTTAATGCATTCATCCATACGTTTAATATTCTACTATAATTATTAAAGAAAAAGTATTAAATGAAGCAAATTTTGAGTTCAATTAATCTAAATTCGTTATATATTTGACCAAAAATATTTTTTAAAATTTTATGATTCAATAACTTTTGTGTTATACTAGACGCCTAGAAAGAGAGAAAAATAATGACAGTAGAAAATTTAATTACAAACATAAGAAACGATAGCGAAACTTTAGAGTCATATAAAAAAGAAATTAATGATTATTCTAAAAAATATAAAGTTGATGTTATAGATTTAGCAGCAAGCTTTTTAAGATCAATAGATGAAAGTAATCTTAAATCTATTAGAAACGTTAAATTAAATAACAAGTTTCATAAAGATGAAGGAAAAATCGAAACTAAAAGAATCAATAAAATTTATGACACAAAACGTTATTTTATTAATTTAGGAAAAATGGATGATCTTGATGAAGATGGCTTAATCAACGTATTAAGAACATTCTTACCTACACTTAAAAAGCAAGATTTTGCTACAGTTAGAATGCTTCCTTCATATTCATTTTTTGAAGTAAAAGAGAATTTAGGAAGTGCTATCTTAAACAATATTTCTAATGCTAAATTTAACAATAGACAAATTAATTGTGAAATTTCTAATGGTAGAGAAAAAGATCCAATCAGCCACAAAAAGCCAAAAACTTCTAAAGATGGCGCGCCTAGAAAAAGAACATTTAATTCAAGAAAACCTGCAAATCATAAACATTTTAATTAATTTGATAGAAAAGGAGGCTATTTATGATATTAAATACTGTTTGGTCTAATGGTTTCGATAATTCAATAGAAATTGCTTTATCTAAACTTTTTGATTCGATGCCACAAGTTCTTAAAAATTTCTTTATCGGATTTAGTAGCTTTGGCGATTTAGGATTATTTTTAATTTTAGTAGCCATACTTTTCTTATTTTCAAAAAAGACTAGAAAAATCGGAATTGTATTTGGAATATCCCTCGTTTTTTCATTAGTTATAAATGATATTATTCTAAAAAATATTTTTTCAAGAACTAGACCATATGCTGATCCAGATTTAGTTACTCAATTAGTATCTGTACAAAATAATGGTGGTGTTCCTTATGGCATTATTCCTGGAAAAAATTCATTTCCAAGTGGACACACTTTCTCAAGTTTTATTTGTTTAAGTAGTCTAGTATGTTTATCAATAGATGATAAGTTCAATAGAAAATTTTATACACCATATATAATTTTCTTCTCCATCTATTCAGTTTTAATGGGATTCACTAGAATTCTACTATCTCATCACTACACAACAGATGTTTTAGCTGGATTAGGATTTGGAATTTTATCAGGAATTTTGTCTTTCTTTACTTATAAATTAATTGTGAGTTTGATAAAAAGAATTAAATTAAAAACTTCTAATTAATAAAAACAATTGCTTTAGATTATTCGGCGAATGACAATCATTCGCCTTTTTTATTAAACCAATTTAATGTTTTTTCGATGCCTTCTTCAAAAGAAACTGATGGATGCCAGCTTAATTCATTTTCAATTTTTTCAGTATCTAAAGAATATCTAAGGTCATGTCCTAATCTATCATTAACAAATGTGATTCGTTCATCATCTAATCCAAATTTATTAATTATTAGTTTGGCTAAGCTAATATTAGCAAGTTCGTAATGTGCACTAATATTATAAATTTGTCCACTTCTTCCTTTATTAATAATTAAATCTATAGCTTCGCAATGATCGCCAACATATATCCAATCTCTTACATTATTTCCATCACCATAAATCGGAATATTTTTTCCTTCCTTTATATTTTTTATGATTAATGGTATTAATTTTTCACTAAATTGACGAGGTCCATAATTATTTGAACATCTAGAAATAGTGGCATCGAGTCCATAAGTTCTAGCGTAACAAAGTGTAAGTAAATCAGCGCTAGCTTTGGAAGCACTATAAGGATTAGATGGATTTAAAGCTGAATTTTCATTAAATCCTTTTCCTTTATATTCTAAAGGTAAGTCTCCATAGACTTCATCAGTAGATATTTGATGAAATCTTTTAACACCATATTTAACTGAAGCTTCAAGTAATACCATTGTTCCAGTAATATTTGTTTCAATAAATTTTTCAGGATTTTTTATACTTTTATCAACGTGAGTTTCAGCAGCAAAATTAATTACATAGTCAAATTTTTCAATTTCAAATAGTGTAAGAACAAGATTTTTATCGCAAATATTCCCATGAACAAATTTAAAATTTGGTAATAGAGAGACATCTTTTATATTTCCAAGATTCCCAGCATAAGTTAACGCATCAAGGCACACATAAAAATTAGAAGGATACTTTTTAACCATAATATTTAAAAAGTTGCTTCCAATAAATCCTGCCCCACCTGTAACTAGAAATTTTGCCATTTTAAAGACTTCTCCTGTTTTCTTTTCACTTCATTTTACAAGATTAATAAGAGTTTTATTAGTAAATAATTAATTATTTAAAAATTACAATAATTTTAAATCTCTATCGTTGATCAATATCAATAAATTCGTAATCTAAGCTGCCAGTTCCAAGTTTAGCACTATCTTTTAAAATTAATTCACCTTTTTTAGAATTTACTCTTTCTAAGAAATGTGGAAGTCCCTTATCACCACTTGCCTTTATTAAATCAAGCGAACATTTATCAATTGCAACTGGATCAGTAGAAATTAAAACACCAATATCGTCAATGCATGGATCTTCTGCAACAGCGCAGCAATCACAATCAACACTCATATTCTTTAAAACGTTAATATAAATAACTTTGCCTTTAAAAAGTTTGTCTACTGAATAAGCTGCATCAGCCATACTAGAAATAAAATCTTCCTGTTTTGTTGCCCAGAAATTTCCTTCTGGGCAACCTGCTCCATGTATATAAGCTTTTCCATAACTTGAAGCAAAGCCGATTGAAAGTTGCTTTAAGGAGCCTCCAAATCCACCCATTGGATGTCCTTTAAAATGTGTAAAAACAACTAATGAATCATAATTCATAATGTTTTTACCAACATAATTCTTTTTAATTGTTTTTCCATTAGGAATATCTAATACGACATCAGGCCCAGTTTCATCAAGAAGGTCAAATTTATAATCTAGCCAACCATGTTCTTTTAAAGTTTCTTTATGTTTTTCACTTGTGTTTCTACTTCCTTCATATGCTGTATTACATTCACATAAAGTTACATCAAGTTCTTTAATTAAATCATTCCATAAAGAAGGGTGTAAGAAATTTTGATTACCTTTTTCACCACTATGTACTTTTGCTAAGATTTTTCCATTTAATTTAACTCCAAAAGTTTTATATAATCTTAAAATTCCTTCGCTAGAAATATCTCTTGTAAACATTACTTTTGCCATATTTAATTCTCCTCGAGCTTCTTAATTTTACTATTGTTCGATTAATTATAAAATCAAAAATACAATTATTAGTTTGCATAAACGCATTTAAAGCAATAGAATAACCTGTCTTTCGAAAATAAAATTATTTTGTAGTACTTTTTAAGTCTATTGAGCA